>Ga0255356_1000669_pt1 | contig 23047 bp, 11 predicted proteins | sample HBST100metaG_FD_189944 | JGI IMG/M metagenome (GOLD analysis project Ga0255356, IMG submission 189944) | Peat soil microbial communities from Stordalen Mire, Sweden - H.B.S.T100 | ecosystem: Environmental > Terrestrial > Soil > Wetlands > Peat | place: Sweden: Norrbotten County, Stordalen Mire...
GAACAGCGTGGTCGGAGGCCCGGCAAAACTATTCGAGGGTTCTCACGGGCTCGTCCATGCCGCAATCGATGCACTGGTGAAACGCGCCATCGAGAGCGGGGAAATCCGCGAAGATCTCGACCCCTTCGACCTGCTTCGAGCGCTAATCGGGGTCGCTCATGTTGCGTCCGGCCCTGGCTGGCAGCAAAGCGCCAGAAGGTTGGTGGACATCCTCGTCACGGGCTCGCGCCCAGTCAAATAGAGTGCGTTCCGCAGCTCCCGGCCAGCGAAATCTGAAGGCTACCCTGCCGCCCTGTGCTGCGAGTTATCTTTACGCTGCACTTCCTGAAGCCGGGCGGCCGTGCTGTGGCTACTACGCCTCACCCCACGGACGAAGACCTGTCCGCGGGGACCCCGACCCGCCAGTGTGTCCCGCCGCATCAGTCAGATTGCGACGAGCCATGCTGCCTTCGCCCGTCACCCGAGGGCTCGGCCACTGGAGCTCGACATTTCGAGGCTACCTCTGCCTTTACTTCCGTTACGGCCCGACGACCCGCTCCCCATCCTAAAGATGGCTTTGTCGATGGACTCCCAGAGTTCAGTTTCCTTCCCCCTGGCCATCCAAGCTACAGGGCTGCTGACTTTTGCCCCGGTGGGCTTAACCGTCCCACTGAATACACCTGCCTTTCGTGATCTTTGCGGCTACGCCGAAAGATCACTTTTGCTGGACATACGGGTGACGTGTTCCCCTAATTCCCATGCGGAGAATGGCCGGGTTTTACGACGCTGGATAAGGCGAGAACGAACAGCGTTCATGCAATCCCCGGTCCCCAAAAGCGAGGGACCGGGGCCACCCGCCCACGCGCCTATGATAAAATTGCGGATGGGGCACACTCACTTCAGCGGCGGGTCGTAGGTGGGGCTCCCGGTTCTTGCCTTCCCTTGCGAAACATTTCAAATGCGGACAGGCCGTAGGAGACTGAGACTAAGGCAAAGGCGATAAACGGCAGAATGTTCCTTGTGAGAATCAGGTTCAAAAAGCTGAACGCTCCAAAGCAGGCCGAGAGAGCAGCAGACCTAGCTATAGCATGAGTGCCTTTGCTGGAGCACCATATTGTAGTTAGCGTTCCAATGGCCACCACGCAAAACGCGCCCGCCAAATTTGGCACCGACACCGGATGAGTTAGGTACAACGCTCCCCAAATGCAACTGCCAATGCAGATGCCTATTGCCAGGAATAACAGTTTCGATTCCAAATCAAGTCTCGCCATTTTCAGACTCTTTCAGACATACAACCTAATTCACTTTTGCTCCAGAGCATCACGTCGCTCATCGTACAAGGGACGTGATGCCCCGGAGAACTCAGCACTTTAACCCCCTACTGCAAGCAGAAATGCTCAATTCATCCATGTGCCCGGAGGCGGCCATGGGAAAGGCGGCTCTGGTGGCCCTGGTGGTGGTGTGACAGGTGGCATGGGCGGCTCCGGCGGAAATGGTAGCACCCCTGGCAAGAATTCAAAGCAAGCAAGTGCTGTTGGTATGCCCGCCCCAAAAGCCTCCCACCAATCTTCGTGTGCAATCTCGCCTATAGTCCATGCAATCCCAAAGTAACAACCAGCGAGTCTTATTCCAAGGAGTCGTACTTCCTTTGTAACCGCGAGGTCTTCTTCTGACTCAAGTTCGCCCTCCTCCACCATTTCTTCGCGTCCACGCGGGTCAATCCAGTTAACAGGGTCACCGCCAACATAGAGATATTTATGCAAGGCCTTCGGAAGATTAGGTTTTCCCTCTTCCGGATCGCGGCTGAGGAACCTACCGGTGCTGGGATTGTAGTATCTGGCCCGCGAATTGCGTCGAGTGATAATTTTTTCTTCCTAAACACGTTTCCGATTTCAATGAAATCAACCGCGACTTTGAATCTGGCAGAATACGTGCTTATTGTCGCAGCGATACCCCAAAGCAAAATCACAGAAGAACTGAAACGCCAGTAAGACGGGGGCAGCCCCCGCCAGTGTATAGGGTCGCTTAACGAGGAGTTCAGCATCCACGCCCCAAATGCTGCAAGAACGAAACCGACGAACCTAACCCCACCGGTCTTGTGATAAACACGCGGGACTGGCGCTGGATTCTTCATGAACGTCCATCTTTCCCGAAGAACTGTTGTGCCATATTCTTTCGGAGCGAAGCACCGACGCTCTGCGTGATGATGGCCTGGCAAGACCGTCCCCAGACGGAAACTACGACCATTGAGGGGCGCGGTCTTCCATCCTCCGCGATGAAGCTGCGGAAGTATGAGAACTCTCGCTTCATTGGGAGGTCAAGGCTGGGGCACCTGGCATCGGGTCCTGATTTCTCCGCTTGCTTTTTAGGAACAGTAATGGAACTTGGATGAGAACGAAGATTGCAAGCGCTCCATAGCTGTTGACCCAATGAACTGCTAACGGCATCAGCGACACAACCGACACAACGAGACAGTATTGCGCCCCATACCAGTCGTGCGGCAAACCACCATCTTCAAAGCGGCCTTGGGAGTTCATCAGCCACGCATAGGCCAGAATGAAATAGCCGAAACGCGCAATCCATGTGCCCGTTCCTCCGTCTGATACGCCATCCAAGTAAATCAATGCGGCCCAGAGGAACGCGAGCACAGAAAGACGACGCAGAAAGGCGAAAGGAGCGACCAGAAATCGCTTCCTCGTCCTCCTCCTTTCTGCAAGCAGTTTCCCATATTTGCTCTCCGTTTTTTGTGGAGAAGCTAGCTTGTCATCAGGCTTGCTCGGGAAAAACGCTAATGGAATCTGAATTAGCAGGAACAACGCGAGCATTTCATAACCGTTAACAAACTTCAGCCACGGCATCCAACTAAACGCGACGCGCGTCGCGTCTGATGAGATGAAAAAATCGTACAACTGTGACGGCTGCCCCATCCCCCCTATGCGACGAATGACTCTTATCAACAAGACAGCAGCGACAACAAAATAGCCAAGCCAAGAAGTCGATAATCGGTCAGCATCTTCTAGACGCCCCAATAGTTTTGTTAGCCAAATGACACCAAGCATGAAATAGCCTAGACGCGCAATCCACACCCCGGTCCCCTGAACTGACGAGACGTCGAGCAGAATCAGAGGAAACCATAAGCATGCTATTGTTAAAAGGCTTCGCAAGAAACTTATTGGGCCTACCCTCCTCAGTTTCGGGGGCGCGGGCTTGGATGCAATATCCTCCTCCCCTTTTTCTGCAACACTGCCCAAAGAGACAGAAGTCACAGTCACCTGTCTGCTGGGAATCGAGCCTCCTACGAGCAGAAGAAGTGCAATAAGGGCAAGACCAATCAGCCAGATTCTTGGCCAAATGATTAGCATTGAGATCGAAAGAAGCCAGATAATAAACGCCGGGAAACTGTACCAGCGCGATAGTCCCGCATCTAGTAGACGCCCATTGAGCGCCTTTACAAAATAAACCCCGAGAAAGCCAAAGACGATAGTTCCTTCGAACGCTTGCAAATAGCGAGGCAAGATATTCAAATGAGATGCGGTATCTCTGCTAAACAGGAACTCGAAAGCGCAACTCAAGACCGTAATCAGCAGAACACGTAAAACAAAATCAGCACGCCCGATGTGCATCTTCAAACTGACCACGAGTCTTATCCTTTCCCATTCCATCTTGAATTGCAGGCATTAGAAGAGAATTCCTAGCTCCACGTAGTTTCATTTCCAATTTGAGGATTGAGATCGAGCATTGAGATTTCCCTATTCTCAATCCCATCAATGACCGCCTCCCAAGGAATATCCTAGGCATGCCTCTTCAAATGCACTCGTGAGTTCTGACGGAATATTGTTGGAAGCACCTTCACCTGCGAATTTATCAATCACGCTGCCAAGTCCAACTTCCAAAGCAGCGCAGAGCAGCACTTTGCCGACACCTCCAACTGTTGCAACCCATTTCAAAGCCGAATAATACTCGACTGCTGCTTCTGCTGCTGTAGTTGCAGCGGCATCTGCTATTGCCAGCGCTGCTTCAACGCCAGCTGAGGCTGCGGCCATGGCCGCTTCTGACGTGCCTACAGCAAGGGATACAAGCGCCCTTGGAATGACATTTCGGACAACAATTTCGCCAATCATGAGGGCGTCTTCTACAAAGTTTCTTCCCGACGGATCCATTAGGTTTTGTGGGTCGCCGCCAGCATACAAATACTTATGGAGTGATGCCGGATCATTGCGCTTTCCGTACACTGGATCGCGCGACATGAACCGCCCCGTCAGCGGATTCATCCAGCGTGCACGCAAGTAGTACAGCCCGAGGTCGCTGTCGTAAACCTCACCCCGGTACATGTAGACGTTGGGTGTTGTTCCCGTTGAATTGATCTTGTTACCGAAGGCGTCGTAATCGTAGGTGTCCGTCACCTTGCCAGTTGAGTCAGTGAGTTGGCGAACGCTGCCTGCGCCGTCGTAGCCGTAGAAGCTCGCCGTCCACGCGTTGTTGGCCACCTGATACTCGCTGATGCGCTGCAGGCCATAGGTGTAGACGCGCTGAACGGCGCCGTTGACCGTCTCCTCAAGGACCTGCGGCAGACCGGTCGGGTTCACGTCGTCCTCGACAAGGTACTTCGTAGTAACTCCGTTGACTGTCTTCGCGACACGATTGCCGAAGGCGTCGTAGACCATCGTGACCACGGTGCCATTGCCAGTCATCGAGGTCATGTGGTTCTCGGAGTCGTAGGTATAGCTCTTGCCGCCCGCCGTCAGCGTGTTGCCGTTGGCGTCGTAAGTCTCCGATGAAATCTGGTCGTCGGCATTGTAGGTAAACGATCCGGAACTCAGCCCGCTAAGTGTCGAGGTCTCCGATTGCCGGTTGCCCACCGGGTCAAGGCCATAAGCGACGCTGCCATTGTTCTTCGCCGGGTCGTCACTGATTGTCTCGCTCGTCAACCGGTAGATGCCGTCGTAGTTCCAGTTGATTGTGCGACCGTTGATCTCGACTGCCTGCGTGCGATTGCCCGTGGCTCCGAGCGTGTACGAATAACCGGAGACCGGCGTAATCATCTCAGTGAGCCGGTTCAGTGCGTCGTAGGTGAAGTTCGACTGCAGGCCGTTTGGATAGGCGACCGTTGCCACATTACTCGCCGGGTCATAAGTATAAGTGGTTGTGTTCTGTCCCGGCAGACGATTATCGACCACCGTTTGAAGACGGTTCAGATCGTCGTAAGTGTAGGCGACCGAGGCGCCGTTCGGATTGGAGGAGACGATTGTTTCCACGTGACCCGCCACGTCATAAGTATAGTTTAGCGTGCCCTCTGGCGTCGCCTTGGTCGTGAGACGGTCGAGAGCGTCGTAGGCATAGTTCACGGTGCCGTCCGCAGCCGTTGAGGTGAGGTACTTGCCGGTGGGGGTATAGCTAAAGCTGACCGGCGATTCGCCTGGGGTGGTGCGGCTCAGCATGCGATTGAGCGCGTCATAAGTGTAGGTGGTGGTGACGCCGTTGAAGTGGGTGAGCGAAATCAGATTGCCGGCCGTGTCGTATTGCCGAGACTCGGTATGCGTTGCATCGGGAAGAATCTTGGTGATCGACTCATTGAGCACGTCGAAGCCATTCACGGTTGTGTGAAGATTCTCATCGGTCAAGCCGGTCAGGTTACCAAGGTTGTCATAACCGTAGAGGTTGGTGTTATTCGACGGGTTGGGATGATTGACCTGAACAACGGTCTTCAACTGGTTGGCGGCGTCGTAGGTGTACTGGACGACGTTACCGTTCTGGTCGGTAACACTGGCCAGATTGCCGGGACCATCGTAGCTGTTGACGACTGTGGTCTTGTCCGGATAAGTCGTTTTGATCAGGCGCTTGCGGGCATCGTATTGGAAGGTGGTGGTGTTGCCGTTGCCGTCGGTGCGCGATGTCTGGTTGCCCGCGTCGTCGTAGCCATAAGTGGTGTTGCCCTTGACTCCAGAGACGGCAGTGAGCCGACCGGCAGCATCGTAGGTATAACTCGTGGTGTGGCCGAGCGCGTCGGTCTCGCTGATTTTGTGTCCAGCGCTATCGTAGGTGTAACTGGTCGTGCTGGCGCTCGATGTGCCGTATCCGCGTGTAACGGAAGTCAACCGGCCGGCAAGGTCGTAGGCGTTCTGCGTGATGTTGCCGGCCTGATCGGTCGAGGTGACGACGTTGTTGCGGAAGTCGTAACTCTTGGATGACGTAGTCTTGTCCGAATAAGTAGTAGTGGTGAGCCGGTTAAGAGCGTCGTACTGGTAGGTCGTGACGTTTCCACGCGCATCGGTGTCGGAGATTTTGTTGCCGTTGGCGTCGTAGGTCGAGCCGGTCGTCCGGCTGAGCGGCGCGGCCGTCTGAACGAGATTGCCCAGAGCATCGTACTGGTAGGTCGTTGTGGAGGATGGCCCGCCGGTGAGTATTGTCGGAGTGGGCGCAACCATCGCCGTCTTCTGGCCCAACGAGTTGTACGTGTATGAGGTGGTGCGGCCGAGAGCGTCGGTGCGGCTGACCATGTTGCCGTTGGCGTCGTAAGTGAACTGCGAAGCCATGGCGGGCGAAGTGCTGATGTCGAAGCCGATGGTTCCAGCTTCAAGCGTGCTGTTCGCATTGAAGATGAAACTGGCAAGTGTGCCTGAGGCGTCGGTCACGCTCTGCGGATTGTAGTTGGCATCATAATTGAAGGTACGCACATTGCCCAGTTCGTCGGTCGTCGAGGTCGGCTCGCTGTATTGGTTGTAATAGTTGTAGCTCGTTGTGTTCTTGTTAGTGGAGGTTGCAGGGTAAGTGGAAGATGTCTTATTGCCGTTAGCGTCGTAGGTGGATGTCGTCGTGTGACCCAGCGAATCGGTCACCGAGATCAGGTTGTGTTTGGCGTCGTAGACATTTGTGGTGGTGTTGCCGAGCGGATCGGTCGAGGTAAGCAGATCGCCATAACTGTCGTATACCATCGTCGCCTTGCCGTTGTCTGGATAGGTGATCGTGGTGGTATTCGTGAGGAGGTTATAGGCATAACTGGTCTGCCCTGCTGCGTTGGTCACGCTCTGCAAGCGGCCATTCAGAGGAAGCCCATTCGGATCGGTGTCGGTGGATGTATAGTAAGCCGTCACGGGCAGCGGGTTAGTGCGAGCATCCGTGCCGGTGAGATACAGGTGATTAGCGTCGTAGGCGTAAGTGCTCGGCTGTGCCGTGTTGGGGTAAGTAACAGTGGCAAGATTGCCATTGGCATCGTAGCCGTACAGATAGACATTGCCATGCGGATCGGTAATCTGCGTAATGCGATTCTTGGCATCGCGCACAAAAGGCACGGAGAGCCCCGTCGTGCTGGTAATGCCATTGGCCGTAATGGTCAGCCCATTGCCGCTGCGATCCTGGATGGACTGCAAGGCCCCGCCCGCACTGATCGTGTAAGAGGTGCCATTCGGATCGGTGTAGATGTACGAAGACGGGTTGTACTGGGCCCCGGTGATGCAATACCACAAGGAGCCGTCGGGAAGAAGTAAGCCCAGATCACCGAGGATGCAGCCCGTGCCGCCATCTGAGAGTGTTCCGTGGAGACCCGGCTCAGGAGTGTAGCTTGAAAAGTACCACGGGAAGAGCCAGCCTCCATACTGTGGCGTGAGATAGAAGGTCTTGCGTTGTCCACCTAACGTAAAGGTCACGTTGCCAGCGCTGTCCACCGTAAGATTTGTATTGATGCCGAGATTCCATCCATAGCCAAAATCCCCGCTTGTGCCAGCGTTAAGGCTGTCGTATGTGCGTTGGATATTGATAGCAAGCCCGGTGGCGGGGACAACCAGGTCGGTCACAGTCGCCGTGACGCGGCCCGGCTTGTAGTTGCCTGTGACCGTGACCTGCACCAAGCTGTACTCGACGTTCCCGCTTGTGTTCGTAGCCTGAAGTTGAATCCAGTAGGTGCCGTTTGGAAGTGTCGTTGTGTCCAGTGTCCCGATCTGGCCTGAGCCAGTTGTGTTTCCATTCAGGATGGTGACATTGTTAGGGGTGCTAGTAGGATAGAAGGTCAGCGTCCCGCCCGCCAGTGTAACTCCAGTGGCAACCGTGATCGGAACAACTCCAGAAACAGCCGAGCCGTATACAGGACTTCCTACCCACCCCTGATCCGTTTCTGGAAGAATGACGGTGACCGGCCACTGCACAGAACCGCCGTTGCCCGACGTGTCGCTTGCGCTCAGTTCAAGCACGTAGCTTCCAGCTACACTGAAGGTGGCCGTTGTCACCGCCTGCTGCGGAGTCGTGAAGGTGACTGTGCCGGGTCCGCTGACCTGGCTCCAGCCAAGCGTAGGCGTGAGCCCAGTGCTATCCGTGACAGTTCCTGTCAATGTCAGCGCGTTTGGCAGCGTCACCGAACTCAGCGCTGAAATGCTGACGCTGAGCGTGCTGCTACCGCCAGTAGTTGTCGTGGTAGCGGCTGGAAGTGTCCATGGAACACTCACGACATTCGAGTAAGATATCATGCCGCTAATGAAAGCCACGCCTTGAACTAAGGCTGTTCCCGGATTCACATCTTGATAGAGAATCGTTGCATGGCCTGTGGCATCAGTGATTCCACTAAGTTGAAGATTATCAACACCAGAGACAACAAGACCGATTCCGGCATTAGGCACGGGCGCTCCAGAAGCGTCACTTGCAAGCACAGTGAAGGACTGTTTTCCGCCCATCGGCAGTGGCTGAACCGTATTTGGTGTGAGAGTAAGCGATCCCGTAGGTGGAACTCCACCTGAACTCGCAGTGCTGGTAGTCATAGTAATAGACAACTGCCCACCGCAACACTCCGAGTAATCCAACTCATATGGATAACTTCCCGCGGTTGGAAAGTTTACGACGATCTGGTTGCCATCGGCGGCATTGGGCCCATTGACAGCTCCCATGACAGGATATTGGTCAAAGGGAGTTACAGATGGCATATTTACGGAGGCACCACTTACACGCGTTGCTCCGTTGGACACCCCGAGTATAAATCCATCGTCACTGAAGAAGTTGAACACAACGCTTCCTGCGCTAGCCACTGTGAATGTGCCACGAAAAACGGCCTGAAATGCCTCCATCGGACCAACGCCCGCTTGATATCCATTTCCTTGGGCCACAATAGTGCCCGTAAAGTTTCCATTAAGGTCTGTTGTGACATCTGTAAACGGGCGCGTGTTATCATCCAGCCCCGACGGAGTTCCTGGGATTGTTCCAGCCGGAGGATTAAAGTTGATCACAGGGAACTCTTGAACAAATACCGGAGTTGCGCTCGGTAGCGTATCGAACACACCTGAACCATCGGATAAGAAAAACTCTCCCACTACTGTCGTTGCTGACACAACTTGCGCAGGAACAATCCAAACAGCCGATACCGTATTTGAAGTAACCTCCCCACTGCTGACGCTTGCTGTGGCCTGGATCGAATCAGTACCGCTATTGGCGCCTGTGTAGGTATATGAGGCGACTCCATTCGAGTCAGTTGTGCCAGAGCCGGAACCGTTGTTCGCGCCGGAAAAAGTGAAGATCACTGCTTCACCAGATATCGGCGTACCGCTCCCATTGTTCAACGTGGCCGTAAATGTCTGGGAGGTTCCAGTAACATACGGGGGCTGAGCTGCGGCTGCTAGAGAGAGAGCTAAATTCAAAGGTGCGGGTAACAGCGTCACAATGGAAGAGCCCGTAAACTCTCCTGTTCCCTGACTGCTTGCGGTTATCGCCACCGATTGCTGCGTGGCAATGCTAGCGGGAGCGGTGTAAAGACCACTTGCAGTGAGTGTGCCTTGCGCACCTGATGGCATGGACCAAGCTATACCGCCGCCACATGCACCTGCAGCTGAGAACTGCTGGCTCTGCCCGGCATAGAGGTTCACGGTAGCCGGAATAACCTCTATGCTGTTTTCCGGATAAAGTGTGTAGAAGGTCGAGGGCGATCCCTGACTGTTGTATTCCGTAGCGATCCAATCGGCGGAACGGGCTATGTTTGATACGCTGATTTCGTCAAGAGAGCCGTTGAAGTAGAGCCATGTCCCATTCGCTGCTGGCCAGCCAGAAGTCTCTCCAGTCCCGATGAAGTATGAATACAGCGATTCATAACCATTTTCTGTCTCTTGCTGGGAACCAGTATTCTGTCCATCGACATACAAGGTTTCAGTTCCGTTGGCATAGGTGTCGACTACAAAATGCCACTTATTATCGTTGTAGGCTGTTGTCGTGACAATTTGGTTGGAAGAGCTACCATGCCAGAACATTGAAGCTCTCAAACTACCTGCGGTATCAACGTAGAGTGCTGGTACCCAGCCACTGGGTGAACTTCCTGGTTTTGTTCTGTCGTCTTGACTTAAAAGAACTCCCGCAGCAGCTGTTTTGAACCACTCCCCAAAAGATGCGGTAAAGCCGGTTGTGGTTGACCCAGAGGTTAGGTACGACGCAAAATCCGCCGATGGCATCTGCATGTAGCTGGAGGCGCCGTTAAAACTGGCTGCTCCATCAATCTCGCCTGTAGCGGCTGATACCGAGTTGAGCGGAGCATTGTTCCCATTTACCGTGGAGTCCGCGGCAGTGCCTATCTCAACGCCTGCTAAATGATAGACGCCTAAATAGTTACTATCCCACACTGCGGTCGGGTTTTGCTGCGAAGTAGTAATGCTGGAATTTCCGTAGAACATATACAGGACGGTATCGGTGGTATGTGAGAGCGTCGGAATGCCCACCCAAGAAACGACCTGACCAGTAGCCGGGTTGTATTGCTCCATCTCGAAATTCAAGATGTTCTGACCGGCAGCATCCGACGTGAAGATGATGTCATAGCCGTTGGAGCTAGTGACATGGCCGCCATTGGCTGTCGTGGCAAGGAGTGAATCGGTGGTGTTGAAGAGGAATGGAAAGTTGACCTGATCGGTATTCGGAACCTTCGTGTGGTCGATAACGATAGCGCGTTGGTAGCTGTATCCGTTCGTAGCGCATTGTGCTGGAGAGAGCGACACCGCTGCCGAGGCTGACTGGGTCGTATCAGCCAAGCTGGTCGCGGTTATGGTCACCGTCTGCTGCACTGATATCGTGACCGGAGCTGTGTACAAGCCAGTAGCGTCGATCGTGCCCACACCCGCCGGAATAATCGTCCAGACGACTGTTTGGTTACTGCTGTTCACCACGCTGGCTGTGAACTGCTGCGTTTGTCCGCCAAAGAGAGTTGCACTGGGCGGAGTTATGCTCACCGATATGGGTAGGTTGGTCACCGTCAGGCTAACCGACGCCGCGGCAGAACTGTAGTCGGTCGTGTCAGTTGGTGTGAAGGTTACCGAGAGCGTCTGCGTTCCAGCTGTGAGCACCGCACCAGCAGCAGGCGTGTAGACCATGGTTCCTGGCACACTTGCCGTTGCATCGAGTTGCGTTCCACTCAACGCTGTGCCGTAAGTAATTGCCGCCGGTGTCGCCCAGGTGATAATTGGAATCGCTTGGTTTACGGCCTGTTGAACGGTAGCTGTCGCGGTCGTATAGTCTGTCGTGTCGGTCGGCGTGAAGGTGACCGAAAGCGTCTGCGTACCAGCCGTCAACACAGTTCCCGCAGCGGGGGTATAGACCAACGTGCCGGACACACTTGCCGTTGCATCGAGCTGCGTCGTGCTTAGCGCAGTTCCATAGGTGACGGCCGCCGGTGTCGCCCACGTGATCGCTGGCGTAGCCTGATTCACTGTCAAGGTGATGGAGGCCGCGGCAGTGTTGTAGTTGGTTGTGTCGGTCGGCGTGAAGGCAACCGAAAGCACTTGCGTTCCAGCTGTGAGCACTGCACCAGCAGCAGGCGTGTAGACCAAGGTTCCTGGCACACTTGCCGTTGCGTCAAGCTGCGCTCCACTCAGCGCCGTGCCGTATGTAATTGCAACCGGCGTCGTCCAGGTAATAGTCGGCGCAGCCTTGTTTACTGTCAGCGTAACTGTGGCTGCGGTGCTGTTATAGTCCGTCGTATCGGTGGGAGTGAAGGTCACAGTTAATGTATGTGTTCCTGCAGCCAACACTGTCCCAGCGGCTGGCGAGTAGACGAAGGTTCCTGCGACGCTTGTCGTTGCGTCTAGCTGCGCTCCACTCAGCGCTGTGCCGTATGTAATCGCAGTCGGTGTTGCCCAGGTGATCGTCGGCGTCGTCTTGGCTACCGCCAGGGTGACAGTAGCTGTGGCCGATTTGCTCGTATCCGCTTGGCTGGTTGCAGTAACAGTCACCATCTGTTGAGCTGTTACTGCGGTAGGTGCCGTGTAGAGACCCGACGAACTAATGCTCCCCACTCCTGCAGGGCTGATCGACCAGGTAACCGCTGTATTGGCGGTATTGTTCACTGTAGCCGTAAATTGTTGCGTCTGACCTGCGTAAAGCGTGGCAGTTGCGGGCGAAACGCTCACGGTGATGTTATCGAATGGATTCCCGTTGTTTCCAAACGTCGAGATGCCGTTGATGTAGATTTTATCTGCCACCAGCATCATGTAACCACTCGCGTTGCTGCCGGTAATCTCGATCTCATCGCTGGCGAAATACAACGCGCCATTCAACACGGTCGTGGAACCGCCGTTGATCTGATCTACGCACGATCCTTTTGTCGAGCAGCCGGTGCGATTGCCAAAGAACAGAATTCCATCGAACGCGCCTGCGGTGGGCGCTGACAACGTGGCCGTAACCTGTCCACTAATCGTGACGGGTTTGTAGCTATAACTGCTAGCGCAACCCCACCCAGCGCTCGACGTATTGTAGACAGTTACGCCAGTGCCTTTCACTACTGCTTGCGAGTTCATCACCAGCCCGCCACCGGCCATGATGTAAGTGCCCGGGCTCATGGTGAAGGCAGTGCCATTGGTGTTTCCAATTGTGAGACCGCCGCAATACACGCCCGGTGCGAACGTGTTGTTTGCCGGCTTCGCATTCATATCGAAGTAGGCTGGACTCTTGCTGACGACCGTTCCCGAAGTCGGCGCTGCAATCGATGCCAGCGGATCACCAGGGCTCGAAGTCTGCACCGCCTGCACTTGCTTGTTGCTGATCGTGTCCCAAAGTTCCGTCTGCCCGTTAAGCTGTGCGCCACCCACGACGCTCACCTGCGCATGATTCTGCAGATAGAGCGTCTCCGAGCCTTCCATCTCAAAGCCATCGCTTGCGCTTGATTCAACCACGACTCCGCAAGCCGTATTCACCGACTGCGCGCCCGCGATCTGAAATGCGCGGTCCGCTGTCGGGTCGAGTGCATAAAGGCAAGCACCCGGCGGCACAGTGGCTGCAACGGCCATGAACTTATCTGCTTGAAAAAGGAATGCGGATAGAAACAAGAAGGCAATGCGGACGGGACGGGAGACTTTCATTCGATCCTCGCAAACTTGGTTCTGGATGGTGAGTAAAGCATTGGTGGAACAGTGCACCGCGCAAGCAAAGAAAACCGCTGCGGTTCTGAATTCATATGAGTGGACGACATCACTCTTGCATTGGCATTGGACTGTGTTACTCGGGTAACAAATACGCCGCAGGCTGCAAAAGCGTAACGAGTTTCATTAGTGCTTCAAAACGAGAGACGTCGACGCAGCTGGTCAACCCCTCAGACTTAACACGAAAAAGTTGTTTGAATGTGAAAGACGGAATCGAGTATGCACGTTCAATACGTCTAAATGTCAACAACAAAATGCGCGCAATCGCTAGGACGCGTTAGTAACCTAACTGTTTACTCTTTGATAAACACAATACCTCCGTCGTAAGCGTAGTTAAGCGCGTTGAATTCAGAAGGCTTATGCCTCTCAAATGAGTTTTCATCGCCATAGGTGGGAAGTTTCTCTGTTCACATCGACAACAGACTGTTCGATCCGCTCTTGTCAGCCCATCGCCGGCTGAGGTGGCAGGCAGGGGTATGCGGCCGCCGATGAGGACATTTCGGATGATTTGTGAATGCCCCACCGCCTACAAGGCGGTGGGGCTTCGCGCTACGGCTAGAAGCCGGGTTGATCGGCCATGTGGCCGATTACACCACATTGAAATCATCGTCTGGCTCGGGCGGCTTTTGCTCCTCGATATATCGCATCCACACCTCATCGGTTACATTGCCGCTCGTCGCCACCCAATACCCACACGCCCACAAGTGCTGGCCCCAATAGCGCTTCCCAGTGTTGCATAATCGCACTTGCCTCGAAGGCTAGTGCAGTGCGTCATAAATATCATCAAGTAAGTAGCAAGGTTCATCTTATGATGAGGAGACCTTGCCATGCGTGTTGCCCCTACAGTCATACTCGATTCAACTTCGCGCATAGAACTTGAGCGGCTCAGCCGCAAGCGTTCTTTGGCTGCGCGGGTTGTTGTGCGCAGCCGTATCATTTTGCTTGCCGCAGATGGGCTGCAGAATCGGCAGATCGCTGCCGAACTTGGGATGAGCACACGCATGGCGGCCGTGGCGTGGCCGTTATTTATCGCTCGGCATCCAAGGCTTGCTTAAAGACGGACGCGCCGCGTCGCGGGCACACGCCCAGAATTACGGCAGAAGCGGTAGCCGAAGTCGTTGCCAAGACCACGCGGACGACGCCGTCCAATGCTACCCAATGGTCCACGCGCGTAATGGCCCGCGCAGCCGGTATCTCTGAGGCCAGTGTGCGGCGCATCTGGCATGCACACGGACTCAAACCGCATCGTATCGAAAGCTTCAAGATTAGCCGCGATCCGGAGTTCGCTGCCAAGCTGGATGATGTTGTTGGCCTCTATCTGAATCCGCCCGAGCATGCGCTGGTCTTGTCGGTCGATGAAAGAGCCAGACCGGGGTCCCCACGGACAGGTCTTAGTCCGTGGGGTGGAGATACAGGCTCTGGATCGCACGCAACCCGGTCTGCCCATGAAGAAGGGGCGCGGCCAGACCATGACCCACGACTACAAGCGCAACGGAACGACTACGCTTTTTGCTGCGTTGAACACTGCCACCGGCGAGATCTATCACCTTTGTCAGCAGCGCCATCGCCATCACGAGTGGTTGAAGTTCCTGCGCATGATCGATCAGACTGTGTCTGCTGAAAAGCAGATCCATATCATCTGCGACAACTACGGCACGCACAAACATGAACGCGTTCAACGCTGGATGGCCCGACACAAACGCTTCCATGTGCACTTCACGCCCACCTCGGCCTCGTGGCTTAACATGATCGAGCGCTTCTTCCGCGACCTGACCGAGAACCGCATTCGACGTGGTGTCTTTAAGGACCTGGAACAACTCATCATGGCCATCGGAGACTATATCGATCGCCACAACCAGAACCCAAAAACCTTCATCTGGACCGCAAAGGCCAACGACATCTTGGAGAAAGTCACCCGCGCTCAGGCCTCGCTCAATAAATGCATATCTGTGTGACGCACTACACTAGGTACATGGCATAGTTGTACGCACTAAAAACTTTGTCCTGCTTGGAGTGGGCAAGCTGCAGTTCAATGTGCCCATGCTCGTACCCGTGTTCATGAAGGTGGGTTGACGCTATTGATCTCCAACCATGACCGGTCATGCGCCCCTTATACCCCATCCTCTCCAGCGCTTTGAGGATGTTGTTGTTGCTCATTATCCCAAGGCCACCATCGCTGTTCGGGAACAACCTGCCGCTCAGTCCTGTGATGGGCCGCAAACGCTCCAACAACCCCAGCGCTTGTGTGGACAACGGCACGATGTGCGGTTTGGGCATCTTCATGCGCTCTTTGGGAATGCGCCAGACCCTTTCTTCCCAACTGATCTCAGGCCACAAGCCACCAATCAATTCTCCAGTTCGCAGAAAGGTAAGTCTCAACAACTCCATGGCGATCCGAGTAAGGACGTTCCCGCTGTAATCACGCATCTTATGGAGCAATTCAGGCACCTCAACGATAGGGATACCCGCGAAGTGCTCCTCTACCGTTTTACTGAGGATGCGTTGGGGTTGCATTCCCGCCGCTGGATTCAATATGTCCTGGTCCAGGTGTCCGTTGTCCACCCCCCCACTCGTAGATTTGACGAACAATCTGCAGGTTTCGACGTGCGATATCACGGGCGCCACGCTCGTCAACCGCTTGTAGGAGGCCTATCAAATCTGTGCGTGTGATCTCAGCCGGGAGTTTGGTGCCCACATGGGTGATAATGTCCCCTTCCAAACGGGTTTCGACGTGCGCGGCGTACTTCTTGTTTTTGTCGGCCTCCACCAGATGAACCACTTGCGCGTCAATTCCGCGAAGGTTAGACCCCTTTTGAGGACATCTTTCTTTCTCCGTGTATGTACATTGAAATATACATACACCGCTCCTCGCTGAAGTGTATGTATATTTCCACAATACTCCCCAAATCTACATGCAGAAAACAGTCGCTTGGATGGATGTTGAGTGCATTGTCGTTACCGTCAACGGGGAGGGAATGACGAGCAAATATCGTCATAAATTGTTAATTTTATTCAGAAAATGGCGACTAGATATGACGACACACTTCGAGAAAAGTAGAGAAAGTGCGAGGTTGTAAGAGGATTCTTGGTTGCCCACCAGGGATTCGAACCCCAATATGCTGCTCCAGAGGCAGCTGTCCTACCATTGAACGAGTGGGCAACAAACTTGCAGTGGCCGCACCAAAGCGCGAGTCACTAAAACCAACTTATTCATCATAAGGGGATTCTCCGTCCCGGTCAAACCTGTCAGGCTGAATCCTCTAGCTTTCCATGAAGGTTTCAAGATCAACGCTCTGATGTAAAATCAGGGCTACGAATGGAGCTGGTTCTCAATCTCGTTTGGGTGCTGCTGGCTGCCATCTTAGTGAAGCTATGGCTGCGTGGCGGTCCCTGCAAGCGCCGCAGTACTCGGACACAGCTCGCAGCGCTGGCGATGATCATTGTGACTTTTTTCCCAGTGATCTCGGTAACTGACGACCTTCAGACCATCCAGAACCCGGCCGAAGTGGACTACTGCGCACGCCGCATTCACGCGGCCTCCTGCCCTCACTTCATCTTACCCGCAGTGGCCACACTTCCTCCTCCGGTCTTCGCGAGATCTTCGTTTGGTTTTTCGCACTTTGCGGTGCCTAGCCACTTACCCACCCCGTTTGTAGAGATCCCGGCCCTGGCTTCCATTCAAAACCGGCCGCCGCCCACCGTCTGAGCTTTCGCCTTGCTCTTCCTGCGTTTTGGGCTCTTTCCCTCTTGTGACCTCCTTCTTTGGACCGCCGTGTAGACCACGGCGCAAAGGCTGTTTATGAAGCGATTCTTCCCTTTCCTGTCCGTTTCAGCAGCGGCGATGCTCTTTTTTGCAGCGGCCTTCTGTTCTTCACAGCAAGTTACGCCAGTGCAGCCGAGCCTCACCTGGGATCAGATTAAGGCGAAATTTGAGGCCGCCAACCCCTCGCTCCGAGCCGACGCTCTCGGCGTGGACGAGATGAAGGCGGCGGAGATTACGGCTTTCCTGCGCCCCAATCCACAGCTCACCGTGGCCACCGACGGGACGCAAATCGCCCGTCATAACGGAGTTTGGCAACCGCTAGCGGGAACGCAATACCAAGGAAACCTCAGCTACCTGCACGAGCGCGACCGAAAGCGCGAACTGCGCCAGGAAAGCGCCAAGGAAGGCACACAGATAGCCGGCTCGCAACGCGCGGATCTTGAGCGCAACCTCCTCTTCGATCTGCGGTCACAGTTTGTCGAAACCCTAGAGGCAAAGGCCGTTCTCGAAATTGCCAAAGCCGACCTTACTTACTACGACAACATCATCAGGATCAGCTGCGACCGTTTCCGCGCCGGGGATATCGCCCAGCTCGATCTGGACCGTATCGAGCTACTGCGCGTGCAATACGAGGCCGAGATCCAAACGGCTATCGTCAACCTGCACACATCCAAGATTGAACTGCTGCAACTGCTCAATGACCGAACGCCGGTGGAGCAGTTCGATGTAACCGGCGCCTTCGATTTCACCGACGATCTGAAGCCGCTTGACGACTTCCGTCAGATTGCTCTCGATGAGCGGCCAGACCTGCGCGCCGCGCTTGAATCAATAAAGCAAGCTCAGACCAATCACAAACTGGCCAACGCCAACGGGTCCACCGATCCGACGTTCAGTGCGTGGTACACGTTCAACCCGTCCTTCAATAACCCCAACGACCAGCAAACATTGGGCCTCAGCGCGAGCATTCCGTTGCGCATCTTCGACCGTAACCAAGGCGAGAAGAAGCGCACGCAAATCGACATTGACCGCAATCAACAACTGACCGAGGCCACACGGGCGCAGGTCTTCAGCGACGTGGACTCGGCGTACGCGCAGGTGGAGAGCAGCATAACGCTGCTCCGGCCCTACAAAGCGCAATACAAGGACCAGGCTCTGAGGGTGCGCGATGCGGTGACTTATTCATACCAGCACGGAGGTGCCTCGTTGATGGACTTTCTGAACGCGCAGAGCGAATACCGTGCCGTGGAACTGGCTTATCAGCAACTAATCGGCTCTTATCTAACCGCCGCCGGACAATTGAATCTTGCCGTGGGACGCGAGGTAATCCAATGATTTCTTCTTTAAGTTCTGCTCCAAAAGCTTCCGTGGCTGTTGCTCTCGCTGTGTTGGTAAGCCTTGCTCTCTCAGGCTGCAAGCAGAAGGAACAAGGCGATGGCGCGCCTCCACCGGCCAAGGTCATTCAAGTGGCCGATATGAACCTGGTCACTATCGACGCCAACGACGTAGCGAAATTCCCGCTAACTACAGCGGACCAGATCGAGACCGCTGCCGAGTTGACTGCTACCGGTTCGGTCTTCCCTGATATCTCCCGAGAAATCCCGGTTATCTCGATGGCCAATGGCCGCGTCGTCGACATCAAGGTCCGTCTCGACGACAACGTGAAGAAGGGCCAACTTCTCTTACGAGTGCAGAGCCCAGATATTACGACTGCATTCAACGCCTACCTGAAGGCATCGAACGACGCGCAAATGGCCCACAAAGCCTACCTACGTGCCGATGACCTGCTGCAGCATGGCGCTTTCTCCCAGGCGATGCTGGAGCAAGCGGAAGACGCAGACAGCAATGCCAAGTCTGACCTGAACGCGGCGGAAGAGCAATTGAAAACGCTCGGCGTGGACAAGGCTCACCCGAGTAGCGTCGTCAATGTCTATGCACCCGTCTCAGGCGTCATTGTGGCGCAAAACGTGACCAACGGAGCTGCCGCGGGTGTAGGCCTCGCCGGTACTGCCAACGCATTTACGATTGCCGATCTCTCGACAGTGTGGATCGTCTGCGATGTTTACGAGAATGACATTTCGAGGCTGCAAGTTGGGCAGGAAGCGAAGGTCAAACTCAATGCGTGGCCAGATCGACCACTGACCGGACGCATCAGTGACATAGGCCCCATCCTTGATCCATCGCTTCGCACAGCAAAGGTGCGCATCGAGGTACACAATCCCGGTTTTCTGCGGTTAGGCATGTTTGGCACTGCCACTTTCACCAGCCGCACTAAGGAGACTCATGCCACGGTTCCGGCCGATGCGGTTCTGCACCTGCACGACCGCGATTGGGTCTTTCTACCTGCCGGTGGCAACCAGTTCAAGCGCACTGAGGTTCATGCCGGCAAGATGCTCAGCGGCAACCGACAGGAGATCCTGTCTGGCCTTCAGCCCGGCCAACGGGTAGTCGCCAACGCATTGCTTCTTGAAACCGCGGGGAACCAGTAAATGATTCGCGCACTCGTCGATTTCGCGCTCAAGAACCGCTGGCTTGTCCTCGGCGGAGTGGTGGTGCTCACCGTTTGGGGCATTATCAGTTTTCGCAGTTTGCCGATCGAAGCCTACCCTGATGTAGCCAATAACTACGTGCAGATCATTACGCAGTGGCCCGGACGTAGCGCTGAAGAGATCGAGCGACAGGTCACAGTGCCGGTCGAGATTCAGATGGCCGGGATACCGCACCTTACGCACCTGCGTTCGACGACGCTCTCTGGCCTGTCAAGCCTCATGCTGATCTTCGACGACGACTCGAAGAGCGATGTCAACCGCGAGCATGTACTGGAGCGGCTCAATCAAGTCAGCCTGCCGGCAAATCTCGTTCCGCAGATGGGCACCGACTGGAGTCCCGTCGGCCAGATTTATTGGTACACGCTGGAGAGCACCAACCCCTCCTATGACGTGATGGAGAAGAAGTCGCTCGAAGACTGGACGCTGGAGAAGTCCTTCAAAGGCGTCAACGGAGTGGTCGATGTATCGAGCTTCGGCGGGCCGACCAAGGAATACCAGATCAAGCTGGACCCCGAGAAGCTGGTCTCCTACGGGCTGAGCATCGCGCAGGTCGAGCAGCAGATTGCGGCCAACAATACCAACGGCGGCGGCAGCTTCATCGAACAGGGCGCGCAGCAGATCAACGTGCAGTCCGTCGGCCTCTTCACCAGTGTGCAGGATATCGAGAACACTGTCGTCAAGACATCGAACGGCGCGGCCATCAAGATCAAGGACATTGCCACGGTGGCGCAAGGGCCCAAGATTCGCCTCGGTCAAATCGGCAGAGCCACACATCGGAGTGACGGCGCGATTGTTGACAATCCCGACACTGTCGAAGGGATTGTGCTGCTGCAGAAGGGAGACGACTCCGACCCCGTTCTCGATGGCATTCACAAGGAAGTGGACACGCTGAACAAAAGCATCTTGCCGAAGGGCGTGAAGATCGTCTCCTTCCTCGACCGCTCCGACTTAGTCAAATTCACAGTGAAGACAGTCGAAGACAATCTGACTGCAGGGATGATCCTCGTCTCAATCATTCTCTTTCTCTTCCTCGGCAATGTGCGCGGCGCGATTATCGTGGCACTGACTATTCCCTTCGCGCTGATGTTCGCCTCGATCTGCCTAGACATCAGCCACATTCCCGCCAACCTGCTTTCATTGGGCGCGCTGGACTTCGGCATGTTGGTCGATGGTTCGGTGGTGATGATTGAAAACATCGTTCGCCATCTCACGCGTCACGACGACACGCGCACTCCAGCGCAGAAGATTCGCGAAGCAGCACATGAGGTGCAGAGGCCCGTATTCTTTGCTCGCGGAATTATTATCACCGCGTACCTGCCGATTTTTACTTTGCAAGCTGTCGAGGGGCGGCTCTTCAAACCTATGGCCTGGACGGTTACCTTTGCTTTGCTGGGCGCGCTCGGCTTTGCCATGTTCGTCGCTCCAGTGCTGGCGAGTATGGTTTTCAGCAAAGGCGCCAAAGAGTGGCACAACCCGATCATGCTTTGGCTCACTGATCACTATCGCATCGCGGTTCGAGCGGCCATTGAGCATCGGCGCACAACCCTCGGAATCGCCACCGTACTGTTCGCCATCGCTATCTATCTCACCTTTGGCGGCCCCGTCGGCTCGGAATTTCTACCCCATCTCGACGAAGGTTCCATCTGGGTGCGCGGTACGCTCCCTCCCAGCGAAGGTCCCACTGCCAGCCTGGATTTCACAAACAAAGCACGCCTGATCATCGCTTCGTTTCCCGAGGTGACGCAGGTGGTCAGCCAGACCGGCCGGCCTGACGACGGAACCGACACTGCCGGATTCTTCAACACTGAATACTTTGTTGATTTAAAGGCGAAGAAAGAGTGGCGCCCAGTCTTCCACCAAAACAAGGAAGCACTTATAGCCGCTATCGATAAGGAGCTAGAGAAGTTTCCCGGCGTTCTCTGGAACTACTCGCAGCCTATCTCCGACAACATGGAAGAAGCCGTTTCCGGTGTCAAAGGCGAACTGGCCGTCAAGCTCTACGGCGACGATCTGCGCACACTGGAGAAGAAGGCTGACGAGATCCAAAGCCAGATGGCGACGGTCAAAGGCATCGAGGATCTCGGCATCTTCCGCATCATCGGCCAACCCAACCTCAACTTCACTGCCGATCGTGAAGCAGCAGCACGCTGGGGCATCAACGTGGCAGACATCCAGGATGCCGTACAGACCGCGGTGGGCGCCAACACTCTCACACAGGTGCAGCAGGGCGAGGCGCGCTTCGACGTCACGCTGCGCTATCAACAGCAGTACCGCGATACGCGGGAAGCAATCGAGAATGTGCGTCTGCTCGCACCCAGCGGCGAGCGCGTCTCGCTGGCGCAGTTGACCAAAGTCTCCTCCGATGACGGAGCTGAAGAAATCTATCGCGAGGGCGGCCAGCGCTACATCGCGATCAAGTACTCCGTGCGCGGACGCGACCTGGGCTCAACCGTCGAGGAAGCCCTGGCTAAGGTGAACAGGAGCGTGACGCTGCCGGCCGGATACCACACGGAGTGGGCGGGCGAGTACGAGAGCCAGAAGCGAGCCGACAAGCGTATGGACCTGGTCATCCCCATCACAGTCATGGCTATCTTCCTCATCCTCTACACCATGTTCCGTTCGTTTAAATGGGCCATGCTCATCTTGGTCTCTGTGGTCATGGCTTCGATCGGCGGCCCGCTGGCGCTCTTCATTACCGGCACCAACTTTTCGGTCTCTTCGGCTGTTGGCTTCCTGGCACTCTTCGGCGTTTCGGTGCAGACCGGCGTCATCATGATCGAGTTCATCAACCAGCTTCGCGCCCACCGCAAGGGCATGGAAGAGTCTACCCAGGAGCATATCGTCGAGGCAGCCATTGAGGGGGCAGTCCTTCGCCTGCGACCCATTATGATGACCATGCTGGTGGCCACACTAGGTCTGCTACCTGCTGCGCTTTCGCACGCCATCGGCTCCGACTCGCAACGGCCCTTCGCTATCGTCATCGTTGGCGGGCTGCTGGCCAATCTGGTTATAGGCGTCTTCCTGCTGCCCACACTTTATGTGTGGATGGCCCGCGAAGACGATATTCTGCCCGCAGTCGAATCCACTGAGGATTTTTAGTGCAGACAGACGTTAGTGAGCAGTCAAATCCTCCGGCCGCGCTCTATTCTTCGCGAAGCACTTCCAGCGGCCGCAGTCCGAGAATCCGGTAGCTCGCAATCCACCCAGTCACCGTGGCCAGTACTGCGGTTCCTAGCAGCGCAACGAATGTAGCCGTCCACTCGATATGAAAACCCACATCGAGCTTGCGCAGCAGCACTTGCGTAAGCAGATTGGCAAAGACCACACCCACCGAGCCGGCCAACAAGCCCAGCACGCTGAATTCCACGCTGAAGGTTCGGACAATCCTCATC
>Ga0255356_1000672_pt1 | contig 22972 bp, 9 predicted proteins | sample HBST100metaG_FD_189944 | JGI IMG/M metagenome (GOLD analysis project Ga0255356, IMG submission 189944) | Peat soil microbial communities from Stordalen Mire, Sweden - H.B.S.T100 | ecosystem: Environmental > Terrestrial > Soil > Wetlands > Peat | place: Sweden: Norrbotten County, Stordalen Mire...
CAAGCGTGATCGTAGCCGCAGTCTTTGAGATCACCAGTGTGCCGGTGGCTGTGCCAGTGTAGTTGGCATCGCTGATGGCGCCGACGACAGAGTAGCTGCCAGCCGCTGTTGGAGCGGTCGAAGAACCGTTGTAGGTGAAGTTGACCGTGAGTCCCGTGGGGTTGGTTGTGGCTGTGGCAGAAAGCGGAGAACCGCTGTAGCTCTGCGCAAGGCTGCCAAGCGTGATCGTAGCCGCAGTCTTTGAGATCACCAGTGTGCCGGTGGCTGTGCCAGTGTAGTTGGCATCGCTGATGGCGCCGACGACAGAGTAGCTGCCAGCCGCTGTTGGAGCGGTCGAAGAACCATTGTAGGTGAAGTTCACCGTCAGTCCGGCGGGGCTGGTTGTAGCTGTGGCAGAAAGCGGAGAGCCGCTGTAGCTCTGCGCTAGATTACCCAGCGTGACCTTAGCCGCAATCTTCGAGATCACCAGCGTTCCCGTGGCTGTTCCAGTGTAGTTGGGATCGCTGATGGTGCCGACCACGGGATAGCTTCCAGCCGCCGTTGGCGCGGTTGAAGAACCGTTGTAGGTGAAGTTAACTGTCAGTCCGGCGGGGCTGGTTGTAGCTGTGGCAGAAAGCGGAGAACCGCTGTAGTTCTGCGCCAGACTGCCCAGCGTGACCGTAGCCGTGGCCTGCCCCACCGTCAGCGAATGGGTAGTGTCACTGCTTGTGGCAAAAGGTGCGCTGGCGTTGTAGACGGCCTGAATGGAATACGCGCCTGCCCCCGATCCACTCGGCAGAGTGTACGTTGCGCTGGCAGAGCCGCTGCTTACCGTGCCGCTCGTCACGGCCGCGCCAACCGGGGTGCCTCCATTGAATACGGTGAAGGCCACCGTGCCTGTATTCACCGTTCCCGAAGTACTCGTCACGGTTGCAGACAAGGACGTATTTTGCGCGCTCGTGCTGTAGGTCAAGTTGGCATTGGCGGCGGTTGTGCTCGTCGTCGCCGTGACCGTCTGGGTCGCCGAAGCAGGGGCTGCCACCGTAAAGTTGCTGTCGCCAGAATAGGTGGCAGTGATTGGATCAGTACCGGCAGCCAGCGAGGAGGCCGTGCAGGTGGCCTTCCCGGCGGCATTCACCGGCACTGCGCCACAACCGGCGATCGTGCTTCCGCTCGCCGAGAAGTTTACCTTCCCCGCAGGAACATTGGGGGTGAAGCTGGCACCGGCGAGTTGCGCCGTAAACGTTACCGAATCGTTGACCATCGTGTTACTCGATGGAGACGCAGTCACGCCCAGCGTTGCCGCCAGCGCCGAGACGGTCTGCGCCGCCGATCCCGCGGCAGCCACCGTATAGTTGCTGTCACCCGCGTAAGAAGCATTAATCGTAGCCGAGCCCGCAACCAAAGAAGACGTGATACAGGTGGCCTTCCCGGCGGCATTCACTGGCACCGCGGGGCAATCGGGGCTGGCTTTGCCATTGATTGTAAATGTGACCATTCCCGCGGGAAGAACCGGCGTCAGGGCAACGCCAGCGAGTTGCGCGGCAAAGGTCACCGTCGTGTTGACAGTCGTGGAACTCGATGGGGACGCAGACACGCTGATCGTGGCTGGCAGGGCCGAGACGGCTTGCGGCAAAGTAGAGGAGACGCTGGTGTTGTAGCTGCCGTCTCCATTGTAGGTTGCGACGAGGTCATCGTTGCCCGCCGGGAGCAGCGACGTTAAACACTGCGCGACTCCAGCTCCGTTTAAGGTGATGGGAGAAGAGCATCCGGGAACGCTGCCGCCGTTGAGGGTTAAGGTGACGGTTCCTGTCGGCGTCGCGGCAGAACCGGTTACGGTCGCCGTCAATGTGACCGAGTCGTTCACATTGGAGTTCGGCGACGGAGATCCTCCCAGCGTGACCGTTGACGTGCCCTGAGTGGCCGAACCACCGCTCAATTGAATGTTCTGCGCCACGCTTCCGTTGAGGCTGTTGTCGTTTAGCGTCACTGACTCGCTCTTGGCGCCTATGGTTGCTGGCGTGAAGTCGATGGGCAGCGTGCAGCGTGCTCCCGTCGCCAGTGAGGTGGATGAAGTGCAAATACCCGCTCCAGCGCTGTCGAGAGGAAAATCTGTTGCGACGCTTAATCCGGAGAAGCTCAGCGGCTCGTTACCGGCATTCTCCACCGTCACCGTCTGCGGACTATCGCTGCTTTTTACGCCGATAGCCGTCGAGGAATAGTTAAGTACCGGAGCCAGCGAGCGCTGGATCTCCACCACACGGCTGTTGCCGTGATCCGAAACGAACAGATCGCCCGCGCCGTCCAACAGGATGCCGTTGGGATGTAGCAAAGCGACGCCATTGACCGTTGGAGCAAAGGCTGTCGCCGCGCTGCCGTCGGCCGGAACTTCTACCACGCGATTGTTCAAGGTATCCGCGATAAATAGATTGCCCGCGCCGTCCACTACGATGCCGGATGGACGATTCAGGATGAGGTTATTCACTGTCGGAGCGAGGACCGTTGCTGCGCCGCCGCCCGCCGGAACTTCCACGACGCGATTGTTCAGGGTATCCGAGATAAACAGATTGCCCACGCTGTCCACGGCTAATCCTGACGGATAACTCAGAGAGAGGCCATTCACAGCGACGGCCATCGCCGGGCCTCCGTTCGCCAGAATCTCCACTACGCGGTTGTTCCATGTGTCTGAAATGAACAGATTGCCCGCGCCGTCCACGGCAATGCCAGTGGGGTTGTTCAGTGGCGCGCCATTCACCGTTGGGAGGATCTCCGTGACACCTTTCCCGTTAGCCGGAACCTCCAGCACGCGCCAATTGTAGACATCCGCAATGTACAGATTGCCTGCGCCATCCAAGGCCAAGCCCGCAGGATTATTCAAAGCTCTGCCATTTGCGTCATCTGCCGTCGGGGCAATGCTTGTTACTGTGCTTCCATCGGCCGAAATCTGCACAACACGGTTGTTATCGATATCTGCAATGTACAGATCGCCCGCGCCGTCCATGGCAATGCCTGTGGGTCCCTTCAAAGCAACGCCATTCGCTGTCGGAGCGATGGCCGTGGCCGTCGCCGTGCCGGCCCCGAACGCGATCTGCGGCGCCATGCCGATACCGGATATAAACGCGGTGCCCAGCACATTGCCGGAGGCGTCTTCAAGCACCACCGCGCCATTGCGCGGACCCGCGTACGCCGGCGTGAAGGTGACATACACCGTGCAGGTATAGCCGTCCCAGTTGAAATTTCCAGAGCAGGTGTCTCCAGTCGCAACATAGGCAAAATCCAGCCCCGGCGCACCCTGGGTGAGAACGCTGACGCTGCTAACAGTGCCGTCTGCGGTGAAACTCACCGTCACCGGGTAAGCAGCGGTAGCGGCGCCTACAACCGCGGTGGGATTTACCCACACCTGGCCAGTTGCAGTGTTGCTCTGGAAGAATGCGCCTCCGTTGCCGTCCGAATAACTGGCCGTGATGGTATGCGTTCCCACTCCACTCAGAGCGACGCCCGGCAAGGTAGCCACGCCGCCACTCAGCGCCACTGCCGTGCCGCCATTCAATGCAACAGGGTTGCCGCCACCGAGTGTATCGGTAAACGTCACACTGCCGGTAGGAATAGCGGTGTTGTTCCACCAGTCGCTCACCGTCGCCGTGATGGTTGCGGCCTGTCCGGAACTCAATATAGAGGGAGTGATCGAGACTGCCGTCCCGGTATAGTCGCTCTGAGGCTCACCGACGGTCAGCGTAACGGGTGCCGAAGTAATGCTACCCAGACTGGCGGTGATGCGAGTCGAACCCGGCGTCTGGTTCGCAGTAGCCAGCCCTGGTATGCCGCTGCTGGCGATTGTGGCGATGGCCGGGGAACCGGATATCCAGGTCACCTGATTGGTGATGTCCAGTGAGGAGCCGCCGGAGGAATACGCGGTAGCAGTAAACTGTTGCGTTCCGCCCACCAGGACGCCCGGGGCTGCTGGCATCACAGTGATCGTTGAGATCGTTGCAATATCAAAGCCATTACCTTGCAGGCCGACGCTTTGGGTGGTGTAGGTCGTTGCGGAGGCGGTCATACTGTTGTCTGTCAAATTCAGCGAGGCCGTATACGATTCAGACGCCGCTGGCGCGAAGTCCACGACATAGGTGCAAGTTGCTCCCGCGGCCAGAGTGCCCGCCGAGCCGCCTTGATCGACGAGGGGGCAGGTGCTTGATGAATCATAGGTAAAGATGTTGGCCGTTGTGCTGTTAATCGAAGGATTGGTCCCGGAGGATGGCACAGAGAGGGTGAGAGGTGCGTTGCCGACATTCTGGACCGTGATACTCGCCACAGAACTGCTCCCGGTAAGAACAACGGGGAAGTTCAGCGCCCCTACGGTCGCATCGCTCAGTTTGACGATATAGCTATTGCCTTGATCGGCAATGTAGACGTTCCCGCGGGCATCCACCGAGACGCCGGTGGTCATGCTCAGCCCATTTGTGGCCGCGTTTGCCACGGTCAATTGCGCGCCGTAACCGCTGCCCGTCCACCGCTCTTCCACAACGCGGGAGTTGCCGCTGTCGGCGATGTAGACATTCCCATTAGCGTCCACGGCAACGTTAAAGGGCCCGGCCAAACCGCTGCCAAGCGAAATTGCCGCACCATATGTGCTGCCATTCCAAGGCAGCTTATCCACAGTATCCTCATAATAGTGGGCAACGTAGACATTGCCGCTCCCATCAACTGCCACGCCGGTGGGCATGGAGTTCCCATTACTGTCGCTGATGGTGGTTTGCGTACCAAATCCGCCGACCGTCCACGGGACCTTGACGACCCGACTATTGCCTTCGTCGGCGATATACACGTTGCCGCTTCCATCCACCGCCACGCTATTGGGGGTCTTCAAACCGTTGCCGACATTTACCGGCGTGCCATAGGGGCTGCCATTCCACGGCGCCATCAAGACGCGGCTGTTCCCGTAGTCGGCAACGTAGACGTTTCCAGCGCCATCGACAGCCACGCCGCCGGGAGATCTCAAATTGCTGATAATCGTCTCCGGGGCTCCATAGCTGCTGCCCGTCCATGGCACCTTGAGCACATTTCCGCCGTGGGTATTGGCGACAAAGACATTGCCGTTTCCATCCACCGTCACGCCCTGCGGCTGGCTCATGCCAGAACCGACATGGCTTTGCGATCCTGGCAGAAACGCCACTTCCGGACCGAATCCCGTGCCAAAGAGATACGCCGTTGCCAGTACGTGGTTCGAGCCATCCTCGAGCAACACCGCCCCCAGACGGGTTCCGGGGGATTGCGGAGTGAAGAGCACATTCACCGTACAGGTGTCGCCGGCGTTGTGGCTTCCCAGGCAGGTGTCTCCATCCGCATCGGTGAAGTCCAGCCCCGTCGCTCCCTGGGTAACAACGCTGATACTGCTAACATTGCCGCCCGTGGACAAGGTCACCGTCACCGGGTAAGCAGCCGCCGCGGTCCCCACATTGGAACTGGGATTGACTGTCGCTATACCGCTTCCAATGCTGCTTTGAAAGGTTGCGCCGCCTGTGCCATCCGAATAGGTGGCCGTGATGGTGTGCATTCCCGTTCCGCTCAACGTGACGTTCGGCAATGTAGCTAGGCTCAACGCGAGGCTGACTGGCGCGCCGCCATTCAGATTTGTTGTTGTCGATCCAACTGTATCGGTAAAGGTCACGTTTCCGGTTGGCGTTGTGCCGGAATTGAGTGTGTCGGTGACCGTGGCGGTGATTGTCACCGTCTGCCCTGACGTAAGCGAAGCTGAGCTGAAGGTTACCGACGTTGCTGTTGTGTCAGCGGGCAGAGGGGCCGTCGATGTGCCATGCACCCCAATCACTTGCTGCGCTGAAACGACATTGAGATTGTTGTCTTCAAGGGAAATCCCTTCGTTGAGCGCCGTTGGTTGGCCATGAGCATTTTGCACCGGCTCGAACTCGATGCTCAGGTTGCAACTAGCGCCAGCGTCTACCGTGCCCGTGCCCACACAATCGACGAGAGATCCGGTGCCAGAGGTCTGCGCAAAGTCGACGGTCGCAAACGTTCCGGAAGAAAAGATCAGCGGCGCATTGCCGATGTTCTGGACCGTCACCGACAGCGAACCGTCTGTATCGATTGTGTTCACAAGGGTGGGCGTCGGAAAATTAAGGTTCGGCGCATCGGCGTAGTCCAACTTGTATACCGAATCCATCGAAGTGGCGTTCACGAATACATTGCCGGCTCCGTCTACCGCTACACCGAAGGGACCAATGAAGCTGCCGAGATCCGAGACGTTGTTATATCCGCCAGCAGCTGCAATTTCATATACCTTGCTGCCGTAGTATTCGGTAATATAGACGTTTCCGTTCCCATCCAGAGCCAAGCCCATCAGAGTACCGAAGGGACCGTGAGATTGCGCAAGCGTATTGATCGATGTGTAACCGCTGGCGGAAGTGATCTCTTTCACATCGCCATTGCTTGCCTCAGCAACGAAGACGTTTCTGTCTGCATCCACCGCGATGCCATAGACATGCATCGTACTGCTATTGAGCGTGGTTACGCTGCTGTATCCGCTCGCCGCGGTGATCTCCTTCACTGTGCCAGAGTTGTATTCGGCAACGTACAGATTTCCGGCGCCGTCCACTGCCACGCCAGAGGGCCACCAGAAACTGCCGGACGCCAAGGGAATCACTGTCTTGTAGCCGCCCGCGGCCACAATCTCCTTCACCTCATTATTGTTGGAATCGGCAACAAAGACGTTGCCGGCTGCGTCGACCGCCACGCCAATGGGGTTATTGAAGCCACTGCCCAATGAAATGACTTCTCCACTCTGCTTGACAATCTCTTTTACGGCATTGTTGCTGGTGTCAGCGACAAAGATGTTTCCCGCCCCGTCCACCGCCGCGCCAGTGGGGTAGTTGAGGCTGCCTGCGGCATACGAGTTCTGTGTGGCGGGACTAAACGCTATCTGGGGCCCGATACCTGCGCCGGAGATGTACGAGGTCGCCAGCACGTTGCCAGACGCATCCAGCAGTTCGACCGCGCCATTGCGGGTTCCCGCATACTTCGGCGTGAAGGTCACGTCCACGATGCAAGTGTCGCCAGGGTTGTAGGTGTGGCCGGTTCCATTGGTGGTGCATGTTCCGTTGCCTGTGTCTTTGAAATCCAGATTCGCTGCGCCTTGGGTTAGCACTGCGGGCGCTTCTATCGTGCCAGCCGTGTCGAAGGTGAATGTGAACAGGACGGTGACCGGAGTGCTGGAGGCAATGGCCGCCGAGCCGACGTTCACCGCCGACGTCATGATCTCGTCCACCTTGTTGCCCCCTTCTTCGGCGACGAAGACGTTCCCGCTTCCGTCCACCGCCACGCCTCCGGGGCCGTTGAAGCCGCTGCCCAGCGAGTTGATGGTGGTATAACCGCCCGTCGCCACAATCTCCTTCACCGCATTGTGAAGGTAATCGGCGACGAAGACGTTCCCGCTCCCGTCCACCGCCATGCCAAGGGGGTAGCTGAAGTTGCCGTTGGCAACGGCCAGCGTGTTGACGGCGGTGTAGCCGCTCGCCGCCGTAATCTCCTTCACCAAATTGTTGCCAGAGTCGGCGACGAAGACGTTCCCGCTCCCGTCCACCGCCACGCCAGTGGGTTGATTGAAGCTGGAACCGGCGGCCAAGGTTGTGACGGTGGTGTAGCCGCTCGCCGCCGTAATCTCCTGCACCAAATTGTTATTGTTGCCAGGGACGGAGACGAAGACATTTCCGCTCCCGTCCACCGCCACGCCGGTGGGGGAGGCGAAGAGGCCGTGGGCAACGGCCAGCGTGTTGACGGCGGTGTAGCCGCTCGCCGCCGTAATCTCCTTTACCAAACCGTTGTCATCGTCGGCGACGAAGACGTTTCCGCTCCCGTCCACCGCCACGCCAGTGGGGGAACTGAAACCGCTGCCCAGCGTTTTGATCGTCGGGCTGACCGGGATCACCCCGTTCACCGCCAGAATCTCCTTCACCGCATTGTTGCCTTGGTCCGCGACGAAGACGTTCCCGTTCTTGTCCACCGCCGCGCCACAGATCTCATTGAAGCCGCTGGCCAGCGCGATCTGCGCCCCGCTGAAATGAGCGGTTTGCGCGTCTGCATGGGTTCCGAACGCCATCCCTAGAACCAGGAGAAGGCTCGCAATTGAACCGACTGAAAGGCGGGTGGGTAGGCAAATGGAGGCAAATAAGGAGCGGACAAGACGGAGGAGCATGGCTATGGTGGTCATTTCTCTCTTCTGCACACAACTATTCCTATCGGCGAGACGTGTACGCCACGCCGGTGAATTGTTCAGGATTCACATCTGCTGATCGGAGACGATAAGGCTGGTTCGGCCATAACGACTATCCGTCGACAGAGAGACCTGAGTGTGCTGCTCCACTATCGGCATTTTGCCGCCCGAATTCGAGGTGATTTTCAATAGAGACGATTATGTGCAGATCCAGCCGAAATCCCGGATTGAACAGCGCTGGAAGTGGCGCGGAAGGTAAAGATGGAGGGATCAGCGCCGACTGTTGACGCAGGTCAGGGCTTCGTTCTCACGGAAGACAAAGCGTGCGCGCGTCGCATTCTGCACAGCAGGCTTGGCCTTGAGAGCGGCAATGCGTTCGAGTACAGGAGAGTCTGCCGGATCCAAGCCTATTGGCGGCAACTGAAATTGCATTCATTTGCGATGCTTCGCGCGGACTTTCACGAAAGAGTGAAGAGTGCTGAGTGCGACATGCAGCCCTAGCTGCTCCTGGAAGAGGCGGCCGCGTCGCGATACGTGCGCCCTTTGCGGCGCAGTTCGCGGATCAGTTCGCGGCGGGGCTCGAGTTTGGAGCGCGGAGGCTTTTGGGGAAAAAGTTCAAGAGTGGGAGTGGAAATCCTCCGGACGATGGGACCCTTAAAATGTGAAGACCGGTCCAAATTCCACTCGCTGGTCCTGCCAGATACGGGACGGCACTCCAGCAATCATCCAGAAATTTCCCAGCTCCGGAATAGCGCGCGAACTGTAGTGTGTCGGTTCGACCCCAAACGTGGCCCAATGGTTGATCTTGTAGTACAAGGTCGCCCCAACAAACTCGCTTCCGATCATGGGAATGCCCAGCCCCTGACCAAGCTGGTTGGGGCCGGCTCCGTCGAGTAACCCAAGCTGCATGGCGGCATCCCTGTGCACAAGCTGGTCCTTGCCTGCGTGCAGGTAGAGTTGCCAGCCGGCGTTGTAGCCCTTCGGATTGGCGTTAAACCAGCGCGAAAGAGGCAGTCCCAGTTCGGCGAATGCGCCATAGGCACGCACACCATGCTCCGGAGCCACCACAATATCGCTGGAGGGGCAAGTGCCCGCGCCTGGATTTATCTTGCAACCCAGAAGCGCAAAGCCCGAGAGCGTGCCCGCGACGTTATCGACACCCGTACCCAGGAAGAAGGGCGCCGGAGTTCCACCGTTCACATTCACAAGAGGAATGGGGAAGAGGCCGGTTGTATTGGTGTAGTTGGTCGTAAGCTGGCCGCTCAGTTCCTGCCGCAGGTCAGCGCCTCGATAGCCGCTCAAGACGAAGGTAAACCAGCGTGTAGGCAACTGCACCGCTACATTGTTGCCATACATGACGCTGCTGGCGGTATAGCCCTTGGCCAAGGGAGTGCCGGCGACCAGAGCGGCGGGGTATGCGTCACCGATCAGATCCTCAGCCGTAATGGGAACGATGGACGTACGGTGTCCATAGAATCCGGACCAGAAGATCTGCGCGGGAGCAACCCCAGGTGCCTTGTCGAGCTGGAACTGCAAAGTCAATCCGGCCTCAAGTTCGGGACGGTCGGAGGCGGCGCCCTGGCGCTCTGCCTCGCCGACCTGGCTTAGGAAGCCGGAGGTGGGCGACACCCCAGGTTGACAATAGACAGCCGCGAGCGTGCAGAAGGTGAGTCTCTCCACCTGCCCCGAACTCGGCATCATGATCGCGAACTCAGGCAAGAGCTTGAATTTGCGCGCAGAGGAACCCAGCTTCTGAACGATCCCGAAACGGAACTGCGGCGTGCGGTTGTAGGTGGCGCCGTAGGAGGCAGCGTTCCACGTGGTATCGAGCATGTTGGGCAGAGCCTTGGAACCGAAGAGAGTCCAGTCCTGTCCTCCGACAAAGAACAAACTCGTCTTTTCCGCGGCGTGGTAATCCACGCGCACCCAAGCCAGACGCAAGCGCAGGTTGGGGTTGCCAATCGAGTTAACGTCGGCATTATCGGATTCATTGAAGTTCCCTTCGAAATCCGCCTCGAATCGGCCGGTTAGGGTCATCTTTTCGGAAATGCTCGGCCACTCGAGATTGACGCCGATGCGGCTTTGACGCGCTTTCATGTGGAACTCGGGGGCGGCATTGGGGCCCGTGTTACTGCCGGGCAGCAACATGAGACCGCCGGGAATGGGAAAGTCGTCGCCATTGGGTGAACTGCTGTCGCGTTCCCCGGTTGCTTTGATGAAACCGTAAGGCGTAAACGTCACTGGGCCGATCTTGAGGCCGGCCAATGCGCCGGATTGAGGCGAGTCGAAGGCGACCGTGCGCTGAGGAACGATCGCCGCAACCGGGGGCAAAGCGGTAGATTGCGCAACTTCAGGCTGCGACGCGGGAGTAGCCTGCGGATGCAGCGCGGGTGTGGGAGTGGCGACCGGGACCGCGGCCGCGGACAGGTCCGCCGCAGTCAATAAGCCTTTGCGCGTGAGGACTTCAACCAGAAGTTGCAGCTGAGATCCGGGGGCTGCGACGCGCAGAGCATCGACCTCGGAAGGCGTGAGCACACCTTTCTTCACGAGCGCATTGACCAATGCAGTGAGATTCACAGCGCCTTGATCCGCGGCTGGCGCAGCAGTTCCGGCAACCGCGCCGGCGCTCTCTTTAATGGCGCCCTGCATACTTCCGCGGGAAGTCTGGGCGCTGGATATACCGACGAAGACAAAGGCGAAAAACAGATACAGTAAAGTGATCGAGCGGCTTCTCATAAGACCAACCTCCCAGGACTTCTGGTCCGGAATTGCAAGAATTTACCAAGCAGACGGGTTCTGTGAACTTTCTCGAAAAAGAACGATCCATATCGTGCCCGGCACACAGAGGAAAGCCACGGTCATAAATGCAATGACCGTGGCACCCTGCTATTGGAGCCGCGTGATGACCAGATGTGCAGAGACGGGGCTGGCTCCGCCCGCTGATGGCGTAATGGTTAGCGCAGAAGGACTGCCTGTGGGATTACGAACCGTAAGGATTGAATCTGGCGCTGTGGTTTGCACCAGGGCCATTTCGACGATCTGGCTGGTGCCAGTCGCTCGTCCAACGACCGTGTAGGCGAGTTCACTTCCATTGAGGGTCAATTCAAGTTGTCCCGCTTCGTACACACTCACCTGAAACATGACCTGATACGTACCAATGGCGACGAGACTAAACTGCGTGGTGTCGATACGAGTGATATTGGAGCTTGCCAACGCTGGTCCATTTTCCGGGAAGGATATATCCGCACCGGGCGCAATAGTCGCGGCGTTATCGGTCGGCATTAATGCATAGAAGTCGGCGAAGTCCAGGAGGCCGCCGGACGGACCTGTAGGGCCGGCGGGACCTGTAGAGCCGGCGGGACCTATGGCGCCAGTAGCGCCTGCGACACCTGTCTGGCCTGTTGGACCGGCGAGACCCGTAGCGCCTGCGACACCTGTCTGGCCTGTTGGACCAGCGGGACCCGTAGCGCCTGCGACACCTGTCTGGCCTGTTGGACCTGCGGGACCCGTAGCGCCTGCAACACCTGTCAAACCTGTTGGACCGGCGGGACCCGTAGCGCCTGCGACACCTGTCAGACCTACTGGACCAGCGTTACCTATGGCGCCAGTGGCACCTGCGGCACCAGTCGCACCTTTGGCGCCTGTCAGACCTATTGTGCCTACGGCACCTGTGGCGCCTGCCGGACCGATTGGGCCAATTGGACCGGCGGAACCTTGCGGCCCAACAGCACCCAGCGTGATGTCAAACGTTGCAGTGGTGATGGATTGATCTACAGTGAGCGACAAGTAGTAGGTCCCTGGCACCGTATAAACCGGCGCCGGTATTTGCACCACCACCTGAGCTTCGGTAAAGGTAACTATGGGCGCCGATAGGCCGTTTATCGTAATCCCCGGTGTGACGGTTCCGAAGTTGGCTCCCGTGATGATCAACTGAGGCGGGTTGGTTGTATAGTTGGGCGCGGCTGAAATGATAACAGGAGGGTGAATGGGGTCAGCGGAGACAGTCGGCAGAGCACTGCAACCCAGCAGAAAAAAGCTAGCCATTGAGGCGAGTGCGCCTAAGCCCTTCAAACGTATGGGTGCGAATGGGTGATTCATCAATATGCCCTCCGATGTGGACTCGTCTCGGGTCGCCGGTTCATGCATTGAAAAGCATCGTTGGGGAAGGAAGCCTTTCCCCGTGACGCACATTTGAACGAATACCCTGAACCTCGACTGATGCGCTTTGCCTAAGTGGCTGATCCTGCAATCGACTTCGCGATCTCTGCAGTTGAGCTTACGCAAAGCACGCCCAAGACGGGATGTTCACTCTAGTAAGTGAACCTAGGAAGTAGATCAGGCTTGAACTGCTTTTGTCTGAGCAAAAGTGCACAGTAAGTATCCACCGTCAGAAGGACTGAAGCTGCATATATTGGAAGAACTTCAGGTGCCGAAGGTGCCCCCTTCAGAGCAGGAACACTTCGCCGAACTTGTGACCGAGAATGAATACTTCTATGCAATGCAGCTCGAGTCCTTGCGTCAGGCGAAGCATTGTTTTCAGACTCTCTTGCACCAAGGGTTTCCCGATGGCGCGTAACTGGGCACCGATAATCTGCGCCGCCAAGAACGCAACGGCTCATTTTTATTCGAAGTGCGCGCTGATATAGACGGACGCTTGTCGTGGTTGTTTTCAATCAACCGGGGACTCCGTCGCGGCCAGACCCGCTGGCGGCAGCTCAAATTCACTTCGCTTGCGGTGTTTGTCGCGGACCTTCACGAATGAGTGAAGGGTGCTGAGTGTGACATGCAGCCCCAGGCGCTCGTGGAAGAGGCGGGCAACTTCGCGATACAGCGCCCGTTGCGGCGAAGTTCGCGGATCAGTTCACGGTGGGGCTCCAGTTTGGAGCGCGGAGGCTTTTGGAGATAATTTCTGAGAATGGTTCGAAGTTCTGGTTCGTCGTTTTCGGCGCTTTGGTTGCTTTTATACAGCTTTCCTTCAAGTCGGGAGTAGTATTTAGTGCGGAAGCAGTGCGCCGTTTCAAGCGCTATAGCAGTGTTTTCAATGCGCTTAAACCAGTTGCCGAAGCCGAATTCTGAAGATTTCTTTCCGCCAGCCGCTCTTCTTCCCCAGAGGTGGCCCATGAACGCCTTGTTGATCTATCCGGAATTCCCCGATACCTTTTGGAGCTTCAAACATGCCCTGCAGTTTCTGGGCAAACGCGCGGCGCAGCCTCCGCTGGGGCTGATGACGGTGGCCGCGCTGTTGCCAAAGGCCTGGAAAAAGCGGCTGGTGGACACGAACGTCGAACGGCTGCGCGATCGCGACCTGGACTGGGCGGACGTGGTGATGCTGAGCGCGATGCACATTCAGCGCGAGTCGCTTGCGGCCATCGTTGAGCGGTGCCAGGCGCATGGGGTGCGAACCGTGGTGGGCGGCCCGATCGCCAGCAGCCTGACTCCGGAGGAACTGAAGGCGGACCACGTGGTGATCGGCGAAGCCGAGAGCCTGATCGCCAACCTCGCAGGCGACCTGGACAACGGAATCGCGCAGCCGGTTTATCAGGCAGCGGAAAGGCCGGAGATGGAGACCAGCCCGCTGCCCGATCTGAGCCTCATCAAAATGAAGCGCTACTCCACCATGGCCGTGCAATATTCGCGCGGATGCCCCTTCAACTGCGAGTTCTGCGACATCATAGAAATTTATGGCCGGCGGCCGCGCACGAAAACTGTCAAGCAGGTGCTGGCCGAACTGGACCAGTTGTACGCTGCCGGATGGCGCGAGTCGGTATTTATCGTGGACGATAACTTTATCGGCAACAAGGCGCGGGCCAAGGAGTTATGCAAAGCGCTGGCCGGGTGGCGCAGGCAATACAAAACCAGCTTCGACTTCAACACGGAGGCTTCACTGAACCTGGCCGACGATCCGGAGTTGATGCAACTGATGAAGGACGCGGGCTTCAACTCAGTATTCCTGGGCATTGAGACTCCCGATGAAGCAGACCTAATCGCCTGCAACAAGCTGCAGAACACGCATCGCAGCCTGCTGGACAGCGTGGCCGCCATCCAGAGTTATGGCATGCAAGTGATGGGCGGCTTCATCCTGGGATTCGACACCGATCGCGACGACATCTTCGACCGCATGGTGGAGTTTATCCAGAAGAGCGGCATTCCCATCGCCATGGTCGGGCTGTTGCAAGCCATGCCCGGAACCCAGTTATTCCGGCGCTTGTGGAAGGAAGGCCGGATTCTGGATGAGGGCCAGGGCGACAATACCAGCGACAATCTGAATTTTCTTCCTAACATGGACGCGACGCAACTGGTCGAAGGCTATCGCTCGGTGCTGAAGAGGATCTACTCCTGCGAGGCCTACTATGACCGCGTCAAGCTTTACCTGAGCCGCATTCAGCCGCAGCCGGGCGAGCGAAAACATGGCGAGCGAAAGAACGGGCAGCGGTGGCTGACGGTGGGCAATGCGCGCGCCTTTGTCAACTCGATTGTCCGCCAGGGCGTCTTCGGCCGGCAGCGCTGGAGTTACTGGAAGTTTCTGCTGACCGTAGCCACGCGCTATCGCCACTGCGTCGGCACGGCCATGACTCTGGCGGTCATGGGCTATCACTTCCAGGTGATGACCCAAAGACTCTCTGGCAGCACGGACTCGCCGGTCGCGATGGGGAAGTGCCTGCCTACCGAGACAGGCGTGCAGACGCGATAAACCCGAAAATGCCGATTCGGCCCAATTGAATTGAGACGAAGAGAAGCGCAGGCCCTTTTCCACTCTGATAGCGTGCCCCATTCCGCTTCGCAAGGAAACTTGTCTTTTCAGTTTGCGCGGAAGCGCCTTGCAGGCTGCGCCCAGGAAAAGCCCTGCACGATAAACTGCAAATGAGGGCGCTATTTTGAGCGGTTCGGAGCCAGCAGAGAACGTGGAAATGGTCGCGGCAGGCGGCGAGGCGGAGATGGGCGAGCCGGCTGGCGTCTCTCATGCCTGGCGCGCGCTGCGCCACCGCAACTTCCGGCTCTTCTTTGGCGGGCAGAGCATCTCGCTGATCGGCACGTGGATGACGCGCGTGGCGACCGGCTGGCTGGTTTACCGGCTGACAGGCTCGGCTCTGCTGCTGGGCACGATCAGCTTTGCCGGGCAGATTCCCACGTGCTTGCTGGCTCTGTTTGCCGGCGTATGGGTAGACCGGCTCGACCGGCGGCAGGTTCTGCTCTGGACCCAGGCTCTGTCGATGGTCCAGTCGCTGGTGCTGGCCGCCATGACGCTCTCGGGCCGGATTACGATTCCCTGGCTGCTCGGGCTGAGCGTCATGCAGGGCTGCATCAATGCCTTCGACATGCCAGGCCGCCAGGCCTTCATGGTCAAGATGGTGGACGACAAGCGCGACCTGCAAAACGCCATCGCCATCAACTCGTCAATGGTGAATATGGCGAGGCTCGTGGGTCCAGCGCTGGCCGGAATGCTGATCGCGGTCAGCAGCGAGGGCTGGTGCTTCCTGATTGACGGCATCAGTTACAGCGCGGTGATCTGGTCGCTCGTGGCGATGCGCCTTCATGCGCCCGTGGTCGAGCGCAAGACCACTTCAACGCTCACCGAATTGAAAGCTGGCTGGACCTATGTTTCGGGGTTCCTGCCCGTCCGCACGATTCTGCTGCTTTTCGCCGTGGTCAGCCTGATGGGCATGCCCTTCGTGGTGCTGATGCCGATCTTCGCGAAGTCTGTGCTGCACGGCGGGCCGCATACGCTGGGATTCCTGATGGCCTCGATGGGGCTGGGCGCGCTGATCTCGGCCTTGTCGCTGGTGGCGCGCAAGAACGTGCGGGGTCTGGTGAAGATGATCCCCATCGCCGGAACCGTTTTCGGGCTGGGGCTGATCGGCTTTGGGCTGTCGCGGAACTTCTGGCTCTCGATGATCATGCTGCTCATCGCGGGCATGGGCATGTTGCAGGGCATGGCCGTCAGCAATACCGTCATTCAGACCATCGTGAGCGAAGACAAGCGCGGGCGGGTGATGAGCTACTACACATTGGCCTTCATGGGCATGGCGCCCTTCGGCAGCCTGCTGGCCGGCACGATGGCGCACGCGATGGGAGCGCCCTGGACGGTGGTGGTCAACGGCTGCCTCGTTTTGCTGGCCGCGGCATGGTTCGCCACCCGGATGCCGGCGGTGCGGCGCGAAATCCGGTCCATCTACCAGGAGATGGGCATTCTGCCGCCGAAGGAAGAACTCCCGCAATGAGCGGCGGAAGGGGAAAATGATACGCAACCACATGCGGTGGGGCCAGCGGCTCGCTTGTCGCTCGCATGGACATTTGTGGTTTCCCACCCATTTCACAAAGAACGTGAAATGGATGGGGCACCCGGCAAGGCAGGGAACAGGGGTCAGAGATCAGGGGTCAGGGGGCGGGTGGAGATTCGTGGTTTCCCACATCTGCCGCACAGGACGCGGCAGATATGGGGCACCCGGCGAGTTGAGGTTCATCGTCTCCCACATCTCAAAATCGAGATCCGGGGCACACGCCTGTCGCGCCCTGACACTTCGTGCCGCTCGGTGTGACTTTCTCCGCAGCTTGTAAAGCCGGCTGATCCCCTTCATTCAAATCAAAGCTGTTAGACAGGTTCTGAAGCCTGCGCGAACCACCCCTCCAATAAATAAATCCGCTGGCTGCGCTTCGCTGTTGCATACTGGCAAAGACCGCTATAGGATGCGGCAATTGGCAGATGCCTTCTTCCGGCTCCAGTTCGTCGTATACCGCGCCCCCGGCGTTTGTTCCCCGGCTGCGCGTGGGCAAGCTGTGCGTGGCCATTCAGGGCGCAACGCCGGCGGAACTGATTGAGCGGGCGCAGGCCGCGCTGGCCGATTCCAGGTTTCTTGAATTCCGGCTGGATTCGTGCCCCAAGCCATTGGCCGCGCTGCCCAAAGTGAAGGATTTCCTTGCAGGCCATCGCGACGCAACGGCTATCGCGACCTGCCGGCGCAAGCAGTTTGGCGGCGGCTTCACGGGGTCTTTGAAGGCGGAGCTGGATGTGCTGCAGAAGGCTGCCCAGGCCGGCTGCCAGCTCGTCGATCTGGAGGTCGAGTCGGCCGAGGAGGCCAGGCCTGCGCAGTTGGCCGCCTTCCGCGACGAACTGCGGGCCGCGGGCGCGGCGCTGCTGGTCAGCTTTCACGACTTCACCCGCACTAAAAACCTGGAGCATGCGGCGCAACGCATCGAGGCCTTCCGGCCGGATTTCGTCAAAGTGGTTTCAACGGCCCAGTCGCTGGCCGACAACCTGGCCATCCTCAAACTGATCGAGGAACATTCGCTTTCCTGCCATTTCGTCGGCATCGCCATGGGCGAGGAGGGGCTGGTGAGCCGCGTCCTCGGTCTGAGGGCAGGCGCGGAGTTCACGTTTGCCTCGGTCTCTGGCGGCGCCGAGACTGCACCCGGCCAGGTCACGGCCCGTACCCTTCGCGACCTCTACCGCATTGAGCAGCTTGACCGGGCAACGCGCATCTTCGGCGTGGCCGGCAATCCCATTGCCCACTCGCTTTCGCCGCTGATGCAGAACGCAGCCTTCCGCCGCGAGAACGTGAACGCGGTGCTGCTGCCGATGAAGACACGCTCCGTCGGCGACCTGCTTACCCTGGTGCGCGAACTGCCGCTGGCCGGCGTGGCCGTGACCATGCCCCTCAAGCAGGAAGTGCTGCCCCACCTGGCCAGCATGGACCCGCTTACCGCCCGCATCGGCGCCTGCAATACCCTGCGGGCCATCGGAGAGGGCAAGCTTGTCGGCTTCAATACCGACGTGGCCGGGATTGTCCGCCCGCTGGAAAAGCGGCTGCAACTGAAGGGCGCGCGCGTCGCAGTCCTGGGCGCGGGAGGCGCGGCGCGGGCCGCCGTCTTCGGCCTGGTCGACCAGGGCGCAGAGGTCTTCATCGTCAACCGCACCCACGAGCACGCCGTGAAACTGGCCAGGGAGTCCAAGGCCAAGGCACTCAAGCACGAGCAGTTCGCCAAGGGCCGCTTCGACGTGCTCATCAACTCCACCCCCTGCGGAATGACGGGCTCGAAGCAGGCGCTGCCCATCAAAGAGAATGAACTCAATGCGGGGCTGGTCTTCGACATGGTCTATAACCCGCTGCAAACGCCACTGCTCAAGCTGGCCGCGGAGCGGGGCATTCCGGTCGTGACGGGGATGGAAATGTTCGTGCAGCAGGGCGCGCGCCAGTTCGAGATCTGGACCGGCAAGCCCGCCCCCGAGGCGGAGATGCTGCGGGTGGTGGAGCTGGAGCTAAGAAGGCGGGGGTAAAGGCGGGGTGATCGATTCGCTGGCCTCAGAATCGAGATCCAGGACACCAAATTCCGCTTACTGAGAGCCTTTCGTCAGCTCCGGATGATTCTCTCGCAACCAAATTGTCACGCTTTGCTGGAGTTCGTCCGCAACTTTGATTGCTTCTTCAAGATCCTGGTCCGAAACATTTCCGGCAGAGTCGTAACTGGTCGCGTTTCTCTTTTTCGAGAAGACCTTCATCTTCTGAATCAACCTGGGATCGGCTTGAATGGTGTGTTCAAGGGATTCAACGGTTTTCAGATGATGCCCCAACTGCGTGGCAGTGCGATAACCGCACGCGCGCAAGGCGGCATTCGCGGCTGTTCGCGCCGCGTTGAACGCCGCTTCGAAGCGACGGTCTTCGGAGATCGCTTCAACTCTGGCATCATGGAGGTCGCGGCGGACGATTCCAAGCAAATCCGCAATTTCTTCGGGACTGGTCGGCTCGGCTTTGAGCCAGCCATACTCAGCCCACTTTTCCAAGCTCATTCGTGTCTCCTATGAGAAGCACCTTTTCGCCACTCAGAACCGATCGCAGGAAGTGATTGCCGCTTTGCAGCCTGGACTTGAACTCGTTCACAGAATAGAGTGTCGGATTGATTGGACGCCCGAGCACACGCTCGACGGGCGCCAATTGCATCAGTATCTCATCGAGTGCCACATCTCCAACGATCATCAGGTCTACATCGCTTCCAGCGTTTTCGTCTTGTCGCGCCATCGATCCATAAACAAATGCCAAGGATACTCGTTTTGCGAACGGTGCGAGAGCTGAGCCAAGCAATTGAAAGACACCGACGGTTTTTGCGATCAGGGAATGTATTTCCGCGAACACTGGATGGTTGCGATTTGCCTTGTAATAGACCTGTCTGCCCGAGACTGATCGGACGATCAATCCAATATGGGAAAGGGTCCCCAACTCCCGCTGTACGGTTCCAATACTCGTATCGATCTCTCTCGAAATCTGGCGAATAAAGAACGTCTGATCAGGATGGCCGTAAAGAAGCGTCAGAATACGCCCTCGTGTTTGCCCAAAAATCAAATCGCCTACAGCGCCAACCATCGTTCTCATAATGAGGTCAATTGTACTCATTACGAGAACGATGGTCAACCTTATACGCGACATGCTCAGATTTCTGCCCCCTGCTTTTCCGCCCCATCCTCGCGGAAGACCGGATGAGAAATCAACAGCCGGCAGTCTTCCTGGCGGGCGCTGCCAGACTTGGCAGTCTGCAATGTTACTGGATGGGGAACTGCTTCCGGACCAGGGCGAGCGCTTCTTCAGCCGACATGATCGCCCCCTCAAGTTGCGCGTCCTCGACCGCGCGCAGCATTTGCTGAAAGCGCGGGCCCGGCGTGTACCCAGCCGCAATGAGCTCGTGGCCGGTAAGGAGCGGACGGGGCCGGACAGCTTCCTCGGGGATTGCTTCATAGCGCTCGCGCACAAACTCCCAGTTGTCCAGATTGCCGCTGCTGGCGAGGCAATCCATGCGGTGCAGCGCCAGGTGCTCGGGGAAGTTCTCCAGGCGGAAAAACCGCTTCAGTGTGGAGTCCTTCATTCGCTGCGCATCCATGAAGCGCATGTGGTTCTCAACCAGCGCCAGCGTCTGCCGCGTCTCGTCGTTGGAGAAGCGGAAGCGCCGGCAAATCTCCGCGGCCATGGCCACGCCCACCTCGACGTGCCCGTCAAAGCGGATGCGCTCAGCCCGCCGGAAGGTTGGCGGCTTGCCCACATCGTGCAGCAGCGCGCCCCAAGCCAGAGTCAGCGAACAGCCCTCCTGCAGTTGGCCGAGCACGAGGAGCGTGTGGGTCCAAACATCGCCTTCGGGGTGGAACTGCGGCGGCTGTTCGACGCCTTTCATGCGTACAATTTCAGGAAGCACCTCGGCGAGCAGGCCGGTCGCGTCCAGCAGCTCAAAGGCACGGCGGGCATGACCCTCGGTAAGCATTTTGGTCAGCTCGTCACGCACGCGCTCGCGGCTGACGGCGGCGATTTTCGAGGCCAGCGAGCGAATGGCGCGTTTTGTGCCGGCCTCCAGCTCAAAGCCAAAGCGCGCCGCAAAGCGCACCCCGCGCAGCATCCGCAGGTGGTCTTCCTCAAAGCGCAACTCTGGCCGTCCGATGGCCCGCACGATGCCGGCTTCCAGGTCCGCCAGCCCGCCAACGTGGTCGATCACCGACGTGCGCAGATTCTGGAGTGAAGCGCCCGGGGAGCATTCCTCAGGGGCTAAAGCCCGCGTTGATTTTGCACCACTGATGTACGGGCTAAAGCCCGTACCCTTCAATGGATCCAGCAGCATCCCATTGATGGTGAAATCGCGGCGGCGCACATCCTCCTTGGCGCTGGATGTGTACTGCACGCCATCCGGATGGCGGCCATCCGTGTACGCGCCATCGGAACGGAAGGTGGCGACTTCGGTGACCACCTGCGGTGGGGCCAACTTCGCTTCGGACGCGTCGGCGGAATCTGCCTCATTCCGGGTGGCCACCAGCACTACGCCAAAGCGCGCTCCCACGGCAAAGGTGCGCGGAAACATTTTCAGCACCACATCCGGAGTGGCCGAGGTTGCCACGTCGTAGTCTTTGGGCTCGCGGCCCAGCAGCAGGTCGCGCACGCAGCCGCCCGCAAGATAAGACTCATGCCCGGCCGCGCGCAGTTGGGCCACAATCCGCAAAGCTGCTTCGAATTGGCGCGAGGTGGGCAACATGGCTGCATTCATTGTCACGCGCGCGGCTGCCCGATGGGAAACCCTGACTCAGCCGCTAAACTGGAGAAGTGAGCACGCGCGGCCTCATCCTCGGCATTGAATCCTCCTGCGACGAAACGGCTGCGGCCGTGGTCGAGCGCGGGGGGCACACGCTTTCCTCGGCCATCGCTTCGCAGATCGCTATCCACGCCCTCTACGGCGGCGTGGTGCCGGAACTGGCCAGCCGCGAGCATCTGCGCGCCATCGTTCCGGTGGTGCGCGAAGCCCTGGCCCAGGCAGGCATCACACTGGCCGACCTGGACGCCATCGCCGTGACCTCAGGGCCGGGACTTGCAGGGGCGCTGCTGGTGGGCATCACCTTCGCCAAGGCCCTCGCCTTCGCGCAAGGTTTGCCGCTCATCGCCATCAACCACCTGGAAGGACACATCCACGCCGTCCTGCTGAACGAGCGCGAGTCCCTGGTGGAAGGGCAACGCGCCCTGGCCGACGAGCCGGCTCTGGCCCTGGTTGTTTCCGGCGGGCACACCAACCTCTATCTCGCCCGGCCTACCCGTGGCACATGGACGTACCTGCTGGTTGGCCGCACTGTGGATGACGCCGCCGGCGAAGCCTACGACAAGGTGGCGAAGCTGCTTGGCTTTCCTTATCCCGGAGGCCCCTGGATCGACGCGCTGGCAGGCTTCGGCAACCCCAAAGCCGTGCCATTTGCTTTTTCACAGATCAAGCGGAAGATACACCTGGAAGGCAAGCCGCCACGCACCAAGGACGCCCGCACAGCGCCCATCGCCGGCCTCGACCCGCGCTTTCTTTTTTCTTTTTCAGGGATCAAGACCGCCGTGCTGCGCTACGTGGAACTGCACGAGCTTCGCGAAGAAGCACAGGCGCGAGCGGCACGGTTTTTTGCGCCTGCTACCATGGTTCGTCCCCCGCAAACCAAGGAGGAAGCACTCGCCCTGTGCCCGCAGCAGATTCTCGACCTCATCGCCAGCTTTCAGCACGCGGTGGTGGGCGACCTGATGAAGAAGACCTTCGCCGCACAGGAAACGCTGGGCGCGCGGCGGATTCTGATTACCGGAGGAGTGGCCGCCAACCGCGAACTCCGCGCACGCTTCAGCAACGAGGCCGCCCGCCGCGGCCTGCACATCGCCTTCCCGACGCTGTCTCTCTCCACCGACAACGCCGCCATGATTGCGGCCGCCGCGTGGCCCCGCTTTCTATCGGGCGAATTCGCCGACCTGACCCTTTCCGGCGATCCTTCACTGGCGCTGGGACGAGGAAATCCCGTGGCCTAACCTTTTCCATTTTCTTTGCGTCGCGATTCCCGTCCGAATAGGCGATGAAATGGAAGAGGTTGTGCTGTTTCGATATCCACAGCAAATACAAATCTGAATGTCATTCTCAAACCACTGAAAAAATAGATGTTACCAAATTGGCTGCCTTGCAGTATACTGGCCGCATTCATCTAGTCCATGATTTCTGACACAATTCAAAAGGCGCATACTGCCGTGGCACAAATGAGCTACGAAACTTGGGTGTCGATAATACTGTCATCCTTGGCAGTGCTTTTGGCGATGGTCACCTTGGTTGTGGCTATTGCTGGGATTGCAATTGCTCTTGTAGGTATCTGGGGCATTAAAGCATTGAGAAAGGCTGCTGAACAGAAGGCTCATGAAGCGGTGAAACAGACAATCGCAAAATATCCCGACGCCACTCGTTTTATTCAAGCTGAACAGGCGATGCAAGAACTTTACCGACGAATGCAGCAGCAAA
>Ga0255356_1000676_pt1 | contig 22856 bp, 14 predicted proteins | sample HBST100metaG_FD_189944 | JGI IMG/M metagenome (GOLD analysis project Ga0255356, IMG submission 189944) | Peat soil microbial communities from Stordalen Mire, Sweden - H.B.S.T100 | ecosystem: Environmental > Terrestrial > Soil > Wetlands > Peat | place: Sweden: Norrbotten County, Stordalen Mire...
TTTACCAGCCGGGAGAGATTGAAAGCTGTTGGCGCCGAGGTCGGCTGCTGAAAGAGTGATCACGGCTTTGATGGCCGGGTCGAGCGCACCGGCCTGAAGAGCCATGAAACCTCCCATGCTGTGTCCGACGAGAACGATCGTTCCTGCATCGGAGTGAAGTTGGGCAGCATGAACGGGATTGCGAAGATAGTTGATCGCAGATTGTGTATCTTCGATGCAGTGCGTGAACGAGAACGCGTCCGGAGATCCCCAGGAACCACGATAGTCGAAATAGAGAACGTTCCAACCTGCGCGGCGAATCGACTGAGCAAGATCGAGATTGCGCTCATTGCCAGGAAATCCGTGCAGTAGGATGACGGTCGGGTGGGGAGTTGCACCGGCAGCTATGTATGCAAAGGCGTTGAGTAGCGCTCCGTGACTGGGAAGCTGGAAGGATTGCATGGCAGCGGGATTGGCTTTATCAGGGACAGTGTCGGCGGTAAGCGCAGAGGCCTGAGCATTCATTGGCACGGCTGCCAGGGAAAAGGCGCCGAGCATAATTGCGGAGAAAATGGAGGTGAGCCGGTTCATGCGGTGATTGTAAAGGAAGCAGTGGTCCATCGATGCCGGTGTGGCCAATTCCTTCATCGAGGTTGAACCTGAAACTTCAGAGGAGAGCAGAGCATCGAACTTCCATGAGCGATCTCAGTGAAAGCCGTACCTCGCTACTGTTCAATCCTTTTGCTATTAAGAACCTGGTTTTATCGAACCGAATCGTGATGGCGCCTATGACTCGCTCCAAATCTCCGGAAGGTATTCCCGGGCCGGAAGTGGCGGCTTATTATCGCCGCCGTGCCGAGGGAGGCGTGGGTCTAATCGTGACCGAGGGAACCTACGTTCCGCATCCTGCTGCGGGTTTCTATCCCGGTGTGCCGCACTTCTATGGCGAGCAATCCCTGGAGAGATGGCGGCGTGTGGTTGAGGAGGTTCATCAGGCGGGCGGCAAAATCTTTCCACAACTCTGGCACGTTGGATTGACACCATCGTTGGGAGGAAAGATTCCATCTGGTGCGATAGGCCCTTCCGGACTTGCCAACCGGGGAGAGAAGATTGCCGAACCAATGACGCAGCAGGATATCGACAACGTGATCCGAGCTTTTGGCGAAGCCGCATTATCGGCACAGCACCTGGGATTCGACGGTGTGGAGATTCACGGCGCACACGGCTATCTCTTGGACCAGTTCTTCTGGGATGGGACGAACCAGCGTACCGACGGATACGGAGGCGATCTGGTTGAGCGGACACGTTTCGCGGTGGAAGTGATTCGCGAGGTCCGCTCCCATGTGGGCCCGGAGTTCCCGATCTGCCTGCGTTTTTCGCAATGGAAGCTGCAGGATTACAACGCCAAGTTAGTGCAAAGTCCTACAGAGCTCGAACGGTTTCTCGCACCTCTTGCCGCTGCAGGTGTGGACTTGTTTCACTGCTCGCAACGCCGATTCTGGGAGCCTGAATTTGAGGGCAGTTCACTGAATCTCGCGGGATGGACCAAGAAGCTGACCGGTAAACCAACCGTGACGGTGGGATCAATCACTCTGAATGAAGAGTTCACCCGTACTTTTCGTAGTGCGGAGACTGCCGCAGCGACGGGGATCGATGACCTGCTGGAACGCCTGGAACGCGAGGAATTCGATCTCGTGGCTATCGGGCGCTCACTCATCGTGAATCCTTCTTGGCCGCAGGTGATTCACCGCGGAGCGATCCAGGAACTCCTGCCGTACCAGCGGGATGTGCTGGCGCAGTTGATATAGAGATGGATCAACTGCGCTACCGCGCGCGGTCGGCGCCTATTCAGCGAGAGCCTGCTCCAGGTCATTGCAGAGGTCGTCGGGATCATCCAGCCCAATCGAAGTACGGAAGACGCCTTCTCCGGCGTAGAGGCGATAACTCTCTTCTGCCGGAGCGTCGAGAGTGAAGGAACTGCGCAGGATGTCGGCGGTTGGGATGTAGTAAATAAGACTGCGCTGCTTCCCCAGTGAAACCGCGTAGTTGAATAACTGAGCGCGTTTAGCGATACGGCGCGCGGCAACCAGTCCATCGCCTTTCACTTGAAAAGTCAACATCCCGGAAAAGTTCGCCATCTGCCGCCGCGCCAGTTCATGTTGTGGATGCGATGGCAGCCCCGGATAAATGACTAGCTTGACGCCCGGATGCGACTCGAGGTAACTCGCCACCTTCAACGCGCTGTCCTGATGGGCGCGCATACGGAACGAAAGCGTATGCAGGCCGCGCCGAATCAGCCATGCGTTGAAGGGACTCAGAGCGCCGCCAAAATGTATCAGTGCATGACGGCGAAGCTCGGCCAGCGGTTCACGCCTGCCAATCACGACGCCACCGAGTGCATCGCCATGGCCATTCAAATACTTGGTCAGCGAGTGAAGAACCCAGTCGGCTCCGAGCGTTAGAGGCTGCGTCGCGATCGGTGTCGCCAGTGTGGAATCCACTGCGAATTGTGCTCCGGCGCGGTGCGCAATCTCTGCGACTGCGGCCAGATCCGTCAGACGCAAGATGGGATTGCAGGGCGATTCCGCCCATAATAGACGCGTGTTGGGGCGAGTTGCTGCTTCCACGGCCTCTAAATCCGAAAAGTTTGCATTCGTCACCTGAATGCCAAAACCAGGCAGCGTGTCGCGCGCCAGTTCAGCGACACCCGCATAGCAGACGTCGCTGAGAACAAGGTGATCGCCGCTTTTCAGCGTGCCCAGCAAGAGCCCTGCAGCAGCGGCCATGCCGCTCGCAAAGCAGAGCGCGTCCTCGCCTTCTTCCAGGTCGGCAAGCTTCTCCTCCAACCCTCTGACGGTTGGCGTCGACCAGCGGGCATATAAGTATGGATCATCCTCTTTGAGATCGACCGCAGAAAATCCTGAGCTGTCTGGATCGGTAACAAAATTCGTGGACAAGATGAGCGGAGCTTCAACAGAGTTCGTCGCCGGATCTGGCTTCTCGCCCACATGAAGGGCACGTGTTCTCAGCGCAAGTTTTCTCGTCTCATCCATTGTGTAGAGCCTCATTTTCCGCCAGCAACTAAGTGCGGCAGGCATACTTCATTAGGAGTACTGATACTTAGGATACCGTCTATCGTCCATGAGGTGTACCAATGTGGAGGACAGTCGATGTCCTGGCGGAATGAAACCGGCTTTCTCGACAACGCAGTTCATGCTTTAACGGATGGAGGGCAAGTAGCTTGAAGATCCAAGAAGGTTCATTTCGTCTCTAGCACCACTCGGGGGCAGCTACTGCGAATTTCAGGTTCACCGCGATGCACTCCTATGCACTTCGCTTCGTTGTAATGTGTGTTTGCGAGGAAGCATTCACTCAGGTCAGGCACCTTTTATGATGTACCAGAGCAAAGCAAGATATGCTGAATAGAGAATGTCTTGCCGCTGGTTTGTCACGGCAAACTGGATTGCACCTTTGATTGGATACGACTATGAGCATCTCCCATTTCCATGTGCTGGCAAAACCAATCGGACCGATATGCAATCTTGATTGCAAATACTGCTTCTATCTAGAGAAGGAAGCGCTTTATCCCGGAGTGGCGAAATGGGCAATGAAAGATGATGTCCTGGTCTCCTTTATCCGCCAATACATCGAATCGCAGCAGCGTTCCTCGATCAGCTTCGTATGGCAGGGTGGGGAGCCTACGCTATTGGGTTTGGAGTATTTTCGACGCGTCGTTGAGTTGCAAAAACAGTATGGAGATGGCCGCGAGATTACCAACGCATTCCAAACTAATGGAGTCCTGCTTCATGACGAGTGGGCTGCTTTCTTCAAGGAAAACAACTTTCTAGTCGGCATTTCAATCGATGGTCCGCGAGAGGTTCATGATGCATTTAGAGTCGACAAGGGAGGACAGCCCACGTTTGATCGCGTCATGCGCGGGATAGAGGTCCTAAAAAAGTATGAGGTCGAACACAACACACTCACTACCGTTCATCGCGCCAATGTTGATCGCCCGCTTGACGTGTATAGGTTTCTTCGGGACAACGGCAGCGGCTATATGCAATTCATCCCAATAGTCGAGCGTGTCTCAACACAGGCTACGGCGGATGGACTAAGCCTCGTCTCGCCTGAATTCATAGGCTCTGCGAAGGTCACGCCGTGGTCAGTGCAGCCACAACAATACGGACGATTTTTGTGCGGCATCTTCGATGAGTGGGTCCGAAACGACGTAGGGACAAAGTCTGTTCAGATCTTCGAGGAAAGCCTGCGGATGTGGGCTGGATATCCTGCGAGCCTATGCGTTTTTCGCGAGGAATGCGGGGATGCTCTGGCGATCGAGCATTCCGGCGATGTGTATTCATGCGACCACTTCGTCTATCCAGAGCATCGACTGGGAAATATCTTGGAATCACCTTTAGCATCTCTGGCCGGCTCCGAACAGCAACTTCAGTTTGGCAAGGCCAAGGTTTCCACGTTGCCGCGGTATTGCCATGAGTGTGATGTGCGATTCGCATGCAAAGGAGAATGTCCTAAGCATCGATTCATGACAACTCCGGATGGAGAGCCTGGCTTGAATTATCTCTGCGCAGCCTACAAGATGTTCTTCCGGCACATCGATCCCTATATGAAGTTCATGGCGGGTGAGTTGGCGGCTTCGCGAAGTCCGGAAAACGTTATGGCCTGGACTCATCAGCGAGATGTCGCGATCAATCTAAGGAACATCGGACGCAATGATCCGTGTCCTTGTGGAAGTGGAAGAAAGAGCAAACATTGCTGTCTGCGGAATCGCCCATAGCGCAAGCAGTGGGCTGATCGGCTAAGGCTGCATCCAGTTGCAGGTATTATGGCAACCTGCATTGCGATACTTTGCAGAGATTCAAATCAGGCAAGATCCTCGACTACAAAGACACTGATAGGCTCGGGTTTCTGCAGAGATCGTGTGACCATGACAAACAAAGCCGAAGCCAGCACGCAGCAAATCAAGGCCATGATACCGGTCATCCAATAGCGGCCGCTGTCGCCCATGATGCCTGCGATCACGTTACCCAGCGATTGAGATACCAGCCAAGTTGCGGTGCAGAGTGTTGCCAACCTTCCGGCTGGATCCACCGCGCACGCGGTTCCAATTAGAAAGGGATAAACGATAAACCAGAGAACATAATTGACGACGAAACCCACAACAAACCACAGAGCATTGGGCGGAGCTGATTGGGCAACACATGCAATCCCGCTGATAAGGATAAAGAAAACTGTCGGTGCCGTACGTCCAAACTTCACTCTCAACCATTCAACAGATATGCTACCGAAGAAGCCGAGGAAGCAACTGATGCTATTCAACTCTCCATACTCTTTTGCGTGGATACCGACTGACAGTGCAAGCCTATCTGTGAAAGGCCAGACAGAGAGAGTGCCAAATGTGAAGAGCGCCATCGTCCCCAGCAGTAACGCAATCTGATACCCCGGAGGCCAGGGAAGACTTTTCTTTTGTGCTTCTCGTATGACACCAACAGATGATCTACTCGAAGACGGAGCAAGAATCATGAAGGGTATCAAAGCAAGCACCAGAAGGCCAAGCGTCACAAACATCCCCTTGCGTCCCGCCACAAGTCCCGCAATCGGCATGAGAAATCCCATGCCGGTGAAGAGCGCTGTTTGAATGGCCATGGCAACGGACACGGCACGATCTGGAGTCTTGGTGCGAGCGGCGTAGGTGTTGAGCGCCGTATTCAGCACACCAAAGCCAAGCCCAGTTCCTACGCGCAGCAACAAGAGGATCGTGTAGCTATCTGTGAACCCGGAGAGTATCTGGGCCGCGGCCGTCAAGAGTGCGGCACCGGTGGCCACATGCGGCAGAGAGAGTCGCGCCACACGCGGAGCAAGCACGAACATCGCGAAGGCATAGCAGAGCGTCTCGACCGTGCTCCACACGCCCATGCGGGAAGGCGCAAAGTGTAACTCTCCGATGATCGCACCAACAACAAATGGAGCAAGCGTATTGCTGCTGTGCGCTGCCGTATCGATTGCTCCAAGAGCAAACCAGTCTTTCAGGCGAATTGAGAATTTCTCATCTGCCATGAAGTGCCCCAGGCATCGAAGCCGCTGTATGAACAGGTTTGCAATTCATTGAATCGGTTGAGCTCATACAACCGCCTCTTTGAGTGGACGCACGTGCGGAAAGCGTGCACGCGCCTCAATGTCTTCAATGTCGAGATGAGCCCGGATGTACTCTCGGCTTGCATCGCGTGGGGGCTGATAGTCCCATGCAGACAATTTTCCGGCGACTAGCGCGGATGAAACTAGATGACGCCGGCTCTGGCTCTTCAAAATCTCATCGTGCAATTGCGGCAAATTCCAATGCTGAGAGATTTCTGCTAATAACCTTGCGCGTAGTGCTGCACTCTCCGGATGGTCCGCTAGGTTGTTCAATTCGTCGGGGTCGTCTTCCAGATCATAGAGTTGATCAGGGTCAGACGGTGTATGGATGAACTTCCATCGTCCCTGCCGCCACATCAACATGGGCGCAATCGCTCCCTCGGCAAGATACTCCGCCCATACACCCTCTATGCCTTCCTCGCCCTGAAGATATGGCAGGAGACTATGGCCTGCAACTTGATTCGCAAGTTCCTGGGGGGCTCCATACGCAAGATCGACAAGTGTTGGTAGAAGATCAACGTGCGAAACAGCAGAGCGGACTCGCCGCGCAGCGAACCTTCCCGGCGCATGAACAATGAGTGGAACTCGTGACGCTGGCTCAAAAAAAGACATCTTATACCAGAGACCACGCTCGCCCAGCATCTCGCCATGATCGGAGAGGAACAGGATGATGGTGTCGTCGGTAAGCTTTGCTTCGTCCAGCGTCTTGAGGAGAACTCCCACCTTGTCGTCTACGTAGGAAAGTGCGCCATAGTAGGCATGACGCGTCTTCATGGTCTGCTCTTCCGTGACGTCGCCGGGGTGCAGATCGCAGACATGCTGCAATCGCCGCGTGTGGGGGTCCGCTGGCTGCGGTGTTTCGCGAATGCGAGGAGGATCAATCTCCGCATCGTCGTAGCGATTCCAGTAGTCGTCGTGGATCGTGAATGGATCATGGGGATGCGTGAGAGACGCGACAAGACAGAAGGGGCGGGAATCCGCACCGCGAGCGATGTTGAAGAGCGCACGCTGGGTTGCGAAGATTACCTCTTCGTCAAAATCAATCTGATTACTGCGAACGCAAGGACCGGAGGTGACAACAGAATCCGGAGAGTGGTACCAGGTGGGTCGCACTTCAAAATTGTTCCAATCTGGAGTCCAGCCAAAATCTGCAGGATAGATGTCGGTCGTGAGGCGCTCCTCAAAACCATGAAGCTGATCGGGTCCGCAGAAGTGCATCTTGCCGGCGAGGATGGTGCGGTACCCTGCCTGACGCAAATAGTGGCCAAATGTCGGAATCTCCGATGAAAACTCTGCGGCGTTGTCGTAGACTCTGCCCTGCGACGGCAATTGCCCTGTCATGATGCTGAAGCGCGCGGGCGCGCAGAGCGGGCTACTGCAATAGCTCTGCTCAAAGACGACTCCTTGCGATGCGAGCTTGTCGATGTTAGGGGTCTTCGCCACGCGGTTTCCGTAAGGGGGCAGCATGGGTGCTGACAGTTGATCGGCAATAATGATCAGGATGTTGGGAGGTTTCACGCTCATAAGCTAATCGCTTTCCGATGCAGTAAAGAGGCACAGCCGCTGAAAAGCGGCCTAGAAAATCATGAATTGTCAGGAAGGGATTACGGCGTCGATCAGCGACAACAGCGTGTGTGAGCGTCGCGAATTGAAGGAGGAATATGCATAAGACGTCGTGCGTCGATCATATAGAGACATGCGAAGTTTGGCAAGATATCTACTAAAAACAGTATTGACAAAAACATTCCGTCCGTGATTTTATTAACTCATGCACAGCATTTCGCAAACCTACATCGTCTTGCGCGCAAGCAATCTGTGTATCACTGAGCCGACGCCCTGTCGCTCGTGTTGTTGTTAATTCCCGTTTGGTTCTCTCTCGAATCCAATCCAGCTAGGCGCTAGAAGCATTTATGTGCAGTGTAAGTATTGTGCATTTTTGTTTTTACTGTATCGCGTAATAGGTCGTCATTCTGACTAGATACTGCTAACACGCCCTAGATCGGCTATGGCTTTCTTTCGGCACTGTGCCAGCTTAATGTTTCCTTTCCAAGGATCTTGGATTTCGAGAGCCTGCGCACATCTACTCCCACTTGTCTCCGTCAGCAATTGAAATCACTCGCAGTTCATTTAGGATGGCCAGCACATGAAATTCAAGATCGCAAATCATTTCCTTCTTGTAGGCTTTATTTTGTTATGGGCAATCACTGGATCCGGCGCAGTCGCCGCGCAGCAGCCAGCTAGCGCAGATACGTTGGTCGCCAAATCCGAAGCCCCGCCCCTGCCCCGGATTACCAACACAGAGACAGTGATTGTCACGGCTCCTGGAGAATTCCGTGCCGAGCAATCGATCGAAAACTCTACCCTGCTCGAATCCGCTCCAGGCACTAGCCCAATCAAGGCTGTTTCACAGTTGCCCAGCGTGAACTTTACATCCGCAGATCCATACGGGAGTTATGAATGGGGTTCGCATATCTCAGTGCGTGGCTTCAATCAGAACCAACTCGGCTTCACTCTTGATGAGGTCCCACTTGGAGATATGTCCTACGGCAACTGGAACGGTCTTCATGTCAGCCGCGCCATCATTGACGAGAATATAGGCCGTGCCGTGCTTTCACAGGGAACAGGCGCGCTTGAAACAGCTTCGACCAGCGACCTCGGTGGAACTCTCCAGTTCTATTCCCTCGATCCGGCAGATCAGCGTTCGCTTACTCTGAGTCAGTCTTTCGGCAGCTTCAATGCATTCCGTACACTGGCTCGTTATGAAAGCGGGCTACTCCCTGGGAGAGTTAAATTCTATCTGGTAGGCGTCGGACAGTTTACTGACAAGTGGAAAGGCCAGGGAGATATTGGGCAAAACTATTGGCAGATCAATGACAAGCTCGTGAAGTATGTTGGGAGCAAAGGAGTTTTCAATATCTTTCTTAACTACTCTCACCGCCGCGAAGTTGACTATCAGGATCTGAACAAAGTGTGGGCACAAAAATTGGACTACAACTGGGACAACTACGGCAACTGGGCCGAATCCATTCAAGCAGCAAATGCATGCAATGGCATAGGATCATATCCGGGGGCGGTCAGCCAATTAGCTTCCAACGAAGACCCTTGCGATGCTGGTTACTTTGCTGGAGCAGGGCTTCGCCGCGATCTTCTTGGCGGAACCAGCTATAAGGTGGCGCTGACTCCGCGACTTACCTGGAAGACGACCGGCTATGGTCATCGCAACGATGGCCGTGGCTTCTGGTTTACTCCCTACAGAGCCTCGCCCAACGGCTCTCCCATCTCTCTACGCGTGGCAGAATTCGGCATCACCCGTGGCGGCGCGCTGACTTCTCTCGCGTATGAAACTTCGACCAACCGCTTGGAAGGAGGATTCTGGTTTGAAGGGGATGCCTTTGATGAGGCGCGACGTTTTTTTGCCACGACTCTCACTAGTCCGAGCCACTCACTTGACCACTTCCCCACCGATCCCTTTGCAACTGCATGGGGCTTCACGTTCAACACAAAGGCGTACCAGATTCACTTACAGGATGCTTGGAAGGTAACTTCCTCCGTTACTCTTTCAGCGGGATTCAAGACCGTCGAGACCAATACGAATTCAGTTGTTGCGCCTTATCTTGACAACAGCAGCGGATCACTGGCCGCCGGCAGTCTTGGCTCAGGAAAGCCGTTCCTTCCGCAGTTCGGTGCCAACTGGAAGCTCAATAGCCGCAGCGAGTTTTTTGCGGATGGTGCCAACAATGTGCGCTCCTTTGTTCCTTCGGGACCCGGACAGCCTGTGCCTTCTCCATGGGCAACGACACAGGCAATCTTCAATTCATTCAAGAACAACAACCTCAAGCCTGAAAGTTCGTGGAGCGAAGAGGTTGGTTATCGATACTCTGCTCCCAAGGTGGTTGCACAGGCCAACTACTTCCATGTGAATTTCAGCAATCGCCTGTTGGCGTTCACACAGGGCGCCGCGATTCAAGGAAACGCCGCCATACTTTCCAATGTCGGCGGCGTGACAACCAACGGAGTGGATGCCGCCGCTACGGTACAGCTTGGCGCCGGACTCTCACTTTATAATGGTGCCACAATCAATAAGTCAACCTATGATGACAACGTTATAAACTCCGCAGGGGTTTTGACATACGCAACCCAAGGCAAGGTTGTTGTCGATGCCCCCAAAGGACTCTATAAGGCCGAGCTTGCCTGGCATAAAAAGGAGTTCTTCTCGAACGTAAGTACGGACTATATGTCCAAGCGGTACTTCACCTATAGCAATGACGGAAGTGTCGATGGACGCTTTCTGGAAAACTTTGCAATCGGCTACGAGAGGGCACAGTGGGGCGAAACTCGGGATCTGAAAGTGAGATTCAACGTCTACAATCTGGCCAATGATAAGTATTACTCTTCAGTCGGAACCAACGGCTTCATCTATAGCGATCCGCTGTCGGTGGCCAACAACACTCTGCAAGTAGGTTCGCCGCGAACCATCACAGGACAGGTATCACTGCGGTTCTAGTGCCTGTCTGATGTGGTTATGGAGCGAGAACTAGAATGCTCTGCTCTAAGCCACTCCAACAACTTCTGAAGTTTGCATATTTGCGCCGAGCCATTCTGGTTCGGCGCATCCCTCTTTAGACAGTATCGAGTGCAGGTTACTCGACCTGATTCGACCACGGATGAGGAAGTCTCACAGCATGGATAAACACCCCAACATTGTTCTTCTGATGTGCGATCAGCTGAGCGCGCGCGCCTTGCCTGCCTATGGTCACCCGCTTGTCAAGACTCCAAACATTGATTCGCTTGCAAAAAGCGGCAGCGTCTTCGAAAACTGCTACACCAGTTTTCCGCTCTGTGCTCCGGCACGGCTCTCGCTGATGACCGGCAAGCGCTGCTCCAATATAGGTGCTTGGGATAATGCCGCCCAACTTCCATCCGATGTGCCAACCTTCGCGCATCACCTGCGCGTGTTAGGCTATCGCACCTGCCTTTCTGGAAAGATGCACTTCATCGGTCCAGATCAGTTGCATGGATTTGAAGAACGTGTGACCACTGACATCTGTCCTGCGGATTTCAATTGGACTGCGGACTGGGACGACCCCTGGCGCACCATGGACTGGTTTCACAACATGAAGAACGTGAGTACCGCCGGCATTGCGGAGCGCTCACTGCAGCAGGATTTTGACGAGGAGGTTTCTTTTCACGCGGCGCGAAAGATCTTTGACTGGGCACGCGAACCGGAGAAACGGCCGTTCCTGCTGGTTTCTTCGTTCACGCATCCGCACGATCCCTATGTCACTCCGCGACGGTTTTGGGATTTGTACCCCGACGAGGATATCGACATGCCGCGAACGCCTTACATCCGCCCGGAAGATCGCTCTCCACACAACCGCCGACTCTGGGAGCAGTATGATCGCGGTGAATTGGAGATCACGGACGAACAGATACGCAGGGCCCGCCACGCTTACTTTAGCAACATCTCCTACGTGGACGAGCGTATTGGCGAGGTGCTAGAAGCACTGCGTCGCACCAATGCCATGGACAATACCGTGATCCTGTTCTGCGCGGATCACGGCGATATGATCGGTGAACATGGCCTGTGGTACAAGATGAGTTTCAACGATTGGTCGTCTCGCATTCCGCTGATTCTTTCGGGGCTCGGTGTGCCTCAAGGCCATCGCGTGCAATCGAATTGCGACCTGACCGACATTCTGCCGACGCTGGTAGATATTGCATCGGGAGGCAATTGGTCTGACTATCCCGAACCGATTGATGGCAAAAGCCTGCTTCCTTTGCTCACCGCAGAAGATCCGGAGCGGATTGCCATTTGCGAGTTGCATTCAGAAGGCGTTGCCGCTCCTTACGTCATGCTGCGCAAGGGGCGCTACAAGTTTCAATACGTCGAGCACGATCCTCCGCAACTCTTCGACATGACAAGTGATTCTGAAGAGCGGGTTGATCTCTTCTCCGATCCTTCATATGCGGCTATCGTGGCCGACTTCCTGGCCGAGATTCCGAAGTATTGGGACTTGCCGAAATTGAAGGATGCAGTTTTGAATAGCCAACGGCGCCGGCGTCATATCTACAAGGCGCTGACAACAGGCCAAATTACTTCCTGGGATTTTCAGCCGTTTGAAGATGCCTCCAGACGGTACTACCGTGGAACAAACTCATATCATGAAGCCGAGGAGCGGGATTTGCTTCGGCCGTAAAGAGCGAAGATGCTCCTATCGATTGCCTGCGTTGCGGGGAACAACGCGCCATGCATCAACTACAGTAAAGTTGGGGGGAGCCTTGTCACGTAGGAGAGTTTGTGCTACATTTTTTTCATGAGCAAGTTTAGCCCTATCCCCGTCACAATGTGTTGTTGTGCAGCGATGTGCTGTGCGCAGATACATTCTGGCGTGAGAAAGTGGTTGGGCTAGAGTAACTTACAAGCCGCCTCTTTATTTGGACCCACCGCCAGAGATTGAACTGGCAGGTGGGTTTTCTATTTTGGGTTGAAATTGAGGCGGATGCAGAGACTAGGGCAGTCGCCGAACAGATTCCAGGCAAGGGAGAATGATGAACGTTCCGGAAATACGTGTAGAAGAACTGAAGCAGCGTTTGGATGCCGGCGAAGATCTTTTTCTGCTCGATGTGCGCGATGAATACGAATATGAGATTTCCAATATCGGCGGGATATTGATTCCGCTGCCCGAATTGTCAAAGCGCGTGAATGAACTCGACGCTAACAAGAACATTGTGACAGTTTGCAAGATGGGACCGCGGGGTGCAAAGGCGGCGCAGGTCCTTCATAAAGCTGGCTTTACGCATGTATGGAATTTGACGGGCGGAATTCACGCCTGGTCGGATCGTGTTGACCATGCGGTCCAGAAATATTAATTGTCGCGCAGATTCCACCGGTGTAATATGTTGCGAGAGTAGGCGGATTTGTGCTCGCGCTGGCTCCGGTCGATCCTTCAGGCTGATCTTCAAGGTCGAAACATTCCCTTTTCGAAGAGAGCTTCCACGCGAACTACAATCCGTAGGTTCTTGATTCCCAAGGAGGCAAACAGTGCCAGAGGAAGTTACCCGCGTCTCGTTACACGAAGAAGCTGCATTTCAACTTGCAAATGTAACCAAGACTGCTCCGCAGTTTGGAGCCATTACACCGCGCTGGCTGGTTCGCTTTCTGGACTGGAAGCCGCTTGAGGCCGGTACATTCAGGGTCAACAAGGTCGATGAGACCAAGGCGATTGAGTCGACCTGTGAGCACTCGGACGAATCGACGCTTGCTTCCACCTTCGTTGAGTATCTTGAAGAGCCGCGGGAATACCGGCTCAGCAGTATCAATGCGGTTCTCAACGTTCATACCCGCGTCTCCGATCTTCTCAGTAATCCCTACGATCAGGTTCGCGAGCAGTTACGCCTTTTGATTGAGAGCGTGAAGGAAAAGCAGGAGAGCGAGTTGCTCAACAATGCAGAATACGGCCTTCTTAATAATGTAGCCGACTCGCAGAAGATCAAGACGCGCAAGGGAGCGCCAACACCGGACGATCTAGACGAGTTATTAACCAAGGTCTGGAAAGAGCCTTCATTGTTTCTGGCGCATCCGCGCACGATTGCGGCCTTTGGACGGGAATGCACCCGCCGCGGCGTGCCTCCGCCGACCGTAACATTGTTCGGAACACCGTTTCTGACCTGGCGCGGAATTCCGCTGATTCCCTCCGACAAGATCGCCATCAGAAGCAAGGACCAAAAGTCGAAGATACTGTTGGTACGCGTGGGCGAGAAGAAGCAGGGTGTCGTGGGGCTCTTTCAACCGGGACTTCCTGGGGAACAGAGTCCTGGGTTGTCGGTTCGGTTCATGGGTATCGATCAGCGTGCGCTTGCATCCTATCTGGTGTCGCTCTACTGCTCGGCTGCCGTGCTGACAGACGATGCGATTGCCTTGCTCGAAGACGTAGACGTGGGTCAATACCATGAGTACAAGTGACCGCGCGCCCGTATCGACCGCGGTTCCGGAGACTGGCAGTTGGGCTGCGGCAATGCCGGGGAGCGACGGCGTTCCGCCCGGTATCCTCAGCCCGACGGAGTTGGCGCGCATAGCCAACGAGTTATTTTCGGCATTGCCGGATGAGCTTCAGCAGCCTGCCATAACCGCAGCCAAGGCGGTGTTGCCGCCTAACTCCGCCTTCACCGGAAATCCTTTTGCGGCAGTGCCCAGCCCAACTGTGCCCGCAGTGCCGGGAGTGCTCGCAGATCTGACTGAAGCGCAGTCGGGAGCATTCGTCGCCACACCAGACAGAAGCATTGTGCCGGATACTCGTTCGTCAACTTCCGCGGCTCCTGCGGTTCCGGGCGGTGGAATTGCACCGACGGCAACGCCTGAGTTTGCGTTTCTCCAGGATGCACGACCAATCTTTCAAGAGTCTCCTGCAGGGCCTACGACAGAGCATACGCCTTCACAAGCGTTTGGTGGCACGGTGCCCAGCGAAGAAGGTTTTGCCGCTATTCCTTCTTCGTTGCTTACTGACCTTCAACCATCGCAGGTCACTCAGCCTCCCGCACCGGCAGTACCTGGCGCTCTGGGTGTCGCTGATTCCTCGGCGGTTCCTACTTTCTCCTTCATGGAGGACGCACGGCCTCTATTCTCGACACCACTCACGATCCCTGGTCCTGTTCCGGCAGGCGCCGCGAAGGATAACTCGGCCAGTTTTGGCAACCCTTTCGCGTTGCCGCGCGATCGGAATGCGCCGCAGCTCCCCGGAGCGGTAACTCACGAGCCAGATTTTCGCGCACCGGCTTCATACGATCCGCAGAGTCAGCCGCGGCAGCTCGATTCGGCAAATGTTGTGCCCGTGGTGGCGCCGGGGGACGGACAGCCGGAGCTATTGGATGGTCTCGGCCTATCTTCTACTTCATTCGATGTAGAGGCGATTCGCCGTGACTTTCCGATTCTGCGCGAACAAGTCAACGGTCGTCCGCTGATTTGGCTCGATAACGGGGCAACAACGCAGAAGCCGCAGTCGGTCATTGACCGCCTGACTTATTTCTACGAGCACGAGAATTCAAATGTACATCGCGCAGCGCATGAGTTAGCTGCACGTGCCACCGATGCTTATGAGTCTGCCCGCGAGAAGACGCGCCGCTTTCTCAATGCCGGTGCCCCACGCGAAATCGTTTTTGTGCGCGGAGCCACAGAGGCCATCAATCTAGTGGCGCAAAGCTGGGGACGACGCAACATTCAAAAGGACGACGAGATCGTCATCACTTGGTTGGAGCATCACGCTAACATCGTTCCCTGGCAGATGTTATGCGCGGAAAAGGGCGCACGGCTGCGCGTTGCGCCGGTGGACGATTCAGGCCAAGTGCTGCTCGACGAGTACGAAAAGCTGCTTGGGCCAAAAACGCGTTTGGTCTCGATTACTCACGTCTCGAATGCATTGGGCACGGTTGTGCCAGTGAAGGAAATGGTCGAGGCGGCACATCGGCACGGCGCACGGGCGCTGGTGGATGGCGCGCAAGCAGTGTCTCATATGCGCGTCGACGTACAGACTATCAATTGCGACTTCTATGTTTTCTCAGGACATAAGGTCTTTGCGCCGACAGGCATCGGTGTGGTCTATGGGAAGTCGGAGGTGCTGGATAACATGCCGCCATGGCAAGGTGGCGGAAATATGATCCAGGATGTCACCTTTGAAAAGACGCTCTATCAACCGCCGCCACAGCGATTTGAAGCCGGTACGGGCAACATCGCTGATGCGGTTGGCCTGGGAGTGGCTATTGATTACCTGGATCGCGTCGGCATTCATAATGTCTCGCGTCACGAGCATATGCTTTTGACTTATGCCACCGCGGCCTTGCAGCAGATTCCTGGATTGCGCATCATCGGCACTGCGAAAGAGAAGGCGGGCGTTCTCTCTTTCGTGATGGACGGCTTCCGCACTGAAGAGATTGGCGATTACCTCAACCGCAAGGGCATTGCCGTGCGCGGCGGCCATCACTGCGCACAGCCAATCCTGCGCCGCTTCGGCTTGGAGAGTACGCTCCGGGCAACGTTCGCACTCTATAACACTTGCGAGGAAGTTGACGCACTGGTCGCTGCCTTGTGGGATCTGAGGCAAGGTCGCAATCCCGGACTTGCTTGAGGAGCTTATCTGATATGTAGTAGCGTGCATCAGAAGATGCCAGTCGCGTCCCAAAAGATGGGGCTGGCATTTGTGCTGTCGTTGGAAACCCGCGATCTGGCTGCTTTTTACTCGACAGGATTTATCGCCACTAATCCACCGGAGTGGCTGATATAGATTCGATGAAAGATGGCCGCGGGCAGCAGGCCCACTGCATCATCTGGGCAAACAGAGTGTGGCCAACATATGCAATTGTTTAATTGCAAGACTTCGTTGTGGGTTCGGAATCAGGCTGCATTCACAGTAACGCATATTTGCACTGCGTCAGGCAGTCGACTTGACACCACATCAGTGCGCATTTAGTCTCAAGAATATGAAAAGCTATGTATCTTCGATCACTTCGCCATCGATATCCACTCTGGCTGGACGCGGCTCCTCGCTGCGCGCTGAGTTGGATGCGAAGTGTTGTCGGGCCTGCTGATCAAGTCTCAGAGATCTCCGGCATAACCGCTGGGCAGACTGTCTGCTGTGAATTCATGATCTCTCTGGACTAAATCCCAAACACAATTCAATTCTGATTGCAGCCCTCCAAGATACCCGTATTTGCAGGGCGTTGGAGTGCTTTATCTATTCATTTCAAAGGAGAATCATGCGTAAGCCATATTCTGGCGTCCGTCAATATCTCGGTATTGTGGGAGCCCTGTTGTTTTGCTTCTCTGTGTCTACGCCAGTGCTTGGACAAGTTGCCGGAGGCACAATCCAAGGTGTTGTCTCCGATCCGTCGGGAGCTTCGATTGAAAGTGCTCAGGTCATAGTCACCGAAATCGCAACCGGCATAAGCCGAACGGTGAGCACTAACTCTACCGGCTTCTACACAGTTCTGAATTTGCAACCATCCATATACGCGGTTAGAGTCACGGCGCATGGGTTCTCGCGCGAGATTGCGGGGAACCTATCCCTAACTGTCGGAGCAAGCCTTACAGCGAACTTTGCCTTGAAAGTCGGGGCATCCACCGAGGACGTGGAGGTGCGAGATACTTCCGCGAATATCAATCTTGTTACATCGGACCTAAGCGAGGTAGTAGACAGCACGACCATACGCCAACTGCCGCTGAATGGGCGCGACTGGTCGCAGTTGATCACGTTGCAGCCTGGCGCTGACGAAGTACGCAATCAGTCCTCGGTAGGCGGCGCGGGCACGTCCGACGTAAACCGCGTACTCCGTGGCTTCGGCAACCAGATGAGTATCGCGGGTACGCGCCCACAGCAGAACAACTATCGCCTGGATGGAGTCAGCTTCAACGATTACACTAATGGTGCTCCTGGCGGCGTACTGGGAACCATCACGGGAGTTGACGCCGTGCAGGAGTTTTCCGTCATCACGACGAATTACTCCGCGGAGTATGGAAAGACCTCCGGCGGCGTAATCAATGCGGTCACCCGTTCCGGAACTAACCATTATCACGGCAGCGCCTACGAGTTCATTCGCAACAGTGCGCTCGATGCAAGGAACTACTTCGATGCCGCGACGATCGCGCCCTTCCGTAGAAACCAGTTTGGCGGCACGGTTGGCGGGCCAGTGATTCGCGACAAGACGTTCTTCTTCTTCAACTATGAAGGATTGCGCCAAGCGCTTGGAGTATCTGAATCGGATCGTGTGCCTTCGCTCAACGCACGCAATGGCATTCTCTCCACCGGCAATGTTACGATCGATCCAGCTGTCACGCCCTATTTGGCTTTCTGGCCAAAGCCGAATGCCGGAGTGGATGCTTCGGGGGATGTTGGTAAATATCTCGTAGCCACAAACCAAATCGGAAACGAGAACTTCTACACCGGAAAGGTCGATCATCACTTTTCAAGTAGCGACAGTGTTGCAGGCACTTTTCTTTACGACAGCACAGACCTTTCCCAGCCCGATGCTCTGAACAACCTGCATTTTGTCAATAAGGACGCGCGCACCTTCTCCAGCATCGAGGAAACGCATATCTTCAGCCCCAGCGTCTTGAACACGGTGCGCTTCGGTTTCAGCCGCAACCATGCAATCTCGAACACTTCCGATCCCATCAATCCGCTGGCTGGTGACACCTCTCTCGGGTCGGTCCCGGGACGTCCTGCGCCATTTCTGATTGTTCCTACTTGGACCAATTTCTATGGCGGAGTCGGCGGCTTTCCAAATTTCGTCATTGGGTGGAATTCCTTCCAGCTTTACGACGACGCCTTCGTGAATCGCGGCAGCCACACCATCAAGTTTGGCTTTGCCTTCGAGAGGATGCAGTCTAACAACTTCATGCATTTCACTCAGAATGGCCGCTTCAGCTTTGCCAGTGTTCAGGACTTCTTAACTAACAATCCTCACGCATACGGTGTGCAATTGCCGAGCGGCGAGTCAGAGCGCGGCTTGCGCCAATCCCTCTTTGGAGGTTACGCACAGGACGATTGGCGAATTCGTCATAACCTGACAATCAACTATGGCGTGCGCTATGAGGCGACGACCGTGCTCACTGAGGTGCATGGGCGGCTTGCCACTCTGCGCAACATGACCGACACTCAAATGCATCTTGGCGACCCATACTACAACAACCCTACGCTTAAGGATTTCTCCCCCAGACTCGGAGTTTCCTGGGATCCGCTCGGCACCGGCAAAACCGCCGTGCGTGCAGGATTTGGAATCTACGACATACTTCCTCTGCCCTACACGATTCTGATCAGCGGGGCTGGATCGGCCCCCTTTACGACCGCACCAACATTAACGCGCCGACAGCTCGGTACCGGCACATTCCCAAACGTAGCCTACAACCTTGCATTGAGTGCTGTGGCTCAAGGTCCTCTAGTAAGTGAACGGGTTTCGTACTTCGAGCCGCGTCCACCGCGCAGTCTGACTTATAACTGGAACCTCAACGTTGAACAACAGATCGCTGCAAACGGGAGACTTACTGTAGCTTATGTTGGCTCTCGTGGAGTTCACCTCCCATATCACACCGACGATGCGAACATCGTATTGCCGACGAAAACAGATACAGGATATATCTGGCCTTCCGGAGACGCATATCAGAACGGAACCGTCCTTAACCCGAGTGTGGGAGACATCAACCGCACCGCCTACGATGCTGACTCCTACTATCACAGTCTTCAGGCTGGATATGAGCAGCAATTTCGTCATGGCTTGCAGATTCGCGGAGCGTACACCTGGGGCCGCAGCATCGACACAGGATCTTCGACACTTGCCGGCGACCAATTTGCTAATTCTCCGTCAAGCCTTCCGCTCTGGTTTGATCCAAAGACGCGGCGCGGCCTTTCTGATTTCAATCTGAGTCACGACGGTGTGGTTAGTGTTCTTTGGGACACACCGGAGTTTAAAAGAGATTCCGCGTTATTGAATTGGGCGACTAATGGATGGCAGCTAGGTTCGATCTTTCAGGCCAGTAGCGGCTCGCCCTTCTCGGTGCTTATCGCAGGTGATCCGCTGGGTATGAACAGCACCGATCCATGGGATTATCCTGATCGTCTGCGCACTGCCGGATGCGGTTCACTTGTGAATCCAGGCCACCCAGACAATTACATCAAGTTGCAATGCTTCTCAGCGCCTGTGCAGACATTCCAGACTTCCACTGGCCCGCAGCAACAGATCGTGCGGCTCGGGAACGCCGGACGCAATTCACTGGTTGGCCCAGGCCTGTCTAACCTGGACTTCTCTCTTGTCAAGAATTCCAAGCTGGCAGCTATAGACGGTGGCAGCGTACAGTTCCGTGCCGAACTGTTCAACATCTTGAACAAGAGTAACTTTGCTGCACCGCTCGACAACGACACGATCTTCAATCAGGACGGTTCAGCAGCGGATGGGGCTGGAGTGGTTGATCAGACACAAACCACATCTCGTCAGATTCAGTTCGGCCTGAAGATTCTGTTTTAATTGAAAGCGGCTCCTTGCCCTACTAGCTTCTATCATCACGGCACTCTTGGATTTGAAGGCCAACATCTTATTTCAAGGAGAAATCGAACATGCACACGAAGTTTCGCAGATTCAAAATGTTGCTGTTATTTGTGTTGACAGCGCTGTCAACTGTTCTTCTACCCTCTATCCATGCGCAAGCAACTATCGGAGCCGGCGATGGAAAGAATACCGTATCGGTCGACTTCTATAAGGTTCCTCCTGGTAGGCAGGACGAGTGGCTTGCGCTGTACAAGAAAAACCATTATCCAATCATGCAGTATCAAAAGGCGCATGGACAGGTGATCAGCGAAACCATTTATACCCGCGCAATTCACCAAGTGAGCCCCTCATGGGATTTCGCGATTGTGATCGTGGCGCCACCTGCCGAAAAGCGGCCAAAGCCGGAGTACACGCGAAGCCAGTTGATTCGCAAACTCTTCCCGGATGTCGATGAATACGTGAAGGGAGAAAAGGCACGCTGGTCACTAACTCTTGAGCATTGGGACGAAAGCTGGACCGAAGTGGACATTGACAACCATCCCTCGCTCTATGAGCCGTACTAGAAGCGAATCGTCTGCGTCTGGATTGTGAACTATTATCCTTGTTAGCACGAATGCGGCGCACGATTTTTCTGCGCCGCATTCGGATAGGAATTTTCCCATGAATCTTCGATTAAGCTTGGTCTTCGCTTCTATCCTCACCGGTGCATGTCCTGCGCTGGCGCAGCAGCCCCTCACTCTTGTGCAATCTATTGAACTGCCTGAGGTCCCTGCCGGACCTTATGCCGATCACATGGCGCTCGATCTGAAGGGACAACGGCTCTTCACAACGCCTCAGGCTAATAAGGCCGTTGACGTATTGGATCTCAAGACTGGGAAGGTACTGCACACGATTCCAGGTTTCGGTAATCCGCATGCTGTTTTCTACCGTGCTAACCGAAATCGCCTATTTGTCACCGATGGTGGTACCGGTGCGCTTCGGATCTTCGATGCCACAACCTACCGTGAGATCAAGTCGATCAAGCTGGAACTGGACGCGGACGGAATTGGCTACGACGAAGAGACCGGCTATCTATACGTGAGTAATGGCGGAGATGCGGCCGGGAAGAAATACGCCCTGATCTCGATCATAGATACCGTGAGCGAAGAGAAGATTGGAGACATCCGAGTCGAGGCTCCCGGTTTGGAAGCCATGGTCATTGATCACACAGCAGGAAGACTATACATCAATCTTCCCGAATCGAGTTCCATCGCAGTAATCGATCTCAAACAGCGCGCGGTGATCGCGACATGGCCGCTCACAAAGGGCAAGAGAAATATGGCATTCGCTCACGATGCACAGCACCATCGGCTCTATATTGGCTGCCGCGATACCGATGTTCGCGGAAGCCTTGTCGTAGTAGATACGGAAACGGGCAGGGAACTGAATCGTCTACCCATTGGTGGCTGGGTTGATTCAGTCTTCTACGATCCGGCAAAGAGCCGTATCTATGCATCTACTGGCGTAGGTGAGGTGTTCACTTACAAACGTTTGCCAGACGGAAGCTACAAGGCGCTCGAGCCTGTCGATACGGCGGTTATGGCGAAGACGGCTTTCTATTCTCCTGAACTTGATCGCCTATTTGTGGCCGTGCCCCACCTTGGGGGAACAACAGCAAAAGTGCTCGAATTCAAACCGCAGTAAATGTCGCGACAGTGCCTGACATAGTATGCCGCTGATTGTGATGTGGTCTATTCAATTTGAGGAGCGGAGATCAGAGAAAGACTTCGTGCATTTCCGTTGGCAGGTCCTCAGCGAAGCATCGGTTACGGCTTGGCTGATTTGTCGTAGCGTGCATTGGAAGATGCCTATCGCGTTCCAAAAGATAGGGCTTGCATTTGTACTTTCGTTGGCAACCAACGATCTGGCTGCTTTTTACTCGACAGGATTCAACACCACGAATCTACCAGAGTGGCTGATATAGATTCTATGAAAGATGGCCGCCGGCAGCAGTCCCACTGCATCGAATGCAATTGCGCTGCGAGACTGAATCACATCCAGACTGTGAACCATCGTTGTGCCAACTTTAATCGTGATGTTGGAATGGATGGTGATTCCATTCGCCCCACTGCTTGTCGCCATGGATTCGCCCCAGGGCTGTGACGGAAACGAATCATGGCTGGCGGGGAGCAGCTCCAGCATCTTTGCTCCGGTGTCTAACTGCAACTGTACCTTCCCGCCGCTTACTCCCATAAATTCCACCCCGATTAGTAAGCGGTTAGTCGTGCGCGAACCACGATATTGGCCCGTCGTTTCGAATCGACATCGTTCGCCGGCAGGTGGTGGGTCTCCAAAGCGCAGCATGCGTTTTCTGTAGTCGATGAGAATATCGAATCTGGAGAGAAAATCCTCGCCTAGTATGCCGCGAATGCCGGGGGCTAACATTTTCTGCCTCGCCAGCTTATCGACGACTGCTCCCAGGCCAGATACTGAAGCCTCGCCCAGTCGCACATTTTGCAGCTGTACCAACTTGTCTTGCCTCACATGCAAAACGGTGGTGATAGAGGCTTCGCCGATGGCCGGAGCCTGCAACTCCCGCGCAAGGTCTGGATCGATCACGGTGCGAGTCGTGCCCGTGTCCAGCAGAAAACTGAAGGGGCCGGCTCCATCGACCATCGTTTGAACGACAATCAGGTACCTGCCGCGGAGTTGGAACT
>Ga0255356_1000684_pt1 | contig 22714 bp, 17 predicted proteins | sample HBST100metaG_FD_189944 | JGI IMG/M metagenome (GOLD analysis project Ga0255356, IMG submission 189944) | Peat soil microbial communities from Stordalen Mire, Sweden - H.B.S.T100 | ecosystem: Environmental > Terrestrial > Soil > Wetlands > Peat | place: Sweden: Norrbotten County, Stordalen Mire...
CTTCTGCCCTGCGTCTTACTCATTCGCCCCCGCTCCCGCGCATCCATTACAGTAAAGCCATGTTCGTGCGCCGCCTCTCCATCCAGCGAATCGACTCCTCAGGCACGCCCCACCCCTGCCCCCTCCGCTGGATCGACAGCTTCGCCATGCGCAACTTCACCAACGATGCCCTGTTCGACGACACGCTCCCCGTGGCCGATGGACTGCTCGAAGCCGGATGCCGCGTGCCCCTCGACCGCCTCCAGCCCGCCATGGAAGACTGGTTCCGCCGCAAGGGCTACCTCAAACCAGAAGAGCGCCTGGAAATCTCTGTAAATGGTTGATAAACGGCGAGTAATTTATTTATTGAACCCTCTCAGGCAGCCGCCTGCTGCCCGGCCTCGCCCTCGCTCCAGAGCGCAAACTCTGCCTCACGCCGCGCCTTCAGCCCCGGGTTCTCCACGCCTCCGGCCAGGTCCCAGCGCAGCAACTGCTCGCCAGCCTCCTCATATCGCCCGCCGTTCAACACCTTCAGCAGCGTGGAATCGGCCAGCCTTCCCGCGCCCAGATTGAAACAGAAATCCACCAGCGCATCGAACTGCCCCTGCGTCAGTGCGACCTTCACCAGCCGCTCCACAGCCTGCTCGGCGTCCCTAACGTCACTCACCAGAATTTCGGTCGCCTGCTCCTCGCAGACCCCGTCGGGAAACGACTCCGGATGCAACAGCCGGTGCCCGTAACCAATAGTAGGAAACCCGTTCGCATCCATATATGTCTTGGAGCGAAAACCCTCAGACCGCTTCAACAACGCCAGTCCCGCCGCGCTCAGCTTCATAAATCCTCCTGCGTTCAGCTCTTGTTACCCTCAAAGCTGACGCTAACAGGAAGCCGGAATTAATCTGCAACCCGTTTTCAGGACGTTCTTCGGCGATGCGACTTTCGCTTTATGTTCCCCATCTCTAGCCGGTTCCGGACGCGCTGAACCGCGAAACCGTCCCCCATAGACAAAAAACATAATTTTGCACCATTTCTGGTGCATCGCCTAACCTCCACAAGAGAAACGTCTTACACGGAATTGGCTGGAACTACCCTATTTTTCAACAAGAATGCCCGTATATATATTGCTAATACTTGGGAGTCATAGTACCAGGTTGGTAAAATAACCGAATGGTCATAAACAGGAAATCACGCAACTTGAACCTGAAGACTCCGCTACGGATTTGTTTGGTGGCGGGTGCTTCATCAATTGCGCTGGCCGCTGTGGTGGTGACGCTTTCCACGCGGACAGTACATGCGGATGCGCGGCTTTCCCATTCCGTAGCAGCCCTGCCTGCAGCATCTCCAGCCACAAGTCCGACTCCGGCTGAACTTGCGCTGCGGCAGACCGTTATTCACCGTGGCGACAGACTTCACGGCCTGGCCTCCTGGTATGGAGGGGTCTTCAACGGCCGGCACACGGCCAGCGGTGAACGGTTCAACATGCATGCCATGACGGCCTGCCACCCGACACTTCCCTTCGGGTCCATTGTTCGGGTCGTCAACCACGCCAACCGTCACTCGGTCGTTGTTCGCATTACCGATCGCGGTGACCTCATCGAAGAAGGGCGCATCATCGATCTGTCTTACGGCGCCGCCCAAAAACTGGCAATGACCAGGGACGGCCTCGCAAAAGTCGATCTGGAGATCATTTCTCTAGGCAAAAATCTCGGCAGATAACAGGACAGACACCCTTCAACAACAACGGCCAGCCCGAGGGCTGGCCGTTTTCTTTCTCTGCAGATAATCTTCTCAGTTGTTTTCGGCCTGCTTGTAGGGCTTCTGGAGGCGTTGCCGGGCCTCGTTCACTGCGCCCTGGGTATTGTCGTTGGTCTGCACAGCCAGCCGGTACTCGTTTACAGCCCGGTCCCGCTGCCCGGTGACGTCGAAGATCTTTCCGATCTGGATGTGGCTCCACACCTCGGTCCAGCGCGGCTCGTCGTCCCCCCGCAGCGCATCCCGGTAGGCATTTACGCTGGCCTGGAAGTTGCGCTGCGTAAACAGCACCTCCCCAATCCTGTAGCTGGCCAGCGAACTCTGCGGATTGGCCTCCAGAGCCTTCTGATACTCGGCCAGCGCGCCGGGCAGGTCTCCCTGCGCCACCAACTGCTGTCCCTTCAGAATGGCAATCCGCACCTGCAAGTCCGAAGTCGACTTGAGAACCCAGTTTTCCGGGTCGATGCTGATGCGCCGCGGACGTCCGAAGGTATCCACCACATATTGGGTGTTGGTCCCCACCACGTCGATCTTGCGAGTCTCCGTCTTGCCGTCAGTCTCCACACGCAGTTCCACAGGCATCCGGAACAGGTCCAGATCCTGCCCAATCTCCCCAATCGTCCTGAATCCCTTGTTGTTTCCAAGCCGGTAGACGGCGTATTTGTTTGTAAATCGCGGCGCGCCGGTGCCGTCAGTCCATTGCGCAAAGAAGGCGGTCAACTGCTGCTGGCTCTGCGACTCGGCCACCTTGATGATGTCCTGGGTCCGGATGGAGCTGTCCGTGTACTGGCTCAGAGCGCCTTTCAGCGTCTCCAGAAACGCCTTGTCGCCGATCTCCCAGCGAAGCATGTGGAAGACCATCGCGCCTTTTTCCAGCGTCAAAGACTGGAACTCCGGCGAGAAGGGGTTCATACGGCCGGTGCTCGACAGCGGAACCGTGTCGTACGCCAGAGCCCCGGCAGCCACGTCTCCCAGCGCTGCCCGCATGGCTCCCTTGCCGCTTTCCTGTTCCAGATACATCAGCTCGCCGTAGCGCGACATGCCGTTGGTAATCCAAGCGTCGTTCAGCGACCGCGGACTCACCTCGGAACCCCACCACTGATGCGCAATCGTATTGGCCAGCAGCCGCACGCCGCTCTTGTCGCCCACGCGCGAGCCCAGAATCGCCGCCAGTTCCGGCGCCCACACCGCCGGCAGGGTGTCGTCGGGCAGCTCCACCACGTTCAAATGGGTGCTCTCCGGCCCGCCAAAGCTGTCTGTGAAGAAGTCGAATTGCTTGGTAGCCGTCTGCGCCAGTTGGTTGGCCGACTGCTGATGGCTGATGGTCAGGTACACCTTCACGTTACCCGCGCCCACGGACACCGGCTCCACATACCGCCCGGCAATCACGGTCCCGGGAAATCCCGGCTTGGTCCAGTTGAAGTCGTACTGGTCGCCCGGCTTCCCGTTGGCCAGCGTCACTGGATGCGATTTTCCCACGCCTCCGCTTGCAAAAACCCGCATTCCCTGTGGCACGCGGATGTGCATCTCTGCCGTGAACCGATCTGTCAGGTAGCCCGTCATCGGGAACCACCGCGCAGCATAGAGCAGGTAGCTGATTGGCTCCTGAATGGCGGCCAGCTTCAGCCCCTCGACCGGCCCGTCCTCGCTGCCCGTGATGGTCCCCTCGTACTCGAAGGTCCAGTGCATGGCCTGCCCCTGCACAAACGGCGCGCCCGCGGTCACCCGGATGGCGCCGTCCGCAGCCCGTTCGCCGTTCAGGAGCTTGCCGCTCTCGTCGCTGATTTTGGCCACTTTCAGCGCCGGGTGGAATCCAAAGCTCACCACTTCCTGATTCTCCGGCGCAGTAAAGGTCACAGTCGCCTTGGCCACCAGGTGATGCGTGGCCGGGTCCAGTTCCGCGTCGATTGCGTAGCCGGTAATCTTCAGCGCAGGCCGTTCCGCCCTTTGGCCAACCGCAGGCAGCGCCGCCATCAGCAGGAAGGCGCAGGCCAGTCCGCTGGCCACCCTCGATATTCCGTTTTGTCTATGTATCGCCGTCGTCATCTCAGCCATAAATTTGATTCCTCGTCCCTTGCTCGTCCGAAGGACCAAGGGAAAAACATAGTCCGGGGAAAACATCCCTCAGGGGCTAAACAGGGTGCGGAAAAAGGGGGAACAGCAAGCAAAGAGCTCAAGAAGCATCCCTCAGGGGCTAAAGCCCACCCTTTATTTTGTTGCATTTGCGGCCCGACTAAAGTCGTGCCCTGTTACAAAGCAACCTTTTGAAAGACGCTTTACGGGTTTTTCCGCAGCCTGTAAAGCCCGCGCTGATTTTCAGATGTTTGCGGCACTCGACCCAGAGGGTACCCCGGTTGTGCCCTGTTACAAAGCCTGACCGATGCACGGCGTTTGATCCGGTTGCGATCAGGCACCTTTGAGGGGCCTGTACAGGTTGCGGAAAAACTCAGAATTTCAGCGTAATTGGCGGAAAACACCCCTCCGGGCCTGAAGGCCCCGTTGATTTTATTGGCGTTATGCGGGGGTTGAACCCCCCGCCTCCCTCCGGATCGAGTTTTTCCGCAGCCTGTGTAGCCGTAAAGCTCTGCCGGAAGATATTTATTTGGATGATTCAATTGAGCCGCGCGCAATTTTGCGTTGTCCGGCGCTTCTGCTTCCTTTGCCAGCCCGTGCCGGTGCCGCAATAAGGGACACAGGCCCGCAATGTGACCCAAGGCACATGCGCAGCCCCTTCGCCGGGCGAGAATGGATATGGCCCGCCAGTCTTTAGCTGCGCCGGCCAGGGAGTTCGTTCATGAGTGATTCAAAGCTGGCTGAAGCCGGTACCGTTGACCACCACATTTTCCAGAAGTTCATTGAGCGCTGTAAGGCCCTGCCGGCCATCACCACCGCAGTTGTCTGGCCGCTTTCCGAGCCAGCCCTGAGGGGCGCTGTTGAAGCCGCCGCCGCGGGGATTATCCAACCCAACCTTATCGGTCCCGAGGCTGACATCAAGGCCCTGGCCGCCAAGCTCGACGTCGACATCAGCGCCTTTCCCATCACTCCGGCCGAGACCGAAGCCAAGGCTGCCGAGGCCGGCTGCATCATGTGCCGCGGCGGCAACGCACAGGCCATGATGAAGGGCAGCCTCCACACCGACGCGCTGATGAAGGCCGTCATGCAGAAGGAGACCGGGCTGCGCAGCTCCGGCCGCATTTCCCATGTTTTCATCATGGACACGCCGGCCTATCCCCGCACGCTTTTCATTACCGATGCGGCCATCAACATTGCTCCCGAGCTTGAGGACAAGCTGCACATCATCCAGAACGCAATCAATTTGGCTCATGCACTCGGCATTGCCAAGCCCAAGGTCGCGATTCTGTCCGCGCTGGAAACCATCAACCCGAAGATCCAGTCCACGCTGGATGCCGCAGCCCTGTGCAAGATGGCCGATCGCGGCCAGATCACCGGCGGCATCCTCGACGGTCCTCTGGCTTTCGACGGCGCTATCAGCTCGAAAGCCGCCGCCATCAAGCATCTGGTTTCGCCGGTTGCCGGACAGGCCGACATCCTTGCCGTTCCTGACCTGGCAAGCGGCAACATGATTGCCAAGCAGCTCGAATACCTGGGCGGCGCAGAGCTTGCCGGGATCGTTCTTGGCGCTCGCGTGCCCATCATCCTGACCAGCCGGGCCGACTCGGCGAAGACGCGCCTGACCAGTTGCGCCGTTGCGGCTCTGCTCCACTACGCTACGCATCCAGTGGCTTAAGAATTTTTCCGGACTCGTATCTGCCAGCGACAACGGGCGTCAAAGTTCACTTTGACGCCCGTTGTCTATTTGGCCCTCCGCCGTCCTCTCTGCGAAACTTGAACCATGCCCCTTTCCCTGCCTGCACTCATTTTTGACCTTGACGGAACCCTCACTGACTCCAAACCCGGCATTCTTGGCTGCCTTCGCAAGGTGCTCAAGGCCCACAACCTGGGCGACGGCGGCCCTCTCGACCGCTTCGTCGGGCCTCCGGTTGAAGAGTGGGCCATCGAACTACTCCCAAACGGAAGCGACGAAGACCGCCTCACTCTGGCCAACGATTACCGCGCCTGTTACAGCCGCGAAGGCTGGAGCAACAATTCCGTCTATCCCGGCATTCGCGAGATGCTGGTTCAGCTTCAACAGCAGGGCTTTCCGCTCTATGTTTGCACCTCGAAGCTCCAGCTTTTTGCCGTGCGCATTCTCGACCTTTTTGAGCTCACACCCTTTTTCACGGCCATCTACGGCGACAAACGCGAATACGAGAGCCACAGCAAGGTGGATCTGCTCGGCGTGCTGCTCCGCGAGCGCTCTCTGGGGCGCGATTCGGCGTGGATGATCGGCGATCGCAGCTTCGATATTGATGCCGCACACGCCAACAATCTTTGCTGCCTGGCCGCCGGTTGGGGGTATGGCTCTGCCGACGAGTGCGCCAAGGCCGAAGTCGTAGCTCCGACTCCCGCAGACGTCTCCGCGCTGGTTCTTCCCAAGCCGTAAGGTTGCTCTACAATCGACTGGCAGAGAGGTATGAGATGCGAGCAGCCGTTTTCGATTCCCGGCGGAGTGCGCCGGGAAGCTGGCTTTCGATGGAAGACGTCCCGCAGCCCGTGCCGCAGCCGGGAGAAGTGCTGCTCAAGGTGATTGCCTGCGGCGTCTGCCGCACAGACCTCCACATTGTCGAAGGCGATCTGAAACCCATACGGCAGCGCATCGTTCCCGGCCACCAGATTGTCGGCGAGGTTGTGGACGGAGCGACTCCAGAACTGCCCATTGGAACGCGGGTTGGCGTCTCCTGGATGGGCGGGGTGGACGGCGACTGCTGGTTCTGCCGTCACGAGATGGAGAACCTTTGCGACCATCCGGTTTTTACCGGCTACTCGGTCGACGGCGGCTATGCAGAGTACGCGGCGGTGCGCGCCGGCTTCGCGGCTCCTTTGTCGGCGGGGCTCGATGCCATTCATGTTGCGCCCCTGCTTTGCGCGGGCATTATCGGCTTCCGCAGTTTGCGCGTGGCCGGAGTCGAGCGCGGAGAGCGCGTTGGACTTTACGGCTTCGGCAGTTCGGCATCGCTGGCCATTCGCATTCTTCAGCACTGGGACTGCGAGGTTTATGTGGTCACTCGGGGAGAGGTTCACCGCAAGGCTGCGCAGTCGCTCGGCGCCGTATGGGTGGGCGATGAAGATGCAAGGCCGCCTGTCGAGCTTGATCGCGCCATCACGTTCGCCCCCAGCGGGAAGGTGGTTGTGAGCGCTCTGGCCGCACTGCGCAAGGGCGGAGTGGTCGCCATCAACGCGATTCACCTGGACCAGATGCCCGCTTTCGACTACGACAAGCTGCTATGGGGCGAGCGCCAGATACGCAGCGTGGCCAACATGACAAGGCAGGATGCAAGCGACTTTCTCGCCCTGGCGTGCACGCTCGATTTCCGTCCGTCGGTCGCCACTTTTGCTCTTGAGGACGCAAACAAGGCGCTTGCGGCGGTGAAGCACGAAACCGCGGATGGACCGGCGGTCATCGTTCTTTAAGCCATTGCCGCTTTTCGTACATCTCGTGACGCATCCCTCGGGTTATAATCACCGCCATTGCGAAGAAACTTGATTCCGCAGTTTTTTTGAATGTATTTGAATGTACTGGAGGATTTGCAAAATGAAGGGAAACGACAAGGTAATCTCTGCTCTGAACGAGGCCCTGCACGAAGAACTTACGGCGCTTAGCCAGTATTTTGTTCATGCCGAGATGCGCGAAAGCTGGAAGTACGGAAGGCTCGCCAAATTCACCAAGAAGATTTCGATTGTTGAGATGAAACATGCGGAAAAGCTGATCGAGCGCATTCTTTTCTTCGATGGCGCGCCGAACCTGGCTAGACCTGCGCAATTGAAGATCGGCAAGACGGTGAAAGAACAGTTGCAGAACGATCTGGAAGCCGAGTTGGGGGCGATCAAGACTTACAACGCTTCCGTGAAGATTGCAAGGGACGAGGGCGACAACGGCAGCGTCGACTTATTTACCACGATTCTGAAGGAGGAAGAAGAGCACGCCGACTGGCATGAAGCGCAACTCAATCTGATCAAGGAAATCGGGTACGAGAGCTATTTGAGCCAGCAGGTGGAAGTCGAATAGGGGCTCGTCCACAACCGGAAGCCATTTTTTACCAAGCTCAATCAATGAGGGCTCCATCCTTTTCGCAAAAAACGCGGAAAGGATGGGGGTCTCGAACCTATTCCTTACTCCTTCACAAACTCCAGCACTTTCGGGCCCATCTGTTGCGCGCACTGACTCGGCGCCAGGTGTCCGCATCCCGTAAACACATCCAATGTGGAGTGCGGAATCAGCCGGTGCATTTTTTCCGCCTGCTCGGTCGGCACAATGCGGTCCTCCGCTCCCCAGGCGATCAATACCGGCATCTTTAACTCCGGCAGCAGGCTATCGGTTGTGTCCTGCCCGGTCAACATCGTTTCAACCGCCCGCTGAATCACCCATTCGTTTTGCTTTGAAATGCGCAGAATGTCCCGCGCAACAAACTCCGGAACCTCGGTCGGGTGTGGCGTCAGCAGCGCATTCAGTTGGTTTACATCTTCCGCCGTGGCCGGCGTAAAAAGCCGCGTATTCCAAGTCGGCTGCTCGTGGATGCCCACCGCGTCGAATATCATCAGCCGGTTGATCCGCTCAGGATGCGTGCCTGCCACAATTTGCACGATCCATCCGCCCATCGACCATCCGCCCAGGTCAACCTTCTTCAATCCGAGCGCGTCCATGAAGCCCACCACCACCCCGGCTTCGTCCCGCACCGAGTAGGAAAAATCGGCAGGCTTTTCGCTGCGTCCGTATCCGAGCAAGTCTGGCCTGTAAACGCGAAATCTGGCCTTGGCAAGACTCGCCGCCAGGTCATTCCAGTCCTCGGCGTGCCCTCCCAGCCCGTGCACCAGCACCACCACTGGCCCCTCAGCCGGTCCTTCTGCAAGGTAGTGCACCTTATGCCCGGCAACCCCAACAGTGTAGTTTTCCACTCCGGAAAATCTTTCGTGCAGATACGTCATTTCGTTGAAGTAACTGACCGGCCGCAACCAGAAGCCAACGCCGGCAATTGCCGCAATTGCCGTCACTATGCCCGCAAAACAAAGCAGCTTTTTCATTCTGTTTACCTAGCCTTCTGTCTTTCAATTCGCAACGCTTGCGCCCTCTTCAGCCGAGCCTCGATCACCCGTACCGTCACCAGGTCCAGCTTCAGTTTGTTGCGGCTGTTCCATTCCATTTGTTCCGCCCATCGTACTTCATCCGCATCCTAGGCTGCTTGGCATGTCCTCCGTTGTACGATGAGCGAAGGGATCTTTTGTGACTTTTTTGAGGAGGGCAGGAAACGTGGCTGGATGCTGGAGAAGGACTCTTTTGGGTATGGTGCTGGCGACGCTGGTGGTGGTTCCCGGATCGGCCTGGGGGCAGTTGCCGGATCCGCATCCGCAATCGGCTGCGCCCAACCCGTTCAGCGACACCACGGTGAATCCGGGCAAGATGCTGCTCTTCGACCTCGAGGCGCGGTTTGCCAAGGACGTGGCCGCGCGCGGCGGCAAGGGATTTGCCGAATGGTTTGCCGCTGACGCCGTGCTGCTTGGCAACGGTGTGGCTCCGGTGAGGGGCCGCGAAGCCATCGCCAAAACCAGCACATGGTCTCCGCAGGACTACCAGTTGACCTGGACTCCCACGGAAGCCATCATGGAGCCTTCCGGCGACATCGGTTACACATGGAGCCACTACGAAGGCAAGAGCAAGGATGCCGCTGGCAATCCCGTGCTTACCAGCGGCCGGTTTGTCACCATCTGGCGCAAACAGCCCGACGGCAGTTGGAAGGTGGTTCTGGACGCAGGCGCCAACGAACCAGCTAGTACCGGTGATTGCTGCAAGCTGCCTGACGCGCACTAGGTCGCTGACCGCACGTTTAGCTCGAGGTCTCCCACCCTTTCGCCAGGAAAAAGGCGAAAGGATGGGGCACGGAACATTTGTGGATGGATGAGAGTGGGGCATCCAGCGTTCGTGCTATCCCAGGTCTGAAAATCCAGACCTGGGGCACCCGGTCGGTTTGTCACCATCTGGCGCAAACAGCCCGACAGCAGTTGGAAGGTGGTTCTCGATGCAGGCGCCAACGAACCAGCCAATACCGGAGACTGCTGCAAGCTGCCAGACGCGCACTGATTTTTCCTTGGGCTGCGGCGAAATCAAGCTCGATTCAGGGCATGGTTTCGTGGTAAGACAAATTAGATTACCGGCTTAATCTTTAGTAACAAACCCGCATATCTCCCGCCCCAAAAACGGCGTTACTTGGGTTGTACTTTATTTCTGCTGAATTGCCCCGTTTGTGCAAGAGCCAACTTCCGCTTTTTCCCTGATACTGGCAGCTGGTGCGTGTACCTTATGTGCGCAATGCTGGGCCGACAACTCGGCGACAACCATGAAGCCGCATCGTGGCCGGAGTTGAACATCTTTGACCGCAATCCGGACCCCGCTTTGGACGAACTGACGGAGCTGGCCGCGGTGCTGTGCGGCGCGGACTATGCCTACATCGGGTGGATGGACTTCAACCGCATGTGGTTCAAGGCTCGGTTTGGCTTCAAGGGAACCGATCAGCCGCGCGCAACTACCGCTTGCCAGTGGACGCTGGAAAAGGGCGCGCCGCTACTGATTCCGGATGCCGGGCAGGACCCGCGCTTTCCTCCAGAAGGAATTCCGTTGGTCGGCGGCAAGTTCTGCCGCTCTTACGCGGGCATCCCGTTGATCACCAGCGATCAGCAGGTGGTGGGCACGCTCGCGGTTCTGTCGCGCAGGCCGAACCAGTTCAAGCAGGAACATCTCACACTACTGGAGATCATGGGGCGTCAGGCAGTGACGCGCCTGGAATTCTACAGCCGCATTCGCTTGCAGGAACAGGCGCAGCGGGCGCGGCAGAGGACCGAGCGCGCACTGGCCATTGAGCGCTGTTTTGTCGCCGCCACGCTGGACTCGATCCCCGCGCTGGTTGCCGTGCTGGACACAGCCGGGCGCATTGTGCGGATGAACTATCCCTGCGCGCAGTTGACCGGGTTGAGTTTGGCCGGGAGTGTTGGCCGACCGTTTGTCGAGGAACTGCTGGAGCCCGGCGACCGCACTTGGGCGGCAGGCAAGCTGCACGAGGCCGCAGCCGGACAGGCTTCAGGACCGCACGAAACGGCGTGGCACATTGCCAACGGTTCTGGCCCCACGGCCCAGACCCGGCGCATCAGTTGGACGCTGCGCCCGTTGCAGGGACCGAACGGCGAAATCCAGTACCTGATTGTCAGCGGGCAGGACGTAACAGATCAGCGGCAGATGGAACAGGCGCTGCTGTCCAGCGAGGCGCGCTACCGCGAGGTGGTGGAAAATTCACTGGGCTTTGTCTTTACCTGTTCGATGGAAGGGCGGCTTACTTCGCTGAACTCTTTTACCGCCGAGACGCTCGGTTATCGGACGGAGGCTCTGTTGGGCCGCGCGGTGGCGGAGCTGATGGATTCGGTGGGCGCAGCCGCTTTCCAGGACTGTTTGCGGACTTTGGAGACCCAAGAGGAGTGGCAGGGAGCGTTGCCCTTGCGGCGCAGCGACGGCGTTTACCGGCGCATTGCCTTCCGCAGCCGACGCATGGAACTGCCCGGTGAACAACCTTTTGTGCTCAACCATGGCATGGATGTGACCGAGCAGTATGAGGCCGAAGAGGCTCTGCACTTGGCTACGCGCCAGCGCGAGCTGATTCTCGAATCGGTGGGCGACGGCATCTACGGCATCGACCTGGACGGCAAGCTCACATTCATCAACGAGGCTGGCGCGCGCGTGCTGGGTTATGCGCCCGACCAGTTGACGGGCTGCGACGTGCATGAGGTCATCCATCACAGTCACGCAGACGGCACATCCTACTCCAAGTCCAGCAGCCCGATTCTGCAAGCGCTGCGCAGGTGCGAGCCGATCCGGATGCGCGATGAGGTTTTCTGGCGCAAGGACGGCGTGGCCATTCCGGTTGAGTACAGCGCCAATCCACTGATGGAAGAAGGCCGTGTCTCGGGCATGGTTGTGGCCTTCCAGGACGTTTCCGAGCGCCGCCGCCTGGAGAAGATGAAGGACGAGTTCATCTCCACGGTAAGCCACGAACTGCGCACACCGCTTACTTCGCTGAGAGCTTCGCTGGGGCTTGTTCAGTCCGGCTCGCTCGACAAACGGCCCGAAAAACAGCGCCAGATGGTCGATATGGCCATTGGCAACTGCGACCGGCTGATCCGGCTGGTTAACGACATTCTGGACTTCGACGGCGTGGAGAATGGCCGCTTGCCGCTGCATCGCCAACCGGTGGAAGCCATCGACCTGCTGCGCCGCGCGGCGGACGTGGCTCACTCAGCGGCCACACAGGTTCATATCGGCTTCAAGATCGAAGCGCCCCCGGCCACGGTCTTTGCCGATGAAGAGCGGGTTTTGCAGGTGCTGAACGAACTGGTGGCCAACGCCATCAAGTTCTCGCCGCCCAGTACAACCATCAGGCTGGCCGCACAACCCGCAGGCATGAACGCCTCAGGCTCGAACGAAATCTGCCTCATTGTCGAGGATCAAGGCCGCGGCATCGCTCCGGAAAAACTGGAGCGCATCTTCGATCGCTTCCAGCAGGGAGACGCTTCGGATTCACGGGCGCTCGGCGGAACCGGCCTGGGTTTGGCGCTATGCCGCAGCATCGTTGAGCAGCATGGCGGCCGCATCTGGGCTGAGAGCGAGCATGGAAAGGGAAGCAAGTTCCTGTTTACCCTGCCCGCAGCCACTGTCGGGAACTGAACCGCCGCGCATCGTTTCTAAAGCATTTTCGGAAATGGTGTAGACCCAAAATTCATTGGCTTCCCACCCTTTCGCCAGAAAAAAGGCGAAAGGATGGGGCACGGGGCATTGGTGGGAGGTCAGGAGTGGAACAGCCAAGTTCGTGCTATCCCAGGTCTGAAAATCCAGACCTGGGGCACCCGGCTGGCTGAGGCGGCGGATGATTGTTTCCCGCGCCTCGTCCTCTGTATTTCAAGTCTGCGCCGACGGTGAGTAAATATCTGTAAAACAGTTGTCAGTTGTCAGCTATCAGCTATCAGTTGTCAGTAAAAGCCCGCGGGGTGAGGGTTGAGGTTTCCCACCCTTTCGCCAGAAAAAAGGCGAAAGGATGGGGCACGGAGCATGGGCGGGAGATCAGAAGTGGAACATGGTGGGAGGTCTGGAGTGGAACAGCTTGGTTCGTGCTATCCCACGGCTCCAAAATGAAGCAGCTTTTTCCATCAAGGAAAAAGCTGCTTCATTTTGGAGCCGTGGTTGGGGAATGCTCTTCTATTGCACGCTCGCCGGACTGAACTACGGAGACGTTTTTACTGCACGCCCGCGGGGCTGAACGACGGCGGAGCTTCGACGGCCCCCCGGTTGGGGACCGCGCTTAGCTTGAACTCAATCTTGGCGGCGCTTTTCACCGCATCCCAATCGAGCCACAGGTTACGGACAGCCTTGCCATCGACGGCCACGCTCTGGACGTAGAGCTTGTCCGGAGCGCCTGGGGACACGATGTGCAGCGGATGGTCGCCGAGCTTCAGCGTGACATCGGGAAACACGGGACTGTTGATGGCGAAGCCGCCGATTCCGGGAATCTCCGGATAGAAGCCGAGCTGCGCAAAGACAACCCATGATGAAGTTGCGCCCAGATCGTCATTGCCGGGCTCGCCGTCAGGCGTGGGGATGAAAAGGTCGTTCAGCGTTTTGCGAACCACCTCCTGTGTACGCCACGGCTTGCCGGTCCAGTTATAGGTCCAGGGATTGCCGAAGCTGGGTTCGTTGGCGATATAGAAATAGGGGCCGCTGTGGACTCCATTGGCTCCGAAGTTATGGCTGAAATAGCCGTCCAGGCGCGTGCTCGCCGCCTCAGGGCCTCCCACGGCGGCGACCAGATTCTTCAGATCGTAGGGAATCATCCAGGTGTATTGCGCGGAGTTTCCTTCGACGAAGCCTTCCTCACTGTCTATTTTGAAGTTGGGCACAAAGTTGCCATCCGTGCCGCGCGGGCGGATGTATTTTGTCTCCGGGTCGAAGAGCTTGCGCCATTCAGCAGACCGCGCCAGGTATTTATCTGCGATTGCGTTTTCGCCCAGAGCCTTGGCGAACTGGGAGATGGCGAAGTCGGCGTTTTCATCTTCAAGGGTTACGGATGCAGCGCCATGGCTGGGCTCGGACGTTGCAATGTAGCCCTTGGCGAGGAACTCGTCCAGTCTGGGGCGTTCCGGATAGAGCCGCACGTGGGCGTTGGGGTCTTCCGCGCCGCGGATCATGGCTTTCAGAGCGGCCTTGGTATCGAAGTCGCGTCCGCCGAAGGCATAAATGCTGGACAGGATGCCGTCGGACGGGTCGCCGACCATGCAACTGCTTTCATCGTTGGCAACCGGCCAGATGGGTAGGCCACCGCCCTGTTCCGCGTCGGCCACCAGCGATTGCGCGATGTCGCTGCCGACCTTGGGCAGCAGCATGGTGATCAACTGCACCTGGCTGCGGTAGATGTCCCAGCCGGAGTAGTTGGCGTACTGGTTGCGGCCCTTGGCGTTATGCACAATTCCGTCGAAGCCGATGTAGTCGCCGTTGACATCGTTGAAGATCGTTGGATGCAGCAGAGAGTGGTAGACGGCGGTGTAAAACGTTTTGCGCTGATCCGTGGTGCCGCCCTTTACGACGGCATGGCTGAGCACGTCGCTCCACGCATTGCGCGCCTGGGTGCGGATGGCGTCCAGATCCCAGCCTGGAATTTCCTTGGCCAGATTGGCTTCGGCATTGGCGACGCTGACAAAAGACAGGGCGACCTTCAAGTGGACGGTGCGAGTGGAGGGCGCGAAGCTCAGGTATCCGCCGGTGCGGGGCCCGCTGGCGCTTTTTCCGCCGGTGTTGTAACGCAGTTCGTTGTAGGTTCCCGAAGACTGCGGCGCTTCCTCTGTTTCGGCGGCAAAGTAGACGCGGTAGCGATTGTTGAGTCCGCAGAAGCCGCCGCTGTTGACGGAGCCAGTGACGCGCGCGCCAGCCAGTTCAATATGGGCGTCGGTTACGCGGGTCAGATTGCGGCTCAGGTCAAGCAGAATCGTGTGCGTGTCGGCTCCGGCGGGGTAGGAGATTCGCGCGATGCCGGAGCGCTCGGCCGCCGCGATTTCAATGGCGACGCCGGAGTCCAGCTTGACGGAGTAATAGCCGGGCTGCGCCACTTCATCGGAGTGCTTGAAGCCGGCCTGATACGGAATCGGGTATGTGGACGGCGATTGCGCGGGAAGGCCAAGCATGGGGAAGATGGGCACATCGCCATAGACGCCGCAGCCGGGGCCGCTCAGATGCATCAGGCTGAAGCCACGGGTGACGGGCGTTTCGTAGCGGTAGAACTCGCCATTCGCCGGATCGGGGCTCCAGTAGAGCATTCCGAAGGGGCGTGTGGCTCCGGGAACGGTGTTCCCGTTGTCTTGCTGCGAGCTGGTTTGTGTGCCGATGAACGGGTCCACCTGTGAAACCGGATCCGTTTGTGCAAAGACGGGAGAAATGCAAAGGGCAAGGCAGGTGAGTAGTACAGCTTTCACTGAAGCTCCTTTTTTGTGCAATCTGATATGTCTGCGTTTCCTGGATAAGGCTCTTTCCTTTGCCACAGAGCTCACGTTCCCGCGCAGAATCATGCTCTTGATACCAATATCACCGCAGGGGGCGTTTGTGACGGTGCATTTTTTCGGAATTGCGTTTGACGGGAAAATTTTATTAATGAGAAGAAAAATGCCGCCAGTTTATCGTGTGCGGGGCCGGCAAGAGGGGCGCAATTTCCTGGATTTTCTGTTCGTGCGCTTTCCTGATTCGCGGGCCAGCGGTCACAATGGGGAGGTGCATTCCATGGCTATCCATCGGCGTGTGTTGCGGACAGGCTGCGTACTGGCGCTGTGGTGTGCCGGAATTCTGCCCACGATGCAGGCTCAGACCGCTCCGGCGCTCACGCTGGACACCACGCAGGCCAGCCTGCACGGCTTTGTCCGCAACGGCGCCACCGGCGAGGGCGTGCCGCGCGCGCTGGTGCGGATTGAAGGCGACGCCAACACAGGCGCGCTGACCGACGGCGAGGGGCGCTTCGAGATTTCCGGCATCACGGTGGGTCCGCAGTCTGTGCAGGTTTTGAAGCCGGGGTTTCGGGATGGCGCTTCCTCGACGGCATCCGAAGGCAGCGCCAGCCATAACGTGCTGGTGGCCGTCGACATGGCGGACGTGATCTTTACACTGACGCCCTCTTGCGCAATTCATGGCCAGATCGATCTTTCCACGGGTGAGCAGGCGCAGGGCATTGAGGTCTCGCTGATTCGCAAAATGGTGGAGGACGGGCGCGCGTTCTGGCAGGCGGGGGCGCGGACAAAGACGCGCAACGATGGAACATTCCGGTTTGCAGGACTCGCGGCAGGGGAGTATGCGCTCTATACCGAACCAGCCATGGGCAGCGAGGCCGCTACAGCTCTTGTCGACCTGGGAGCGGCGGAGCGTCGTGGCTACGCGAGCGTCTTTTTTCCCGATGCACGGGACTTGGCCGGGGCCGCGAAGATGCGCCTTTCTCCCGGACAGGATGCGCAGGCCAGCCTGACGCTGACGCTGGAGCCCTTCCACACCGTTATGGCCGAGGTGGCGCTTCCCGGCGGCGCTCGCAATGGCTCTGAAAATTCGAGAATAGGCATGAGCGCGGAGGTCATGGATGTCCAGGGACACATCCTGCCCTACACGGCTCGTTATGACGAGAAAACCGAGACGGTGCAGACGGCGTTGCCGGATGGAAGCTATTCGCTGCTGGCCGAACTGTCCACCGTACGTGCAACCTCCTCGCACGCCGGAGGCGCTGCCATCTCTCCGGGGCAGTGGCCCTTTACTGGTTCGGTCGAGCTTTCCGTAGCCGGGCATCCGGTTTCAAATCTGCGCATTTCGCTTGGGATGGTTCACGGCAGCCCGGTGCAGGCCACTGTGACGCGAACCGGGGACAAGCCGACTGGCGCTTCGGTCGTCGTGTTGGTGAGCTCGGCTGACGGGGGGATTGACGGCGGCGTGGTGAGCGCTTTTGCCAATGGCCAAGCGCCTGGCCCGCTGGAAACGACCTACGCCACTCCCGGTTCCTACTGGGTGCATACGCACATTGGGCAGAAGGGCCTCTGCGAGGCTTCGTTTATGGCCGGAGGAGCCAATCTGGCCCGCGAGCCTGTCCTCATGGGCCTTGCCGGTCCCACGGCTCCCATGGCGCTCGTCCTGCGCGACGACTGTGCTCAGCTCCAGCTCAGCCTGCCGGTGTCCCTGTCGGCAATGGTCGCGGGAGTCGAGCCTTTTTATACCGTCTACGCGGTTCCGGATTTTGACTCTACCGTCGATGTGCAGCCCGTTACGCTGCGCCCATCCACAGGCGGCGCAGCCACGCTGGAGAGCCTGACGCCGGGCAGCTACCACATCTACACCTTTGCGGGGCCAATGCTTTTGGCGTATCGCAACCCCGCTGTTCTGGCTGCGCTGCCGGGGCAGGTCGTTACGCTTTCTTCCGGTGCAACAAGCGGCCTTGTGCTGGAGGTGCCGGAACATTGATGCAGATGATTGCCAAAGCGAAAAGTGTCGATATTTTGCGCGGCTTTAGCCGCGCCCCTCGGCCAGCAATAAAGCTATGGGGCTTTACAGGCTGCGGAAAAAGGCCGGATTTGATCCGTGCCTCCGAAAAGCATCCATCAGGGGCTGAAGCCCTCATTGATTTTGCAGCACTTTCGGCCCGACTAAAGTCGTGCCCTGTTACAAAGCGGCTTTTTGAAAGACGCTTTACGTGCTTTTTCCGCAGCCTGTTTAGCTCCCGAGGAAAGGTCCTTTCAACCATGAGCATTTCCTCGGCGGCTAAAGCTGTGGTTCATTTGGAGCGCTTAGCGGCGTGGTTCCCAGAGGGTGCCCGGTCGCGCGCTTTCAAAGCTACCGGATTCATGGCGCGAGAGGCTCTTTCCGTAATCCTGCTGGTCTGCGAAATTGTATTGTTGCTGGCTTCTGTTCCGGCATGGGCGCAGAATGCACCATCGGCTCAGACTGCCCTCTACCGCATTGCGGGGACGGTGGTAAATGCGGTGACCGGCGAGCCGGTGCGCGGCGCGTTCGTGGCTGTTCTGGCACAGGCCGACTCCCGCACTGTCGCTTCGGCCATTTCCGGCAACGACGGCCATTTTGCGTTTGACGGCCTTCCGGCTGCCAAATATCAGCTGACCGCATCCCGGCGCGGCTACTGCGCGGGCTTTTATGACCAACATGATGAGTACAGTTCGGCCATCGTGACCGGCCCGGACCAGGACACCGGTTCGCTCGTCTTCCGGCTCGTGCCCGGCGCGGTGCTGCGCGGCGTGGTTACGGCAGACGGCGGCGATGCGGTGGAGGGAGCGACCGTCCTGCTCTTTGCCAAGCCGCATGGACACGAACCGGGCGCGAAGATTACCCAGGAAGACACAGCCACGACCGACGACACAGGCGCGTACGAGTTCAGCAATCTCACGGAGGGCGAATATCTTCTGGCTGTCAAGGCGGAGCCCTGGTACGCCATGCACGGCGCAGCAAGCGCAGGCACCGCGCTCGATGTGGCTTACCCGGTTACCTACTTCGATTCGACGACGGACGAGGCATCGGCTGTGCCCATCGCATTGGCCGGAGGCAGTAGCATACAAGCCAACATCAATCTGCATGCGGTTCCGGCTTTGCATCTGGCTGTGGAAGCGCCGCGCAGGCCGGACGGCACATTTACGCGGCCGGAGCTCAGGCAAACCATCTTCGGCGCGGAGGTTCCAGAGGGAAGCGCAGGTTTTACGGACGCAACCAAAGCGGGCGGCGGCGAGTTCACCGGGGTGGCTCCGGGCCGCTATGAGCTGACGCAGGGTGACCCGCCGCGCGTGGCGCTGCTGGATGCCGCTGCCAGCCAGCAGGTGGACCCCGCCGTGGGGACGCCCGCCGTGGTTGTCGCGGGCAATGTTGAGAGCGCACCTGGCGCGGCGCTCGTCACGCTGGAGCCGCTGGACGCGGCGCAGGGGTTGCGTCCGTTGCAGTCGGACGTCAAGCATGGCGCATTCAGCTTTCCGGTAGTTCCGGCGGGCGCATGGATATTGCATGTAGCGAACGCCGCAGGGTTTGAAATGCAGGTTGTTATGATTTCCGCGGTTGGCCGTACGCGCGCCGGCAACCGGCTTACGGTGCAGGACCGCCCTCTGTTTCTGGCGGTCGGCGCCAGCGAGGGCACCAAGCGCGTCGAGGGCTTTGCCCGCAAGGAAGGGAAGGGGCTGGCAGGAGTCATGGTGGTGCTGGTTCCCAAAAACATGCAGGCCTTGCCGCAACTGGCGCGGCGCGACCAGTCCGACTCCGACGGCAGTTTTTCTCTGCTCAACGTGGTTGCTGGCCAGTACACGGTGGTGGCCATTGAAGACGGATGGACGCTGGACTGGTCACGGCCCGATGTGATTGGCCGCTATCTTTCCGGCGGAGTACCCGTGACGGTGACTGGCGCGCAGGGCAAAGCGGTTCGCCTTTCCGCTCCGGTTCCGGTCCAGCAACGATAGATTTTTGAGCTTAGAAGGCACTCTCTGCCTTGTTCTTGCAACTGGGACTTCATGGAAATGGGGTGGAGAGGATAGTCTATGAAGGTACCGGAAATCAGTCACAGGCCTGCTCCGGAGCTTTATGGCTTTTCTCCAGATTGCGTGGTGCATTTTGGAGTTGTTCGAGGTGGCTTTCCTGAAGGAAAAGCCGCTCCACTGTTGGGGCTTCGCTTGCGAGCAACTGGAGATTCGCTGTAGCCCGGAAGCGGCAGAAATGCCGCAGCACGGTAATGAGGAGAGTTTCAAGTTGAAGAGGACGTTCTTGCTTACAATTCTGGCCGTGGTTCCGGCCGTGCTCATGCCCCTGGCGATCATCGGCCAGGTTGCCCCGGATGCAACGCCCGGTCCTGCTGGACCACGTGTGGCTCCCGTTAAATACGAGGTTTTTGTTGGCTACGGTTACAGCAGCCTCAGGCAGGTCAACCAGTCGCGCTACGGATTGCAGGGCGTGAATGTGGCCTTTACCCGCGATTGGGGCAAGCACTTTGGCGTCACCGCCGAAGGGGACTACTACAAGTACGCGATCGGTCATGGCTCTATCAAAAATCCAGGCAACCCGTCGATCATCGAAGCCCTGGCCGGCCCCGAGTTCCACATCAATATCTACGGAAACGCCAATGGGTTCCTTCACGCTCTGCTAGGTGTTGAACACACGGGCGGCGAAGGCATGACCCCCGACCTCTCCTTTGCAGGCGGATTGGGCGGTGGCATGACCTACGACCTGAGCCGGCACTGGGGACTGCGCGCTTCCGGCAACAGGATTGGCGCGTCGTTTTCTCCGAACAACAACACGTCAGACCTTGCCTACTCGCCTCATCGCACATGGAATAGCAGCGGCACGTTCGGCGTGATCTACAAGTTCTAGAGCAGCAGTTTCACCAGAGAAAATGAAGAGGCGGGAGTCACTTCCGCCTCTTTGCTATTGCTATGCATGTAACGGTGAAAGGGAAGCAGACCACAATCAAGCTTCCCGGCGGGAACTTCGCGGGCTCGAGCATTTCGGCGGATGTGCGGTGAAGCTTCAGTGTGCCGGTTCGTACCGTATCGGCAGAAAAAAGGCCCTGCTCGCAGGAGCAGGGCCTTTTTCATTGAAGCCGATGAATGGGGTTAAGCTCAGTTCTTCTCAGCCGCCGAGGCGATCTTGGCTTCTGCTTCAGAGATGACGCGGAGGGCTTCGGTGTAAGCGTCTTCGCTTTCGCCGGCTTCCTTCCACATCTTGACGCCGCGGTCCAGTTGCTGTTCGGCGCGCGGCACGTCGATTTCCTCGGGTTTCAGCGCATCGGAAGCCAGAATGGTGACCCGGTCAGGAAGCACTTCGGCAAAGCCCCAACTGACGTTGTAGCGGAATTCGCTCTCCGGGCTTATTGCATCTGCCGCCGCTCCGCCGTGGATGATTACGTCGCCCGCGCCCAGTTCGGCCATCAGCGGCGCGTGCCCGTAGAGCGCTTCGAGGTAACCCAGCTTCGAAGGCAACTCCACGGCATCCGCAGGGTAATCGAAGAGTACGCGCTCGGGCGTGACCAGCCGGACCCGCAGTTGATTTGTTTCGTCTGCCATAAAAAACCTTTCGAAAGACAGGGACCAAGGAAAAGGGAATAGGCGATAGAAAAAACCGCTTGCTGCAAACTCGATACGAACTGCTCCCTGGTTCCTAGTCCCTCAGTCCCTGTTTCTTACGCCGTTGTCTTCATCTTTTCTGCGGCTTCCAGCACGTCCTCGATAGCGCCCTTCATATAGAAGGCCTGCTCTGGAATGTCGTCGTACTTGCCGGCAAGAATCTCCTTGAAGCTCCGCACCGTGTCTGCAACCTTCACATAGCGTCCGGGGATGCCGGTGAACTGCTCAGCCACGTGGCATGGCTGCGAAAGGAACTTCTGAATCTTGCGGGCGCGGGCCACGGTGAGCTTGTCTTCTTCCGACAACTCGTCGATACCCAGAATGGCGATGATGTCCTGCAGGTCCTTGTAGCGCTGCAGAATGCGCTTTACGCCCTGCGCCACGTCGTAATGTTCTTGACCCACGATGCGCGCCGAAAGGATGCGCGAGGTGGAGGCCAGCGGATCGACAGCCGGGTAAATGCCCAGCTCGGAGAGCGGGCGGCTCAGTACTGTCGTTGCATCCAGGTGAGCGAAGGTCGTGGCCGGAGCGGGATCGGTCAAATCGTCGGCAGGCACGTACACAGCCTGCACCGAGGTGACGGAACCCTTGTTGGTCGAAGTGATACGCTCCTGCAACTCGCCCATCTCCGTGGCCAGGTTGGGCTGGTAGCCCACGGCCGACGGCATACGGCCCAGCAGCGTTGAAACCTCCGAGCCGGCCTGAGTAAAGCGGAAAATGTTGTCGATGAACAGCAGCGTGTCGGAACCCTCGACGTCGCGGAAGTACTCGGCAACGGTCAGGGCGCTCAGGGCCACGCGCAGACGGGCTCCGGGCGGCTCGGTCATCTGACCATAAACCAGTGCGCACTTCGAATTGGCAAAATCGCCGGGCTTGATGACGCCCGACTCGGTCATTTCGCGCCAAAGGTCGTTACCCTCGCGGGTACGTTCGCCGACACCGGCGAAAACCGAGTAGCCGCCATGCTCCTGCGCGACATTGTGGATCAGTTCCTGAATTACGACGGTCTTACCCACGCCGGCACCGCCAAACAGGCCGATCTTGCCCCCCTTCAAAAAGGGCTGGATCAGATCGATGACCTTGAGGCCGGTCTCGAACATCTCCTCGTGGGTGGACTGCTCGTCAAACAGCGGGGCAGGGCGGTGAATCGGCATGCGCGTCTTCTCGCCTACCGGGCCCAGATTGTCCACTGGCTCGCCGACCACGTTGATGATGCGGCCCAGCGTCTGCCGGCCCACGGGCATGTTGATGGGGCCACCGAGGTCGATGGCCTTCATGCCGCGGACCATGCCGTCTGTGGCTTCCATGGCTACGGTGCGGACGCGGCCTTCGCCCAACTGCTGCTGCACCTCGAGAATCACGCTGATGGGCGTGGGCACGTTGAAGCCCTCGCTGGTGACGTGCAGCGCCTGATAGATGGGCGGCATTGTTGCTTCTTCAAACTGCACATCCACCGCGGGACCGGAAACCTTGATGACCTTGCCGATGTTTTCTGCCATTGTCTGCCTTCTGAAGTATTAGACAGCGGCCGCGCCGCTGACAATTTCAATGATTTCGTTGGTGATGGCCGCCTGCCGCACCCGATTCATTTGGAGCGTGTAGGAGTCAATCATGTCTGAAGCGTTGTTGCTTGCCGAATCCATGGCCGTCATCCGGGCCGCGTGTTCCGCGGCGACCGACTCCGACATGGCGTGATACAGCATGGACGAAACAT
>Ga0255356_1000686_pt1 | contig 22702 bp, 15 predicted proteins | sample HBST100metaG_FD_189944 | JGI IMG/M metagenome (GOLD analysis project Ga0255356, IMG submission 189944) | Peat soil microbial communities from Stordalen Mire, Sweden - H.B.S.T100 | ecosystem: Environmental > Terrestrial > Soil > Wetlands > Peat | place: Sweden: Norrbotten County, Stordalen Mire...
AGATCACAGCGCCGAGCGAGCCTTAAGACGGCTCTCAGCCGGAAAGATTTCAAGCGGCTTCAGCCGCAAACAGGCGACTTTCAGTCGCAACGTCAACCCACCACCTTTTAGGTGGTGGTCGTTGAGCGCAACAATGGCATCTGGGCCACTGAGCTGGAACACCGGAGAAGCAAGCAGTTGCCAATGCTCCTGTCCCCTGCAGTATCCCTTCTGCTTCGCGACAACAACGTAACTACCACCGCACACTCCTTCGAATTCGACGTCTTCAGCCAAGCCTGACGAAGTCTTATCCGTCAGAAAGAGCGCGCCCGATGGGTTCACGCTGTACAATGACACGTCGTAATCGCTCTCGGGACATGGAAGGGCAGTCGCAGGCTTCGCTGATACGCGGCTAGTGCAGCTTTCAGTCGCGATCTGAATATTCGCCTGGCATCCTGACACTGAAGGCAACACAGGCGTGAGTTGACCCGCCTGGGCAAAGTCTCTCGTCGATGGATACCAAACGCCGCCTGCCCGAACAAAGTAATTGCCTCCGCGTTCGACCTTAGGAATGCTGAAGTATCCATTCGAATCCGTGCGTCTCGTCGGTAGCTTGGGATAGAGCCGTTGAGCGCCATCCTGTTGCGTGACGCTGTATTCCTCCACGTTTACCTGAAGCGGCTTTCCTGTTGAATCAAGAACGTGTCCGCAGATTGTCTCAGGAGCCGGGAAAAGCTCCAGCTCAAGAGACAGCAAATGAGCTCCCCCCGCAACTCTCAAAATCGTTCCGGACTGTCCGGGCGAGTGCGAACCATACTCTCCATACTTCCATTCCTTCGCTTCGCCGGTCAGCCGGTACACGCCGGGTACAATGTCGTGAAACCGAAAACTGCCGTCGGCTTCGACGACTGCAGAATAGCCGTCAATATAGGCAAGAGGATCGACCGGTTCCTTTTGCAGGCGCACGATAGCGCCGGAGATGTCTTTATTGACAATGCGGCCTTCAACGACAGCTTCGTCTGACGCCTGTGCCAACATTCCCGGACAAACCAGAAGCAACATGAACCATGCCGGCCATGCTCGTAAATCACCCATATGCGCCTTTGCCTCCTGCAATCAACGATAAGTACCCATGCCCAAATCAGAATGTCGACGGAGTTCCCTCTTCGGCCAAAATGCGGCGCATTTGCTCTGTCACAACCGGGACGCTCCAGTGAAAACTCTGCCGCGCCTCCACCTCAACCGGCAATCCGAGAGCGCTCAACTTCACCAAATCATCGTGCTTCGACAGATACACTGAGCCGCGAGGCATGACAAATCCTCTACCCGGAAGAACCGCATCGTCCATTGCGACGACGCGATAACGTCCTGGCGGAACCTGAGAGAAATCTGCATCATGATCGGGCGTGCTCCCTCCCTCAAGGATTCCAGAATTGTCCTCCGGAAGAGGGTCGGGGATCATCAGCACCAGTGTGGATTGACCACCGAAGTATCGGCACAGGTCCCGATACGGGTCAGTGGGAGGTTGTACCGGGGATGGCGTCAGCCCGCCGGAAGCTCCGTCCGTGGCCAGTCGAACCACCAGATGACTCTTCTGGCCGAACTGGAGTTGGATGTGCCGCCCATCCACGGGTTTCCCATCCAGCAGCATCGACTGCAGATATAATTTGGGTTCGTATGTGGTCAAACGGTATTCATAGGGCCTCACATCCAGCCAATCAAAGGAAAAGTGGCCATGCTCGTCGAGTATGGCCGTGCGCCCGCCCTCGCTTGCATATCCCTCCGCTAAAGTCGGATTCTCAACACTGTTTTTAGCATCCGGTTCCTTGCCATCAATCAGCAGCTCTCCATCCAATGCCGGCAATGCGCCGATTTCGATCTTCAGCCCTTCCAGACCGGTTTTTGTAACTGTGATTTGCCGGGATTCCAGCAGATGGTGATAGTGCCCGAAACAGATCGAACTTGGCATTCCGCACGGCACACTCCCGTTGCCGTATTCTCCGGTGATCGTGAGCGTGTAGTTTCCTGGCCACACCTGATCGATCGAAAACGGCCCGGCCGTTTTGATCTCCACCGAAGCCACTCTGGGAACAAACTCAGAATCGGCAGGGCTCAGATTGATATAGAAGCGATCCCCCAGAGTCTTGTTGAGATCGCCTTCAATGATTCCCAATACGCTCGCCCCTCGCTCCGCCGATCTTTTCCGGGAGAGGGCAGAAAGATGTCATGGATGCAGGCGGAAGTGTTCGCATCGGGATTAACTGTCAGCGCCTGAGAGTAATCGGTTGTCGAAGGAAAGTATGTCTTGCGTTCGCCTTGCTGCGCCCACAGTCTTAAGTCATTCGATCCCAGCCCCGTGATCTCATATTTTCCCTGTTCGTCCGAACGAACATACTTTTGCGAATAGTCTGGATTGCCTTGTGTGTAGGTTTCATCGAACCACTCTGCCCACACATCGACGCCCGGTTGCGGCCTTCCATCTGCATCAAGAACCCGGCCGCATACCGGCTCCTGCGGAAAAACGGGCAGTGCAATCCCGTCCAGATGCTGTCCGGCGGAGAGCACGATCGGCATTCCTTCCCGTCCAGGTCCCTTTGCACCATACGCGGATAAGGGGCGATTCTTTCCCTTGGTGAACAACTCATAGATGCCAGGATCGACGGCATCGAAGTGAAACGCGCCGGTAGCCGAAGCAACTGTCTCGTACATCTCAGACCGCGCCGAGTTGAATCGAAGCGCGTGCAGCGTCACGGTCGCATTCCCAGCTTCCTCGCCAGTCACAATGCCGGATATCGATGCCGCCGGATGAGTTCCGTTTGGAAGATAGTGCCGTTTTGCGGTGAAATCGACTCGCAGCCGTCCTTGTGCGTCGCGCGGATCGTTGCTGAGAACTGCTTCGACTCGGGCCGCCTGGCTTGACGTGATGCTGAAATGTTCCGGGCTGGCAGACCGTCCGTCGACCGTGAACGATTTGATATAGGCGGAGCCGTGCGTCGCTTCGCCAAATGACAGCCTGTACGTTCCTGGCTTCAGACTGCTAAAGGAAAAGCTTCCCCGTTCATCGACCAATGAGAACCTTCCATTAAAGTCTCCCGCTCTTAACAACTCAGGCTGGCGTGAAACGCCGACTGCGCACACCTGATCCCACCTGAGCCCATCCAGCCGCAGCGTTGCATTGACCGACGCAGTTTCGCTATTGGCTGGAATTTTGATATCCGCGCTCCTGGGCTTTGCAAGCTTTCTAAACTCCTCTTCCGTCACTTCTTTCAGACGAACTGCCGCGGTTGTATTACCTACCTGAAAAGCGGATGAAGTCAAATATTGTCCATTGCTGTAGTCCGCTGGCTGCACGGTCAGCTGGTAGCATCCATCGCAGACCCCTTCAAAGTCCACACGATCGCGCCGATACAGAGGATGGGCATCTGCGAGGAACAGCGCCCCGGAGGGATGCACCTCAAAGAGAGACGCCTTGTATTCCTCCGCACGATCCTTCAGCTCGCCCTGGATCGTCGCGGCGACGCGCTGGTCGCAGTTGCGGCGCATGAGCTGTATGTTTGCCTGGCATCCATTGTCTGACTGCGTGCCAGGTTTGAGCGGAACAGCCTTCGCAAATTCTGTCGTCGAGGGATACCAGACACCATCCGCTCGTACAAAGTGATCCCCGTCGTCACGGTCGTCCACGGGAAAGATAAAATATCCCTCGGAGTTCGTTCGTTTGACTGGTTGCTCAAGTTGAGTCCGGGAGTTGTATAAACTGTAGACTTCCACGTTCGCTTCTACCGGCGATCCGTTTTCATTCACGATGCGGCCACAAATCGCCTTTGGGTCCGGGAACAACTCAATCGACAGGTCTCTGAGGCGATCGGCTGATTTGATCTGGAGAGTCTTTCCTGGCGCGCTGTTTGGCCGGTATCCGTACTCTCCGTACAGGCCATCTTTTGCTGTGGCTATGAGGCGATATTCCCCCGGAGCAACATCGCTAAAGTGGAAACTTCCATCCTCGGCAACGATCGTTGAATAACCATCGAAATCCGCCAGAGGATTCGATGCTGTGCTTTCAAGAATGACTGTGACTGGCGAGAGGTTTCTACTGGCGATCGAGCCCGCCACAGAGGCGGAAACAACGGCTGTCTCAGACGCTTGTACCTGGCCCATGCCGGATTCCAAGCCGACACAACTCAGAAATGCGATCAGAACAGCAAATAAATGCCGAGCTGGCGTCATTCTTCCTCCCGATTGGTCAGAACTGGAGCTTGTTCTTACTTTATCCCTTTTGTTTCCATAGGAGGGGCTTGTGGGATGGTTGCCGGACTACGGAAAATGGACCATCGAGGACGCAACGAGTACCCGGCCTCCACCGACAACTGGTCGGCAAGTCGCTTGATCTTCCATTTCAATTCTCTGCCGGCCGCGCACTGTATCGGAGATGTACCCAATCTGGAAAAGAAGATTCGGTGGGCCCACCAGAACTCGAACCTGGAACCACAGCATTATGAGTGCTCTGCTCTAACCGATTGAGTTATAGGTCCTTACATCATTTTCTTGCTTTCAGCCTGCTATGCCGAACTGTAATTCACGGTAGTCTAGCGCAATTAAGCGCACGGATTATGAGTCCGCTTTTCGGCGTATTGCAGGGTCACCAGTTGAATTGGACGTGATCGGATGAGGACGCAACTTCTAAAGCATTCCATGTCCCTTCAGGAGTTCCTCTGTCTTTGTCCACGGTTCTCCGGGCAGCATCACGACAAGCTGGTTGAATACCGTCAAGAAGGCTTGTCGTGTCGATTCATCCCCGAAGTGATGCAGGGCAGCGGCTGGCAACAGAGGCTTCATGTCGTCGAGAAAGCGCGGTCGTCGCAGCTTTGCCAGCATCCGCTGCTCTGCCTCAGCCCGCGGGATCTTCACGTTGGCTCTTTCCAGATAGAGATTGAAACATTCAAGCAGGCGCTCTCGATTAAGGTTTTTGAAAACCTCCAGCGCATGGGCAAGGTCAAAGAGGTCGCGCCCCTTTTCCCTCTGCAACATCGCGCGCAGTTTTGTCGCCAGCATCTCTTCGGTTGTAAACGTCATGACCTCTGCCGAACCAGTGAACCAGGGATTCTCGATGCGAAAGGGCACGCTGCGAGGCGGGTCGTATGGCGCGGCTCTTCCGTTACGGGAAGCTCTCGCACCACGGAGGCCTTTTCAACGCGGAGACAGGACGCATGACGGCGCTCGGCGTAGACCCACACCTCTGGTTGAAGACGCGGAGACGCGCTCGGCGACCGTAATCCAGCAATCGAATTCCATCTGGAGAGAAATCCATGTTCAAAGAACTTGTACCCGTCCTGCGTGACCGCGCGGTATTGCTAACAGTCACACTTGTCGATGCAGATCAGATCCGAGTGAACATTGTGCCGAAGAAGCTCAAAGACAGCGACAATGATGCTCTCACCACGCCACTCAGCGTCACCGGCACTGCCGAGGACCTCGATACCGAGTTGTCCACGACCATCGTCAGCTTCGTCGGCTCCCATCTGCAAATGAAGAACACCCTGGAGAAAGCCAAGGCAGAGATGGATGCGGCTTCCAAGGCTGCCCAGGCTGAGGTACGCGCGAAGTCGAAGACGCCTGCCAAGACAGCGTCGCCGAATACGGAAGTCACTCAGTATGTTCCGGCCGCCAAGCCCACTGAGCCAGCGAAGCCAGCGCAGCAGAAGCCCCCAAGCCTCTTCGATATTCCGACAGCGGCGACTAATCCCATAACCACGCCAGCCGAACCGGAAGAAGACCCCGGCTTTGCTGAACTCAACGATGATGAGCCATTGGAAGATCCCGAAGAACTGGATGATGTGGCCTGACGGCCATGATGCATCTCTTCAAGAGGCGTTCTGATAGTCAGCAATATGCCCGGAATCTGTGAAGAATGCCAATAGCGCTCCCGATGAGCGCAATGGGCTGTTCTCGTTGATTGAGACTCAAGTTCCGGTTTGGCGGTCGATCCTGCCGCGACCACTTCTAGACCTGGACCGGCCACAGAAGAAAACCTACACGAGACTATGCCGCCAGTTGTCTCAGACTCTTAGACACGTCCCATTCCGGCAAAGGTCCAAACACCCTGACTGCGGAGACGCATGCTAGCCAATGCTCTTCCAATTCGTACTTGGCGCGTTCCATATCGACATTCTTCTTGGCCGCGAGGCTTTTGCTGGCCTGATAACATGCTGAGCAACGAGCCTCGATGTACTCGCTGAGCCCAGCCTCATAAGCTCGTTCCAGGTCCCTACAGATTGTGCAATCCATACCTGCGCTCCCCGGCGTCTTGCCGGACCAACCGTAGCTTAGATGCGGTCGTGGTTCAAAAACTGCCTAAACTTCCGATCGAAGTGATTTGCGACCCAGGGAGAAAATGTTCCCGTGTGAAGTCTTCGACAAAGGTCAGCCTACCTGCCCATGGTCCGTCCGGCTTGATCTCTAAAGAATTGACTCTATCGGCTTGTCTCACCGGCCCAAACGAATGTTGGCTCTTGTTACGACTCGCAGGTAGACGATTTCTTGCATCGCATTTCTTGAGGAGGCTCATCGCAGTTCCAGCCGTTCCGTTGCGTACTTGAACGATGCTCGTCTGGAGCAGAGCTTAGAATGCGGGAGGCGAGAAGATACAATTATGTACTATATTGATCAAACTCCCACCACAGCCCACGTGCTGACGGATTCTCGTTGCCCCGGATGCAATTTTGGTAAGGTACATGTCCTATCGCCAGAGCGCCTACCAGAGATAGCGTTTTGCCTCAAGCACAGGCGGACTGTCCTGATCCGACGATAAATTCGCCTCAAGAAAATGTTGGAAGGCGGTGTTGGCAGCCACACGGTCACCTATTCTCTGGTAAGACAGCCCAAGATGAAAATAGGCCAACGGATAATTCTGATTGAGTTTCAGAATACGTTGGTACTCTGCAATGGCATTCGGGACCATGCCCAGTTCGAGATACGCATTGGCGAGGCAATCCTCATGGAGGTCGATTCCGGAGGAAGGTGGTAAATGCTTCAGAGCGGCCTTGAAGTGTCCGATCGCGGCTTGAGAATCTCTTCTTTTGAGTTCGATATATCCGCGGTAAAAAAACTCCATCCGAAGGTCACGCGGGGAACCGCGCTCGGGATTGGGCAGGTCAGCGAAGAGAATGGTTTCCAATCCTCCTGCGCGAGCCTCTTGATGTTTCGCAAGGGCAATCACCAGAGAATTCCAGACGGCATTGCGATTGTAGTGAACTTCTTCGTTAGCGGCGGTCTGCGCGTCCGCGAGATTGCCCATTGCCAGATCGACGGTGGCGAGGCCGCCATAACCGATTGCTTTCGCTTGGCTGGAGCCGGCAACCTGGATATAGCGCTGGTACTCGCGCAGTGCATCCCGATAGCGACCTTGCTGGTAATAGGTATCGCCGAGATGAACTATGGATGGTTCAAATTCCGGGTCGAGCCTTAGCGCCGCATTGTATTCCGACAGTGCGGAGTCATATTGGCCGGCCAACTGATAAGACATCCCCAGGCTATCGTGAGCATTGGGATTTTGCGGCGCCAGGGCGACATATTGCTTATATGCGTCGATGGCTTCCAGAGGACGCGCCATCGAAACCAGGATCAAACCGTAGGCGTTATAGAGGTCTTTGGCGCCTGGATTCTTCTGAATCGCATTGTGCAGCAAGTCGGCAGCGTCGGCAACGCGCTCCTGGCCGCGCAGGATGCGGCTGAGTTGGCAATAAGCCTCGGTTTCATCCGGGTATTGGCTTGTGATCTGTCGCAGGATGGCGATGGCAGAATTGTAGTCTGAGCGCGCAATGGCGGACCAGGCTTCGATATATAGCCGGTTCATGACTGGCAACTGTTCGGAATAATGAAGCGCCTGTTCCAGGTAGGGGCGCGCCTTCTCGGGCTGGAAGTCCCGTACGGCGTAAGCGTAGCCGATGCGCGCATAGGCCATGGCAAACTTGGGATCGAATGCAATGGCCTTCTTGAATAACTCAATGGCCTGCGAATTCTGGAATTGCTCAGCCTTTTCCACCCCCAGCGAATAGTAGCGATACGCTTCGACATTGCTGGTCATCACGTCGGCAAGAGGGGGCGCGGCGTCAGTTGCAAAACCAAGATGGCGGGCAATATCTGCGGAGAGCAGGCCGGCTTGCGTGACAATCTCTCGGGGATCGTTCAGAGACGCACTATCGGTGGCCACCAGGTGTCCGTCTTTGCCGTCGCGTATTTCGAGGCGGACCGTGACCTCCTGGCCGGAACTGGAGAGGGCTCCAACGATGAAGTTCGCGGCATGAACAGATTTGGCGGCTTCCAGCGCTTTGTTAAGCGGAGTTGTGCCGGAAAAGGCACCTTCGTCGAAAAGTGCGTGACTTTTTTCGCGGCTCAACACGTTCCATTGACGGGTGTGAGCCATATCGGTGAGGATCATGTCCGAAACACCCTCACGCAACCAATCCAGGTCTTGACGGCCGGTTTCATTGCTCAAGGAAAATACCGCAAGAATCGGCGGGCCTGGGACGTAAGACGAATCGCCGTTGACCAGTCTTTCTGAGGGTGCCTTGTCTGCATAAACAAGCAGCAGCAGGAGTGAGAAAAATCCCAGAGGAACCAACCTCCAGAATCCACGGATCCCGATTGCGGCAAAGGCGGACGGCGCGGCGGAAAGATGTTCCTGCCGAGTCGCCAGGTCTGCCGGTGCGGCTTGCTGGGCAGGGCCAGGGAAGAGCGGTCGCGCGTCCAGTACCGAAAACTTGGGTGGATCGGAGGCAACTTTGATGGTCGCAATGAATCGATAGCCGATCTTGGAAAATGTCTTGACACAACGCGGATTGTGAGGATCGTCGTTGAGCGCTCTTCGGATCTCGGTGACACACTGCACCAGAGCGTTATCGGTGACCGCGGTATCGTTCCAGATGGCTGCGGTCAGTTCATCTTTTGAGAGGAGAACTCCCGGGTGCTCAACGAAATACTGGAGCAACTGGAAGCTCTGATACCGCAACGGCACTTCTTTGCCGCGACAGGTCAGGCAGCTGCGCAGGATATCCAGTTCAAAATCCGCGAAGAGGTAGCGGGAAACAGGCAGCACCGGGGTGGCCATTCGACACCTCCATCACGGATTCACACGGCTCACTGGCAGCGCACATAGGCTGAAAACAGGCTAGCAGAAAGCCCAGACAAGTCAAAATGGTATCGTTACGCAAACGTGTATATTGTTTACCATGAATAGTTTACAGCGTTCATATAAATTTCATATTTTGTTCAGAACTTATCACGACAAAGCATTGCTACAAGATTAACGTCTCGGACAACACAGAAAAGAAGCGTCCCGCACGCGCTGCGTGGGGGCAAAACAATGAGCGAAAACACTCAATTTCGGAGGATCCAATGAGGCAAAAAATGAGGTATTCGCAACGGACGTCGCCGTGGAGCAAAGTGATGCTCCTGGTCGCTTTGGCTCTACTAACGGCCCTTGCCACACAGGCCCAGGAGTTTCGTGCTACCCTCTCGGGGCAGGTGACGGACCCCCAGGGTGCCCTGGTCGTCGATGCTACGGTTACAGCTGTCAATGTGGATTCCGGAACGTCCTACACGGCCCGGACAACCAAGGATGGCACCTACTACATCCCCTATGTGCTGCCGGGAACCTATACGGTTACCGCCACAGCTCAGGGATTCAAGACTGCCATCCAGGACAAAGTGCGCCTCTTCGCGGCGCAGGGCTTTGGCCAGAACTTCAAATTGGAGCTGGGCGGCGCAACGGAGAAAGTGGAGGTGACCTCCGCTCCTCCGGAGCTTGAGACGACAACCGGCTCCGGTGGACAGTTGCTCCTGGAGCGGGAACTGCAGTCAGTGCCGCTCGGCGGGAGAAATGTCTTCAACCTGATCGGGACCACGCCCGGAAGCCAGGTCTTGACGAATATGCCCACGAACGGGAGCTGGTCTCAATCGAATAATTACAGCATCGGCGGCGGCGCTCAGGTTTCCTATGGTCCCGGAACCTTCGGCGGCACTGGATCCTTCAATCAGTTCACCCTCAACGGCATCAATATCACGCAGGAGACCGGCTTCCAAAATGCGACCTCCGGTGCTTGGAATGTCTCGCCCAATCTCGACACCGTCGATCAAGTCAACGTGATGACCACCAACTACGACGCCCGGTACGGCCAAACTGCCGGCGGGACCGTCAACGTCGTTACCAAGGGCGGCGGGAACAAGTTCCACGGCGACCTCTTCGAAAACTATGGAGGCGCGATCTTTGAGGCCAACAACTTTCAGAGTAAACTCTACGGCATCGCCCGCCAAGGGTACGTGGAAAACCACTACGACGGAACCTTTGGCGGGCCGATCAAGAAGAACAAGCTCTTCTTTTTCTTCGGATTCGAAGGATACAACTTTGCGTCCGCGCATGGAGTCACGATGAATGTGCCGCCGGCCTATCTGCGGCCGGGATTCAATGGCAACGCGGGCGTGGACTTTGGCCTCGCGGCGACGATGGATCCCAGCCATTTTGGCTCCGCGACGAGCCAATCCGCCGGAATTCCGATCTATGAGCCGGGCACGTCGAATTGCCCCGTTGGCGAAGGCACTCCAGCGAATAATTGCAACGATGGAACGGTCAGTCATCAAAAAGACCTTTATCAAACCGCGTTCCCCGGCTATTCCGCGAATGGCACCACGCAAGGCAACATTCCCGCGAGCATGATAAACAGCACCGCGACGGCGATTCTGAAGTATATTCCCTTGCCAAATCTCACGAATGCCGTGAATTACGCGCATGCCGACAACTACTATGTGGCTACCCCGCACACGATTCACTACTACCAGCCCACCATTCGGGTGGACTACAATCTCAGCGACAAGACCAAGCTGTACAGTTATTACGAGTGGCAGACCGGAACAGAAAACCAAAACAACAATGGCCTGAGCGGACTCGCCGCCAACGGACTTATCAACGAGATCAAGGAGAACTGGTCGGCGGGGCAAGACGTCACCCATACCTTCTCGTCCTCTCTTCTGCTCGACGCCAAGGTTGGCTTTGCCCGCAATGTGGTACTAAACCCGGATGGCGATTTTTCCCTGGCGCAAGCTCCCTCGATCCTCGGCCTCGCGCTGCCGCTTCCGGGCAACACCAAAGGTTTAAACGTTCCGGAGTTCACCGTCAGCGACAGCGGTACCGGCGGCATACTGGGCAGTTCCACGTCCGGCGACTCTTCGATCTTCGGCAATAACATGGAATCCGACGCCACCACCAATGTCAATTTGGACGTCGACCTTACCTGGATCAAGAAATCGCACAGCATGCATATCGGCGGGTCTATTGCCGACTACCGGTATGGCGATTGGTCCCTTGGAGGCCACCCCAATGGAAACTTCGGTTTCAACTCGGGATTCACCCGATACAACCCAACCAACAGCAAATGCTACTCGACCGCAGACCCTACGTTGGGGGGGAATAAATGCAATAACAATATGTTGAACGGTTCTGGTCTGGCAGACTTTTACCTGGGGTACCCAAATAGCGGAGGCATCGACTGGAACGCTATCAACTCTGAGAGTGAGCCGACCTATGCCGTCTATTTCCAGGACGATTGGCGCGTGAACCATCGCCTGACATTGAACCTGGGCTTCCGCTACGATGTGGAGCGCGGCCTGCGGGACAAGCACAATGCACTCAACGCTGGCATGTGCCTGACCTGCGTGAATCCTGTTACCAACGATGCGAACTTTGCTGCCAATATCGCCTCGGCCAGCAATATCGCCGCATGGAAGGCGGCGGGCATCACTCCCCCGACCCAGGCGCTCGGCGGTCAGCTCTTTCCCGGCGTCAACGGCCAGTCCCAAGATGCCTACTACACCGATTGGAGCAACTTCGGTCCGCGCATCGGGTTTGCCTACGCCATCAATTCCAAGACCGTGGTCCGCGGTGGTTGGGGCCTTGTCTATCAACTCGGCCTGGAAGGCGGGAGCAACGCCGGCTTCGGCGAAACCACGCCCTACACTTCCACCAGGGATAGCAACGTCACGCCCAACGCTGCTTTCAAGTCGGGATCTCCCTTCGCCGGTGTGACTCTTATTGTGCCTCCGGGGAGTTCGCAAGGGCTTTTGACGAATGTCGGAAACGACTTTAATGCATACGATTTCCCCCAACGCAAGCTGCCCCGTGATGAGGTTTTCTCCTTGGGCTTCCAGCGCGAGCTGCCGGGACGGGTGACCGTCGATGCCCGTTACGCGGCGAATTACTCTTACAAAAACCGCACGTTCCTTTGGTTGAGCGCGGCCAATACGACTCTGTCGCAGTGGAACGCGGCCATCGCCAATCCGAGTATCTGGGCCGATTCGGTTCCCAATCCCTACTACGGAGTATCCTCCATGCTTCAGGGAGGGAGCGGCTGCGGAACATCTAAAACAGTAGCGGCTCTCGATCTGCTGGCGCCTCTGAGCCAGTACTGTTCGGGAGGAGGAACCCCCGCCCTGGTGGGAGAATACAACGCGCCTATCGGCAAGAACTGGTATAACGGCCTGGAAGTCAAAGTCAACCGTCACGTCTATGGAAGCAGCCGCGGGCTCTTCTTCCAAGTCGCCTACACCTGGTCAAAGACAATCAACGGACAGCAATATGGATTTGGATGGCCCTTTCAGGGTTCGGCGGCCCCCGTTCCCGGCGGCGTCAGCTCTGGTCTGGCGCACATAATCAACAACAACGATCGCGATCAGGTCTTGGCGATCACCCCGGTCTGGGACCTGCCTATCGGCAAGGGTTCGCTGTTCTTCCCGAATCCCAACAAGCTGGTTGGATTGTTCATCAACGGCTGGACGCTCAGTTCCATGATCACGGTACAGAGCGGATGGCCCGTTGGGCTCAATAACGGCGTGGTGGACAGTTGTCCGCTAAGCCAATTGCGCCCTTCTCATAAATCCATGGGGGAATGGCTCACGAACGATGCCGCCACCATCACTAAATGCTGGAGCGATCTCCCGAGCCAACAGCTTGGTAACAACGGTTTCACGTGGGGACTGCAAACTACGCCCGGGCAATTCACTGCAGTGCGCCAGCCCTCCCCCGCCAACATTGACATTTCATTCCAGAAGAGCACGACGATTCGGGAGGGCATAGATTTCATTCTTCGCATGGATGCCTTCAATGCATTCAATACCCCGCAATTTGGGGGACCCGATAACTCGCCAGATGACGGCCCTGCGCTCTATACCGCAGGAACTGGCTGGACTGGTTTCGGCACCATCGGCCCAGCTCAGCAGAACAGCCCAAGAATCGTGAAGGTCTCCGGGAAGATTACCTTCTAGCCGGCTGCGAGGAAGGGGCTCACAACCAGCAATTCGGTTGAGGACCTGAACCCACAATAACCCAACCAACCGCCGTGCCCTCTTCCCAGAGGGCACGGCGCCAACAGCATCCACGGAAATCAAGTTATTCACACACGGGCCGGCAAGCTGACTGCAATAGTCACGCTGTCTTAGCCGGTAACGTGTCTTCATACAGCGCCACACACCTGGAGAGTTAGTTACGATGAAAAAGTTTTATGCGACTTTGATTGCCTTCTTGCTTGTCTTCCTGACTCTGCCTGGCGCAGCTCAGGTGCAAACTGCGGAAAAGCCTGACCTGACCAAAGATCCGACTCTGTATGTGGTTGGCTACGCACACCTTGATACAGAATGGCGATGGGAATATCCCCAAGTTATCAACGAGTACCTTCGCGGCACCATGGAGGATAACTTCAAGTTATTGGACAAATATCCCCACTACATCTTCAATTTCAGCGGGGCCAACCGGTACCGCTTTATGAAGGAGTATTTCCCGGAGGATTTCGCAAAGCTCAAGAAGTATGTTGACGAAGGAAGATGGTATCCAGCGGGCTCTTCGATGGAAGAGGGGGATGTCAATGCTCCCAGCGCCGAAGCCATCATCCGGCAAGTTCTCTACGGTAATAACTGGTTCCGCAAGGAGTTTGGCAAGGCCAGCGCGGAATTTATGCTGCCCGACTGTTTCGGATTTCCTGCCTCACTTCCAACCATCCTGGCGCATTCCGGCGTAAAGGGCTTCTCGACGCAAAAGCTCGTATGGGGCTCTTCGGCTGATGGCGGCGGTCCACAATCGCTGGAGCAAACGCCGGAAGGGACACCGTTCAATGTGGGTGTTTGGGTTGGACCCGATGGCGAAAGCGTTCTGGCAGGCCTCAATCCGGGGAGCTACAGCGGGGGGATCGAGAGCGATCTCAGCAAACCGCTTCCAACGGAGCCTTCCAACCCTGCCCTCGAGGCTCTGCGCAAGAAGTTGGATGTCTTGCAACAGAAAGGACAGCAGGCGCGGCAAAGTGGTCAACCCATCGATGAAAAGGACATGCAGGAGTTCATCACGCTGCGTAGGGAGCAGGCTGCGCTTGCCAAAGAGCAGCGGGATCGTGGCTTAAACAGATATCAGGATGATTGGGCTGCGCGCGTCGAGCAGAACGGCAAAGCTAGCGGCGTCTTCACGGACTATCACTACTATGGAACAGGCGACATTGGCGGGACTCCGGATGAAGAGTCGGTGAAGCGCTTGGAAGCAATTGTGACGCAAGGGAGCGCCAGCCTGCCGCCGCAGGGGCAGTTCTTTGATTCCGGCCAGCCGCATCCTGAGTGGCCTGCGGTAAAGATGGGCGATGGCCCGGTGCATGTGATCTCCGCAACCGCCGACCAGATGTTCCTCAATATCACGCCCGCAGAGGAAGCCGGGCTTCCGCGCTATACGGGCGAGATGGAGTTAACTAATCACTCTGCCGGGTCATTGACTTCGCAGGCCTATCAGAAGCGCTGGATCAGGAAGCAAGAACTGCTGGCCGATGCGGCAGAGAAGTCGTCGATTGCTGCGGAGTGGCTGGGCGCGCGACCGTATCCGCTGCAGCGCTTAAACGACGCATGGACATTGGCGATGGGCGCACATTTCCACGACCTCGCGGCCGGAACCGCGACCCCAAAATCCTACGAGTTCGCTTGGAACGATGATGTGATCGCGATGAATCAGTTCGCCGGCGTGTTGAACAACGCTGTTGAAGCCGTCTCTGCGGGAATGGATACGGAAACCAAAGGAGTGCCCCTGGTTGTCTTCAACCCGCTGAATGTGGGACGCCAGGACATTGTGGAAGCCAGCATTAGCTTCCCGGGAGGTATTCCAAAGGCCGCCCATGTAACGGCTCCGGACGGAAAGCAAGTTCCGGCGCAGATTTCGGATGGCAAAGTTATCTTCCTGGCCAGTGCGCCGCCGGTTGGCTATGCGGTTTATGATGTGCAGCCAGGTGCAGGCGGAGGCGCTTCCTCGTCGCCCTTGAAAGTCTCAAAGGACGGACTGGAGAACGAGTATTACCGTGTGAGACTGAATGAAGGCGGAGATGTCTCCAGCATCTACGATAAGTCGCTTGGCAAGGAACTGCTTGCAGCTCCCGCGCGCCTCGCCATCTCTTACGACAATCCCGCGCGTTGGCCTGCCTGGAATATGGATTGGGCACAGGAGCAGGCGGCGCCGAAGGCGTTCGTCTCGGGCCCTGCAAAGATTCGGGTCATCGAAGACGGCCCGGTGCGGGTGGCGATAGAAGTTACCCGCGAGACAGCCGGGTCGCGGTTCGTTCAGACTATCAGCCTTGCGGCGGGCGATGCCGGTAAGCGCGTCGAGTTTAGCAACGTCATTGACTGGAACACCAGGGAATCGAATCTCAAGGTGGTCTTTCCGCTCACCGCCTCGAACCAGATGGCCACATATAACTGGGACATCGGCACCATCGATCGTCCCACGGCGGAGCCGAAGAAGTTCGAAGTGCCGTCGCACCAGTGGATTGACTTGACTGACATGGGCGGTGAATTCGGGGCCACAATACTTACGGATTGCAAGAATGGATCCGATAAGCCGAACGATCATACCATTCGCCTCACATTGATTCGTACTCCAGGCACAGCCGGAGGCTATCAGGACGAGGCTACGCAGGATATTGGACACCACGAGTTTGTTTATGGCATCGCCGGCCACGCTGCAGGCTGGCGTGAATCGCAAACCGACTGGCAGGCGCAGAGATTGAATGCTCCACTTATCGCCTTCGAAACCTCGAAGCACGCAGGCACGGTGGGAGCAACCTTCTCCTTGCTGAAAGTCAGTAACCCGCGTATACGGGTTTTGGCTCTGAAGAAAGCGGAACTTAGCGACGAAACCATCGTGCGCCTGGTAGAACTTGATGGCAAACCCCAATCCAATGTTCGCCTCTCCTTTGCTGCGCCCCTCACCAGCGCGCGTGAAGTGAACGGACAGGAACAGCCGATGGGCCAGGCGACCTTGAGCGGAGGCGCATTGGTCACATCGTTCGGCGCCTATCAGCCCCGCACCTTCGCTGTCCGATTGTCTGTGCCCGCATCCAAAGTGAAGGATGTGCGGTCACAGCCCGTCGTGCTTTCCTATGACCTGGCAACCGCCAGCAATCACGGTGACCATTCTTCCGGCGGATTCGACGGGAAGGGCAATGCCCTGCCGGCAGAGATACTGCCCGCACAAATCCTGTTCAATGATGTCCGGTTCAATTTGGCTCAGGCCAAGACTGGCACTCCCAATGCGATTGTGGCCAGGGGGCAGACGATCAATCTGCCATCGGGCACGTACAATCGCGTCTATGTGCTGGCGGCATCTGCCGATGGCGATCAGAATGCGGCTTTTGAAGTTGGCAACAAAACAACCGAACTCAATGTTCAGGACTGGGGCGGATTCATCGGGCAGTGGGATGATCGGCAATGGAGTTCGAAAGACACCGCGCATGACAGCTACGGTGAGATGACAGGCTTGAAGCCGGGCTACATCAAACGCGCGAATCTGGCGTGGTATTCCAATCACTACCACAACGCATCGGGACAGAATGTCGCCTACGCCTATTCGTATCTGTATGGGTATGCGATCGACCTGGCCCCAGCGGCCAAGACCATCATGTTGCCGGATAACGATAAGATTCGCATTCTGGCCATCTCGGTGGCCGATGAGAATCCGGAAGTGAGAGCGGTACAACCACTCTATGATGTGCTTCCCTCGAACCATGCCGGACCCAGCGACTTTTCGATTTCTGCATCGCCGGCCAAGGTTTCAATCCCGCAAGGGAGGACTGCTACAACCAGGGTCGTGGTGCTACCGATGGGCAGTTTCAAAGGAGATGTCCATCTCACCGCATTGGGAGTTCCGCCGGGAGTGGCAGCCACCTTTAGCCCAGCCAGCACCGCCGGACTCAGTACCATGACCTTGACAGCGAGCAATTCCGCGGCCCAGGCTACAACGACAGTCACCATTGATGCGGTGGCGGGCAGTGTATCGCACACCGCTACCGCCACGGTGATGGTGACCCCGGTTTTGACCGGAACAGTGCCGGTCGATCTATCTTCGGCTTATAACGTCGCTGGCATTTATAACGACGGCTCGAAATTCGCGGCGGCAGACAGCCTGGACAACGGAGGTTACGCATTTTCCAAACAACAGCTTGGTTCCGAGCAGGTAGGAGCCGGAGTTGTCTTCAAGCTGGGACCGCCGAACGCAGCCGACGCGGTCACCAGCAAGACGGTTGCGCTTCCGCCGGGCAAATTTGCCAGTCTTAAGATCCTCGCTTTGGCCGTTGACGGAAGCCAGGAACTGCAAACCTTCATCGTAAACTACTCCGACGGCACATCCTCTTCGTTCACCCAGAGTCTGAGCGACTGGGCGGCGCCTGGAGGTTTTGCAGGGGAGTCTGTGGCGGCGGATATGACTTATCGTCTGGCGGGGGACGGCACCCAAGACAGTAACAGATTCTATGTCAACGCTTACTCCTTCGCTCTTGACGGGAATAAGACGGTTCGCAGCGTCAGCTTGCCCAGCAATCGGAATGTGGTGGTGTTTTCCATGACCCTTGTGCCCGACAAGCTGTAGTCAAAAGGCGCAGGGTGGTAGTAAGGCTTAGCTGTCGCGACCTATAGTTATCGGAAGCCTGAGCCCATTCGACAAAGTGGCGTTTTCCTGAAGAAAGCGCCACTTTGCATGGCCTCATCAAGCGAGACTCGTCCAATCAAGAACCACCTTGCTTGTTTGTCCGGAAATCATCGCGTCAAAACCATGTTGGAAGTCGCTGTAAGCGAATTGATGCGTGATAACCGGCGATATATCGACGCCCGATTCGAGCAGCACTGACATCTTGTACCAGGTCTCATACATTTCGCGCCCGTAGATGCCCTTGATCGTCAACATATTGAAAATCACCTGACGCCAATCAAACGTCATCTCTTTGGCTGGGATGCCAAGAATTGCGATCTTTCCTCCGTGACTCATGTTGGCGATCATCCCCCGCAGAGCCTCCGGATTGCCGGACATCTCCAGCCCAACATCGAAGCCTTCCTGCATTCCCAGTTGTTCTTGTATCTCTGAGATCGATGTTTCGATCGGGTTCACGGCCAAAGTCACACCCATCTTCCTGGCCAATTCCAGTCGAAATGGATTCATGTCGGTGATAACAATGTGTCTTGCTCCGGAGTGGCGCAGGACCGGAATCGCCATGATGCCGATGGGGCCGGCTCCGGTAATCAGCACGTCTTCGCCCAGCACTGGAAATGAAAGAGCGGTGTGGACTGCGTTGCCGAAGGGATCGAAGATCGCCGCCACTTCCTGATTGATCTTCGGATCATGCCTCCAGATATTGGTCATCGGCAGGGCAATGAACTCAGCGAAGGCTCCTGGGCGGTTCACGCCAACACCCTGTGTGTGTGCGCAGAGGTGCCGTCTTCCCGCAAGGCAATTCCGGCAACGCCCGCAGACCACGTGGCCCTCGCCGCTCACAATGTCGCCCTGATAGAAATCGCTTACGTTCGACCCGACGGCGACAATCTGACCCACGAATTCATGCCCAATGGTCATGGGGACCGAAATCGTCTTCTGCGCCCAATTGTCCCACTGGAAAATATGCACATCGGTCCCGCAAATTCCTGTATATCGCACCCGTATCAATACATCGTTGATGCCGATAGTTGGCTCGGCGATTTCTTCCAGCCAAAGGCCCGGTTGCTCTTTGCTCTTGACTAACGCTTTCATCTACTGCCCTCCCGAAGTTCAAGTTCCAAATGAGGTCGTTACCCGGCGGCAATGTACGCACACAACACCATCCGATGCGATGCCGCCAGCATCCAGAATACTCGCGCGCATCGACTTCATGGTAACGATACCACAAGAGATACGAACCCGGAATTGATTTGCCAACTTCTTTTGCAGCGTGCTTAACTTTCCAGAACAGAAAGCATAGACTTATAAGCTAGCACTGGCATTCTCTGCCACCACAGCCAAATGACTAAGAAGAGTCTGCATCCAACTCTCAGCCAGGTAGCCCGGAAAGCTGGGGTAGGCACCACCACTGTTTCGCGCGTCATCAATGGCGGCGATCGAGTCAGTCCAAAGACACTGGTCCATGTGCGTCGCGTGATTGAAACCCTCGGTTATACGCCCAATGAGGCGGCACGCGCCCTCAAAGGCCGTCGCACCAAAACGATCGGCCTGGTCATTCCCAGCATCGCGGATCCCTTCTTTTCAAGTTGCGCGGAAGCCATACAAACTATGACGCGCCTTCATGACTCGCTTCTTATCGTGATGGTTACGGCCAACGACCCGCGCACAGAGATCGACAACCTGAATGTTCTCATACGCCATCGCGTGGATGGGCTGATCATTGTACCTGCCAATTCGCAAAGCCTTGAGTTACGCCACCTGCTCGATCGAGCCGCCTTGCCGGTTGTAGCCATCGACCGCCCGGTCGCCAATTCGTCGATTGTCTCCGTAGTAGTTGACAATCTCAAAGGCGCGATGACCGCCACTCAGCATCTGATAGATCATGGGTCCAAGCGAATTGTTTGTCTTACCGGAGAAAGCACGTTGTACACGATTCGCGAAAGGATAAAGGGATACCGCAAGGCGGTCGAATCCGCGGGTCTGGCCTGCATCTTGGACACTTCAGTCAAGGACTACAAGTCCGCCGAATGCGCGATCAAGAGTCTGCTCGACGGGCCGCATCCGCCAGATGCCATTTTTGCGACCAAGAACAGCACCACAATCTATGCTCTCGAGGTGTTGCAGGGACTTAACATTGCCGTGCCCCAATCCATCGCACTGTTAGGCTTCGACGATTTTGAGCTGGCCTCGACAGTCCGCCCATCGGTCAGCGTGATTCAGCAGCCGGCCGAAGAGATTGGACGGCGGGCTGCGGAGATTCTCTTCGGCCGATTACTCAAGGAACGGGACAACCAATTGCCGGCTTCCTCCAAACATACTCAACAAATCGTTCTGCAGCCACGACTTGTCCGGCGCAGTTCCTGCGGCTGTACGCCAGCACTTTCCTGAAGTTACAAAATGGCCAGTGCCCTTGACAACGGGTCTTCATCCATTCACTGCGATGCTTTTTTCCTCCATGGGGTCATAGATTCTTGCAAGAGAGATTTACGCCGGCGCACTTCAGTTACTGCTTGGGAAGATGGCAAGCCGGCAGGGGAATGTGCACAGCTGTGGAATAACAGCCAGGTGTAAATTGAATTTTGGGTTGGTGTGAACAGTTGATAAAGAAATCGCGAAAGGGCACGCGCCGGGACTTTCAGATGTCGCCAAATCGCCTTACTACTCGAGGAGCAACTCAGAAGGATGTTATGGATGTCGTTACTCTTTGGTCTTGAGTTTGCTATCGTTTTCGCGGATAAACGCCTCGATCTCAGGAGCGCTGGCAAGAATGCGAAGCCACTGTTCCTTGTAGAGGGTGACGGGGAAACGCCCCATTCCGTAAAGGGATACGGCGCCTTTCTCGCTGACCTTGAGACTCAACCCTGCTGAATTCTTGCTCTTGAGCTTTGCGTTCTCTGCTTGCAGACGCTCCAACTCGGCTTTCATTTCCGCTTCGTTCATGCCGTCTCTCCCATTCTGCCTTTCGCTTCAACCGTCTTCCTGCACCCCGGCTGCGCCAGGCCACAAGACTCCGCCGCCCCGGCCAAAAGCGCCTCGATCCGCTCGACTTCGATCCGCCTGAGCTTCGCGGTGCTGGACCACTGCTCCATCTGTTCAGGATCAGTGGAGAACTCGGCGGAGATTTCCATCCACCTGTTCTCGTTCTCACGGACCACCTTGAGCGCGGTCTGAAGCTCCTCGATTTGCTGATCCGTTGATGAATTCATTCAGAAATCAGTTTATATCGTCGTCGCTGTTCCACCCCAAAGCGGCCAGCACGGCAATCGAACGCTTTTCCGAATGGACGGCTGACCGGCCTTTTTTACTTCCGAACCTGTACTTCATCTGAGGAAATCCCAAATGGAACCAGGCTACTCGGCTGCTTTGGCTACCAGCGGTTCCACCGCCGCAATGTTTTGTAGCAGATCAGGCGGGACGGTATGCCGCTCCCGTAAGTGGGCCGGGCTGTTGTAGGAAAGCCAGACTTTTCCGTGACTATCTTCCCATACCAGAACCTTCAGCGGGAGATCGATGGCGATGCTGGGGGCGGCCAGCATGACTGGAGTCCCAGCTTTGGGGCTTCCAAAGATCAACAGCTTGGAGGGAGGCATTTTCATGCCAGTTCTTTCTGCTTCTCCGCTGTGGTCGACCAGCGCGAAAAGTTTGAGACTCTTCTCCTCCAGTATCCCTTTAAGCCTTTCCACCGTCTGGTCAACCGAGTGATTGCCGGGTATATTGACGATCCCGTTGCCGCAACTCAGTGTCATGTTTGCCTCCGTATAGGATTCAGAGTGTGAATGTGCCGAGCTTCGGATTGAGATCAGATAGATCGCCATTGCCAGTCCGACCAATGCCAGAAAGAAAGCAATCGCCAACGTCGAGGATCCCTTCATCGCTCCAAGTGACAACCTTTAAGACTACGGCAGTCGTAGCGGAACGAGGCCAATGATGAAGCCCATCCGCTCTGCCGCTTCGCGTGCGGTAGGGTGATCCTCGATGAGCCCCGCGCCCGCAAACCGCCGGTAGGTGGCAGCCTGTCCAGCAGCCGCAACTTGCACAAAGTCAATGGATAGTGGTGCGGCGGGGATCCGTGCCCCGAACCAGTGCGGGTCGTCGCGCTGAACCCATGTGACAAGGGCAAGAACCGCACCCGCCGGATACGCCTGACGGTTCGGATTGCCCGCCTGAGTTGCGCTACGTGCCTGCACTTGCTGCATGGCTCGATCGTTGCCGTAGAGCGCGGCTGTCGTGCGGGTCTTCGGGTCAACGTACATCGTGATCTCGCACCACATCAGTTCACTTACGTGGGTAGACCGCTTCGCTCCGCTTGATCAAGGGAAAATTGTCGCAACAGGAGATCATTCAATGCTGTATGCGCAGTCCGCTCTGTATCGCACATTGTTCGACGCTTCAGCTCACCACGAAACGCAAGCAGAATTTCTTCGGTCTTGTGTGGCTCCGCAAGAGCTTTCTGAAGCCTAGCATTGGTGCGTTTGCCTGAATCTTGCATTATTGATGTCGGAGATCATAGAGGTTGCTATCGAAGGGGACGTTCGCCGCCGGCAGAACATCGGGAGTGGCCGATCATATTGGCGTAGGCAGAGTTGTCGGAATTCCCGGCTCAAGCCGGCGTAGATGCTTAGAGAGACCCGCGCGAGCAAAAGCTGCGGCCAAGTCATCCAGCGTGTCGGTGAAGTGCTCCCAGCCTTGGTGATGCACAGGAAAAATGAGTGCGCGGGGAAATGCCCGCGCCGTGGC
>Ga0255356_1000694_pt1 | contig 22467 bp, 27 predicted proteins | sample HBST100metaG_FD_189944 | JGI IMG/M metagenome (GOLD analysis project Ga0255356, IMG submission 189944) | Peat soil microbial communities from Stordalen Mire, Sweden - H.B.S.T100 | ecosystem: Environmental > Terrestrial > Soil > Wetlands > Peat | place: Sweden: Norrbotten County, Stordalen Mire...
GGAAACCACCTGTCCAGGCGTAAGATTATTAATGATACCAATGGCCTGGCCACCCGCACCACCACCACCGCTCGGCATAGAGCTATGATACCCACCAGAGCCCCCGCCGCCGATCACAGTTGCGCGTACGGTAGTGACGCCATTTGGCACCACGAAATTACCTGACGACGTATAAACCTGCATCGAAGAAAACCCCGGACGCAAGGCTGGCAATTTATAGGGAATAAACGGTGCGCCGGCCATTGCGGCAATGCTTGCCGCCGTAATCGCCCCCTGACCGTAATTTACCGTCACTACATATAAACCTACCCACCCTGAATCCACTGCGGGCGTCGTTTGCGTACCCGACGCCGCCGCCGCACCTGGCTTTAGCTGCAACTGCACCCGCTGCACGCGCTGCGTGTACTGAGCCGAGCCAGCGTTGTTCGGCCCAGAATATGGTTGACTAGGGTTTGCAGCATTCACGTAAGGCAGCACAACTGGATTTACATCTGCTTCAGAGAATGCAGCTTCAATAAGATAATTTATTGATTGCCCAGAATTTGCCGGCGCCGAAATTGTAAAATTTGTCGCCCGCAGATTAATGCCTGTTTTAACAATTTGGTCAGCAGTATCCGCTACAAGCGAACCGTATGCAGTCCCATCGACTGTAGAAAACTGCGTAATGCTCCCAGGCCCAACAACAACAGCCATAGATGCCGGTGATGTCGGCGTACAAGCCAAGCCATCCACGACGACATTGGTCCCTAAAGTTGCTGCCGTTAGTGCCGCAATCCCCACCATCGCGTTAAGATTAGGCTGCAGAATATCTGTATCCAGCGGGATGCTCCCGGGATAAACAATATTGCGATCCATAGATAATCCTTAATTTGAAATTTGAGTCCAGGCTATGCTAATAGTCGGAACAACCGCGGCAACCGCCGCATAAATTTCCTCATCAGTAACGGTGCCAGAAAATCCTGTCATATCGGCATAATAGAGCGGTGCGGTATCATAGCCACCCGGACCTTTATTATAACCACTGACATTGCCGATGGAAGAATCGTCAGGCCTATAAGCTGTCAGGAGAAACTGATATGGTAAGTTCATACTTCCATATCCTCCTATAGTATTGTACCCAAGGGTTAAATTGTACCCCCCTGTATCCCTAGCATTCAATGGCTCGAATACGACGGGAACCCTACCCGTCAGATTTTTTAGCGCCTGTACCAATCCCGCCCGCGTCGCTCGTGTTGCAAGAAGATTGTGGCGAATGCGACTGCTATACGCGGAATCCACCTCTCCTGTCCGACGAGGCAATGCAGCACCAAAATAGTCACTCGAGATAATATCAAGAAATACTCCGGTCGCCGTCGTGATTCTGCATTGTGACCGTACATAGCTAAGAAGTGAATAAAGACCACTCCAACTCATTGCCAACCCAGCGAGCAGCGCATCAAGAATTGGCGAAGTATCTGCGAACCAGCGCGTTGGCAAAACCAGCTTCAACCGGCCAAGCATATCATTGCTATCCCCGGTCATACTAAGATACCGCCACAGTTCCGACGCGTACCACACCAAAAATCCCAGGAGTCAAATCAGCCATGCCGCCGTTGAGTTGCAGACCCAACACATTCGTAATCATGCTCGATGCATCATATGCTAACTGTGCAAGCTTTGTATAACTTAACGTCGCTCCAATCGGTAGACTCCCAATATAGCTCTGTATCGCTGCTGTCACAGCCCCGACAGCCACCTGGTGAGCAGCATTCGATGATGTTGCCAGCGTCATCACGATATTTGCCAATTCAACAACAGGCCCCTGGACGGCGAAGCTAGTGCCAACGGGACGAATTGCATCAACGCCTTGCTCCACAGTGGCCAAAATCGAGGCAGACGGATTTCCCGTTCCATCGTCAACGGTCACCACAAAATGTCCCATTTGAACCGTGCCGGCCTGGTTCACATTTTCTGTTATGGTATAGCTCAAACCCTGCTGTATGGCCGAAATCACAGCTCCAATCGCGATATTGGTTGCTCGCGAGAGACTTGCCAAATAATTACTGAATCTAGCCTTGAATGCTGAATCACTCTCGGCATCCGTACCTCCACTCAACAGCAAATTATTACTTACGGTATCTATACCTGCGACTACCGAGCTAATCATAGAAATTGCACCCGGCTGCACATTGCCTGCGCGTCCCGCCACACTTGCCACCACAGGTACCGTGGCACCTGCAATTCCTGCAGCAATCGTATAGCCCGCACTCTCTGCACTATACGCTTGGTTCGCTGGATCTCCGACCACCAGAAATGCCTGCCCATTACTGCTCGTAGAGACCGCTGTTCCAATGGGGATGAACGCTGCCACACTCGGCGTGAACCGAGAAAATGTGACGTATCCTGATGCTGAAATTGCGGGCAGGCGTACAAAGCTAAAATCCGCACCGAAGCTATCGCAATCCGCACCTGAGCTTGTCGCTAATCTTGTCGTCGCCAACACCTGGACAATCAACCATTGCATCCAGAGCGCCACGGCAGCATTTGCCTCCAGAATGGCGCGCAGCACAGAACCGACCGTTAAATCCAGAAGCGTTGTTGCTGCCCCTTGTACAGACGCAGCCATTCCTTCCACCAACGTGGAAAAATTCTGTAATGATAATTGCATGATGCCCCTACAGGGAAAATGTGAGAACTGAACTCTGTCCATTCGCCGCATCGGCGTAGCTCAGGGAAAGCGTTACCGTTTCATCATTCGTAACTGCGGCACTGATTACTGGCGTCGGCGTCGTAGCAACACTAGCCTCTCGCAGCAACTGCGTTCTCGCAACACCCGCAATCGCCGCAGGTGCCCCGGGCTGACCAACAAACTGGCCAAGCCCGGCACCATAACTTAACTGCCAGATGTAATCGCCGGGATTGGTCAAGAGCCTGCGTAGCACCCGCTGCTGAGTTAATAGCGGCCCTTCGGCCACCACCAGATCACCGGTTGGCCCCACCGCAAGATCTCCGCCAAATTGTAAGGCCAGATCAGCCATCACACAGTCACCGACGTCGTAGCCGTTACACCACCTTGCGGGACGCCATGTACATGCGCGTCATATGCAGTGCGCAGCCCCGCCAACGTTCCATGCAGGCCATTTTTGTCGGAAATGTCACCAGTCACAACAAGATCTCCCGAAATTTTCACTGTCGGTGCCTGAATTCCAATTGTTCCGTCATTAAGCAATTTTACAAAGCTTCCGCTCTCGTGACGCAACCACAACTCACCCGCCGGCGCCGGCATCGGCGTATCCACTGCCGACCATATGGAACCAATAATGACACCATGTTCGGCATCCCCTTCTTGTGCGATCACCAATACTTGCGCTCCTGGCGTCAATGGTGCCGCCATCCCCCATCCTGCCCCAACCCAAGCGGAGACAATTGGCAGCCAGCCCGTCAGAACATTTTCGGGCTGGATAAGAACTCTCGCGGCATAGGCTGCCGGATCAAAACTCGAGACAAGTCCAAATCGTGCTGTACCCGCCAAGCCGTCTAACCCACCGGCGCCCGCCTTGACCATGTTCCAAAACCGGTCCATTCAGCCCCCTAGTTTAGTGCATACGCTCTAACTGCTTGTTTGAAACCGGCTGCACCACCAAAACTTCGGCAAATTGATGTAACAACATATTGTTTGTCCAATGACGAAGATGTCCCCGTGAGCATGAGCTGCATACCAGGTTGAAGCGTCACATCTCCAGGCATAAGTCCTGTTAATATCGTTCCATGCTGCCCAAGTGTTTTAAGATGATATCCGGCCAAAGACTGCGCCTGCTCTTGAGTCAAATTTGGTCGAATGATCATTGTCCCCATGTCATTCCCATCGCTTTGGGATATCACACTCTTGTTTCTACAGTTCCACGATTTTACCATTGTACACGCCGGTAAAGCCGCCGCTAAATCTATCGACAACTTCATGAAGTCCGATGGCATCACTATCACCGATCCAGCTACAGGCCATGGACCAAAATTAAGAGTTGTCGCAATTACAGAAAGAACGAATCCCTCAGCCTGGGCCAGCATCGTCAAGAGATTCCACTCTGTGGTAGCCCTCGCATTCACGCCTAATGCACTTCTAGCATGGTCAAGCTCATAATATTGCCCAACTGGGACCGTCGTCATCGTCACATTCGGTGTTAATCCGTGACGAGCAGAGATTGTCTCGGCAATTTGACTCGCTGTTTGGTTGACAAATGTCTCAAAAATTTCTGTATCAATTAGCCTTGCTGCAAGATCTCGTCCAGAAAGAATTACAACATTAGATGCGACATCAATTTTTATATTATCAATTTGCCCAACAAAAATCGTCTGATAACCAAAGCCATTAGCCGCAGCTTCAATAGTTATCGTCTGCATCCCAAGCGATGCGAAATAGTCCATTGAAAGTATGGATCCAGACTCCGCGGCAAAAACAGCACGAAATCTATCTGCCGAAAAATAGCCAACTGAATCGATGGTCAGAGACAGAATCCCAGTAAGCATCGTACCTCTGATACTTACCCGCAGCTCCGGCTGTTCAACCGGCAATGCCACCTCCAGCAGATGCATCGACTGGTGGAATAATCAATGTATTAACGCCAGTCAGCACAGGATCTGATAAATTATTTGCCCGCGCAATTCGTATCCATTGAGTTGCGTCGTTAAGATACTTAGAGGCTAAGGTAAAAAGATCGCCACCAGTCACAACAATCACCTGTACATTCATAAAAGCTCACTTGCCACGTTCACCGCAGCCCTATTGACATAGCCCACCATATTCATCGCAGCAGCTAATTGCGCGGAACTGCTGTTAATCTGACTTAGAGCCGCAACCCCAGAACTCACATCGCCTGTAGTGTTAAGTCTCGAAGTTGTACCTATTAGCCCCGCACCACTATCGGAAATGACTGAGGTCAATTCATTCTGCATAGCAGAATATCCAGCTAATCCACCGCCGCTAAGTCCAGCAACTGAAACTCCTGCCAACCCGCTCATCCCAACAGCGGCAGCAATGTCACTAGCAACAAGCCCCACCACCGACCCAGCAGCAGCCGCAAGCGATGCGACCGGATCGCTCACAACAATGCATACGATTGAAAACGGAATTAAATTAGATTTTCTATACTCTGCTTTGAAGTCGGAAATGATAACCGTATAGAAAAAGCTATCCCATACCAGAGGTAGCGCCGTGCCAAGTGCCCGTGCCGCATCCAGCATCTGCACCCGGCTAGCGGCATCCGCTCCAAAAAATATGCCCGAAAATGAAATTTCTCCATCATCAAGGCCCAACACCTCAACGACCCTGCCACCACCAATTAAATTCTGTACAGCTACGCGCTGCTTCCCGCCAAAAGTAATCTTTTCAGGCACCTCCATATCCTGGAAAGGTACCCCACCAAGTGTCAAAATCACATTGCTCATAACGATCCTAAATGCAGGAAGATCAAATGATACACCCTAAATCAGGAATCCCAACGCAAGGCTTTCCAGTCGAACATCAAACCAGATAAAGTTCCAAAGGAAACAACGTAGGCAAGCCTTTCGGCATCGTCTAGGCTAAATGCCACGTGATATGGCACCCCGCAGCTGACAAGATATAGGCAGTCAATCAGCGCGGGGTGCCGCGTTAGTTTCCCGCTTCGCACACCACATCATGTTGGGATGCAACCAGGAGCTCTGCGCCGATAGCCTCAACAGCACTGTCACCTAAGCGATCGAGAATAGCTTCGATGGCACCTTCATTTGCAGGAAATGGAACCGGTACACCATCAATCATCGCGATCGCCGCGGCAATCCGCGCAAGGCCAAAATATGCACGATTCTCGGAGAGATCCGGCCCAAGCGCCTTGAACAGCCTCAGCTGTTCCAGTACGCCAATACGCCGGAGCTCAATCTTGCGCCCATCCTTAGGGACAATAATTTCTACCATCAAACCCTCGTCCGGCCGGAAGCAAAAAAATCGAGCTTCTGCGTCACTGCTGCATCACCTCGATAGGTGCCGGCAGACGTCAATTTAAACACAGCGCCATTGAACTGATACGTCGACGTCGAACCATCAGGCTCATTAACATACTGATACAACGTACCGCTATTGATCGTCTGGCCTGCGAGATAAGCCTGCTCGATTTGCGCGATAAAATCATCAACAGCCGAAGAACCTCGATCGAGCATGAAGCTACCCGTCCACCCCTTCGGCAACTCCGCACCCAGCTGAACACCATCTAGCCTGTCGACCCGCACAGCCATCGTCACCTGGTGCGCTTCAAACCCAGTGACATGCGCCAAATCCACTCGCCCAAACGGACCCATAACAACAATTTGGCAGTCGCTGCCAACTGTGAACGTATTATACGGCATAGCCCTGCATCCTTATTTAATTGGCGGAGGGAATCGTCTGCGCACTCACCTGCACAGTCTGTCCGCCCTGAACATTCACAATAAACTTCTCATTAATCGCCTGGTAGCGCACTTGCACATCCGCCTGCACATAACCAAGCGCGGTACGGCTCTGTGGATTATTGGATACATCGCACACCACGGCAAACGGCACACTTCCATCCGTGCTGCCAAGCAGCCCCTGAGACAGAAGGTTATTCAAGAATGCTAGGAGTGTAGAGCGAATATTCTGGAACAGTGTGGTATTTACTAGTTGCCCCACATACGCGCCCATGCCGGCGGAAAGTGTGCTCGCGATATAATTCGTCAGCCGCGTATAGTTATCACCATTTGCCGCAGCGTTCGATGACGAGTTGTGTCCACCCCGTACACCCCAATACGCACCACCAGGCTGTGGGTTCGCAATCACGTCAATTCCAGTGCCCAGCAAAGCACTGAGATCAGCACTGGCATAAGTAGTTGCGGTTCCGCCGCCAGGCTGCCCGGATTTCTGGGTACCGATAACACCGTAAAGCTGCTTATTTAGTGGCGATTGTTCCGGCGATAAATTAGCCAAACGGCCTGCGACAAAGCCCTGCGGTGAAACCAGCCGCGTCATTGCGTTCGCCTGATCAGACCAATAAACCCAGTCGCCAAACATCAACTTCGCGGCATAGCAGTCAATCCCCGCTTCCGCTTTCGTTGTCACCGCATTGGCAATCGTATCACCCGCCGGTCCGGTCAAAATCATGTAGACGCTTTCGGCCAGACCAAACGCCGCCTGCACGTTCCACTGCATGGGGTCATCGGCATCCGCCAGTAACGCGATAGCACAGCCCTGCGAACGTAGCGCGTACATACCCTGGCGAGGCAGCGAATCGCTACCCACCAGCATTGAGGCGGTCACACCGCTTGCACCATCGGTCCCCGGATTCCCTGAGGCAAACAAGAACACGCCCGCGACAGGGTTCGTAGCACCAGAAAGCGTTGTCGCCACGACAAGCTGAGAAGGTCCACGCAGCGCCCCATTTCCGTTATTCACGGCATTGGCCAAATTATCCCAGAATGCGGCGCCTGTTCCCTTAATATTATCGTAAATTTCTGGGCTTTGACCGGGCAACGCAATGGCAACCCGCCAGCTGCTTGCAGCCGATCCCGCTGAAAACGTCAATGATAATTGATTGCCAAGACTGCCCGTATAAATGGCCGTGAAGGTAACGCCACCCAACACAGTAAGTGTCGCAGCGGTATCGGTTCCATCAGTCACCCGCACGCAACGAAAATTCGCGGCCCCCTGCTGCACCGCCGTCGCCACCTGCGTCCCCATATCATATTTTCTGGGCATTACTGGGCCAAAGCTGGCGGCATAGTCGCTCATGTTCCCGATGATGGTGGGTTCGCCCACAGGCCCCCAACTCGCGGCCCCCACAATACCTAGAATATCCGTCGGCACACCATTCAGTAACAGCGACTGGGGCGGAACAATCTGTACATAGAGATCCGGAACAATAAGTGCCGTGGTATTAATGGCACCCTGCTGAACAATCGTCATGGTTCAGTTCCCCTTCGCCATAACGCGGACAACCGAACTTGCCTGCGGCCCAGCAAGGATTTTCTCCACCGTCATATTATCAGTAATCAATTCGCCTCGCTTAAAGCCGCCAAACGCCTTCAGCACGACCAGATGAAATGTCATGATGTCCCTCAACTAATGAATTTTTCCAGCAGGACCGTATCAACAGTGGCTGCGACAGATCCAAACAGCATCGCCGGCGTCATTTGCGTCAATGTTGTCGGATACTCCACGGAATAAATTAGATCCCGCCGATACAAATACGCATCCGCATTGCTATCTTCCGTCATCTCACCGACAAACCTGATCCTTCCATAAGACCCATCCGCCAAAGGTATGAAGTTCAGCTCTGCCATGGCCAGATCAATCACCGGTAATGCCGCATCGCGTATCGCCGGATCAGGGCACCAGATAGATATCTTGAAATCCTGCACCTGGCGGCGAATTTCCTGCATAGCCCCAACTCCCGTCACGACCCGCGCAACAAATCGTTCGGCATTAGGTACGCTTACCGTACTTGCCGCATAATTCACAATCCAGCCCCCAGCGCGGATCAGCGCCGCAAGATTACTGGCAACCGTCGCTAAGCTATCACTCGCCTGCACGGCATAAGGGAAGGGCGTGTCGTTCACTATCACCCCAGCCAACTGCCCCAAGGCGCAAGTGCCGGAGAACGTCGCGGATTGCCCACTCACGGCGACACTCAACAGCTGTGCCACGGGCTTCGCAACCTGCCATTGCCGCGGATATCTCGTCACATTTTTTAATGCCTCACTTCCCGAGGAAACAGAAACATTTAGCACTCCAGAGGAAAGATCGGCGTCCAATGCCCGCGCTGTCGGGAATCCACGGTAAACCCTGCACTCCGCCCCAATCACACTCGCGGCGCCAGTGCCGTTCGGATACAGCGCGTTGGCGACAATCGCGGCCAGTGCGCTTTCTACATCCGCCTGGTCGGCCATCAGCTAACCGCCTGCAAAAGTGCCATACGCCACACCGTCCCCACCTGCTCCACCGCATTCACCACAAAACGGTCTCCGCGCTCACTAATCACAATATCAGCAACGTGCGGCTGCAGCTCTTCAACAACTGGCAGCAGCGCGGTAAATCCGGGGATCTTCGTATCATCCGGCAGCCCCGCCTTGGTCCGGTCACCAACGCCACCCAACAGCAGGCTGGCGGGAAACCCGCTTAGCAACACAGTCTCTGTCCCCGCCGTCACGGCACCATACTGGTTCAACCCAGCCAGCACCGGCGCGCCTGGCCGCGTCAGGCGAATGACCGTATTCGTCATCACCACAAGCATGGGCTTTGGCGGTTCGATGCTCGCCACAAACACCGTTCCCCCAGGCCCGGTAAGATAGTCGCCAGGCTGCAAATACGTCCAATCCGCCCATGCCTGCCGGAACGGCACCGCAAACCCGCTCGGCGCGGCCACCGATCCGCCGGGCAGCACAAACGCCACGCAAAGGCGCAGGTACCGCTTGGCCAGATCGAGTGGCGCTTCCGGCCCATCAGGCCGGAAGGCATCATGCAGAAAGCCTACGCGGCGCGCAGCACACCCCGCGCCATAAGCCAGGCGGTCAGCCAAACGCGGCCCATCCATGTCATACCACCAACGTCACGCCGGACTGCCCCAGCGCAGGGCCCGGCGGCACACCGAGAAAACCGCATAAACGCCGCCGCCAATTATCAAACAGATCCGTCCGGTCCTTGAACTCATCGGCATTATGCGTCCACGCCGCAGCACTCTCAGTATCCAGATTATCAGAGGCCGTTGGAATTGCCCCCTCCAACGTCACTAGCGTCGCAACATATTGCAGTGTAACGGCAACTTCCGCTGGCGCCAGATTATTCAAGCGATATTCCAGCGTCCCATAGGCCTGGAAAAACCGCCATGAATTAAACCCCGCCGCCCCAGCGCCATAAGCCGGATACCCGCAAAACCGCCGGATATCCGTCTTCTGGCCATCGGTGAATCCAGTCGGCAAGGAGCCACTCATCTCAGTACGTATCCCCATCACCGAGCGTGAAATAAACGGCCCCAGTACCGGAACCCAAAACCACCGCCACCTGATTCACGAACGGCCCTGCATCCACCAGCATGCGCGCACCAGGCGGTACCGGCGTGTCAGCCGTCGTCGCGGTCAGAGCCGGAGATGCCCCAAGCCTGAAAAACGCCGTCGCACCAGTGGCATTGTAAACCAGCACGGCATGCCCACCGCCCGCCAGCACCGCCGTGCTCGTGGTAGTGGAGGCCATAACCCCCACCGTCCCCGCCGGCCTGAATGGTTGATTTGAACCCGTCGACATCGATGATCTCCTTAGCCGATATGCTCGATCATCACGGCACGCTTGTAGTTTGCGTTAGTTGCCGTCGGCACGGTGTTTGGCGTAGTCGTGGTGTCAGAGGGCGCACAGAAGCCACCGATCCAGTACCAGCTCTGCGCAATAATCTGCTGCAGCCGGTCAATCGGCTCACGCGTTACCATTGCCACATTGTCGATGATATTCACCAAGCTATCCTTTGGCGCCACGTCATCGGCGCCCATACCGGCAAAATCACCCTCAATCAGCGCACCCTGGCCGCACACAATCGGCCGGCGCACATACAGCCCCGTAATGCTGGGATGATTCTGCACATAAGCTTCTGTTGTCGTAATAAAACGCAGCCCGAGAAAGTCGCTAACCATGCCCTGGCGGAACACCGGGTTGGAAGACGTCGCCCCCTGGAACAGCTGCTTGAAGTCAGGGTCAGCAAAAAGCTGACGCGCGGAAACCGGATCGAGATAGCAATTATATACACCATCCACCAGCGGCACCGCATTACGCCGCAGCAGTGCCACGGCATCCAGCAGATTACCCATGGTCAGCGTATCAGTCGCCTGTAGCCCGGCGGTCGTATTGCGGCTCGCGGGCCGCACAATGGCACTCGCCGTCGCCGCCTGCACGGCACTGCCCACAGCACCGTCAGCCACCGTCACATTCCCCGAGAACAATAGCTGGCCGGAAATGCCGTTAGGCGCGGTGGAAGCATTGGTGCCATCCGGCGTCACGCCAACAACCGTGTAGAGGTTGGAGCCCACAGTCACGGTCAGCGGATAGGTCGAAGACACGTTCTGCTGCACACCATTGGCAAACACGGTCTGGAAGCCACGAATATCGTCAACCTCAACCGCCGGAGCAGCAGCAGAGAGCGCGGCGGTTACCCGGGTATTGCCGCCGAAATACGGCGCGAACAGTGCATTGCGCGCCAATTCATCCAGGCTCCGCGCCGCTTGCTCACCGTTCGTCGAGGCGTTCTGTAGAAACTGCGAGGCAATGCCCACACGGCTCGTCACCATGTTAAGGTCCTGCGTCGCCGCATAAAAATTCAGGGAAATCGTATACTGCTCCACACCCCAGTTGGTGGAGGTCAGGCCGTTATCAAGGTTCGTATTCGTCGTCGCCGTCAGCGGGGTCGTCACGCTCGGCTTCAGCCCGGCACGGGTCTTAGTGAGCGTCTCGCCAATACCCACCGCGAACTCCTCGCGGTCAGCGATCAACCGGTAACCCAGGCGGGATTTCAGAGCGGTCTCAAACTCACGCTCCAAAAAGCCCTGCTGAATAATCGGCTGCAGCGCGGCCGGAAAATTCTGAATACCCATTGGTTATAGAATCCTTTGCTTTAGGCGTGTTTTGACAGCAGCCAAACGGGTATTCCGATGGCCTGAAACGAAACTGATTTTGTAAAATTATCTACCGGCGGCGGATCAATGCGGCCCGCGCGTTCACCCATTCCTCATGGCTGAGCTCATTGGCCTGCCGCGTGCGCGGCGGCTCCGGCCGAGGCGGATTTGCGGCAACTGAGGATGACTGCCCGGCCCCGAACAGCCACGGCTTGCCACGCTTCAACCGCGCCAGCAGCGCCGCCGCATCGTTTACCTCACCGGCATCGCTCAGCCTGATCTCGGACATGTCGATGAGCTTCAACCCGTCGAGGTCAACCATCCCCGCCCGGATCGCCTCGGCTTTCAGCTCGGCGCGTATAACCCGCGCCTCCGCCTCCGCCTGCACCCGGCTCAGTGCCGCCTCCGCGCTTTCAGCACGGACCTGCCAATTCTCGATATCCTTGCTTTCATCACTCATGGCGCATCCTGGTCAATCGCATTCAATTCTGCCTCAATGTCTGAAATCCCATGCGCGGCGGCGATGTTCTTCATTGCCGTCTCCTTGGAAAGCTGCCCGGCATTCACCAGCGTTGCCACCGCCTGTGCCTCCTTCAACCGGTCATCGGCGGAGAGCGGATACCAGCGCGGCCACCGCAACGTAATACGTTGCCCCGGGTCCAGCGGCGGCACACGCTCCCCCATCACCATGAGCGGAAACACCTGGGACGCTCGCACAACCATTTTCATTAGTGCCAGTACGCCACCATCGCCGTAAGAAATGCGGAGATTATCCGCGAGCCAGATCAATCCCTGGTTCATCAATTCCAGCGCCCTGCCCGATTGCGCGGCTGTCAACCTGTCGGCACTCGCCCGATTGCCATGCACGCTCTCCAGTGCAAACTCCCTTAGCGTCCGCACATAAGAGATCACCGCCTCGCACGCCGTACCACCAATCTCCAGCAGCTTCGCATCCCCTTTTTCCGAGACCACAAGTGCGTTTCCAGCACCTTTCACAATCTCCGCATCGCTGGTCGCTGGCTCCTTGATCAGTAGCGTCGGGTCAGAGCTGTATTTCAACCCCCGCCCCGCCTGACTCAGCTGATAATCAATCTCGATATTCGTATCGATTGCGCTGCGGAATGTGCATGCGCCATCAACGCCTTCCCCCCCTGGCAGATTCCGGATCCACACAACCGGCACAAAACCAAGCCCATGTGCCACACTGCGCAACTCGTCCTTCACCGGCCCGCCAAGCGGATCATTTACCGCCCAAGGCAAATACCAAGTCTCTGCTTGGGCATCCCACACGCGCTGGAACCAATAAACTGTCCCCGCATCGGTATCATCATAACCCTGCGCCGCCAGATCCGCGCCGCTTACCTTGTATTTCTCCGTCACCTGCGCAAGCGTATCAGGCTCTTCCGTGCTCCACACCGGCGTTAGATACAAACTCTCCAGCACAGAGAAGAAAATCCTCTCCCGCAGCACCCGGAACAGAATCGCAACGGACCCAACAGATCCACGGATCGCGGCATCAATCATCACCTCATTTAACCGCGATTCTGCGACAACATCCTGCAAATGCCGCACGAGATCCTGGTCCGCCGCATCCAGCGCCGGAAAATGCCCAGCGCTGAACAGCAAGGCCACGGAATCCTCCACCACCACGCGGCACAGCCCATAGCGGACCGAAGGCCGGCGCAGCCGCAATGGCACATACTCTCCTGCCCCATTGCGTTCTTCATGAAACTGATACGGCAAATTATCATATAGCGTGCCATCCAACACGCGGTTCAGAATATTCAGCTTACCCACACGCGCCGGCAGGCTCGTATCCACCGGAATGGTACTGCAAATCGTTTCAAACATTTTTGTCTCAATATGTCTGTTGTCAGCGGCTCAGAAGCGACATGTTCAACCGGCGCGCCGGTTGGCTTGTCAGTGTCGCCAACGTATTCACAGCGCGCGAAAGCGCATCCACCTGATCGTCCTTGTTCCCATGCGGGAATGTCTTCAACTCGGCCAGCAACGCATCGTTCCAGGGTGCGGCAACCGCCGCAAGATTGCCCGCATCCACCTGCGTCGCCGCTGGCATGGCGCGGTTAACCTTCGAATCCCTTTCCGGACTCGTCATGACCCTGTACCCGGCCAGGCAGCGGGTAAGCATCGCAATCTGCGCGGCCCCCGCTTGGCCCGGGTCCTGCGGCAGAGCCACAATCACACCCGCCCCATCCTGCCTTGCCGTCTCCTGTATCCTGGCCTCAACCTGCCCCGGCGTTCCCTGAAATCGCACGATATCAAGCACCACCAGCAAATTCTCAGGCGTCACCCCAAGCTTCAGCCCGACCGTATAATCCGGGCTGCGTCCGGCCGAGGGCAGGCTCGCCGCCAAATCCCACGCCCGCAGCGCCTGCCGCACCGGCGGCGCCTCAACTAGCACCCGCACCCTCTCAGCCTTGAACAAGGCCGCATCCGGTGGCCGTGGCGCCTGCTGATACATCGCCGCGAAAGCCCGCTCACCCACCTCCAGGCGCCGACGGTCAATCTCTTGCCTGCCCTGCCATTCCGGCCACAGCACCTCGCCGGGCTGACGGCCCAGCGCGTCCTCCGCCTCGGCTATTGCCGGCAGCCTCAGGCACTCCCACCCAGCCTCCGTCGTCAGCAGCCGCCCGGCAATATCATCCTCATGCCAACGCGTCATAATCAGCACCACCCGCCCGCCAGGCTTCAGCCGCGCCGTCAGTTCACCCCTGAACCAGTCATACAATGCATCCCTGAAAATCTGGCTCTCCGCCTCCGCCCAGGATTTAATCGGATCATCAATAACGATCAGATCGGCCCTACGCCCGGTAATCGGGCCGCGAACCCCGGCTGAGAAATACTCCCCCGCCCCTTCAAGCGCGAAGCGCGACGACGCCTTGCTCTCCTTCGCAATCTTCATCCCCAGCCAGCCGCCGTGCTCGTCGATGACCCGGCGCACACGCTGGCCAAAATAACCGGCAAGAGATGCGGTGTGCGCCGCCGCAATCACCTGCGCCTGACGGTGCAACCCCAGAAAATACGCCGGGAACAAAATCGACCCGTATGTCGATTTCGCCGACCCCGGCGGCATCTGGATCATCAGCCGGTCGCAACGCCCATCCGCCACGGCCTGAAGCTTCTCGATCAGCAACTCATGATGCGCGGCGGGCACCTGCCCGCCGGCAGCCATCACATGACGGGCAAACCCTGAGAACCCCGCCATCAAACCCATGAATTTTTCAGTGACCCTGTCTCTGTGACCATAAGAACCAGTATGACGAAACGTATATATCAAACCGGGGCATGTGGGCAACAACAAAACTAACATTGAGTTATAAAAAATTTTATACGGCGAGTTGCGTTAGAATCAACTCAACCGCCTGCCCGTGCCAACGCTGTACGGATTTATGATCCGCCCCCAGCATCACGGCAATTCTTCGCCACGGAAACAAATGCCGCCCGCTCAACGGGTGCACCAGCGCCCGCGCCCCCACAATCCGTCGAAAAACATGTTTTGCTTCAGGAATCAGCAAGAGCCAGCCAAATGTTTCGTCCATGGTGGTAATCTCGGCGGAACTCGGCGCCGGCGGACGGATCGCGGCCGCAGACCAACCGTAAGCATCCAGCGCGCTATGCACGACGTCAAAATTCATCGTCCGCATATGTGTCGAGTATCCGCGCGCCGGCATCGCCAAAAGTGTCGCACCCGCCGCCTCAAAGCGCTCTACAATCTCCGCTGCACTCAGGCCTAGGCAACGCGGCACGCGCGCGTCGGCGCTCTTCATTCCTGAGGACAAAACTTGCCTCTCTGATAACACGCGGGCTTCTCGGCTCATATATCATCTCCTTTTGGATACGGCTCACTTGTCAGCAGCCCCCAGGTCAGCGGATGTCCTGCCGGCAATGGCGAGCGGTTGGGGTCATCCAGATTATCCTCCTCCTTCGGCGGCGCGGGCTTCTTCGCCGGTGCCTCAGCACGCAACCGGCGCCCCCGCTCAATCACGGTATTCCTGGAGAGCCCGAGCACACGGCCAATCGCCGCCCAAGTCTGCCCCTCTCCCCGCATCTGAAAAATCACCCCGTCCGCCGTCTCTGTCCATTGTCTCGCCCGTGGCACGATCGCCTCCTTAAGGTATCTGCCCAGAGTGTTAGTAGCACTAACTATAACTGTCAATAAATACTAACATTGAGTTTGGTGTAACGCATGTTAGAGTGCAGTATGCCCCCGAAGAAACAGCCCCCCGCCGAGACTGTCGGCGCCCGTATCCGAGCACTTCGCCTCGCCGCAAATATGACTCAGGATGAATTCGCCTCGAAACTTAACGTATCCCGCTCAGCAATTGCGCAGTGGGAGACTGACCGCGCCGGCCAGGTGCGTGACAATATGGAGCGTATTGCGAAAGTTTTGAACACATCCCTTGGGTATCTTGTTTCAGGAGAAACCGGATCACTTATGGGCGATGAACTCGCCCTCATGCGTCTTTATCGCGCATGTTCCGCGGAAGACCGGCGCATGCTGCTGCTCACCGCGCGCCGTCTGGCCCGCAGTTAGGTAGAGTTTTGGTTCAGGATGAATAGAAACAAATTCTTCCTGAACCAAAGATATCCATGTTTTCCAGAATTTATAACGGCCAGTTAAAACCGTTTCAATTAACTAGGGCTCTCCAGGCACCAACACGCGCAATTCCCTGTAAACGCCGCCCTCGCGCGAAAAATTTCTATTGTAGTATGGGTCCACTGGCAAAATATCCGGATATCTCTGCCGCATCACTTCGTTTTCGAACATAAATCGCGCGATCTTCGTATCGTCCAGATCATCACCCCGGCTGATGCTTTCTCTATGTTCCGCCACGGTATCGGGCATATAGATCACCTTCCACCCAGCCCGCATTAACTTCACACACAAATCAACATCATTAAACGCAATTGTCAGTTCCTGCTCGTCAAATCCACATAAAGCCTCAAAAGCTGCTTTGCGAACAAGCATACAGGCCCCCGTGACTGCGGAAATCTCCTGCGCCGCCATGGCATGCATCATGTACCCAGGCGCATCCCCAGCTATGCCGCGGAAGGCATGATCCGCAACCCCGCCCACACCAAGCACAACCCCAGCGTGCTGCACCGCACCGCCCGGGTATAAAAGCTTGGCGCCAACAGCGCCAACGCTGTCATTCACCAGTGCTTCATCCAGCATTTTGCGCAACCACAGCGTGTCATCAACAAACACGTCGTTATTCAAAAATAACAGGAACGGATACCGCGCCGCCTTCACGCCGATATTGTTAATTCGCGAATAATTGAACGGCTCTGCGATCCTAATTACCTTGGTGCTCTCTATATTGGCCTGCGCGGCGGTAAACGCCTCGGCCTCAGGGCCCATGGACCAATTATCGAGCAGGATGATCTCATACGGTACATCCTTCGTGTATTTCCGTATGGCAGTCACGCATTCCAGGGTCATCTCAATATGATCCCTAAACGGAATGAGAATCGAAACGCCGGCCGCCTTTTTCACCGCTGCCGCAACCTGCCACCGCACCTGATAACAGGTCAGCCCGCCCCGGCTCTCCACCTCGGCGGCAATACCGCGCCGCCGCAAATGCGCCGCCACTGCCGTCATCCCGGCCTGCACCGCCTTTGGCTTGGCGCCAGAGCCCGCCGCCGCAGTGGAACTGCCCGATTTGCGCCAGTGGTATAATACTTCAGGCACATGGTGAATCTCCTCCGGCGCCAGCATCTCGGACAGGCGCAGCAACAGATCATGGTCCTGCGCCCCGTCCAGCTTCGCGTCCAACCCGCCCACCTGCTTCATCACCGCCGCATCCAGCATCACGAAATGGCAGATATAATTCACGTCCAGCAGAAACCGATAATTGAAATCCGGCTTGAAATGCGGGTCGCACAGCGTGCCGGAGCGCTCAATCTTGTCCTCGTCGGAGTAAAGCAGTTTTGCCCCCGTCGCATGCTGCGCCCGCAGCATAACTTCCAGCGCGCAGGGCTCCAGCATGTCGTCATGGTCAAAAAAAGCCACAAACCGCCCCGCCGCCTTCGCCAGGGCCGCATTGCTGGCCTTGGCAATACCGCCATTCTTCTTCAGGCTCAGCAGCTTTATCCGCCCATCCGCCGACGCCAGCTGCCGCATCGCCTCGCTCAAGCCATTATCACCGCTGGCGTCGTCCACCAGCAGCAACTCCCAATTCGGGTAACTCTGCCGCCGCACGGAATCCACCGCAGCCAGAAAATCTCCAATCTCCGGCCGATATACCGGGCAGATAATCGAAACCAGCGGCCTTTCCTCCGGCAGCGCCCCATAACGCGCCACCGCCCGGGCCGCCGCCAACGGCAGCGATGCCGCCGCCCACCGCCCATAATCGCTTAATAGATAGCGATCCTTCGGCAGCGCCGCCTTCAAATCCCGGCGTAGATGATACGCGAAAGTAAACAGCTCATCCGCCCGCTTTATCAGCCCTTCTATCCGCTCCCGGGCCGTCTCCTCAGGGTAGACAATCTCCAGCGGGCTGCCCTGCAACTCCTGCCGCCCAGGCATCACGAAAAACCGGAAACTCGTGCGCTGGCGCCGCCGCAACTCGGGCGATGGTGAGAATGTGAACCCGCACGCCGCATCACAACCCACGGCCTCGGCCACATCAGCGCGGTACTGGTCGGCCAGCAGCTCCGCTACCGGCTGCCCCTCCATTGTCACCAGAATCCTTACCCCGCCCAGCTTGGTCCCGGCCCGCTCATCTACGCGCAGCGCCCAGCCCTGGATCAGCCCGTCGATCATACCATCCACAACCGCGTCAATCCGCACCGGCTTGGCCAGGCAAAAATTCAGCTCCGCCAGCGCCCCGCCAGACCTGGAGGAAAGCGGCATCGCCACCCCATCCACCGTGGCAAATTTCAGCACATGCCGCAGCCCGTCATGATAGCGCTCGGGGATGTTGTAATAAAATCCAATCCGACTGTTCGCGAGATTCACCAGCTTGGCGTCATCCCGGTGCAAATCACACCTCACAACGTCCACAATCACGCCATCCACCAACACCCGCATGTCCAGGCTCTGCGCCGGCGCCGCGAAATCAAGCGCCCAGCCGCCCACCCCGGCGCCATCCATCCGGTCGATGAAGCACAGCAGCTTCCGTTCAACCAACTCCTCTTTAGTCTTTGACTTGCTCACCCGGCTCACGCTTGCGTCACTTTCCCATCAGCCAGTTCCGCCGCCGCCAGCGGCAATAGCCGCGCCAGCAGCGCCGCCCACTCTAGCTGCCCGGCCTCATCCCGGATTAAATCCTGCCGGATCTCCAACTCCAGATAATCCAGCCCATTACGCTCCGCATGCACCGGCACGCCATAATCCGTCTCATCCGAGACCCGGTACGGCGCGTTCTCGCCCACCACCAACCCCGGCTCTTCCCGCAGCAGCCCAGCCAGCAGCCTCGAGAGGCGTGGATTACGATTATACAACACCGCCACATGCATCGGCCGCGCCTGCTCCAGATAAACCGGCGTGAAACTATGCATCGCCACATAGAGCGTCCTGCCCCGCCGCTGGATCTCCCCGGCAATCGCCGCATGGTACGGCGCAAAAATCGCCTCCACCCGCGCCGCCTTGTTCACCTCGCTCACTCCCACATTGCCCGGTACCGGCGTCGCCTCGCTCACTTCGGGAAACGCGCTGGCCACGTCCGGCGCCCGGTTGCAGTCAATCACCAGCCGCGAATATACCTGCAACACCGCCGCCGCATCCAGCGCGGCGCTCAAGCGCCGCGTCACGCCGGCAATCCCTATATCCCAGGCAATATGCCGTTCCATCTCCGCGGCACTCACCCCCAAATTCCCCAACGCCCACGGAATACGCCGCCCGGCATGGTCCGCGGTCAGCAGAAACGGGCTTTTCCCCTCGGGTCGCAGCAGCTCGAACGCCTGCGGCTCATCCTCACGCAGTAACCCCATGCCCCGCTCCTCTTTCATGGCTTCCAGACAATGCGCTCCGGCGGCGCGGTCCCCAAATCGTAGTCCAGCACCTCGCCATTACCAGCCGAAATCCCCGTTAGCGCCAAAATAAACCCCCAATGGCTCACCAGCAGGGTGCTCCGGCTCTCCCCCCGCGCGGCCATGGCGGCGCGGAACACCCGCGCCCGCGCCACTATCTGGGCCTCACTCTCCACCCCATCCTCCCACCACTGCCCCGGTAAATGCGCGAAATCGTGGTGCGGAAACTTCTCCGCCAGCACCGCCGGGTGGGAACCGATATCGCAGGCGAATGCCGTGCGCTCCCGCACCTCGTGCATGACCTCTACCGTCACCCCCGGCAACGCCAGAAACGGCTCCGCCGTCTGCAACGCCCTTATATAAGGTGAAACAATGACATGCCTGACCCCCGCCCCCACCAGCCGCGCCGCCGCCGCCCGCGCCTGTTCGTGGCCCAGCGGCGTCAGCTCCGGGTCCTCTATCCCCGGGTCCCGGCGGGTCTCGGTAAAGTGCAGATTGAAGTAGCTTTGCCCGTGGCGCAGCAGAAACATGAATCATCCTTCAACTAAACCCGCTTGCCGGGCCGCCTGACTTCAACTTATGTCGTAGATTAAGACCGGATTGACCAGCCTGGATCACCAGCTTGCTTTCATCTAAGCCTTGGCGCAGTTTCGTTTTATACTCAGAGGATGCCGGTGCAGGCCAACACTTTACAATCCTTGGGCGGTTTTCCCATCGCCCTCGTCATCTTCGCAGGCATTGCCCTGTTTCTTATCCTGCGCCTGCGCAGCGTGCTTGGCCGCCGCGTCGGGTTCGAGAAACCGCCGCTCCCCCCCAGCCAGAGGCCCGGCCTCAACGCCGCTCCCATCATTGAGGGCCAAGCCACAGTAATGCAGCCCGGCCGCGCCGTGCCGGACCTACGCTCCGCCCTTGGCGAGCGGCTGATGCAAATCGTCAACCGCGACCCGAATTTCGACCCCCCGAAATTCCTGACCAGCGCCGAAACCGCCTTCCGCTCAATCGTCACCGCCTTCGCCGCGGGAGACCGCGCCACGCTCCAATCCCTGCTTAGCCCGCATGTGTACGAAACCTTCGCCGCCGCCATCCAGGCCCGCGAAACCGCCAATGAGCAGCACCGCACCGAGATCAAAGCCATCATCTCCGCCACCATCGAGGATGCGGAGCTGCTCGGCGACCACGCCGCAATTATCGTCCGCTTCACCTCCGATCAAGTAAACCTCACGTTGGATGCCGCCGGCAAGCCGCTCAACGGCACGGAAGCCGTCACCGAGCTGGTCGATCTCTGGACCTTCGAGCGTGACCTGAAGGGGCCGGACCTCACCTGGCGGCTCGCCGCGGCACGTAGCGGCTGATCATGCGCCGGCTTTACCTCCTCGGTGCCCTCGCCCTGGCCGGCTGCGTCCCGGCTGAAAACGGCGCTCTCACAGGCCCGACAGCCCCACCCGGCACGGAAACGGACATCTCCTCCCTTCCGGGCTGGAATACCGACAACACCGCCGCCGCCCTCGCCACCTTCGTCCTCAGCTGCAAAGCCCTCGCCCTCATGCCGCCGGACACCCCGCTCGGCGGCAGCAGCCTCGCGCAATTGGAGGCAGGGCAGGCGGGCCTCTGGCAAAACAGCTGTGCCGCCGCGCAAGCCGTCCCGCCCGGCGACAACGCCGCCGCCCGCACTTTCTTCCAAACCTATTTCACCGCCTACGCCATCAACAGCCAGGTGCTCGTCACCGGCTATTTCGAGCCGGAAGTTCCCGGCTCGAAGAATCTGGCCCCCGGCTACAAAGTGCCGCTCTACGCCAAACCGGCGGACCCCGACCTCGCGGCACTGCCGCGCGCCGCCATTGATAGCGGCGCCCTCTACCGCAAGGCGCCAGTCACGGCCTACGTCTCCAGCCCAGTGGATGCGTTCATGCTGCAAATCCAAGGGTCGGGCCGCATCATCCTGCCCAACGGCAACACCCTGCGCGTCGGGTTCGATGGCCAAAACGGCCAACCCTACACCCCCATCGGCCGAATCCTGGTCGCCAACGGCGACATCGCGGCTGACGACATCAGCTACCAGAGCATTTCCGCCTGGCTCACGGCGCATCCGGATCAGGCCCAGGGCATCATGGAGCAGAACACCCGCTACGTGTATCTCCGCCCACTTGGCAAGCTGCCGGATGACCAGGGCGCGCCAGGCTCGCTCGGCGTGCCGCTCACCGCTGGCCGCTCCGTCGCCATAGACAAATCCTTCACTCCGCTCGGCGCCCCGGTCTTCCTCAGCACCACAGACCCGGTCACCCAGGCGCCGCTGGACCGCCTGACCGTGGCGCAGGACACAGGCGGCGGCATTCACGGACCGGGCAAGGCGGATCTCTTCTTCGGCGCCGGACCCGATGCCGAAAGCACCGCCGGCTCCATGCGCCAGCCCGGCCAGCTCTTCATCCTCCTGCCCAAGCCAACACCATCCTCATGAGCCACCCAGCGCGCGTCGCCCTCTTTGTCACCTGCCTGGTCGACCTGCACCGCCCCAGCGTCGGCTTCGCCACCATTTCCCTGCTGGAGCAGGCGGGCTGCATCGTGGACGTGCCGCGCGCGCAAACCTGCTGCGGCCAGCCCGCCTACAACGCCGGAGACCGCGCCACCGCGCGGGACCTCGCCCTCGGCCTGCTCGATACCTTCCTAGCCTACGACTACGTCGTCGCCCCTTCCGGCTCCTGCGCCGGCATGCTCTCCAAGCACATGCCGCATTTGTTCGACAACGACCCCAATCTGCGCGCCAAGGCCGACGCCCTGGCGGCGAAAACCTTCGAGCTGACCGCCTTCCTGCGGGACATTCTGCACTTCACACCCACCCCGCCGGTGCTGCCCGCCACC
>Ga0255356_1000704_pt1 | contig 22197 bp, 23 predicted proteins | sample HBST100metaG_FD_189944 | JGI IMG/M metagenome (GOLD analysis project Ga0255356, IMG submission 189944) | Peat soil microbial communities from Stordalen Mire, Sweden - H.B.S.T100 | ecosystem: Environmental > Terrestrial > Soil > Wetlands > Peat | place: Sweden: Norrbotten County, Stordalen Mire...
CGCTTCACCGCCCCCCGCCCCGTCCTGCGCCGCCAGCTCACGGAGGCGGTGGATCTGGAGCAGGCCATCGCCATCACGCGGCGCTTTGTGCGGCGGGAGGAGTTTCACCTCTCAGTCGCCACGCTGGAGGGGCGGATGGACGCGGACAAGGCGGGCGCCCTGCGCAGCGCGCTGGCGGAATCCGCGCTCTCGCTGCTGCTGCCGCGCGTGCTGGCGGCGCACCGGGCGCGCTATGGCCGGGTGAAAGGCGGCGCCTTTGCCGTGGTGGCGCTGGGCAAGGCCGGGGCGGGCGAGATGCTGGCGGGCTCGGACCTGGATTTGATGCTGATCTATGACCATGCCCCGGCGGAGATCGCGCCCACGCAATATTTCGTGCGGCTGAGTCATGCTTTTACCGCGGCGCTGACGGCGCAGGGGCCAGAGGGGCCGCTCTACCATACCGACATGCGGCTGCGCCCCTCCGGCAATCACGGCCCGGTGGCGGTATCGCTTGCCTCGTTCAGGCATTATCACGAGGCTGAGTCCTGGACCTGGGAGCGGCTGGCGCTGACGCGGGCCCGGGTGCTGGCGGCGACGCCGGGCTTTGGCGCGAAAGTACGGCAGGCGATTCTGGACGCGCTGCTGCGCGAGGACATCCCCGAGAAAATCCGCGCGGACACGCTGGCCATGCGTGACCGCCTGGCCACCGAGATGCCGCCGCGCGGGCCGTTCGACGTGAAGGCCCTGCCCGGCGGCATGATGGAAGTGGTGTTCGTGGCCCAGGCGCTGCAACTGATGCACGGCCCGGCGCTGCCGGAGCTGTTTCAGCCCAACACCGTGGCGGCTTTGCGCGGGCTGGCGCAAGCCGGGATGCTGGCGGGACGGGATGCGGAGACGCTGATCCGGGCCGACCGGTTCTGGCGCACCATACAGGGCATCAACCGCATCACCGGGCTCTCGGACCGTGCCGAGACCCCGCCCGCCGCCATGCTGGCGCCGCTGCTGCGCGCCACGAACACGCAGGACCTCGCCGCTTTGCGCCAGGAGATGGCCTGGACCGGCGCGGCCGCGCGCGATTGTTTCGACCGTATCATCAAAGAAGGAAAGCACACATGAGTCTTACGGAAGGGCAGGACGCCCCGGATTTTTCGATGCCCGCGACCGGCGGGCGCACGGTCTCCCTGGCCAGCCTGCAGGGCAAGCCATTCGTGCTGTATTTCTATCCCCGCGCGGACACGCCGGGCTGCACCAAGGAGGCCTGCGCGTTCCAGGAATCTCTGCCGGATTTCTCCAAGCTCGATGTGACGGTTATTGGTGTTTCCAAGGACAGCATGAAGGCGCTGGAAAAATTCGCCGAGAAATACAGCCTCGCCTTTCCCCTCGCCTCCGACCCCGAGGTGAAGGTGATCGACGCCTATGGCGCGTGGCAGGAGAAGTCTATGTACGGGAAGAAGTACATGGGCATTGAACGCTCGACCGTGCTGGTGGATGCCGCGGGCAAGGTGGCGAAGCACTGGCCAAAGGTGAAGGTGGCGGGCCATGCGGAGGATGTGCTGAAGGCCGTGCGAAGCCTGGGCTGATGCGCTGGTACTTCGGCATCGACGAAGGCGGCGCGCGGGGTGAGACCGGCGCGCTCGCCAAGCTGGCGGTGCTGAGCGCGCGGGCGGCGGGCGGGCTGGAGCCGGTGATGCTGTATCACGGCGCGCAAGGGGAGTTCTGCGCCTGGATGGCGCGGCATGGTGTGCGCATTATTGAAGCGCAGCCCGGATTCTGGGACGCCGTGGAGGCGGCGCAGGCGGCGGGCACGTACCGGCCGCTGACCATCGGGCACTGGCTGCGCCTGGTGATTCCGCAAATCGAGACCGAGCGCGAATATGTGCTCTACACCGATTGCGATGTGATCTTCCTGCGCCGCTTCAATTGGGAGAGCCTGCGCCCCGTGGTCTTCGCGGCGGCGGCGGAGATGCTGCCGGAGAACTGGAACTACTTCAATTCCGGCGTCATGCTGCTGCATGTGCCGGCGATGCGGGCGACCTATCCGGCGCTGGAGGATCTGGTGCGCCGGCGCATCGGCAGCCCCGGCTATGAGCGCTATGATGACCAGTACGCGCTGAATGAGGCGTATCGCGGCCATTGGGAGCGCTTGGCGCTGGGCTGCAACTACAAGCCCTATTGGGCGTTCGACCCCGGCGCGGCGCTGCTGCACTGGCACGGCCCCAAGCCCGAACAGCTCGAAAAATTGGCGCGCGGCGGCTACCCCGTGAAGGACGAGGTGCTGCAATTTTACGAAAAAATGCTGGCGGCCCGGATCGAGCCTTACCTCGCCTGGAGCCGGTATATGGGGGATTTTCTGCAGGACGTGGATCTGCAATGGGCGGTCAGCTTCGCCCGGCTGGCCTCAGCGCTGACGGTGTGGCGGCGGAGCAACCAGCCTTCCGGCGATTCCGGATTTATGAATATTAAGTATTTCGCGGAATCGATTTAAGGATCTTCTGCAAATAGTACCGGCATCGAACCGTTTTTTACGAATGATTAATCTTTTCCCATCTAAGATAAACCATCTTTAGGAAAGGGTTAATGGTGCCGTGAACGAAATATTGGAATTTCGGCATGCCGTGCCTGATGGTGTCCTCGCCGCCGGTCTGCTCCGGGACGAAGAAGAAATCGCGCGGCTGCAAACTCTTGAAAGCTACGAGATCCTCGATAGCGCCCCGGAGAAATCCTACGACGACATCGCCCGGCTGGCCGCCTATATCTGCGGCGCGCCGGTGGCGCTGATCTCGTTTTTCGAGGGCGACCGCCAATGGGTGAAGGCGCGCTACAGTGCCGGGGCTTATGCGGAGAAACTGCTGGAACTCCCCCGCCCGGGCGCGCTTGAGGCGCAGATGCACCTGCCGGGGCAGGTGTTGCAGGTGCCGGACATAACCACGGATGAGCGCTTCGTTGGCTATGCGCCGGTGCGGAGCGGGGCAAAACTGCGCTTCTTTGCCGCGGTGCCGCTCTACGCCCCGGCGGGGGCCGTGCTGGGGAGCCTGGCGGTAATGGACCGGCGCGCGCGCCAGCTCTCCCCCGAACAATGCATGGCGCTGGAAACGCTGGCGCGCCAGGTGATGGAGTTGCTGGAAATGCGGCGTACGCTGATCGGGCTTTCCGAGGCGAACGCCAAGCTCGGCCAGCAGAACGTGACCGACGCGCTGACCGGAATCCCCAACCGCCGCGCCTATGACCAGAAGCTGACGGAGGAGGTCTCCCGCGCCAAGCGCACCGGGGCGCCGCTCTCGCTGCTGCTCGTCGATATTGATAACTTCAAGCAGTATAACGACAATTTCGGGCACCCGGCGGGGGATTCAGCGCTGCAATCCGTGGCGCGGGTGCTGATGTCCAGCCTGCGGCCCTATGATTTTCTGGCGCGCTATGGCGGGGAGGAATTCGTGATCATCCTGCCCTCCACTGATTTGAACGACGCCATTGTGGTGGCGGAGCGCGTGCGCGGGCTGGTCGCGGCCTCGGAATTTCCACACCGGAAATTCACCGTCAGCATCGGCGTCTCGCGGCTGGACGCGGAGGCCGGGGCGCGCGCACTGGTGCAGGCGGCGGATAACGGGCTGTACCGGGCAAAAGCCAGCGGGCGGAATAAGGTGCTGATGGGCAAGCTCAACGAGATCTCCCCCGCCGGGTCGGCAACGCCTTAACGCTGCGTCCGGGAGCAGTAGAACGTGGTGCGGCCTGACTGGGTGATGGTTCTTATGCCGTCGCAGGCGGGCTTGCCGGGGCAGCGCTCGCAGGGCTGGCCCGCCCGGCCATAAACCTTCCAGGCGTGCTGGAAATAGCCCAGCTCGCCGCTGGGCTGCACATAGTCGCGCAAGGACGACCCGCCAGCGGCGATAGCTTCCAGCAGCGTCTCGCGTATGGCCTGCACCAGGGCCTCGATGCGCGGGCGGGAGATGCGCCCCGCCGCGCGGGTGGGGCTGATGCCGGCGCGGAACAGCGCCTCGCTGGCGTAGATATTGCCAATGCCCGCGACGATGCGCTGGTCCAGCAGCGCGGCTTTTATGGGCGCGGATTTGCCCTTCAGCGCCTCGGCCAGAACCGGGCCTGAGAACTCGTTGCCCAAAGGCTCAGGGCCCATGCCCGCCAAGAGCTTGTGGCTGTCCTCCTCCGCTGTCGGCACCAAATCCAGCGCGCCGAAGCGGCGGGGGTCTACAAAGCCGACACGGCCGCCATCCTCGGTTTCTATGGTCAGATGCTCATGCAAGGCGGGGGCCGCATCCAGCAGCATGCGGCCGGACATGCCGAGATGGATGAGCATGGACATGCCGTTATCCAGCCGCATGAGCATGAACTTGCCCCGGCGGCGAAAGCCCAGCACGACCGCGCCCGTGAGCACGCGCGGCAGCTCGGGCGGTACCGGCCAGCGTATATCCGCCCGGTGCAGCGTGGCGCGTTTGATGCGGCGGCCAGTCAGGTGACCGTCCAGCCCGCGCATCACAGTTTCGACCTCAGGGAGTTCCGGCATGGCAAAACAAGGCTATACTGGGTTCATGAGCCAGAACAACTCCAACGAGACCGCCGATTTCGGGTTTCGCTCCGTGCCGCGCGGGCAGAAAGCCGCCCTGGTGCGCGAGGTCTTCGATTCCGTCGCCGGCAAGTACGATATCATGAACGATCTGATGTCGCTCGGCATTCACCGCCTGTGGAAGCGGGAGTTCCTCGCGGCCCTGGACCCGCGCCCGCATTACCAGCTTCTGGACCTGGCGGCGGGAACCGGGGACATCACCTTTGGCTGGCTGCAGCGCGGCGGCGGGCCAGTGGTGATGTCGGACATCAACGACTCGATGCTGAGCGTGGGCCGGGACCGCGCGACGGCGAATGGCACGCTGGGCAACATCTCCTTTCTGGTGACGGATGCCGAGCAGATACCGCTGCCGGATGCCAGCTTCGACCGCATCTCGATGGCCTTTGGCCTGCGCAATTGCACCAACAAGGACAAAGTGATCGCCGAGGCGCGGCGGCTGCTGAAGCCGGGCGGGCGCTTCATGGTGCTGGAATTCTCGCGCCTGCAGATCGCGGGGCTGGAGAAACTATACGATGCCTGGTCGTTCCAGGCGCTGCCGCGTTTGGGGCAGATGGTGGCGGGGGATGCGGAGAGCTACCAGTATCTGGCCGAGAGCATCCGCATGTTCCCCTCTCAAGAGGTGCTGAAGGGCATGTTCGAGGATGCGGGGCTGGAGCGGGTGACGTATCGCAACCTCTCGGGCGGCATCGCGGCCATCCATTCCGGTTGGCGGCTGTGAAGCAGCTCCTGCTGATCGTGAGCGGCGGCATCGCGGCGTATAAGGCGCTGGAGCTGGTGCGGCTGGCCACCAAGGCAGGATACGGCGTAACGGCGGTGCTGACCAAGGCGGGGGCAGAGTTCGTTACCCCGCTCTCCTTGCAGGCGCTGACGGGGAACAAGGTGTACCAGGAGCTGTTCTCGCTGACCGATGAGAGCGAGATGGGGCATATCGAACTGTCCCGCGCGGCGGATCTGGTGGTGGTGGCGCCGGCCACGGCGAATATTCTGGCCAAGCTGGCTTCGGGGCTGGCGGATGATCTGGCCAGCACCCTGCTACTGGCCACCGACAAGCGCGTGCTGGTGGCCCCGGCGATGAACGTGCGCATGTGGGAGCACCCGGCCACGCAGGCCAATATGGCGCGGCTCGCCAAGCGCGGCGTGCTGGTGGTGCCGCCGGACGTTGGGCCTATGGCTTGCGGCGAGTTCGGGCCCGGGCGCTTGGCCGAGCCGCCGGTCATTCTGGTGGCGATAGAGGCGGCGCTGAATGACGGGCCACTCAAGGGCAAGCACGCCATTGTCACCTCCGGGCCAACGCATGAACCGATCGACCCGGTGCGCTACATCGCCAATCGCAGTTCGGGCAAGCAGGGCCATGCCATCGCGGCGGCGCTGGCGGCTCTGGGCGCGCGGGTGACGCTGGTGAGCGGGCCGGTGAACATCCCCGCCCCGCATGGCGTGACGCTGGCGCAAGTGGAGACCGCGCGTGAGATGCGCGATGCGGTGCTGGCCGCGCTTCCGGCGGATATCGCGGTCTGCGCGGCGGCGGTGGGCGATTGGCGGGTGGAAGCCGCGGCGCAGAAGCTGAAGAAGGATGGCAGCGGCGCGCCCCCTGCCCTGCATCTGACGGAAAACCCCGATATACTGGCCGAGATTTCCAAGCCCGGCCCGCTTCGGCCCAGGCTGGTGGTGGGGTTCGCGGCGGAGACCGAGAAACTGGCCGAGCACGCCGCCGCCAAGCGGGCGCGCAAGGGGTGCGACTGGCTGGTGGCCAACGATGTCGGCGGTACCGGCATCATGGGCGGCGATGAGAATGAGATCCTGCTCCTCACCGCATCCGGTGCCAAGCCTTGGGCAAAAATGAGCAAGACCATGCTGGCGGCAAAGCTGGCTGAACGAATTGGAGACTATTTCGCATGACTGTACCGGTGAAAATCCGCCGCCTCGCGCATGGCGTGGGGCTGGACCTGCCTGCCTACACCACCGCGGGCGCGGCGGGCATGGACCTGTTGGCGGCGGTGGAGTGCCCGGTGAGCATCGCGCCCGGCCAACGCGCGCTGATCCCTACCGGGTTCAGCATCGCCCTGCCGCCAGGCTATGAGATGCAGGTGCGCCCGCGCTCGGGCCTCGCGCTGAAGCATGGCATCGTGGTGCCGAATTCGCCCGGCACCATCGACGAGGATTACCGGGGCGAGGTCGGCGTGATCGTGTTGAACGCTGGCGATGAGGTGTTCACCGTTACACGCGGCATGCGCATCGCCCAGGCGGTGCTGGCCCCGGTGGTGCGGGCCGCATGGCACGAGGTGGAGGATCTGGACGAAACCGAGCGGGGCGCCGGCGGTTTCGGCAGCACGGGGCATTAATGAGCGGCAGCCGGGCAATTTTGCCCGCCTTGCGGCGGGAGTGGTTTCTCGGCGTGGCCCTCGCGGCCAGTCTGATCTTTTACGCGGGCATTCCCGCCACCTCCACCGCCGCGCTCGCGGTAAAAACGCTCTGCCTGTTCGCGGTGCTGATGGGATGCTCCCTGGCGGTGGTGCGGCATGCGGAGCATCTGGCCGTCCGGCTGGGCGAGCCCTATGGCACGCTGCTGCTCACTTTGGCGGTGACGCTGATCGAGGTCATCAGCATCTCGGCGCTGATGGCACATGCAGGCAACGCGTCGGCGCAGGCGCGGGACACCATCTTCTCGGTGGTGATGATCCTGCTCAATTTCATGGTCGGAATCTCGCTGCTGGCCGGGGGCTGGCGCTACCGGGAACAGCTGTTCAACCTGCAAGGGGCGAATGCGTATCTGGGCGTGATTATCCCGCTCACCGTGCTGAGCCTGATCCTGCCGAGCTATACCAGCACCACCGCCGGGCCGACGCTCTCCGGCGCGCAGGAGGTGTTCGTCGGCCTGGTATCCCTGGGGCTGTACGCGGCGTTTCTGGCGGTGCAGACGGTGCGGCATCGCGGCTATTTCGTGCTGGAGGAAACGGCGGCGCATAAGGCGCCGCCCAGCCTCACCCTGCCTCCAGCGCTGCATGCCGTGCTGCTCGCCGCCTATATGGCGCCACTGGTGTATCTGGCCGACCAACTGGGCGAGCCGGTGAGCGAATTGCTGCGCATCTGCCACGCGCCGCCGGCGCTGGGGGGCGTTGCCATCGCCCTGCTGGTGGCAACGCCTGAGGCGCTGGGCGCGGTGCGCGCCGCCCTGGCCAACCAGTTGCAGCGGGCGATGAATATCTTCATGGGCTCGGTGCTCTCCACCATCGGCCTGACCATACCGGCGATGATCGTGGTCAGCCGGGTCATGGGCTATAACCTCGTGCTCGGGCTGCAAAACGCCAACGCCCTGATGCTGATCCTCACCCTGGCGGTCAGCCTGATCACATTTTCCAGCAACCGCACGAACGTGCTGCAAGGCGCGGTGCATCTGGTGTTGTTCGGCGCGTATCTGATGCTGATTTTCGAGGCCTAAGACCCCGCGACCCGCACCTCGATCTCGTCATAGCGCTTGAACTTGTAAATCGAGACAGAGACGATCCAGCTCAGTACGAACACGCCGATGATGACATAGCCGAGCGTGCCGAAATTACCGTTCAGCGCGGCGATGCCCCCCCATATTGCGCCGGAGAGGTTGAACTCCCCCTGCACCAGCCCCAGCGTCTCCAGCCCGCCGACAATAAGCGCCACCAGCACCGAGACCGAGGTGATGGTGATGTTATAGTAGAGCTTGCGCAGCGGCCGGGCGAAGGCCCAGCCATAGGCGCCGAGCATGAGGATGCCATCAGTGGTGTCGATGAGCGACATCCCCGCCGTGAACAGCGCCGGGAACAGCATGATCGACCAGATGGGCAGGCCGTGCGAGGCTTCGGCGGCGGAGATGCCGAGCAGCCCCACCTCGGTCGCGGTGTCGAACCCCAGGCCGAAGAGCAACCCCACCGGGTACATCTGCCAGCTATGCTGGACCAGCCCGAACAGCCCCCGGAAAATCCGCCCGAAAAACCCGCGCCTGGCGAGGAGCAGGTTCAGGTCTTCATCCGAATATACCCCGCCCGACTTCACGTGGTGGAAGGTCTGGAATACCGAGACCAGGACGAGGATGTTGACGCCGGCGATGGCGAGCAGAAACCCGGCGGAGACGAGCGTGCCGGCGACGCTGCCATAGCTCTCCAGGGCCGCGAAATGGGATTTGGCCTCCACGGCGGTGAGCGCCACCGCGGCGGTGAGCGCGAACACAACGCTGGAATGGCCGAGCGAGAAATACAGCCCCGTGCCCAGCGGGCGCTTGCCCTGCTGCATCAGTTTGCGGGTGACATTGTCGATGGCGGCGATATGGTCGGCATCCACCGCGTGGCGCAGGCCGAAGCTATAGGCTAGAAAAGCTGTGCCCAACAAAAGCGGATACTGCCGGAAAACCGCGATCGCCGCCCCCCAGAGCAGTATATTGGCCAGCACCAGGGCCGCGTACAGCGCCACGATCCTGCCGCGCAGATCGCCTGAATCGTCCCCGAATGCCCGTCTCAAGGCCCTCAGCATCGCGCCTGCCCCTGTTTCCGTCTGCTCACCGCTTATCCGCGCGCCGGTATGATGTAAACACAGATTTCTCATACCGACATAATTTCGCGCGCCGGCGCAGACTTACTGAAGCCATCCCTTATGCTCTACACTGCGCCGGAAGCGGAGGCAGGGCGATGGAACGGATCACGATCACAATCGACGACGAATTGCTGGCCAGCATCGACGCATTGGCGGCCCAGCGGGGCTATGCCAGCCGCTCCGAGGCAATCCGCGATATGCTGCGCGACGCCGCCAAGCACGAGCATGTGACCGCAGGCGACGCCCCCTGCGTGGCCAGCCTGACCTATGTGTATGACCACTCCGTGCGCGAGCTGCCGCAGCGCCTGGTGGACGCGCAGCACGCGCATCACGACCTCGGCATCGCCACCACGCATGTGCATTTCGACCATGATAACTGCCTGGAGGTAGCGCTGCTGCGTGGCCCCGCCGCCGCCATACAGCGCCATGCCGACACGCTGACAGCCCAGCGCGGGGTGCGCTACGCGCATCTGCACCTTATCCCTCTAACGCGGGAGGGCCAGCCGCACGCGCACGGGGCGCACACGCATAGCCATGACAGGCTGTAGCTGTCATCAAAGCGCAACGCCTTACCCGGGTGACAAACCCCTTTGCCATGGTTAAGGGGGGCTATACGTCCAACCCCGAATGCCAGGTGGCGAAATGACCAATTATACCCCCACTATCCTGGCCGGGCGCCGACTTCCGAACCGCTGGGACGGGGCGGCGCTGTTGCTCGTCATGGGGCTGCTGATCGCGCTGGTGGATGTCGGCCGGGGCACGATCTCCACGCCCATCGCCGCCATCCAGAACACGACGATCCATCTCGACCCCTCTTATTTGCCCTATTACGCGCTGCGCTCCACCGCGCGCATGTTCGCTGCGCTGTTCTTCTCGTTGCTCTTCACCCTCACCTATGCCACGCTCGCGGCCAAATCCCGCCGCGCGGGCATGGTGCTGGTGCCGATTCTCGACATTCTGCAATCCGTGCCCATTCTGGGCTTCCTCACCTTCACCACCGTGTTCTTCATGGGGCTGTTCCCCGGCAAGGTAATGGGCGCCGAGCTGGCCTCGGTGTTCGTGATCTTCACCAGCCAGGCCTGGAACATGGCGTTCAGCTTCTACCAGTCATTGACCACCCTGCCGAATGATCTGCAGGAGGTCTCGCGCAGCTTCCGCCTCAGCCCATGGCAGAAATTCTGGCGGCTGGACGTGCCCTTCGCCATGCCGGGGCTGGTGTGGAACACCATGCTCTCAATGTCTGGCGGCTGGTTCTTCGTCGTGGCGTCCGAGGCGGTGACGGTTGGCAACACCACTTTCACCCTGCCCGGCATCGGCTCCTACGTGGCCACGGCGCTGCGCGAGGAAAATCTGCGCGCCATCTTTTATGCCATTATCGCCATGCTCGTGGTGATCCTGCTCTACGACCAGCTGATTTTCCGCCCTCTGGTGGCGTGGTCGGCCAAATTCCGCTTTGAGACCACGGCGGCGATCACCGGCCCCGAGCCCTGGATGCTGAAGCTGCTGCGCCGCACGCAGCTGTTCCGCGAGATTGGTGAGACCGTGAACGGGGCGATGCGCTCGGTGTTCCGTCTACGGCTGAGCTTCGCCGCGACGCGCCAGGTTGATGAAAGCCGCGAACCCTCCCGCGCGGTGGACGCGCTGTGGTTCGCCGCCATCACCCTGGTGGCGGCCTATGCGGGGTGGAAGATCATCGGCTTCATCTCCGGCACGCTGCATTGGCACGATCTGGGCCAGGCGGTGCTGATGGGCGCCTGCACCATGCTGCGCGTGATCGTGCTGATGGCCGTGGCGGCGATCATCTGGGTGCCGGTGGGCGTGTGGCTCGGCCTGCGCCCCAAGGCCACGCGAATCGCCCAGCCGATCGCGCAATTCCTCGCCGCCTTCCCGGCCAACCTGCTGTTCCCGCCGGTGGTGCTGCTCATCGTGCACTATCATCTCAGCGCCGATATCTGGCTGACGCCGCTGATGCTGATCGGCACGCAATGGTATTTGCTGTTCAACGTCATCGCCGGGGCCGCCGCCTTTCCGGGCGACATGAAAGAGGCGGTGGCGAACTTCCATATCCAGGGCTGGCTCTGGTGGCGCAAGGTGATGATCCCTGGCATCCTGCCCTATTTCATCACCGGCGCCATCACGGCCTCGGGCGGGGCGTGGAACGCCTCCATCGTCGCCGAGGTGGCGAGCTGGGGCAACCATACCCTCGCCGCGCACGGGCTGGGCGCCTACATCGCCGAGGCCACCGCCAATGGTGACACGGCGCGCGTCGTGCTCGGCGTCGCGGTCATGTCCACCTTTGTCATCACCTTCAACCGTATTCTCTGGCGGCCGCTCTATGCCTACGCAACCCGCCGCACCACTCTGGGGTAAGATCATGGATCAGAACGCATCTCAGCCGCTGCTCACGGTCCGCAACTGCCGGCAGTCCTACCACAAGGAGGCCAGCGCCGACCTCGTGGTGCTGGACGATGTCGACCTCACCTTGCAGGAGGGCGAGATCGTCGGGCTGCTCGGGCGCTCGGGCTCGGGCAAATCCACCTTGCTGCGCATTGTCTCCGGCCTGCTGAAGCCGACCGCCGGCGAGGTGAAGTGGCGCGGCCAGCCGCTGCATGGCCCTGCAGCTGGGGTCGCGATGGTGTTCCAGAGCTTCGCCCTGTTCCCCTGGCTGACCGTGCAGGAGAATGTGGAGCTGGGGCTGGAAGCCCTGGGCGTGAAGAAGCATGAGCGCGAGGAGCGCTCGGAAGAGGCGATCGACCTCATCGGCCTCGGCGGTTACGACGGCGCCTACCCCAAGGAGCTCTCCGGCGGCATGCGCCAGCGCGTGGGCCTGGCCCGCGCCTTGGTGGTGCACCCGGATCTGCTGCTGATGGACGAGCCGTTCTCGGCGCTGGACGTGCTGACGGCGGAGACGCTGCGCACCGACCTTATCGACCTCTGGATGGATTCCAAGCTGCCGGTGAAGTCGATCCTCATCGTCACCCATAACATCGAGGAGGCGGTGCTGATGTGCGACCGCATTCTGGTGTTCTCCTCCAACCCCGGCCGCGTGGCGCATGAGCTGACCGTGCCCTTCGCGCATCCGCGCAACCGGTTCGACCCAGCCTTCCGCCAGTTGGTGGACGACATTTACGGCATCATGACCCGCCGCGCGCCGAAAGAGGTGCAGGCGGCGCCGGCGGCCCCGCCCACGGGCTTTGCCACGCCGCTGCACCCGGTGAGCACCAACCTGATGGCCGGCCTGCTGGAGACGCTGAGCAGCCCGCCTTATGACGGCCGGGCCGATTTGCCGGCGCTGGCCGCAGCATTACAATACGAGGCCGATGAGTTGCTGCCTTTGGGTGAGACGCTGGGTATGCTCGGCTTCGCCGAGCTGGAGGAAGGCGACCTCATCCTCACCGAAACCGGCAAGCGCTTCGCCGAGGCGGAGACCGAGGACCGCAAGGAGATCTTCGCGGCACAGTTGAAGGCGCATGTGCCACTGATCAACGCCATCCGCGCCGTTATCGACCAGCGCAGCAACCACCGCGCCGCTGCCGTGCGATTCCGCGATGAGCTGGAGGACCACATGTCCCCTGAATACGCCGAGGAAACGCTGCGCACCGTGATCTCCTGGGGCCGCTACGCCGAGATATTTGAGTACGATGAAGAAGCCCAGCAATTCGGCCTGGAGGAAGAGGACGAGGAGGAGGCATAAGCCTCCCCCGCGGCAATGTCTTCGCGGCTTGGTAAGGCTGGCCACTAAGGCTGCCCCCTTGGTGGCCGCCAGATTTTAAAAAATGTTTATTTCCCACGATATTTTCAATCTCGCCCGCTCACGGAATTACCCGCGTAACTTTCGGAATCCCCGCGGCCTTAATGCGCTTGGTCAGGTGATGCGGGCGATGATCCCCAGCGAAGATGCCGATAACGAAACGACCGCCGCCCCGAGGATGATCCAAAGCGTATCGATTTCGGTGGTCAGCAAAACCGCCAAGCTGACCGCCGCAATCGCAACGGTCACCCAATCCTTAAGCGCATCATGGCCGAGCGGGATCGCCGCGGCGAGCAGCAAACCGGCACTCGCCAGCACGACAGCCTGTAAGACCGCCTTAATGCGGGGATGCTCTATATGCCGCCTTGTGTAGTGGACAAGCGGGATCACCAGCAGGGCTGGCGTGATCATGGCGAGCCAGCCGGCGGCGGCGCCCGCCAGACCAGCCACGAAATAGCCGACGCTGACGATGTAAAGCCCGACTGGCCCCGGCGTGCTTCGCGTGATGACGACAGCCTCATTGAGCTGCTGGTCAGTCAGCACATGGTAGTGAACCACGAGCGAATCTTGAACCACCGGCAGAGACGCAAGTCCGGCAAAAGCGGTTGCGGTGCCCTTGAGCAGCAAGAGATAGAGCAGAGCGGCATTCATGACCTCGCCGCCGGTAAAAACGCCCCCACGACACCCGAGAGCAACAAAATGTAGATTGCCGGGACACCAAGCCCGGCATAGGCCCCAAACGCCGCCGCCCCGATGATGATGACACGCAGCCGCGCGCCACCTTTGAAGTGAGGGCGTGCAATCGTCCAACTGGTTTTAGCGGTGATCGCCACCGCCGCGGCAACCGCGCCATGAATGGCAGCTTGCGCCATATGGTTTTCCTGCCACGCGCTGAATAAAGCCGTCAGCACAACCACCATTAGCGCGCAGGGGATGGAGGCGGCGAGCAGCGCGGAAACCGCGCCGGGCAAACGCCGCAACAGCCAGCCGAGGGCCGTGCAGTTGGCGAGCAGGTTGGTGCCCGGCGTCAGGCGGCCAAGCGCGAAGCAGAGGGCGAAACTGTCATCCGTTAGCCAGCGGCGTTTCGTCACCAATTCCCGGTGCATCACCGCCGAGGTTGCGCTCCCGCCACCCAAGGTGAAGTTGCCGTAACGGCCAAAAAAATCGATGATCCGGCCAAGGCTGGGGGCAGGCGCAAGGCCGCGCGTGGTGCTTGCTGATTCGACCATTCGTCACCCCGCTATATTTTCATGCCTATAACGATAGCCGGGCGGAACGGTACTCGCCAATATCTAAAAATCAAGGAAATATGTAAATCAACAAAGTCACGTACCCGGCATAAATGTTCTTGCGGGCTTCATGGTTCAGTATAGGCCCACCGCGCGCCGGCTCTGCGCTGCCTATCCGGGCAATTTGCCTCACCAGCTTTGGGGGCGCACCGCTCAACCCCCCGGCTCGCGCCAGGGGGAAGCTCGCGGGCGCTTAGGACTTCACCGGATAGGTGAAAGAGAACGTCTCCGTGAACGGCGCCCACCAGGGCGGGATGCCGGTCGCCTTGTCGGTATGGCGATAATAACCATTCACCGAGGGCGGCTGGAACGTGTAAACCACGGTGTATTTGCCGGGGCCGTCCATCGCCAGGCTATCGGCGTAATGCGGGCCGTCATCGGCGCTCATCGGCAGCAGCTTGCCCTTTGCCGCCCAATCCGTGCCCTGCTTGGTTAGCACGTAGCTGATTGTCACATAGGGAATCCAGGACTGGTCGTCATAGCCCCATTGGTTGTTGGCGGTGGCGTGCAGGTCGACTTCCAGATGGATCGCATCCGTACCCATCGGCATATCGGGCGGCATCGGGTCCATCTCGATGCCCAGCAGGTAGCTCGTCACGATCTCCATGCTATCCTTATAATCCGGGCCGCCAATGTAATATTCCTTGGCCTGCGCGCCGTGCGCGACGGCGAGAATGGCGGCGGTGGCGAGTAGTCGTTTCGGCAGCATGTCAGGACTCCTGTTTTGACAAAATTTTGGGTCTGCCTGCCCATTTCGAGAGGCAGACGAGGGTGGCGAGGGTGGCGGCATAGGCAGCGAGTTGTATGCCCATGGGGCGGTCGGAGTAGCCGACCAGCGCCTGTAGAGCGCGGCCCAGCAGCGAGCCGGTGGAAAGCAGCCAGGACGTATCCCAGAGCTGGTAGCCAAAGGCGGGAATGATATCGTCATTGGCGAGCAGCGCCGCCGCCTGCCCGGCCATGCCGGCGGCAAGCAAGGCGATGAGCCAGCCGGTGACGCCGAACAGGCGCCGGAGCGGAATGGCCAGCAGGCCGCGATACAGCCCCCAGGAGACCGCCGCCCCGGCGGCAACCCCTAAGGCGGAGCCGGCGAGAATCGCAAACGCCGTAAGATGCGCAGCGGTGGCGATGCCGTAGAGGAACAGCACCACCTCCGAGCCTTCACGCAGAATGGCAACCGCGATGACCGCGGCCATGGCGAGCAGGGTTGTCTCGCCGGAGGTGACGGAAGCGCCCATGTCTTGCATCTGGCGGGCCATTTCGCGGCCATGCCGCGCCATCCAGACTGAATGCCAGCCGAGCATGACGACCGCGAAGCAGAGGATCGCGGCGTCGAACAGATCCTGCCCGTTACCGGCGAAGGCGCTGGAGAGCGCGCCGATGCAGGCGGCGACAAGGCACGCCCCGGCCACCCCGGCAAAAACACCGCCCCACAGATACGGCGCGCGCCGGCTGATGCCAACCGTGGCGGCGAGCACGATACCGACGATCAGCCCCGCCTCCAGCACTTCCCGGAAGACAATGATGAAGCTTGCCAGCATGTTATTTCGCCTCCGCCACGCCGTGTGCGGTCTCGGGGTGGTAGTCATCATAAAACGCATACATGCCAGGGGTGAGCGGCCCGGCGAACACTGTGATCGTCTGCTCCGGCACGACGATTTTCTCGACGCGCAAAGCCGGGCTCTCGAATTCATCCGGCGTAGAGTCGAGGTTGGTGACGAGGATCTTGAAGCGCCCGCCCACAGGCACCTGCACATGGTCCGGGGTGAATTTGTGATCCTGCAAGGTGAGTTGCACGCTTGGCGGCGCTGCCCCCGCCGGGCCGGCGAGGCAGGCAAAAGCCGCCGCCGCAATCATCTTTCGCCGCAAATCGTGAGCCATCCCGTGCCGCCTATCGTAGTTTTGCGAATAATTCGCATTCACATTAATGCTTGATAATGGAAGTCATTCGCAATAGCAAGAGACATCGCATACGGCACACGCCACCACCAAGGATAACCCATGACCCCCGGCCTCGCATTCACTAATGCTATGGATTCATTCAGAATTCCGGCGCAATACCTGATCGCCATGGATAACCGCACGCTGCATTTCGCTCTGCAGCCCTGGCAGTTCCTCATCCGCGCCGTGCACGTGTTCACGGTCTCAATCTTTTTCGGCGCGGTGCTGCTGCTGAATTTGCGCCTGCTCGGGCGGGCGGTGGAGCTGCCGTTATGGCCCTTTTTCCGGCTCGCCATGCCGGTCATTCATTCCAGCCTTGCGATAACGATGCTCACCGGCGTGGCGCTGTTCTTCTACGATCCCGTGGCCGTGGGCAGCCATGACTGGCTGACGCCGAAATTACTGTTCATCACGCTGGGGTTCATGAACGCCGCCTGGCTGAACAGCAACGGCAAGGCCGGGCGGCTGACCACGCCCAACGGGCAGCTGACCATGCCGGGCAGAACGGCCGTTATCATCGCCCTGGCGCTATGGACGCTGACGATCTTCTGCTCCTGCCTGAACGCCGAGCCGCCGCCGCGCCTATTTCTGGGGAGTTAAAGCCGCGTCAGCGCCCAATATACGGGCTGGCGCCCAGCGGCGATGGCCTTGGCCTCGTAGCGAGTCGGCGGCCAGCCCTGGGGGCGTTCGGTGGCGCGGGTGACCGCGAAGGCCGTCTGCGCGCCCAGTACCTCATCGGTCCATTCCTGATAGGTCGGATCGTCCGAGGCGATTCGCCATTCCCCCCCCTGCCGCAGCACGCGCGCGGCCTCGGCCAGCAGCTCCGGATGAACGAAGCGGCGCTTGGCATGGCGGGCCTTTGGCCAAGGGTCGGGGAACATCAGGAACAGCTTGCTCAAATACCCGTCAGCCATGCCGCGCAGCAAGGGCCGCGCGTCATCGGTGAACAGGCGCAGATTTGGCAGCGGCTCGGGGTGTTCCACGTTATCCGGGGCGATGCGCGAGAGCAGCGAGCAGATACCCGTCTCGAACACTTCCGCCGCGATATAGCCGACATCCGGGTTCCGGCTTGCCAGCTCATAGGCGTGCTCACCACCGCCGAAACCGACTTCCAGCCAGATCTCGCGCGGGGTGATGGCGAAAGGCACATCCGGCCAGGACAGGCGCGGCAGAAACTCTGCCAGCAGCCATTCCTGGCGCGGGCGGAGTTTCTTGCCTTTTACCCGGCCATAGAGCCGGTCCGGGGGCGGCTTAACGTCCAAAGGCCGCCTTCAGCGCCGGCGCCAGATCCGTCTTTTCCCACGTGAAGGTGCCGAGATCGGCATCCGGCGTGCGGCCGAAATGGCCAAAGGCGGAGGTCGGCACGTAGATCGGGCGGTTGAGCTGCAGATGCTCGCGGATGCCGCGCGGCGTCAGGTTCACCAGCTCGCGCAGGGTCTTGGCCACCTTGGCCTCGTCCACATCCGTGGCGGTGCCGTGCAGGTCCACGTACAGCGAGAGCGGCTGGCTTACACCGATGGCGTAGGAGAGCTGCAGCGTGCAGCGCTCGGCCAGACCCGAGGCAACCACGTTCTTGGCCAAATAGCGGGAGACGTAAGCCGCGGAGCGGTCAACCTTCGTGGGGTCCTTGCCGGAGAACGCGCCGCCGCCATGCGGGGCCGCACCGCCATAGGTGTCCACGATGATCTTGCGCCCGGTCAGGCCGCAATCGCCGTCCGGCCCGCCGATGACGAAAATGCCGGTCGGGTTGACGTAGAACTCGCTATCCGGCGGCATCCAGCCCTCGGGCAGCGCCGCCGCCACGATCGGGCGCAGCATTTCCTTCACGTCGGCCGGGGTCAGGCCCTCTACATGCTGGATGGAGACAACCACCGAGGTGGCGCCGACCGGCTTGCCGTCGATATATTTCAGCGTCACCTGGCTCTTGGCGTCCGGCAGCAAGCCCTTCACCTGGCTGTCCGCCGCGCGGCGCAGCTCTGAGATGCGGCGCAGGATCAGGTGCGAATAATAGATCGGGGCCGGCATCAGCGCCTCGGTCTCGGTGCAGGCGTAACCGAACATGATGCCCTGGTCGCCCGCGCCCTCATCCTTGTTGCCGGCGGCGTCCACGCCCACGGCGATGTCAGCGGATTGCGCGTGCAGATGCACGTCAACGGTCGCGTTCTTCCAGGAGAAGCCTTCCTGGTCGTAGCCGATGTCATGCACCGCCAGACGGGCGAGATGCGCCAGATATTCCTTGGTGATCGTCTCCGGGCCGCGAACCTCGCCCGCCAGAATGATGCGATTCGTCGTCACCAGGGTTTCGCAGGCAACGCGCGCATAGGGGTCGGCGGCCAGATAAGCGTCAACAACGGTATCGGAAATCCGATCCGCAACCTTGTCCGGATGGCCTTCCGAGACGGATTCCGACGTAAACAGAAATTCACCGCGATCACGCATGGCAAAACCCTTAAAGTTTCAGGCGGCCCGGATGGCCTATCCTGCCCCCCGGGTCAATACCCGCTCAGCGGCTAGAGATTAAAGGCGCAAGAAATCGCGCATGCCGTACAGCCCGGCAGGCTGGGCGTGCAGCCACATTGCGGCCCGCACGGCGCCCGAGGCAAAGACCCGGCGGTCGAACGCATGGTGGGTGAGGGAAATCTGTTCGTCCCCCGCCGTGAACAACACTGAGTGACTGCCGACGATCTGCCCGCCGCGCAGCGTGGCAAAGCCGATCTCGCCATCCTTGCGCGGGCCGGTATGGCCGTGGCGGCCCGAGACCATCACCTCCTCCAGCTCCACCCCGCGCCCGGCGGCCACGGCGCGGCCCAGGGCCAAAGCGGTGCCGGAAGGGGCGTCCACCTTCTGGCGGTGATGCATTTCCAGAATTTCCGCGTCGTATTGCGTGGGGGCCAGCGCGTGGCCGAGCTTTTCGGCCAGCAGCAGCAGCAGGTTCACACCGGTGCAAAAGTTCGGCGAGGCGATGATGGGAATGACCTTGGCGGCGGCGGCAATCGCTTCGTCACCCTCCGGCCCGTAACCGGTGGTGCCGAGCACCCAGGGCGTCTCGGTCTTGGCCAGGGCGGCGGCATGGGTGGCCACGGTGCTGGCATGGGTGAAGTCGATCACCACATCCGATTCGGCGGCCAGCGCCATGATGTCGGGGAAGTGCGAAGCCCCCCCCGGCGCCGCGCCGGAGCGGCTGGTGCCGCCCGCAAGCGTGGCGGCGGCGGCGGCTTCCTCAGCAAGATAAATACCCATGCGGCCGGAAATACCGGCAATTCCGATGCGAATTGTCATGTCTGCCAGGATACCGCGTTTTGGTGGCGCGCACAAAACCGCCACCGGATTGTTCAGTAATTATGCGTGGCGGCCAGATGTTCGGCCGTCGGCGCGCTGCATTCCGGCTGCAGGGTCACATGGTTGATCCCGAAGCGCGCGGCGAGCTGCGCCACGGCCTCTGTCAGCCATTCATCGTCAGTATGGCCGTTCGGCACCACCAGATGGCAGGTGAGCGCCGTCTCCGTGGTGCTCAATGGCCATACATGCAGGTCATGCACCCCCTCCACCCCCGGCAGCGCCAGCAGCAGGGCCCGCACCTCCGGCAAATCGACATGCGGCGGCACGGCGTTGACGGACATGGCGAGCGCGCCGGTGAGCAGCCCCCATGTCCCCCAGATGATAACGGCGTTGATCAACAGGCTGGTCAGCGGGTCCAGCCAATGCCAGCCGGTGAGCAGAATCACCCCGCCCGCCGCCACAACCCCCAGCGAGACCAGGGCATCGGCGGCCATGTGCATGAAGGCGCCGCGCACATTAAGGTCGTGCCCGCGCCCAGCCGAGAACAGCCAGGCGCAGAAGCCATTAATGAGAATACCGCAAGCCGCGACGATCATCACGGTCTTGCCCGCCACCGGTTCGGGCTCGAAGAAGCGGCGCAACGCCTCCCATGTCAGCCCGCCGGTCACGACCAGCAGAAACACCGCGTTGAACAAGGCGGCCAGGATGCTGGTACCGCCCAGCCCATAGGTGAAGCGGATCGTGGGGGCGCGGCGGCCCAGAATCACGGCAAGCCAAGCCACGCCCAGGCCCAGCACGTCCGAAAGGTTGTGCCCGGCATCCGCCAGCAAGGCGACGGAATGGCCGAACAGCCCGAACACCACCTCCAGCACCACGAAGCCCGCGTTCAGCGCCATGCCGAGCGCGAAGGCCACGCCCATATTCGCGGGCGCATGGGCATGGTGGTGACCATGATGATCATCATGATCATCATGGTGATGCACAGCGCCGGCCCCCATGGCCTTACATGCCTCCCGGATAATTCGGACCGCCAGCACCTTCCGGCACCACCCAGTTGATGTTCTGGGTCGGGTCCTTGATATCGCAGGTTTTGCAATGCACGCAGTTCTGCGCGTTGATCTGCAATTGCGGCTTGCCTGCCTCCTCGCCGATAATCTCGTAAACCCCGGCCGGGCAGTAGCGCGTCTCCGGGCTGCGGTACTCGTTCCAGTTCACCGAGATGGCCTTGGCGGGGTCAAGCAGCGTGAGATGCGCCGGCTGGTTTTCCTCATGGTTGGTGTTGGAGAGGAACACCGAGGAGAGGCGGTCGAAGGTGAGCTTGCCGTCCGGCTTGGGGTAGTCGATGGGCGTGCTGTCCTTGGCCTTCTTCAAATGGTCGTAATCATTGTGGTTCTTCAGCGTCCAGGGCGCCCGGCCCTTGAGCACGTAGGTCTCCAGCCCAGCATTGATGAGCCCGCCATACAGCCCCCATTTGGCAAAGCCGGGGCGGATGTTACGCACTTCGTGCAGCTCCGGCCACACCCAACTCTCCTTCAGCTTCTCGGTATAGGCCGTGACCTCATCCGGGCGGCTGCCCGCCAGCGCCTCGGCAATGGCCTCGGCCGCCACCATGGCGGATTTCATCGCCGTGTGGGTGCCCTTGATCTTCGGCACGTTCAGCGTGCCGGCGGCATCGCCGATGAGCACGCCGCCGGGGAAGGTGAGCTTGGGCAAAGACTGGAAACCGCCCTCGTTCAGCGCGCGGGCGCCGTAGGAGATGCGCTTGGCGCCCTCGAACATCGGCGCGATGGCCGGGTGGGTCTTGTAGCGCTGCATCTCCTGGAAGGGCGAGAGATACGGGTTCATGTAATCCAGCCCGACGACGAAGCAATACGCCATCAGGTTCTCGCCGAAATGGTAGATCGCGGAGCCGCCATAGGTGTCGGTCTTCAGCGGCCAGCCGATGGTGTGCAGCGTCAGGCCCTTCTGGAATTTCTCAGGTTTGACCTCCCACAGCTCCTTGATGCCGAGACCATAGGTCTGCGGGTCGCAATCCTCGCGCAGTTTGAAGGTGGTCATCAGCTGCTTGGAGAGCGAGCCCCGGCAGCCCTCGGAGAAGATGGTATAGGTGGCGCGCAGCTCCATGCCGCGCTGGAAATTGTCGGTGGGCTGGCCGTCCTTGCCGATGCCCATGTCGCCGGTGGCGATGCCGACGACGCGGCCATTCTCGATCAGCGTCTCAGCTGCGGCGAAGCCGGGGTAGATCTCCACGCCCAGCTCCTCGGCCTGCTGGCCGAGCCAGCGCACCACGTTGCCAAGGGAGACGATGTAGTTGCCCTCATTATGCATCTGCGGCGGGGTGGGCAGGGAGATGGCCTTGCTCTCGGTCAGGAAGAGGAACTTATCCGCGCTCACCGGGGTGGCGAGCGGAATCAGCCCGGGGTCGCATTCGGGGAACAGCTCCTTCAGCGCGCGCGGTTCCAGCACGGCGCCGGAGAGAATATGGGCGCCGACCTCGCTACCCTTCTCGACCACGCAGACCGAGAGTTCGGGGTTGAGCTGCTTGAGCTTGATCGCGGCGGCCAGGCCGGACGGGCCGGCACCGACCACCAGCACATCGAATTCCATTGCCTCGCGCGGCTGGGTCTGGTCAGACATGTTTGTTCCCTCCTGAATTGCCGTAATGGTGTAATGACGAATCAAGCCGGGCGTAAAGAGGGGGCGGGGCTGGCTGGGTCCCTTCCCGCACGTTAATGGGTACCGCATGGAACTGCTTGAAGCGCTGCGCCTGCAATGGGAATGGGGGGCCGACGAGGCGCTGCTGGACGCGCCGCAGGACCGCCGCAACC
>Ga0255356_1000707_pt1 | contig 22104 bp, 26 predicted proteins | sample HBST100metaG_FD_189944 | JGI IMG/M metagenome (GOLD analysis project Ga0255356, IMG submission 189944) | Peat soil microbial communities from Stordalen Mire, Sweden - H.B.S.T100 | ecosystem: Environmental > Terrestrial > Soil > Wetlands > Peat | place: Sweden: Norrbotten County, Stordalen Mire...
ATATATTATATCATTTTAAACGTCCACAGGGGAACTAGTCACAAAGCGATTGTAGATGCGCCCTGTCCGCCACCAGAATCCGCCGCGCCGCGGCAAGGCGGATCACGCCCTCGCGCTCCAGCAAGGAGAGCGTGCGCGACACGGTCTCGATGGTGAGCCCGAGATAATCCGCGATGTCCTGGCGGGTCATCACCAGATCAATCGCCTCGGCCGGCTTGCCCGCCGAAACCTCCAGCAGAAATGCCGCCAGCTTATGCGCGGCGCTGGCCCGGCCGAGCAGTTGCGAATGCGCCCGCGCCCGCGCCAGGGAGCGCATGGCGAAGGTATAAAGTTGCAGCGCCGCCGCGCCATCCCCGCCGGCGCGGGCTTCCAGCGCCCGGCGGGGATAGGCTGTCACCGCGCAATCGGTCACCGCCTCGGCGGATAGCTCGTGCTCGGGGCCGACCTCAAAGCCGAATACGTCACCTGGCATGTAAAAGGCGTCGATATGCCGGCGCCCATCATTCTGGAATTTGCAGCTGCGGACCACGCCGCTCACTACTTTGTAGAAGCTGACCGCCTCATCGCCCTCGGCAAAAATGCCGGTATCCTGCGCGAAATTTAAAACCGGCTGCACCGACGCGGCCTGACGTGCGGGCGGCTGCGCCGTGGGCCGCGTTTTCCAGGCGTTGACAGCCTGGACCTGAGCAAAACGGTCTTCGTGACGCAAAGCAAAAGCTGTTGTCATCGTTGTGGCTCCCCATCCTGACTTCTGGATGGGCGGCATCTAAGCCAACCTTGGCAAGGCTGGGTATCCGGTTTACCCCTAGTGGGTTTTACGTAGTTCCGGCGGCCCGTCCTTGCGCAGGACACCCAGCACCGCGTCCACCAGCCGGTTATCCATGAGCGGCTTCTCTAGAATCAGCCATACCCCGACGGCCTCCGCCCGCATCCGCAAAGCGGGCGTCACCGTCCCGGTCAGCAGAATCGCCCATGGCGATAGATTGCGCGCCCGCACTTGCCGTAAAACCTCGCAGCCCCCCATCAGGGGCAGGTTCTCTTTCAGAATCAGGCAAGCTGCCCCTGGCAGTTCCAGGCTCGCCAGCAAAGCCGGGCCATCCGCGTGCGTGCGCACATCAACTCCTTCAACCCGCAACACGAATTGCAGGGCATCCCGAACCGCCGCGTCGTCATCGACAACCATGACCAGAGGCGGCCCTTGGGCCATTTCTCAAAACTCCCGAGGCACAGCGAAGGCCCTCAAAAAAACGCACCTCATCCCGGCTAACAGACATTCACCTGGCATGATTTGATCCAGCTCAAACCAGGCGCCGGCATTCCAAAAAGATGCTGAAAAGCGCGCGGGCGGCGCGTATTTATATATTGGAGGTGCGGGAGAGCAGCACCATGCGCACCAACTCGGGCAAATTAGCCGCCCCCATCTTGGTCATGAGGTTGGCGCGGTGCACCTCGACCGTGCGCGGGCTGATGTTCAGATCATAGGCGATGGTCTTATTGGGCAGGCCTGTGACCAGGCCGTCCAGCACCTCGCGCTCGCGCGGGGTGAGGCCGTTCAGCCTGGTTTCGACCATGCTGGCGGCATCCGTGCGCTGGGCATCCCGCGCGTAGCGGTCCAGCCCGGTCTGGATGGCGGCGATCATCTTCTCGTCCGAGAACGGCTTCTCAATGAAATCCACCGCGCCGGCCTTCATAGCCTCCACGGCCAGCGGCACGTCCCCGTGCCCGGTCATGACGATGACGGGCAGGCCGATGCGACGGTTGAGCAGCTCATGCTGTAAATCCAGCCCCGAGAGGCCCGGCATGCGCACATCCGTGACCACGCAGCCGGGCTGCACCGCCGCCAAGCCATCCAGAAACAGCGTCGCCGAGGCATAAGTGCGTACGGCGAAGCCAGAACTCATGAGCAGGAAGGCCAAGGAGTGGCGCACGGCGTCGTCATCATCAACGACATGTACGACCGGATCAGTCGGCATCCGGAGCTTCCTCCGCCGGAACGCTAGGCAGCGTGAAGGCAAAAATAGTGCCGCCGCCAGGGTTCGGCTCGGCCCATAAGCGGCCACCATGCGCCTCGATGATGGTGCGCGAAACCGAGAGCCCTACGCCCATGCCGTGCGATTTGGTGGTGACAAAGGGGCGGAATAACTGCGCCAATATCTCCGGCACGATGCCGCTCCCCGTATCCGTGACGCTGATGCGCACCAGGCTGTCATTAAAGGGGGCGGTACCGATGATCATGTCCCGCCGCGTTGTATCCTGCATCGCCTCCATGGCGTTGCGGATGAGGTTGAGCAGCACCTGCTGCACCTGCACCTTATCCGCAACAGCGTAAGCGGAATCTGGCTGGAAGGTGAAGCTTACGCGCACGCCACTCTCCCGCGCGCCAACCAGAGCCAGGGCGCTCGCCTCTTCGATCAGCTTGGGCAGGTACTCCGTGCGGCGCTCGGTCTCCCCGCGCGAGACGAATTCGCGCAGGCGGCGGATGATCTGCCCGGCGCGCAGGGCCTGCTCGGCGGCACGCTCTATGCCATCACGCAGCACGGACAAATCGGCCGCGCCGTCCCGCTCCAGCAGGCGGCGGCAGCCGTTCAGATAGGTGGCGACGGCGGTGAGCGGCTGGTTCAGCTCATGCGCCAGGGTTGAGGCCATCTCCCCCATGGCGGTGAAGCGCGACATATGCGCGAGCTCGGCCTGCAGCTCGTGCAGACGCTGCTGCGTCTCCTGCCGCTCGGTCAGGTCTCGCACGAAGCCGATGAAGGTGCTGCGGCTCTGCGTTACCGCCTCGCCGATGGACAGCTCCATGGGGAAGGTCGAACCATCTTTACGCAGGCCGATGACGACCCGGCTGGAGCCGATGATGCGTTTCTCGCCGGTGGCGAGGTAGCGGGAGAGGTAGGAATCGTGCTGCTCGCGGTAGGGTGAGGGCATCAGCAGGCTGACATTGCGCCCCAGCACCTCGGCCGCGCTGTAGCCGAACAAGCGCTCGGCGGCGCTGCTGAAGGACTCGATGACACCGGTGGGGGCGATAACGACCATCCCGTCCGGCACGGTATCAAGGATGGATTGCAGATGCGCCTCACGCTCGCGCAGCGCGGCTTCGGCACTGCCGGGCGCGCCACCCGGCGCGATCGTTTCTGCTGCCTTTCCGGCACTGTTCACTTACATTGCCCCGTGCGGATTGTGCGTTATAGCCCGGGCATCCTACCTCGAACACCTGAAAACACAACCGCTTGTGTTATGAGCGTACCGCTTCCCTAAACCGGTACTACCTCGTCGTGAAAGCTGAGATTCCGCACCTGCGATGAGATGAGCGTGCCGCGCCGCCCGGCAAGAATCTCGGCGGCGTCCTCAATCCGGCCGATGGCGGCCTGCTTGCCGGTCTCGCGCACGAAGGCGCAGGCGGCTTCAGCCTGGGCGCGCATGGAACCACCGGAGAAGCCGGGGATGTGGGCCGCGAGCGCGTCCGGCCCGGCGCAGGCAACAACACGCTGCTCCGGGCCGCCGTAATCGAGATATATGCCAGGCGTGTCATTCAGCAGGAGCAGGAAATCCACATCCAGCCGGGCGGCGAGATAGGCGCTGGCCGCATGGCGATCGACCACGGCTTCCAGCCCGGTGAGCCTGCCATCCTTGCTTACGCTGACCGGCACGCCACCGCCGCCGCCGCAAATGACGATGACGCCAGTATTTACCAACCTGTGGATGGCGTCGAGCTCGATGATTCCGGCCGGTGCCAGAAACGGCACCAGACGGCACCAGCCGCGCCCGGCGGGGCCGATCTTCCAGCCATGCGCTGCGGCCAGGCGCTCCGCGGTGGGTTGATCGAAAACCGGACCTACCGGCACGCCGGGGGCGTGGAAGCCACGGTCGCGCGGGTCAACCTTGGTTTGCGTCAGCATGGAAACGGCCATCGCCCCCGGCGGGAGGGCGTTGCGCAGCGCCAGCTCCAGCTTGTAGCCGAGCCAGGCTTGCGTCTGCGCCTGGAGAACATCCAGTGACTGCAACTCCTGGCACGGGCCATTCAACGCCTGCAGCCCGAGCACACCAAGCTGCGCGGCGTTGCCATGGGTGACGACAAGCTGGTTACCCGCAAGAACCAGCCGCGCGAGCTGATGCGCCGTGGCATTGAGGGCTTGCAACTGGGGGATTGGCGCCAGTTTCGTGCCACGCGGGAGCAGGGCACAGCTCCCTAAGGCGGTTAAAATTCTCATTGCTGTATCATAATATATACGACACGTGCCGGCTAGATGCTTTTCAGCACATCAGGGGCGTAAATAAGCCAGGAAATGCCGCTCCGCCCGGCGGAAGCCGAAAATGAGCATGAACGAGATGCAGAGATAAATAAGCGCCGCCAAGCCGAAGGCGTTGAACGAATCGTAAGTCGCGGAATTGGCGTCGTTGGCGACTTTCAGGATGTCCGGCACGGTGGCGGTGAAGGCCAGCGTGGTCGCGTGCAGCATCAGGATGACCTCGTTGCTGTACACAGGCAGAGCCCGGCGCAACGCGCCTGGGATGATAATGCGGCGGTAGAGGGTGAACTGCGACATCCCCAGCGCGCGCCCGGCCTCGACCTCGCCGAACGCGGTGTCGCGGATGGCGCCAGCGAAAATCTCGGTGGTGTAGGCCCCGGTGTTGAGCGCGAAGGCGAGGATGGTGCAATTGATGCCCTGGCGGAAGAAGGCGTTCAGGGCCACGTTATGCTGCACCACGTCCAGGCTGTAGACGCCGGTATAGATGATGAGCAGTTGCACATAGAGCGGCGTGCCGCGGATGATGAAGGTGTAGAGCCAGACCGGCCCCCAGATGAACGGGTTGCGCGCGTTGCGGGCGATGGCGAAGGGCAAGGCGAGGCAGAAGCCGATACCGCAGGCGCTGACCAGCAGCCACAACGTCATGGCCAGGCCGGTCATGTTGTAGCCGTCCGTGTATAGAAACTCGCGCCAGTAATTCTGGATTATGTAGATCATAGCACCGCCTTGCGCACGCCGGCGCTGTATTTGCGCTCCAGCAGCAGCAGCACGCCGTTCGAGACCATGGTGAGGACGAGGTACACAGCGCCGGCCAGCACCGAAAAATAGAACATGCGGAATGTGCCCTTGCCGGCATCCTGCGTGGCCTTGATGATGTCCGACAGGCCGATGAGCGAGACCAGCGCCGTGGCCTTCAGGATCACCTGCCAGTTATTGCCGAGGCCGGGGAGCGCGTAGCGCATCATCAGCGGGAAGGAGATGCGGCGGAACACCAGGAAGGCGCCCATGCCGAAGGCGCGCGCTGCCTCTAACTGGCCTTTCGGCACGGCGAGGAAGGCGCCGCGGAAGGTCTCGGTGAAATAGGCGCCGTAAATGAAGCCCAGCGTGATGACGCCGCTGGTGAAGGGGTTCAGGTTGATCTGGTCCAGGTTGAAATAATCGGTGGCGTCGTTCAGCCAGATTTGCAGGCTATAGAACAGCAACAGCATGAGCACGAGATCTGGCACGCCGCGGATGAGGGTGGTGTAGACCGTGGCAATGCCGCGCAGAGCACGGCTCTTGGAGAGCTTGGCCGTGGCGCCGAGCAGGCCGATGAGAAAAGAGACAAGCAGGGAAAGTACCGATAGCTCGATGGTCGTTTCCGTACCGGCCAGAATCTGCGGCCCATATCCCGCGAGGTCGAACATATTTGCGCTCCCGGAAAACCGGCGGCCCGGGCTAGCTTGCCGGGCCGCCGCGCCAGACTACTTCGCGGCCGTGGTGCCGTAGACGTCGAAGTTGAAGTATTGCGACTCGATCTTTTTATAGGTGCCGTTCTTGACGATCTCGGCGATGGCCCAGTCGATCTTCTTCAGCAGCGCAGTGTCGTTCTTGCGCACGCCAATGGCGATGTAGGAGCCGAGCACGTCCTTGGGATCGTAGGTCACATTGCCGCCAAAGGCGTACCCGGCACCCTTGGGGGTGCGCAGGAAGCCGTAATCGGCCTCGACCGAATCTTGCAGCGAGGCATCGAGCCGGCCGGAGAGCAGGTCGGCATAGACCTGATCCTGGCCTGGATAGGAGACGACGTTCACGCCTTCCGGCTGCCAATAGGCCTTGGCGTAGCTCTCCTGAATGGTGCCGGATTCCACGCCCACGGTCTTGCCCTTGAGGCTTGCCGCTGTCGGCTCCAGCCCGGTGCCCTTCTTGATGACCAGGCTGGTCGGCTCGTTATACATCTCGGATGAGAAGGCGATCTGCTTGGCGCGCTCTGGCGTCACCGTCATTGAGGACAGGATGGCGTCGAACTTACGGGCCTGGAGGGCCGGGATGATGCTGGAGAAATCCTGGGAGACAAACACGCATTTCACCTTGAGCTCGGCGCAGATGGCCTTGCCGAGGTCGATGTCGAAGCCCTGAAATTGCCCGGAGGGGGAGAGGCTCTCGAATGGCGGGTAGGTTGCATCAACACCGTAGGTAAGCTGCGTGAAGTCCTTGGCCTGCGCGGCCAGCGGGGCCATGCTGCCCAGCGCGCAAAGCGCCGCGATCGCCGGCGCGAAAATCTTTTTCATCGGAAACTCCCATACAGAAACTGCCCACCGATGCGCTCGCCGCTCGGTTGTAACATTTTTAATCATGACTGGATTTATAGCGCCATGCAACGGAGGCCGCGACAGGGAAGTGAGGATTTTTTAGGCAAAGAAAAACCCAAGGGAAGAACTCTCCCCTTGGGTTTCTGCAGGCCGGAACCGGTGCTTACGCGCGCAAGGCGGCAGGCACGGCGGCGATGGCATGATCGACGATGGAAGCATCCGCTTGAGCACCGAAGCTTTCGCCAAGAATGGCGGCGGAGGCTGCGGTGGCGACGTCGATAGCGACGGCGCGGACCTCTTTCACGGCGGAAGCTTCCGCCGCGGCGATACGCTCCAGCGCCATGCGCTCACGGCGCTTGGCCGAGGCTTCGGCTTCAGCCGCGAAGCTGGAGGCCAGGCGCGCGGCTTCCGCCTTGGCGGAGGCCAGGATCAGCTTGGCATCCTCCACGGCTTGGGCCTGACGGGCCTTAGCGTCGGCCAGAATCACTTCCGCCTCACGCTTCAGCTGTGCGGCTTCCGCCAAGGCGGCGCTCACGCTTGCGGCGCGGGCGTCGAGCATGGAGGTGATGGCCGTGACGATCTTGCGCCCTGCGAGGACGGCGAAGATGACGACAGCCACGAACACCCAGAACGAGCCATGGGTGTAGAACGGACCACCGGCAAAAGCTTGGTATTCCATGGTTATGCCGCCTTGCGTGCTGCCAGCGCGTCATCAACGCGGGTGGCAAGCTTGTCTTCAGCGGGCAGGCTGCCCGTGAGTTTCAACAGGATGGAACTGGCCGCCTCGGCCGCGACGGGCTTGATGGCGGCAAGCGCCGCAGCCTTGGTGGCGGCGATCTGCGCTTCCGATTCCGCGAGCTTGGCGTCCAGCTTGGCGGCCAGGGCTGCGGCGGTCGCGGTGGCATCGGCTTTCGCCGTTGCCACGGCCTTCGCCACCTCTGCCTGAGCCGTGCCGCGCGCCTGAGTGATCGTCGCGTTCAGCTGTGCCACCGCCTTGTCCGCTTCCAGCTTGGCCGCGCGAGCGGCGGCAAGGTCGCGGGCAATAACGGCGGCCCGGTTCTCCAGCACCTTGCCGACTTGCGGCAGGCCCCAGCGGGAGAGCAGCAGATACAGCACCACCAGGATGACCGCCATCCACAGCACCTGGTAAGAGGTGAGCGGGTTGGCGAAATCCATCTGTGGCATGGTGCCTTCCGCCAGGGCGGCGGAGGGTGCCAGCGCCAGCAGGATTGCGGTGCTAATGCGGCGCATTAGGTGAACAGGATGACCAGCGCGATAACCAGCGCGTACAGGGCAACCGCTTCCGTCAGCGCGAAGCCGAGCAGCACGTCGCGGAACATCGCATCGCGCGCTGCCGGGTTGCGGCCAACGGCGGAGACGAACGCACCGAACAGGTTACCAATACCGACACCGGCACCAGCGACACCGATGGTGGCGAGACCCGCGCCAACGTCCTTGGCGATAAGAGCGGCAGACTGAGGATCCATGTAACTTTCCTTTCCGAGAAACTTTTATAGGTCGAAATCAGTGCATATGCACGGCGTCGTGCAGATACAGGCAGGTGAGGATGGCAAACACATAGGCTTGCAGCCCCGCCACCAGCAGCTCCAGCGCGGCCAGGGCCACGTTCAGCCCCAGCGGCACCACGGAGGCAAACGCGCCGAGGATACCAAAGCTCGCGGTCAACAGCAGCATGAAGCCCGCGAACACCTCCCACATCACATGCCCAGCGGTCATGTTCGCGAACAAACGAACCGAGAGCGAGACGGGACGGGAGAGGTAGGAGATGATTTCGATCGGCACCAGCAGGGGCAGCAGCCAGACCGGCACACCCGCAGGGACGAAGAATTTAAGGAATTTAAAGCCGTGCGTATAGAAGCCCACGCCGGTGGAGAACACAAACACGAACAGCGCCAAAGTCAGCGTGACGGCGATATGGCTGGTGAAGGCGAAGAAGTAGGGGAACAGCCCGATGAGATTGCCCAGCAGGATGAAGCTGAAGATGGTGAATACCAGCGGGAAGAAGCGCAGCCCCTCCTCGCCGATTGTGTCCACACACATGTTGCGGACGAACTCGTAGAGCAGCTCAATAAGCGATTGCAGGCGGCCCGGCACCAGGGCGCGCTGCTTCAGGCCAATACCGAACAGGATGACGATGATCCCGGCGGCGGCGAGCATCGCCTCGTTGGAGTTGGTGAAGTTCAGCGCGCGGCCGAGCGGCCCCAGGCCCGGTGTAAGGCCGAATTGTCCCAGCGCGTCGATCGTCGGTCCTGCCATGCTCGTTTCCCGTCAGCCGCCTGTTTCAAGAAGGCTCGCGCCCCTTAAGTTACTTTTTACCCGCCGCGCGTAACAAATTGCGCAGCCCGGCAACCATTCCAACCGGGACCATGACAATCATCAGCCATGGCGACGTATGCAGGAGCTTATCCAACCCCCAGCCGATCACCACGGCGATGACCATCGCGGCCACCATCTCAACTCCCAGCCGCATGGCCAGCTCGATCGCGCGTTGTGCCGAACCGGCGCTCTTCTGCGCCGACTCTGGCCGCGGTGCCGCGACAGCGTCTTCCGCCGCCTTTAGCCGCCGCTCAAACGCCGCTTTGTCTCGACCTTTGTCCATGCTCCTGTTTTCAGCGGTTTGACACCACCGAGAAGTTGGCCCGGTTGCTACTCATCCCCCCCTGGCGTGTCAAGAATATCCGGGGAATTATATTGCACCCGGAGGTTTTGTCCCAAAATCATCCAATATCCGATGTTGACGCGGTTACGGTGTGACAGCCAGTTTAGGACTCTACTTGTATTCTTGAGGATTCGCCTTGCCCGTGGAAATGCTGCGCGAACTGCCGCTGGACCAGATATTGCTCGGCGATGCCGGGACGATGCTGCGCATGCTGCCCGACGCTTCCGTGAACTGCGTCTTCGCCGACCCGCCGTATAATTTGCAGCTGCGCGGCGAGCTACGCCGCCCTGATGACAGCCTGGTGGACGGGGTGGATGATGATTGGGACAAGTTCAACGACTTCGCCGCCTATGACGCCTTTACCCGCGACTGGCTGACCGAATGCCACCGGGTGTTGCTGAAGGACGGGACGATCTGGGTCATCGGCTCTTACCACAACATCTTCCGCATTGGGGCGATGATGCAGGATCTGGGGTTCTGGATCCTCAACGACGTGATCTGGCGCAAGACCAACCCGATGCCCAATTTCCGGGGGCGGCGCTTCACCAACGCGCATGAGACGATGATCTGGGCGGCGAAAAGCCAACAGAGCCGGTATAAATTCAACTACCAGTCCATGAAGGCGCTGAATGATGATTTGCAGATGCGCTCAGACTGGACCCTGCCGCTCTGCACCGGCGGCGAGCGCCTGCGCAACACGCACGGGCTGAAGCTGCACCCCACGCAGAAGCCCGAGGCGCTGCTGCACCGGGTGATCATGGCTTCGACCAGCCCTGGGGATGTCATCGTGGACCCGTTTCTGGGCACCGGCACCACCGCCGCCGTGGCCAAGCGGCTGCACCGGCACTTCATCGGCATAGAGCGCCACCCGGCCTATGTGGAGGCCGCCTGGGGGCGGTTGAAGGCCGAGCAGCGGGCACCCAAGACCGCCGTGGTCGCCCCGCCCTCCGGGCGCGAGGCGCCGCGCATCGCCTTCGGCAGTTTTGTCGAGCGCGGGATACTCAAGCCCGGCACGCAGGTGATGGACAAGCAGCGCCGCGTCGCCGCCGAAGTCACGGCCGAGGGCACGCTGGTCTCCGGCGCGCATCGCGGCTCCATTCACCAGGTGGGGGCCGCGGTGCAGAATGCGCCCAGCTGCAATGGCTGGACGTTCTGGCATTTTGAGCGCGACGGCGCGCTGGTGCCGCTGGATGCGCTGCGCAAGGAGTCTCACGAGAAAACCGGTCTATAGGCTGGAGGCACCGGCCTCCAGCCTATAGACATTGCTTCAGCTCCTGCCCGGCGTGCCGAGGCGCGTGAGCAACCCCGCCGAGGTGCTGTCGATAAGGCCGTGGCTGAAATCCACCAGACGCATCACCGTGCCGATTGCGATCTCCACAAGCACACCCTCGCCCAGGCAGGTCCGCAAAGCGGTGGGGAAGATGGCGCGCAGATACGCCATGTTGGCGGCGAACAGCACGGGCGGAATGCCTGTGCGGCCATGGGCGCGGCCGATATCCAGCTGGCGCTGGACGAAATCCGCCCCGTATTCACCTGAGAACAAACTCTCCAGCCAGGCTAGGTGCAGCTCCCGCAGCCGGCCGGTGCCGTTCTTCATGAAACGCGCCATTTGCGGTTCGGCCTCTATGGCGTTGTAGACCTTGTCGGTGACGCTAGGCAGCGCGCTGATGACATAGGGACGGAACGCGGCAATCCGCGCCCGCTCTTCGGCGGTGAGGGGGCATTCGGGAAGGCTTGAGGTTCCGACTTCAGGCGGAGGCGCGGCTGGCGATGCAATGGATGCCTCGACCTTGGGCAGCAGCTTGGCCAGCTGTGCCGTGGCGGCGCTGATGGAGGGCATTTGCGATCCGCCGCGCCCATGGCCGCCGGTGAGCGTACAGATCAGCGCGTTCTGGCCGCTTTGCCCGATCATGACCCGTCGGGACGCGGCCGACATGACAGCCTGGCCGAGCGTGCCCAGGGCAAGCTGGCGCATGGCCACCGAACCGGGGGCAAGCAACTCTGCGATGGCAGCGTGCAGCGCGCTGGTTTCGCGCCCATGGCGGGCCGCGTCCGCAATCACGCTTCCATCGCGCGCCACCACGGCGGCGGCCTCAATGGCGGTGGAGCTGCCGATGAGATCCTGTAGAACGGCGATCACTTCGGTCATGGGGGCAGTCACATTCTTAATGGCAAACATATCTTGGATTTATTCGCTGATTTTCGGGCAGATGGAAGTCATTTTCATCTTCTCGTAACTTTTTTGCCCCGAAAAAGCGCAACCATACCGCTGATGCTCGTATCAGCGCCATTTTATGCCTCTGACATGCAGTTTTCATCCCTAACAAGCGCTAATTTCGCGGCGTTTCTCCGCGTAACCAGGCCGGCTGCCGCCCTGATATGATGCTGGGGACCGTGTGGCACATAGAATCGGTCGAAGTCTGAGGAGGATTGATGCACTCCCCATAAGCACCGGAGGCGCATCTACAGACGCCTCGGCACGTACTTCGAAGCGATTGAAAGCCAATCCGCCCCCAGGATGGCGGGCATTACCGGCAGTTTCTTCGCCCCCCATCATTGACGCGGCAATTATGGCTGGTCCATGTGGCACGGCGGGCACATACGCTGGGTGCGCGCTGCGGGTCTGCGCCGGCCAACCTGCTCAGTGGCGGGCTGCTCGGCAAAGCAGCGCCGCTCGTGTTTATCAATTCAGGCGAGGCGGCTGCTCCCCCCGCCCTGCCCGCCTCATATCGAGGCCTTCTGCGCCGCCAGCCATTTCTCCGCGCTAATGAGCGACTGGTTGATGACCTGATCCATATCCAGATACTGGTACGTGCCGCAGCGGCCGATGAACTGCATCTTCGGCTCGGAGGCCGCCAACGCCTTATACTTCTCGTACAACGCCACATAGCGGCCATCGGCGGTTTTCACCGGGTAGTAGCGCTCCATGTTGTTGTCGCGGTAATCGCAGGGTTCTTCCTTCGTGCGCGTATGCCGCCCGGTGTTTTCCACCAGGTGGTGCGGCAGCACATGCCACGCGGTCTCGCGGGTGAATTTGCCGGTATCGGTGAAGTTGGTGACGCTCCAATCCTGCGCCGGCACGCCCTCCACCGTGCGGTGGTGGAAGCGCAGCGAGCGGTAGGGCAGCTCGCCCAGGGCGGCGCCGAAATACTCGTCGATAGGCATGGAATTGAAGCAGAAATCGTAATCCGCCAGCATATCCTTGTTGAAAGCCGTGTTCAGCGACACGGTGATACTGGGGTGCGCGAAGAGCGCCTCGAACACCGCCACGTAGCCGTCTCGCGGCATCATCTGGATCTCGTCATCAGCGAAATATGTGTCCGTGCGGTCGAACCGCAGGGGGATGCGCTTGACCACGGCGGCTTCCATGTCCTCCAGGTCGAAGCCCCACATCTTTTTGGTGTAGGGGCGGAAGAACAGATCCGTGAGGTCCTTGCCGATATTGGCGTACAGATACTCGGCGGCGTTGGCGGGCTCGGCGATGGGCAGGGAGACCCGGCGGAGATGCGCCCGCACCTCCTCCGCCGTTTCGAAGCTGGTGCCGAACACGGCGTTCACGGTGTCCAGATTGATCGGCAGTGGCACTTCCTGGCCGTCCGGCAGCAGCGCCCTTACCTTGTGCGTATAGGGCACGAAATCGCCAAATTGCTTAATCCAGTCGATCACGTTTTTGTTTTTGCTATGGAAGAGGTGCGGTCCGTAAACGTGCACACGGATGCCGTTTTCGTCCACATGGTCGTAGGCATTGCCGGCGATATGCGGGCGCTTGTCGATAACATGCACTTTATACCCTGCCTCGGCCAGCAGGCGCGCATGCACGGCACCAGCATATCCGGCACCCACGATCAGAATCCGCTCCATGGTCAGCTGTCTCCCTCATCCATACGCTGGAGTAACGGAGGCTCCCACTCCTCACAACCCCTTCCGTCCACGCCCAAAATTTGCCACATTCGGTCTATCATGCGTTTGCACGCCTCCTGTGCCGCCCGCCAAATACCGGACGGTGAAGAAGCTGTTTTGCTGCTCGGCCCTGCCGGAGCGGGCAAATCCGGGCTTTTGTTGCGCCTCCTTCATCATGGGTTCCAACTCGTCGCGGACGACCAGGTGCTGGTGGAGGATGGGGTGGCGCGCGCGCCAGAGGCGCTGGCCGGGTTGCTGGAGGTGCGCGGGCTGGGGATTTTCCACCTGCCTTACCTGGCCTCGGCAAGGCTGCGGCTCGTCATTCAGCTTGGGGTGCCGCCAGAACGCCTGCCCGCGCCGCGCATCCATGCCGGGCTCGGGCTGCCGGAAATCATCCTCGACCCCGCCTGCCCCGCCGCCGCTGAGCGCGCCGCCCTGGCCCTGGAGGCGGCCTGCGGGCGGGTGACGCAGATCGCCGGGGCGTTTGCCGCGTGAGCGACGTGCCGAAGCTACAGATCGTGCTCGTCACCGGCCTCTCCGGGGCGGGCAAGCTCTCCATCCTGCGGGCGCTGGAGGATCTCGGCTTCGAGACGGTGGACAACCCGCCTTTGGCCTCGCTGGAAGAGCTGGCGACCAGGGCGGAGCAGAACCTCGCCATTGGGGTGGATGCACGCTCGCGCGGCTTTGCCGCCGCCTCGGTGCTCGAATCCCTGGCCCGGCTGCGCCAGAACCCGCGCCTTGCCCCCTCCCTGGTCTTCGCCACCGCCAAAAATGAGGCGCTGCTGCGCCGCTACTCCGAGACCCGCCGCCGCCACCCGCTGGCGCAGTCCGGCGCCATCGCCAAGGGTATAGCCCTGGAACGCGAGCTGACCGCGCCGCTGGCCCGCGCCGCCGACTGGCTGGTGGATACCTCCGCCCTGCCCTTGTCCCGCCTGCGCGCGCTGATTGAGCAGCATTTCGGCGCCGCGGCGCCGGGCATGGTGCTATCGCTCGTCTCCTTCGCCTATCCGTCCGGCCTGCCGCCTGAAGCCGACCTCGTTTTCGATGCGCGATTCTTGCGCAACCCGTATTATGACCCTGCCCTGCGCCCGCTCTGCGGCCGGGACCCGGAAATAGGCAGTTTCATCGAGCAAGATCCTGATTTTGAAATATACTTCTCTAAAGTATTAGATATTATTTATTTTTTATTGCCGAGATTCGTGCAGGAAGGAAAAAAATATGCAACAATATGTGTCGGATGCACCGGCGGACAGCACAGATCTGTATATATGATTGAGAAACTCAGCACTCACCTCGCCGAATCGGGCTGGCGCGTCGGCGTCACGCATCGCGAGTCCGCGAAGTTTCTACCCGCCCGTGCCACACCGGAAATCCCTGCGAAGGAATGAGCTTTTCCCCATGATCGGTATGGTCCTCGTCACTCATGGAACGCTCGCCAACGCGCTGCGCGACGCCATGGAACATGTTGTCGGCAAGCAAAAAAACCTTGCCACTGTCTGCATCGAATCCGATGCAGAATTTGAGGGCCAGCGCGCCGAGATTGCGCGCCGGATGGCCGAGGTGGATGCGGGGGATGGCGTGATTTTACTCACCGACATGTTCGGCGGCACGCCCAGCAACCTCGCAATGTCCATGGCCACGCAGCCGGGGGTAGAGATCATCGGCGGCGTGAACCTGCCCATGCTGGTCAAGCTTGCGAAGATACGCGGCCAGGAGACCCTGGCCGAGGCCGTGCAACACGCCGAGGCGGCGGGCCGCAAATATATCTGCTCCGGGCACGAATTGCAGCCCACCACCTGCCGCGCGGCGGAATAACGCATGGAAGCGCAGGTTGTCGTGGATGTCGGCATCGTCAACCGCCGGGGGTTGCATGCCCGGGCCGCCGCCAAGCTGGTGACGCTGGCCGAGCAGTTCAGCGCCAATGTTGAGGTTTCAAAAGACGGGCAAGCCGTCTCCGCACGCTCCATCATGGGGCTGATGATGCTGGGGGCGGGCGTGGGCAGTACGGTGCGCCTCTCAGCTGAGGGGTTCGACGCGAAGGAAGCTCTCGACGCCATTGCGGCGCTGATCGAGGCCGGCTTCCATGAAACCGACTAGCGCGCGCGAGCAACGCTTTTCGGGGTATCCCGTTTCCGCCGGCATCGGCATCGGCCCCGTGCATGAGGCCGCCGAGCCGGAGCTGCTGATCTCCACCAAAAAACTCAACCCCGATGAAGTGCCCGCCGAGCTGACCCGGCTGGAAGAGGCGCTGGCGCGCTCGCGCCACCAATTGCAAAAACTCAAAAACCGGCTGGCGGCCCTGCCAGCAGACAGCCAGGCGGAGATTGCGCCGCTGCTGGATGTGTATCTGCACATGCTTGGGCCATCGCGCCTGCTGCGCGGCATACGGGCACGGATGCAGGAGGCGCTGCTTTGCCCCGAGGCGGCGGTGCAGGCGGAGGCGGAGGCACAGGCCGAGGCGATTTTGGCGCAGCCGGGCAATGACCGGCAGGGCCGCGCCCGCCGGGCCGAGGAGGTGCGGGAGCTCTCCCGCCGTATCCTGCGCAACCTCACGCGTCAGCCCTTCCGCAGCTTCACCAACCTGGCGCAAGGCTGCATTCTGGCCGCGCAGTTTTTGCGCCCGGCAGATGCGGCGCTCATTCAGCCCACGCGCTTCGCCGGGATCATCACCGCCGAGGGCGGGGCGGACGGGCATACGGCGGTGATGCTGCGGGCCCTCGGCCTGCCCGCCGTGCTGGGGGTGGATGGCGTGCTGGAGACGGCGGCGCCCGGGAGCCTCGCGATCATCGACGGTGAGACCGGCGAGATTGTGCTGAACCCGGCCAAGGCGAGCCTGGAGGCGGCGCGCAAGAAGCTCTCGGCGCAAACACGCGCGCGCCGCGCTTTGGCACAGTTGCAGCACCTGCCCGCCCAGACGCGGGACGGCGTGGCGGTGGAGCTGCAGGCGAATCTGGAGCTGCCCTTCGAACTACCGATGATCGCTGAATCCGGCGCGCATGGCATCGGGCTGCTGCGCTCGGAGTTCATGTTCATGAACCGCGAAGTGGCGCCGGACGAGGCCACGCAGGCGCGAATTTACCAGGATATCGTGGAGGCCATGGATGGCGACCCGGTGACGATTCGCGTGCTGGACTGGGGCTCGGATAAGGAGGTGGAGGCGCTGAGCCGCTATCTGCCGGAATCGCCAGAGCCGAATCCGGCGCTGGGGTTGCGCGGGCTGCGCCTGCTGCTGCGCCACCCGGCGCTGCTGGAAACCCAGCTCGCGGCGATTCTGCGCGCGGGGGCGGCGGGGCCGGTGCGGATCATGCTGCCTATGGTCTCAGTGGCCGCCGAGCTGCAAGCCACGCGGGACATTCTGCGCAAAGTGTGGCGGCGGCTGAAGCGGCGCGGCGAGCGCATGGCGGAGCGCCTGCCGCCCTTGGGGATTATGGTGGAGACTCCGGCGGCGGCGCTGGCGGCCGGGCATCTGGCGCGGCATGCGGATTTCTTTGCCATCGGCACCAACGACCTGACCATGTACACGCTGGCGGCTGACCGCTCTTTGCCCGCTGGCACAAAGCTTTACGACCCGCTGGAGCCGGTGGTGCTACGGCTCATCCGCCTGACGACGGAGGCCGCCAGGACAGCGGATATTCCGGTTTCGATCTGCGGCGAACTGGCCAGCCGGCCGCAGGCAACGCCGCTGCTGCTGGGGCTTGGCATCCGCCAGCTCTCCATGCACGGCAACGCCATTCCGCGCGTGAAACAGGTGATCCGCGCGAATACGCTCACCAATTGCGAGATTCTGGCCGCCGCCGCGCTGGCGGCGGAAAGCGCTGACGAAGTGCGGGAGATTCTGACCGCGGTGATGTAAGGGCTACACCGCCTGGGCGGCGGCGAAGGCACTGGACCATGCCCACTGGAAGTTATAGCCGCCGAGCCAGCCGGTGACGTCCACCGCCTCGCCGATGACAAACAGGCCGGGGACATTGCGGGCACCGCAGGTTTTGGAGACGAGATCATCCGTGTCGACCCCGCCGACCGTAACCTCGGCCTTGGAGAACCCCTCATTGCCCGTGGGCAGCAGCTCCAGGCGGTTGATGCGGGCGGCCAGGGCTTTCAAAAACTTGTCCGGCAGGTCGGCCATGTTGCGCGTATCCTCGCCCGCCAGATGCGCTGCCAGGCGCGCGGGCAGGAGCTCGGCCAGGATGGTTTTCAGAACCGCCTTCGGGCGGCGGGTTTTGGCGCCGAGCAGCGCCTCCTCGGCTTTGTGGCCGGGCAGCATGTCCACCGCGAGGCGCTCGCCAGCTGTGAGGTAGGAGGAAATCTGCAGCACCGCCGGGCCGGAGAGGCCGCGATGCGTGAACAGCACGTTCTCGCGGAACACGCGCTTGCCGGCACTCACGGCGGCGGAAAGCGAGACACCGGCGAGGTCCTGCATCCAGGCGAGATCCTCACCTGAGAAGGTGAGCGGCACCAGCCCGGCCCGCGGCGGCACCACGCGCAGGCCGAATCTCTTTGCCGCTTCATAAGAAAAATTCGTGGCGCCGAGTTTGGGGATGGAAAGCCCGCCAGTGGCCAGCACCAAGGCGGGCGCCTCCACGGAGCCCTGCGCGGTCCGCACGGTGAAACGGTCCGCGTACGAAATAGCGCGCACGGTGGCACCTAGGCGCAGCTCCACCCCAGCGCAGAGGCGCAGCAGCATGTCGAGAATCTGCTTGGCCGAATCATCACAGAACAACTGGCCCAGGGTTTTCTCGTGGTAGGCGATGCCCGCTTGTTCCACGAGGCGGATGAAATCCTGCGGCGTGAAACCCGCCAAGGCGGATTTGCTGAAATGCGGATTGGCGGAGATGAAGTTCTCGGCCTTCACCTTCAAATTCGTGAAATTGCAGCGCCCGCCGCCGGAGATGAGGATCTTAGCGCCCGGATTGGGGGCGTGGTCCAGCACCACCACGCGCTTGCCACGCTTTGCCGCCATGGCGGCGCAGAACAGCCCTGCGGCACCGGCACCGATCACCACAACGTCGTATGCCGTATGCGCCATTCAGAAAAACTCCATAAAAAAACCCGCGGCGGAGAAACCTCCGCCGCGGGCCGTTTAGCCTACAAACAGGCTTATGGGTAATGCTTCTTGGTGAGCTGATACGCTACCAGATAGAACCCCAAATACAGGAAGGGGATGAAGATAATCAGACCTTCGAGATCACCAAGCATGATCAGAACTTCCCGTTTGAGTTGGTTTCCTGCGTGTCGAACAGCACCGCGCTGGCGACGGAGATGAGCACGATCATCGTCGTACCCACCAGCCAGGCAAAGTACCACGGGCCGTAATCACCCGCGATGACCGCAAGGAACATGGCGAGGCCGAGAACCACGGCCAGCCCAACGAACTTTAAAAGCTTGCACATTAGCGGTTGCTCCTTAGTAGCTGTGCGTGTCGTGGCTGACGGCTTCAACCTTCACCTTGCCGCGCATCACGTAGTAGCACCATGAGGTGTAGGTGATGATGATCGGCGTGAAGACCAGGGCGAAGACCAGCATCCAGCCAAGGTTATAGGCGCTGCCCGTGGCGTTCCAGACCGTCAGGCTCTGATCCGGATTGGTGGACGAGGGCATCAGGAAGGGGAACATGCTCGCACCGGTCGTGAAGATCACGCCGATCCAGGCCACGGCACCCAGCCACCAGGCAACCACCGGCTTACCAGCGGCAACCATGGCGGAACCGCCCAGCATGCCCAGGAAGCCGAGAGCCGGCAGAACCCAGAGGATGGGGTAGGTGTGGAAGTTGTTCATCCAGGCACCAGCCTGCACGGCAACGCTCTGCCCATTCAGCGGGGTGGCCGCCATGTTCGGGTCAACCGCGGCGGTGAAGGCGAAGCCGTTCATGTGGGCAATCCACACGCCGCCAACCGCGAAGATGACCGCCGCCAGCAGCGAACCAACAATGGCGAAGCCACGGGCGCGGCCATAGATCGGCTGTTCGCCGCGCAGCATGAGCATGGTGCCGCCCTGGTAGACGGAAAGCGCCAGAGACATCACGCCGCACATAACCGCGAACGGGTTGAGCAGGTAAGAGAGGAACGACTCGTCCTGATAGTACTGGCCGGTCCAGCCATAGTGGTAGCCGACGCCTTCCAGCACGTTACCGAAGGCAGCGCCGTAGACGATCATCGGCAGCGCGCCGGAGGCGAGGAATGCCCAATCCCAGCTGCCGCGCCACTTCTTGCCGTCAACCTTGGAGCGGTACTCGAAGGCCACGGGGCGGATGATCATGCTGAACAGCAGCAGGATCATGACCACGTAGAACACCGAGAAGGAGGTGGCGTAGAGGGTCGGGAAGGCGGCGAAGATCGCGCCGCCGCCCAGGATGAACCACACCTGGTTACCGTCCCAATGCGGGCCAATAATGTTCAGGGCGACGCGGCGCTCGCCATCGGTCTTACCGACAAAGCGCAGCAGCGTGCCAACCCCCATGTCCATGCCCACCATGACGGCGAGGCCACTGAGCAGAACGCCCAGCAGGACAGCCCATATTACTTTAAGGACAACGTAGATTTCCATTTGAATATCTCCTGCTGGCTCTGCTTACTGCCAGGATTTGTCAGCAAAGCCGGGCTTGGCGAACATCGGCGCGGCACCGTCGGCCGTGTCGGTCGTGTCGTGATGCTGCGGCCCGAGGCGGGCGAACTTGAACATCAGGAACAGCTCGGCGGCGATGAAGGTGGAGTACAGCAGCGCGAAGCCGATGAGCGAGAACACCATATAGCCGACCGGATGGCTCGAAGCGGCCTGGAAGGTCGGCAGCCAGCCAAAGACACTCCAGGGCTGACGGCCAGCCTCAGCCGTGATCCAGCCAAACTCGCAAGCCAGGATCGGCAGCGGGATGGACCAGACGGACAGCTTAAGCAGCAGCGGATGCTTCTCCAGCTGGTTGGTCAGGCTGAAATAGGCCGCGAAGGCGAACAGGGCGACGAAGTAGAAGCCCAGGAACATCATGATACGGAAGGACCAGAAGGTCACGAACACGTTCGGGATGATGTCCTTCTCGGTCTGCTGCACGATCGCCTGCTGGTTGGCGGGGGTGATCTGCATCAGATCCTGGTTCGGCGCGTTGCGCTGTGCCAGGAAGCCGTAGCCCATGTCGGACTCGTTGGCCTGGAAGGTGGCGAGGTCGGCCGCATCGTGGTTCAGGCTATAGGCCTGCAACGCGTTGATGGCCTTGATGCCGTTCAGGATGAGCGGGCCGGCTTGCTGCTCAAGGGTGAGCAGGCCAGGGATCACGGTGGTCTCGGAATGGGCGATCAGCGGGTCCAGAATGTAGGGCACGCCGATTTCCGCCGAGTTGCTCTGCGTCGCGTCATTCGGGACGGCGAAGAGCAGCCAAGGCGCGGCGGCAGCGGAGCTGTGCGCGTTGCTGTCTTGCCACAAGCCTTCGATGGCCGCGATCTTGGTCGGCTGCACGAGATAGTCCAGACGGCCGAGGGCGTCGCCCAGCGTCACCACCGCGAGGGTGGAAATGATGCCGAAAATGGAGGCCATGCGGAAAGAACGAGCCGCCAGCTCCTTATGCCGGTTGCTCAGCAGGTAGAAGGCCGAAATGCCCATGACGAAGAGCGAGCCGGTCACGAAGCCTGCGATCGAGGTATGCACGAACTTCGCCTGCGCGTCCTCGCTGAATACCAGATCCAGGAAGGAGTTGAACTGCATGCGCATGGTCATGGGGTCGAACGAGGCACCCTTCGGATCCTGCATGAAGCCGTTGGCGATCAAAATCCACAGCGCGGAGAGGTTGGAGGCCAGGGCCACGATATATGTAACCGCGAGATGGGCGGGCTTGGAGAGCCGGTCCCAGCCGAAGAACATCAGGCCGATGAAGGTGGACTCCATGAAGAAGGCCATCAGGCCCTCAATCGCGAGCGGGGTGCCGAACACGTCGCCCACGTAATGCGAGAACATCGACCAGTTGGTGCCGAACTCAAATTCCATGGTCAGGCCTGTGGCCACGCCAATGGCGAAGTTGATGCCAAAGAGCTTGCCCCAGAAATGGGTCATCTCCTTGTAAATCTCCTTGCCCGTAATGACATACACGGTCTCCATCGCGCAGAGGATGAAGGTCATACCGAGGGTGAGAGGCACGAATAGGAAGTGATAAAGGGCGGTCAGCGCGAATTGAAGTCGCGACAGGTCCACCACATTCGGATCAATTAACGGCATTACCGTGTGCTCCAGCTGTTGGAAAAACTCTTTTAGTAGTCGGGTTCGCTATAGAAGCTTTTGTCGCCTATCCTGATTGATATAAATCAATAAGAGGTTGCAAGGAGGCAATTTATCCGGCGATGTGCGATGCCTGCCCAGCACGTAACGTATATACATCATCCATAAGGGCAAGTCCCGCCGGGCGGTGTGTTATATAGAGCACAGTCTTACCTTTTAGCAGGGGCGCGAGGTCACGCAGGAACTCCCGCTCGGTGGCGGCGTCGAGTCCTTCTGTGGGTTCGTCCAGCACCAGCCAGGGGGAGGATTTGAGCACGGCGCGGGCCAGCGCCACGCGCCGCCCCTGGCCGCCGGAGAGGTTCACCCCCGCCTCGCCGACCAGCGCGTCCAGCCCGCGCGGCTGGGCGCGAACAAAGGCGGCAAGCTGCGCCACCTCCAGCGCGTGCCACAGCTCGGACTCGGTGGCGTCGCCCTTGGCCAGCAGCAGGTTGTCGCGGATGGTGGTGTGGAAGAGATAGCTGCGCTGGGAAATGACCGTGATATGGGCGGCCATGTCCTCGCTGGCATAGGCACGCAGATCGTGCCCGCCGAAGCTGGCTGTACCCTCCTGGTACTCGTTGAAGCGCAGCAGCAGGTTGATGAGCGTGGTCTTGCCGGCCCCGGTGGCGCCGACAATGCCGACATGCCCCCCCTCGGGGATGCTGAGGTTGAGGTTGTGGAGCGCCCAGGGCGAGCCCTCGGCATAGCGCAGGCAGATGTTCTCCAGCTTCAGCGCATAGCCCTCCGGGCG
>Ga0255356_1000710_pt1 | contig 21983 bp, 17 predicted proteins | sample HBST100metaG_FD_189944 | JGI IMG/M metagenome (GOLD analysis project Ga0255356, IMG submission 189944) | Peat soil microbial communities from Stordalen Mire, Sweden - H.B.S.T100 | ecosystem: Environmental > Terrestrial > Soil > Wetlands > Peat | place: Sweden: Norrbotten County, Stordalen Mire...
GTGTCGAATGCATTACGCCGTCCGACCCTGTGAGGGCGAACCTCCCGTGCAGCAACAGGTTTTTTGCCAAGCCGCCGTAGACCAGCGAGTCGCCGTGCAGGTCAAGAAACTGCTTCAGCATCCATAGCCGCAGCGCCAGTCCCGCGCCGAGCGCCAGCGCTATGGAGGCGCCGGGCCCCAGTCGCGCCACCATCCCCCGCCGGGCGTTCGATTGACTCTCGTGGTCAGCTTCCATACGATTCGTAATGTATAGCCTAGACTGTTTTAGCGGTTTTCGCGCCCGTTTTCGCCGTCAGGTTTTTCACTGAAAGTGCACCTCAGGTCCATTCATGCCCGATAGACAAATATTTTTCGACCCGCAACGAAAGCGCTGGAAGCGGCTCCGCCGCATTTTCGATGCGACCGCCGTTATCTCCACGTTGGTCCTGGCGATCTTTATCTTCAACGTCCTCCGCTATCAGCAGTTGCCCGAGTTGTTGCTGCCCATCCCCCGGCACAACTACAAGGCACTGCCCGACCGCGCCTCCCTTCTTCACGGCCAGAAAGCCCCGCGCCCCGCCCGCCGCAAAACCGCCCGCAAGCCCTCTGACATTCCCTTCAACACCGGTGAAGGTCTCCGTGCCGCCTACTATGTCGAAGACGACCCCGCCAGTTACTCCTCCTTCAAAGAGCACGTGCACCAGATCGACCTGCTCTTTCCTCAATGGCTGCACATCGACGCTGCCCAGCCAATCATCCTGGCCATGAGCGCCGACCATCATCACGAATATCCCGTAATCGACCCCTCCGCGGTGCATGACCCCGACGAGGAAAACAAGATCAAGCATGTGATCGAGGTAACCAAGGAAGATACCGAAATCTTCCCGCACCTCAACAACTTCAACCCCAACACCCAGAGCTGGGACCCGGCCATCGGCGTCATGCTCGCCGACCCGGCCAAGCGCGCCGCGCTGCACCAGCAGATCGTTCGCTTCCTTACCGCTTTTCCCGCCTATCGCGGCCTTTCGCTCGACATCGAAAACCTGCCCGACAATGCTTCTCCCGGCTATATCAGCTTCATCCGCGAGCTCTATGCCGACCTGCACCCGCGCAATCTCCGCCTTTACGTCAATACCATGGTCTCCACCACGGATGACGATTTCAGAGGCATCGCCGCCAACTCCGACGGACTTGTCCTGATGAACTACGACGAACACGAGGTCGAGAGCCAGCCCGGTCCCGTCGCCAGCCAGGAGTGGTTCGTCAATAATCTCCGCCGAGCCCTCAAAATCGTGCCCAAGGAAAAGCTGATCTGCGCAATGGGCAACTACGGCTACGATTGGACGCTCTCCATTCCCCAGAAGAGACGCGGCCACCGCGCCAGGCCGCCCGTGGTGCTCAACACCGAGGATCTCTCCGTCTCCGATGTCTGGCAGCGCGCCTCCGACGCCAATGCTGACCTGAGCCTCGATTACGACACCCTCAACCCCCACTTCGAGTACATTGACGAGGACCGGAACGAGCGCCATGTGGTCTGGTTCCTCGATAGCGTTACGCTGCTCAATGAGATGCGCGCCGCCCGCGGCCTCGGCCTCCAGACCTTCGCTCTCTGGCGCCTGGGCGAGGAAGACAGCTCCCTGTGGAGCGTCTGGGACAAGCCCAGCAACCCTGCCTCGTTGCAGGCCCTTGGAGAGGTTCAGCCCGGCTACGATGTGGACGACGAGGGAGAAGGCGACATTATCCGCGTCACTGGCCAGCCGCAGCCCGGCAAGCGCATCATCGAGCAGGATACAGACGAACCTGATCTGAAAGTAAGGCTCATCACCGATGAGCACATGGACGTCTATCCGCGCACCTACACCATCGAACAATACGGTTATCACCCCAAAGAAGTCGCGCTCTCCTTCGACGACGGCCCCGACCCCAAGTGGACCCCCAAGATTCTCGATATTCTTCGCAACAAGGGCGCCAAAGCAACCTTCATGCTCATTGGCGAAGAGGCCCAGCAGAACGTCGGGCTCATGAAGCGCGTGGTGCGCGAAGGCCATGAGATCGGCAACCACACCTACAGCCATCCCGACATCAGCGAAATCTCCAACCGCCAGCTCGACCTCGAGCTCAAGCTCACCGAGCGGCTCTTTGCCAGCAAGCTCGGCATCCAGCCGCTCTACTTCCGCCCGCCCTACGACATCGACGAGGAGCCCGACACCGGCGACCAGGCCGCTCCCGTCGAACGCATCCAGCAGGCAGGCTACACCATCATCGGCAGCAAGATGGACACCAACGACTGGAACGAGCATCCGCGCAAGTCTCCCGCCGAAATCACACAGACCATCCTCGACCAGTTGCAAACCATGAAGGTCAAGCCGCAGTTTCGCGGCTCCATCATCCTCCTCCACGATGGCGGCGGCGACCGCTCCGCCACCGTGGCCGCCCTGCCCGTGCTCATTGACGCCCTGCGCGCCCACGGCTACACCATCGTTCCCGTCTCCACGCTGCTCGGCAAAACCACCGCCGACGTCATGCCCAAAATCACCTTCTTCCAATTCCTGCGCGCGGTGCCCGACTCCCTCGCCTTCTCCAGCATGGCCTTCATCGGCAGCTTCATCATGCTCATGTTCTACGTTGGCGACATCCTCATGAGCGCGCGCCTCTTGATCGTCGGCGTCTTCGCCGTCATCGAGCGCCTACGCCGGCCTCACGCCCTGGCATCAATCGGATTCAATCCCCGCGTAGCCGTGCTCATTCCCGCCTATAACGAGGAGACAGTCATCGTGCGCACCATCCGCTCGGTCCTCAACTCCGACTACCCCAACCTCCACGTCATCGTCATTGACGACGGCTCCAGCGACAGCACCCTCGACGTCGCCCGCCAGGCTTATGCCGCTGAAATCGCCGCCGGTCGCGTCCAGGTCTTTACCAAACCCAACAGCGGCAAGGCCGCCTCGCTCAACTTCGCCCTCGACCGCATCGCTGAAGACTTCTATGTCGGCATCGACGCCGATACCGTCATCGCCCCCGACGCCATCAGCAAGCTCATCCCGCACTTCGAAGACCCGCTCGTCGGCGCCGTCGCCGGCAACGCCAAAGTCGGCAACCGCGTCAATCTATGGACACGCTGGCAGGCCCTCGAATACATCACCAGCCAGAACTTCGAGCGCCGCGCTCTCGACCTCTTCAACGTCGTCACCGTCGTCCCCGGAGCCATCGGCGCATGGCGCACCGCGCCGGTCAAAGCCGCCGGCGGTTATCCCGTGAACACCGTCGCCGAAGACGCCGACCTCACCATGAACCTCCTCGAACAACAGCTCAAGGTAGTCTACGAGGATCGCGCCCTCGCCTTCACTGAGGCTCCCATCGACGCCAAGGGCCTCATGCGCCAGCGCTTCCGCTGGTCTTTTGGAATTTTGCAGGCAGTCTGGAAGCATCGCCTGGCATTCGTCCGCAACAAGGCCATGGGTTATTTCGCGCTGCCCAACATCCTCATCTTCCAAATGCTCCTGCCGCTGCTCTCGCCGTTCATCGATTTCATGTTCCTCGCCGGCATCGCCCACTACTTCGTTGACCGTCACTACCACCCCGAAGCCGCCTCCGCCGCCAACTTCGAGAAGCTCGTCTTCTACTTCCTCGGCTTCCTGGTCATCGATTTTGTCACCTCCTCGGTCGCCTTCTCGCTCGAGCGCCGCCATCCCGCCAACAAGGGCGACGGCTGGCTCCTCTTCCACATCTGGCTGCAGCGCTTCGCCTACCGCCAGCTTTTCTCCCTCGTCCTGTTCAGAACCGTCAAGCGCGCCATCGACGGCAAGCCCTTCAACTGGGAAAAGCTCGAGCGCACCGCCAAAATGTCCAAGAGCACCGACGCCCTCACCGACACCGTATAGGCGAACGTCTCCGGGTTCTCCGCATCGGACCATCCCAAAACAATGGGTGCCCCAGGTCCCTCGCGTTTGGGGACCTGGGATTCTACCGAAGTGTCGGCTCTCCCGGAGTTATACTGGCCGCATGTCAAACCAGACTTTGCCCAGCGCCCAGATGAAAGAGCCGGGGACGTGGCTCTACCCGCCAATCGAGCCGTATCGCACCGGCCGGCTCCAGGTCTCGCCCGTCCACGAGCTTTACTTCGAGGAAAGCGGCAACCCCTCCGGCAAGCCTGTGGTCTTCCTGCACGGCGGTCCCGGCGGCGGCTCCGACCCTAAACAGCGCCGCTTCTTCCACCCCGAAAAATACCGCATCATTTGCTTCGATCAGCGCGGCTGCGGCAAGAGCACGCCCTATGCCTCCCTTGAAGCCAACACCACCTGGGACCTGGTCGCCGACACCGAGAAGCTCCGCGAGCACTTGCGGCTAGAGCGCTGGCAGGTCTTTGGTGGATCATGGGGCTCGACACTCGCCCTTGCCTATGCCGAGACGCACCCCGATCGCGTCACCGAACTGGTTCTCCGCGGCATCTTCCTCCTCCGCAAGCAGGAGATCGACTGGTTTTACCAGCGCGGCGCTTCGATTATTTATCCCGATGCCTGGGAGCCCTATCTGGCCCACATCCCCGAGGCCGAGCGCGGCGACATGCTCGGGGCCTACTATCGACGCCTGACCAGTGAAGACGCAGCCGTCCGCCTCGCCGCCGCCAAGATCTGGAGCGGATGGGAAGGCGCCACATCCAAACTTCTGCCTGACCCCTCCTTTGCCGGCCACTACGAAGAGGACGAATTCGCCCTGGCTTTCGCGCGCATTGAAGCCCACTACTTCTTTCACAAGGGATTTTTCGAAACCGACGATCACCTGCTGAAGCACGCCTCCCGGCTCAGGCAAATCCCAGCGGTTATCGTGCAAGGCCGTTACGATGTCGTCTGCCCTATGGAAAGCGCATGGGCACTGCACCGTGCCTGGCCCGAGGCAGAACTCATCATCACCCCCGATAGCGGCCATAGCGCCTTCGAGCCGCCCAACAGCCGCGCCCTTGTTGCGGCCACCGACAAGTTCGCCGGTTAGCCGCAGCGCATTTTCAGCAAACCTGTAAGCGGGGATCTAAGGAGATACACTTCGCCTGATCCGCTTGGGGGGGGATATTTTGCGGGGGCCCCATCCTTTCCGCAGTTTTTTTCGCGGAAGATGTCAGGCTCCGGCCTAGCTCTTATGAACGACCTCGAACGAATAGCCGTCCGGATCAAACACATCAGCAGCGTAGTATCCCGGATAGTATTCGACTCGCGCCCGCGGTGAAATATTGTCTTTGGCGCCAGCGGAGATCGCAGCCTTGTAGAACTCATCGACTTTGACATTGTTCTCGGCCATGAAGCCCCAGTGAATGGCGGCCGGACTGGGTGTTCCCTGCTGGAGCCAAAAGAACGCTTGCTTTCCATCGCCAAATCCCCACTGGTCAGGATGACCGCCTTGGCCCTTGTAGGGCAGGAAGAATTTGATATTCAGAGGCTTCAAGGCCGCCTCATAGAACGCCAACGAACGTTCGATATTGCTGACAGTCAGAATCATGAAACCGAGCATTGCTCTCTCCTTCAAATCGCCAAGGCTTCGACGGCCTTTTCGCCATTGGGTACGGCATGGATTGCAAGCGCAGGCATGTTCATGCCCTCCGCCCGCACGGTTTGCACATCATCGATTCCAATGAAGCCCAAGATCTGACGGAGATAAGGCTCGACAGTATCCCATGGCTTCCAGGGCCCATCACTGAAGACTCCACCGGATGCAAGCACCAGGATTGCTTTCTTGCCTTTCGCCAGCCCTTCTACCCCGCCACCCGCGTAGTTGAAGGTTTTGCCCGCGCGCACAACATGGTCGATCCACGCCTTGAGCAACGACGGAATTCCGAAATTCCACATGGGGCTTGCGATCACCAATAAATCCGACGCCAGGAGCTCTTCCGTGAGTTGGTCCGACAGATGCAACGCGTCCTTCAGCGATTCTGCCTCCACCGGATCTCTTGTAGAAATTGCTTTCACAGTCGCGTGATCTAAATGCGGAAGTCTGTCTTTGGCCAGGTCGCGGACGACAACCCTCGCCTCTGGGTACTGAAGTTCAAGCCGCTCTCTCACCTTACGGGTCAGCTGCCGGCTCGCTGACTCGGCTCCACGAGGGCTTGATTCGACAATCAGAATCTGGTTCACAGGTGCTCCTCCCATTTTCATGGTTACCTTCTGTATGTTGATTCTATTTTGGAGGCTTATTATCGACAATAAGGCACTTTGAGATTCGTAACGAACATGGAAGTAAGCATGAGGAAAGGCAATCTGAAGAAGCCGCTCGATTCAGCCTCAGTCTGCGGTCACAAAGACCCGGAGGCGGTTCGCGAACTCCTCACCAAAGTTGGGGACAAATGGAGCATCTTTTTGATCCTCTCTTTAGCGCAACTGCCGGGTGGGCGCGCCCGGTTTTCCGAGCTTGAAAGGGCGATTCCCGGTATCTCGCAAAGGATGCTGACACTCACGCTGCGAAACCTGGAGAGAGACGGATTGCTCACCAGGGAGTTGTTTCCTGAGGTGCCTCCACGGGTGGAGTACGAACTGACCGCTCTGGGCCGAAGCCTGCTTCTCCCCATGCAGGGGCTGGTGGACTGGGTTAAAGAGAATTGGCAGCAGGTGAAGGAATCCCGGATCGAATTTGATGCAAGGTAATCGATGCGGCCGTCAGGCGCCGGCCTCTTCATCGAAATTACTGTGCCTCGCTAAAAGGCTGAATTGAGCATTTTCCGTTAACTGGGAAGGGATCAGCCCTCCTGCCCCACGGATCCCGTTTCTCCTCACCACCCCGAATGCGTCAACCTCTTCTTCCAGACCCGCCTATCCAGATGCGCCTCGGCTATCTCGATCAGCGAACGCTCCCATGGCACAATCCCGTAGACCAGATCGCAGTTCATCGCCCGCGCCATCACCTGCATCCGCTCCAGCCTGATCGTCTTCTTCTCCTCCGACCACTCCAGTTGAAAGACCATCCTCGTGCTCAGATTCATGTTTCGAACCCATCGGGCCAACTTTCGCCCTCCGCATTCGCACCCCGCAGGCAAACTTCCGCCCCTCCAACGCACCCTCTCAGGCAAACCTCACAAGAGCCCTCGGTTACCCGCCTCACGCTCTCCGCCCCGTGCGGGCGTCCGCCGGCCTTGGTACAATCAGTGCGCTATGGCAACCACAGAATTCACCACCTCAATTCAGCCGTGCTCGCCCCAGGGCGGGTTTGCGAATGAGCCCTTTACCGACTTCCAATCGCCAGAAAACGCGCGCCAGATGCAAGCCGCGCTAGCTGCGGTCGCCAGCCAACTGGGCCGCGAATATGACCTGACCATCGGCGGTCAGCGCATCAAGACCGAGGGTAAGATCCAATCCGTAAATCCCGCGCGCCCCGCTCAGGTGGTCGGTATTCATCAGAAGGCCGGCGCCGAGCACGCGGAACAGGCCATGCAGGCCGCGCTTCACGCCTTCGAATCCTGGGGCATGACTCCGACTGCGGAACGAGTCTCGCTGCTTCTCAATGTCGCCAAAATCATCCGCGCCCGCAAATTCGAATTCTGCGCATGGCTCACCTTCGAAGTGGGCAAGAACTGGGCAGAGGCCGACGCCGATGTGGGCGAAACTATTGATTTTCTTGAGTTTTATGCGCGCGAAGCGGTACGGCTGGCCGGCGCCAAAACGCCCATCCAACTCCCCGGCGAGCGGGACGAGTTGCTCTATATTCCGCTCGGCGTAGGCGCTGTGATTCCTCCATGGAATTTTCCCTTCGCCATCATGGCCGGCATGACTGCGGCCGCCGTCGTCACCGGCAACACAGTGATTCTCAAGCCCTCATCCGACGCTCCCACCATCGCCGCCAAGTTTTTTGAAGTGCTTGAAGAAGCAGGAATGCCGGCGGGCGTGGTCAACTTCTGCCCTGGCTCCGGCGCCACATTCGGCAATGCCATCGTCGAGCATCCCAAGACGCGCTTCATCTCCTTCACCGGCTCCAAGGCAGTTGGCCTGGAGATTCACGAGCGCGCCGCGCACACCCGCAAGGGCCAGATCTGGATCAAGCGGACCATTCTCGAAATGGGCGGCAAAGACACGATCCTGGTCTGCGCCGACGCCAATTTAGACGCGGCTGCTGACGGCGTCGTGGCCTCGGCTTACGGCTTCAGCGGACAAAAATGTTCGGCCTGTTCCAGAGCCATCATCGACAGCTCGGTTTATGACTCCTTCATTGAGAAGCTGCGCGAGCGAGTGGCAAAACTGACCGTGGGCGACCCGGCAGCCAACCATAACCTTGGCCCGGTAATCAACAAGAGCGCGCTCGATTCCATGCTGCGCTACATCGAGACCGGCAAAAAAGAAGGCCGGCTAATTGCCGGCGGCCATGCGCCCGCAACCGCGGACGGCGGCTACTTCCTGGAGCCCACCGTGATTGCCGACGTGGCTCCCGATGCGGTCATTTCGCAAGAGGAGATTTTTGGCCCAGTGCTGGCACTTATCAAGGTCGCCAACTTCGACGAAGGGATGAAAGTGGTGAACAACACCGAGTACGGCCTGACCGGCTCCATCTATTCCACCGATCGCGCCAAACTAGACCGCGCGCGCCGCGAGTTCCACGTGGGCAATCTCTACTTCAACCGCAAGTGTACCGGCGCCATGGTGGGCGCGCATCCCTTCGGCGGCTTCAACATGAGCGGCACCGACTCCAAAGCCGGCGGCCCGGATTACCTGCTGCTCTTCACCCAGTCAAAGAGCGTGGCGGAAAAGCTCTAAGCCACTTCGCATCGCGCAAGGCTTCCCGGGTTTCAGTTTTGAAACCTGGGAAGCCACGCCACCCGCCTGCCTGTAACCATCGATATGAGACGCGCTCCAACGGAGAAGCCCGGATGCAAGCCATTGAAGCATTGAAAACTCGCCGCAGCATTCGCGCCTACACTGCCCAGCCCGTTGAGCCTCAGGTCATCGAAGAGATCATCGACTGCGCCCGTCTTGCGCCTACGGCGATGAACGATCAGCCTTGGGATTTTGTTGTCGTGACGGACAAAGCCGCGCTGGCCGGCATTCCGCCGCTGCTGGGCCACGCCGAGTTCATTGCCAACGCGGCCTTTGCCGTGCTGGTGCTGGCGCGCGAAACCAACTGTGCCGTCGAGGATTGTTGCGCGGCCACGGAAAATCTGCTCATCGCCGCTGCGGCGCACGGGCTGGGTTCGTGCTGGGTTGCAGGCGCACAGCAGGCCTACGCGCCGGTGGTCGCCAAAGCATTTGGAGCGCCAGAAGACCGCAAGCTCATCGCCATCGTCTCCTTTGGATACCCCGCGGAAGCGCCGCTCATCGAGAAGCGTGCGCTTGCTGAGGTTCTGCATTGGGAGCGGTTTTAATTTTGCGGCGCTCGATGAAATGAAGTTCGCAATAAACTGAAACCACTGGAGGACGCGTGAAGACCTGGCAAAAAATGCTTATCTCCATGCTGATTACGCTGGCAATTGGCGGCGCCTATCTTTTTTCCGTGTGGAGGCACCGGCAGAATCCCGGCGTCATTCCTCAGGACAACACTCGCCAGACTTTGAGCAAAGACGATCTCGTGGTGATGCGCGAGTTCTTCCCCATGCACTTTGAGGACACACTGCGCCTCCAGGGCACCACCGTGTGGATGAAGAACGGTTACCTCATGCCCTACTATCCCTATTCGGGCGGCCATGTGCAGTTCGCCAAGCGGGTAGGCTTGATTCCCGCTGCCCAGCGCATGGATGTGAAGAAGATCGTCAAACAGGCTGTACCCGCCGGCGAGGATGACAGCATGGGGCACGGCGTCCGGCAAGCTTTCGCGGTCTTCGCGCTGCCGGGAAGCGCGGCGCTGTTTGCCACGCCCATCGGGGCCATGGAAGACAACGACGAAGCCTATTACTGCGACATGCTGTTTTATTATGACGACCCGCACACGATCTACGACTACTGGCCCGCGGATGTGTGGGCGGCCATCGATGCTCACCAGGTCGAGCAAGGCATGAGCGAACTGGAGACGGAGATGGCCGTTGGGCACAAAATGCACGCTGACGCCCGGACTGTGGGCGACCGCACGGTAACCTACGACCAGGCCGGCAAGCACTGGACCGTCACCTACGTAAAGAATCGGGCCACGTCGGTCAAAAGCCAGTAGAGCGGCCCGCTGATGCTGATGGTCGGGTTCTCCCGCGTGCGCGGCGCTCGTCGAATCTGCCCGCAAACCGAGCGCTGCATAGTTTTCGCAAATTGCAGAAAATTTCCCCGCCATGATGCACACTGATGAGTGGCAGAGCTATGGGCCGCGCCCGAGCAAGTGCTGGGACCGAACCATAACTCCTTTTATTAGAGGATTTTGCGCGTAAGTCGTTTGCTTAGAGGATTTTACAGCGCGACCCTGTCCGCAACCCGAAGAAAATAAGGACATTACGCCCAAAATATGGGTGGGGGTACCCGGAATCCGTACGCCCTTGTTTGCTCCCGACCGGCACGGCGGGAGTCACCTTGCAAAGTCTCTGGTCTATGGCCAGATTCTTAAATAAGAAATGCGGCTGGTCGAATCCGCCGGCTATTGAAGCTGGGGCGCTCATCCACAAGCCCCGGTCTCAAGAACTCCAACCCGCATCTTCCTTCATCTTTCCGCCATCCAATGGCAGGAAGGAGGGAACATGCCGAAGATCATTCGATTTCATCAGCTTGGCGGTCCGGAGGTTCTCCGGTTTGAAGAGGCTGAACCGCAGCAGCCTGGCAAGGGCGAGGTCCGCATACGGGTGCAGGCGTCTGGCCTGAATCGCGCCGAATCCGTCTACATGCGTGGCAAGTACTTTGAGCAGCCGCGGTTCCCCTCCCGCCTCGGTTACGAGGTCGCGGGCGTGGTGGAAGCGGTGGGTAAGGGCGTCGATGCGGGCTGGATCGGCAAGCCCGTGGCCACCGTGCCCGGCTTCTCGCAGAATCGCTATGGCACGCTGGGCGAAGAGGCAGTGGTTCCCGTCGCCGTGCTGGGCGAGTACCCGGCCAACCTGACCCCGGTTCAAGCGGCTGCCATCTGGATGCAATTCCTGACGGCTTATGGGGCGCTGGTGCTGGTGGGCCGCATCAAGGCGGGAGACTTCGTCTCAATTCCGGCGGCATCCTCCAGCGTGGGGCTGGCGGCCATTCAGATCGTGCGCGACCACGGCGCTACGGCCATTGCGGTAACGCGCACGGCGGCCAAGCGCGAGGAGCTTCTGGCTCTGGGCGCGCATCACGTTATCGTCAGCGAGAATGAAAACTACCCCGCGCGGATAAAAGAGATCACGAGCGGCAAGGGCGTGCGCATCACCTTCGATCCGGTAGCTGGGCCGGGCATCGAACAACTGGCTGAGGGCGCGGCTATCGGTGGTCACCTGGTCGAATACGGCGCTCTGGCCGGCGCGCCGACCCCATTCCCTATCATGGCCGCCATGGCCAAAGGCCTGAACATTCACGGCTACACATTGCTGCAGATTACGCACAGCCGGGCTATTGCAGCCAAGGCGAAAAAGTATGTCTTCGACCGGCTCGCCGACGGGCGCTTTGTGCCCAAAATTGCCCGCACGTTTCCCTTCGCGCAGACGATCGAGGCATACGAGTATCTGGAATCGAATCAGCAGGTGGGCAAGGTAGTCATCACAGTCCCGTAAGGCGCCCTCTGCGGGCGTCTTGCTACGCCATGGCTTGCGGCCTGGCCGCCTGCTCTGCTTCGAGTTTGCTGCCCACATCGGCGGCGGCGGCGGCCAGCACGCGGTGGTGGATGGTGAACAGCGCCAGTTCAAGCCGGTCGCTGACCCCCGTCTTGTCGTAGACGGAGCGCAGATAGTTTTTGATCACCTGCTCGGTGGTCTTGAGGCGGATGGCGATTTCGCGGTTCTTGCACCCCTGCACGATGAGCGCGACGATGCGCATCTCCTTGGGCGTGAGCCGGTCGCGCACCCTGGTGCCCACCATATCTTCTTCGGGTGAGTCGATCACCATAAGCTGTGGAGGCTGCCAGGTTTCGCCCGCTGCTACTGCACGCACGCACTCCGCCAGGGCCGCGCCGGTGACGTTCCGGAAGACTACCCCGCGAAAGCCCTGCTGCAGGTACGCGGCCGCGGTCTCGTTGTTCTCCGCAATCACAATTCCGCGGCTATTGGTGGTCTCCAGCAGCGCGTGCAACCGAACCATATCCGGACGCAGCGAGGCAGCAAACAGTACGATCGAGCCGGGAAACGTGGTAATGGCGTGATGCATGCGGTCAAGGTCGGTGCATTGCGCAATAATGCGTACATCTTCGTCCATGGCCAGCACCTTGGCTGTGCCAGCACGAAAAATTGCCTGTGAATCGGCCAGGATGATCTTGTTCATGATGCGCGCCTCATCTGCTGCATAACTCCGTAATTCCAAGTTGAAGCCCCGCGCCCACTGTTTCCGCCACGCCGGAAACGGCGCCCTGGGCTCAGGCAATACCCTCTGCTCTTGGGGAGACTATCGGCGACTTCCCCCAAGAACCTCGGACTGTTTCATTTTGCGACAAAAACAAACGGGGCATATTCCCTTGGTGACAGGCCAAGGGTCCAGCCTCGCTATTGTTTTGCAGTTTTCCTACGACTGAGATTACAGCCTACTGATACCGCAGGTCACGAAAATTCGCAACAGCCCATTTCGGATTCTGTTTACTGATGAGGCTCGTGAGCTGGAAACGGAGCGCGAAGGTGTTCTGTTCAGCTACAGCCTTTGCTCGAAGGAGAGCACTCTTTCATTAGCGGAAATCAACCTTTCTCGCCGCGCCCGCAGGTGGTCAAGTTGTTGTGCGCCATGCCGATGAAGGTGTTGGAGAGGTATCGATGGCCGATCGAACGGAGCTGCTCGAAGTGGCGCTGGATAGTCTCCCGGAGGGTCTTGCACTGCTGGGCGGCAAGGGCCAGATCATGCTCTGGAACCGGGCGGCGGAGGCGATTACCGGCTACGTCAGCGCGGAGCTCTTGTCGCGACAACCCCCTGAGCGGCTTGAGCCGCTGCTGTTGGCGTCTTCAGGGGTTGGCGATCGGGAAGCCTGGGCAGGACCGCAATCAGGACGCGACGCCATGGCTCACTTTCAGCACAAGCTGGGCCATGACGTTCCGGTCATCGCGCGCACGCTGGTGTTGCGCGACGGGCTGGGCGGGCGCATGGGCGCGGTGGTTATCTTTCATCCCGCTGAGAGCCTGGATGCGCTGCCCCACGGCGAGTGCGAAGAAGGCTCCAGCGCGGTAGCCGGCCAGGCGGAGTTTGAAGACCGGCTGACGTCGGCTTTCGAGGACTATCGGCAAGGCAGAGAAGGCTTTGGCGTGTTGTGGATTACCGTCGATCAGGCCGGCGAGCTGCGCAAGACCCACGGCGCCGGGGCTTGCGAGGCGATGCTGGGGAAGATGGCGCGGGCGATGGCAAGCGGGCTGCGGCCGGCTGAAGAGATAGGGCGCTGGGGCGACGATGAGTTTCTGGTGCTGTCGCACGAACGCACGCCGGAGATGCTTGCCAGCCATGCGCAGGTGTTGGCCGGCCTGGCGCGCACGGCGGACTTCCGCTGGTGGGGCGACCGTGTGTCGCTCACCGTGAGCATCGGCGCGGCGCAGGCGGAACGGGAGGAGACTTTGGCGGATCTGCTGGAAAAGGCCAAAGCTGCAATGTATTCCAGCTTTCAGGCGGGCGGAAACCACATCACGTCCGCGCCGGGGAGGCAAGCATGTTCGCCATCATAGGCATTGTGCTGGTTTTTGTGTCGGTCGTCGGCGGCTTCCTGATGGAGAAGGGCCACATTCAGGTTCTGCTTCAGCCGGCTGAGCTGCTGATCATCGCCGGCGCGGCCTCTGGGACATTGCTGGCGGCCAATCCTTCGCACATCATCAAAGAAATCGCCGGCGGACTGGCGGGGGTTCTGAAAGGCTCGCCGTTCGGCAAGGAGCGCTATCTGAACACGCTCAAGATGATGTACCAGTTCCTGAACAAGGTGCGCAAGGAGGGATTGCTGAGCGTAGAGATGGACGTGGAGAAGCCGGAGGATAGTTTGATCTTCCAGAACTATCCCGATTTTCTCGCCGACCACCACGCCCGCGATTTCGTGTGCGACACCTTGCGCATGGCCATCACCGGAGGCGTGGAGCCGTTCGACATGGACCAGATGATGGAACTGGACATGGAGGTCCACGACCACGAGGCGATGCAGCCTGTCAACTCCTTGAGCACCGTGGCGGATGCGCTGCCGGGCTTGGGCATTGTGGCCGCGGTGCTGGGCGTGGTCATCACCATGGGTTCGCTGGGCGGCCCGCAGGAAGAGATTGGCCGCAAGGTTGCGGCGGCGCTGGTGGGCACCTTTCTGGGCATCCTGCTCTGCTATGGCGTGGTCGGCCCTCTGAGCGCAAACATGGCCAAGACCGCCGATGCGCAGAACCAATATCTGCATATGCTTCGAGTGCTGATCCTCTCCTTTCTGAAGGGTTCGGCTCCCATGATCGCCATCGAAATGGGACGGCGCGCGATTCCCGCGCATGTGCGGCCCAGCTTCGACGAGATGGAACAGATGTGCAAGAACCGCCCGGCCGCCGTGGAACAAGCGGCGGCATGAGGCAAGCAAGCCCCTTCAGGGAGAGATAAGGCATCATGGCCTACAGAACTCCGCCGATCATCGTCATCAAGAAAGTCGTTGGCCACGGCGGCCATCACGGCGGCGCGTGGAAGGTGGCTTACGCCGATTTTGTCACTGCGCTGATGGCGCTGTTCATCGTCCTTTGGCTGATGAGTTCGAGCGAGCAGGTGAAGAAGGCCGTGGCCGGCTACTTCAACGACCCCAAGGGCACAGGAAAACTGATGGGCACCACCCTCACCGGAACCGGAAAAACCATCGCCGAGACGCCCACCGACGAACTGCAAAAGCTCAAAGACAAGCTCGAGCAGGAGATCAAGGCGCGCAAGGACCTCGAGAAACTGTCCAAGCAGATTGAAATCACAATTACACCTGAGGGACTGCGCATTGAACTGATCGAGGGTAAGGACGGAACCTTCTTCCAGAGCGGCAGCGCGCGGCTGAGCAACAGCGGACAGGAGCTGCTGGCGCTGCTGGCGGCGGAGTTGAAAACGCTGCCCAATTCCCTGCTGATCGAGGGCCACACCGACGCCACGCCGTACCCCAGCGAATCCGGCTACAGCAACTGGGATTTGTCGGCTGACCGCGCCAACTCTGCGCGGCGGCTGATGCAGCAGGACGGTGTTCGCGTCAACCAGGTGACCCAGGTACGCGGCTACGCTGACCAGATGCTGCGAGTGAAAAGCAATCCTCTCGATCCGTCGAACCGGCGAATTTCCATCCTGGTTAAAAACGACAACGAAACGGTGCCGACGCTCTCGGCGGCCGGCGTGGTGAATGGCTCGACGCCGTTGCCGGGGAAAAAGCCGTAGTGCGAGTTAGCGGAGTTAGCCGCGCTGCGCGTGTGTTAGCGGAGTTAGCGGGGTTAGCGGAAAAGCCGTGGAGCGGTGCTTCCGTGGCGTTTTACGGGCAAAAAACAGATTTTTCCGGTGATTTTCAGAGGCCAAATCTCACGATGCGGGAGAAATTGACGGCGAAAAGTTTTGCACAGGCATTGATTCCAAACGGGTTACAAATAATCTGCAAGGATTTGAGGGAAATTTGTGCTCCTTGCTCGAGGGGGGGCACCTCGCTTTTCGGGGGTGGTGCGAACCGGGCCCCTGCCTGACAGATTGAACCGATGAGGGATTCAGTGTTCATTTCTTCTATCTGCCAGTGTGCGCCAAGGAACGGTAATCTTCGGCAAACCACCTGCAGTGGGGCTGAGGGCATTCTGCGTGCTGAAGGGGCGGTATTGGTTTTGCGCCCTCGCTTTGCACAGAGCGGGCTTTTGGACAAAGTGGCGCAGGAATGCCTGATGAGGTTTGCTGATGCCCTACAGATGTATCATTTCGCGCTATGGGCTGTTGCAGTAAGCTCAGAAATCCGCGCACGCTGACCGGCGGAGCCTTGCCGACAATTGGTACCGATTCCGCCGTTGACGACTGCCTGTGGAATTTGGCACCTCCCGAGAATCGCAATTTAACGAAAATCTGGTTGAGGTTCGTGGTCTCCCAGGTGCCCAAAAGCGAGGCACCTGGGGCACCCAGTTTTAGTGGATGCACTTACTCCGGGACCCGGGCCACCCGCCCGAGTTTGACTTGGTCTACTTTCATTTGCTGGGAGCATCTGGGAGCATAAGCGGGAGGTCCTGGACCGGGCCATTTTGCGTTTCATAAGCTGCAACTGCAAAGTTGAGAATCTTACTAAGGGCTTTTGCTTGTGCGGGATTCATGGTAACTCTAGCCCTCCGTTCAATTGTGACCTCTTGCGCAGGAGAGATATCGACAATCTCTCCAAGAATCAAAACGACATCCAGTTGGTTCACAGCAAATGCAACATTGTTGGCATAAAACGAATAGTATCCCGGCCCTTCAACGAACTTGGCGCTCGTAGGAACCATTGGTTTTACGGCCGCTAAAATGTTTGCTTTCGCCTTCTCTTTAAGCTCTGACATGGTTCTCCTCGGAATTAGATTGATGCAGACCGCCGATCACTGGGAGGGGCGGGGAGACATATCCACTCCCCAATAGTTCTTTCACTCCCGCCAACTCCTTTATGACCGAGGTTGGCTGAGATTGCTCGTATGTGACGGGTATACCAGCATAAAGTGTGCTAGTGGCGCTAGTGCTGATGATGCAGAATTGGACATCCATCTGAATACCAGCAGACGTATTCAGTGCTAGTCCTTGGCCTACTCTTTCTTCAAGCAGGTTTTCCTCTTCCTCTTTTTCAAAAGAATAGACTGCAAGCGAACTCGGGCTTATGCCTTCATCGGTTCGCGGAGTTCCACTCAGCCAGTCGATATATTGGCTAAAGGGAACGAAGCGAACCACGAGCGCTACATCGAGAGCATCGGCAATTCTCTTAAGAGAAGAGATTGTCTGCTTTCCGTAATCGGGAGACTCAAGACGAGAAAGATTGTTCGCCGTCATCCCAGACTCCCGAGCGAGTTCCGCTTGGGTCATCTCCTGCGCGTCCCGTGTTGCCCTAATTTGGAAAGCGATACCCTCCGAAAGGTTTGACGCTACCAATTGGGCTCTGGCCTGCTTGCCCCGTCGAATCCTCTGGAGAAGTCCTCTCCTCGAAATTAAACTCATGTGTATCACCCTCCCCATTCTTAAGGCGTTTCAAGCGCGTTCTTGCGACATCAACTCCGACATGATCCTTGGTGGTTTTCTTTACGACGCCCAAGAGAAAGACAAACACAGGCAGGCCATCTGGGAAGTATCCGTAGACTCGTAAGGCTCCCGCGGAGACGCTCTTTCTCACTTCTCCAATATCGCCAAACCACTTGAACCGGGGCTCCATCCACAGATTCTTCTTAACGTTTACCAGATATTTCATCCGATCCCGGATAGCATCGCGCTCTTCGATCCCGATTTCGTCCCAATACCATGACTGAACGACAGGATTCCCCGCCGCTGTAATAAAGCCCTCGATCTTCCATAGCGGCTTTTCCATAGTATCTCAAAAAAGAGAAGTGGTGTACAATTATTTTACTTCTCAATTTTGAGAAGTAACAGGCGGAAGGCGAGGAGCCGGTGCTCCTAAGCGGATTTATACTCGCGAACAGTCTTGCCAGGGATTGGGGTTCGACTCCCCCGCCTTCCTCACCAACACCTTAGTTCAGAATACCCCTGCATGCCAATATCATCTGCAATTATTGTTGAAATGTGTCAAGTTCATAATCTTCGCCAAAGTCGTGCCCTGACACAGCGCTATTCCATTCGCACATTCACCAGATGCTGACGAATCCAGCTTCCTGCCCTCGATTTCCTTACTGCTCGATCACCTCGACGCTGGGGGCTGGGTCGGTTTGCGATGTGCAGACGAATTTCGTTGCGCTGATGACGGCGCAGCTTGATTCGCTCTGTGAACCGTTGGCCACAAGGAAAGTTCCCGTGCCGGGAGCCGTTGTGTCCCAACTATAGGTCAAGCTCATCGCCTGATCCCATGACAATGTTTCCCGGCCCGAGACTGTGACAGCGCCGTTGATCGCGCCGTTGCTGGTCAGCGAGTACTCGCCCACGCTGCCGGGCGACAACCCGGACAAGCGCGGCATCTCGCCGAGCAGGTAAGTACCGGTCAGAGCAGCATAAGTAAAGGTGGTCTGCGTTTGCGGCTCCAGCCAGCCCGAATCAAGGGAGCCGTTGTCACTCATGCTCATCTCAAAGGCGTTGCCGGTGTTGAAGAGGTAGAGATAGGTTGTGCCGCTGGAGGATGCGAACGTGGCGCGGCCGGGATGGGCGGAATCGAAGGCGAGAGATGTCGGGCCGCCATTCGACTGGCTGGCCGAGTAGACGCCTGTGTCGTCGGTGTAACTCTGGTTGATGGCCATGTTACCGGCACCGTCGCCTGCGCCCTCGAAGATGTGAGAGTAATAGCCTGACGGCGTGCTGCCGCCGGAATTGAATTCGGCCCCGCGCATGTAGAGAACAAATGGACCGCTGACGCTCGTTCCGGAGTAAGACGCTTGCTGTTGCGTGCGCATGTTGCCGGCCTGTTCGCCGTCGTTCGAGGTTTTGTCAAGGATGAACATGCGGTTGGCGTCGATGATGTACACCGTAAATCCTGTGGAATTGCCCGCGCCCTTGAGGGCCATGGTGAAGCGGCCCGTGGCTGCGTCCGGCGCGGTATAGGTTGCGGTGAAGGCGGAGCTTTGGACGGTCGCATTGCCGCCCAGGGCGCTGTCGATATTGCCGCTGGCGGTGTTTCCTGCGGAGGCGCTGAAGACGCCCGCAGACGCCTTGAGATTGCCGCTGTTGTCTTCTCCGTCGAGACCGAAGGCGAAGCTCGCGCCGCTGATGGTGCTCGAAGCAAAAGCGCTGGACGTGGCCAGATAGCAGTTGGCGGAGCCTTGCTGATAAGAAGGCAATGTGCCCAGGTCATCGGCTTCGACCATGCGGAAGTGCCCGGCGGGTTGAGCTGCGCCGCTGAGCGCAACGGCCCATTGCGTGGTCTGGATTCCCGCTGCGCCATTGGTGAGAACGGTGCGAATGGACGCCATGCCATTGTTGTCGGAGCCGATGCTGTAGCTGCCCGTGGCGGTTCCTGAAGCCGAGCCGATGTCGTAGCTGTTGGTGTCGAAGATGCCGGTCAGGAAATGGCCCTGGCCGTCGGCCTGAAAGCTGGCCACGGTGGCCCAGCGCGTGCCATCGGTATCGATGGTGCCCTGGAAGAGGCAGACGTAGCGGCCGCTGAGATTGGCGTTGTTGACGCCGCTGGGCCCGGCGGCAATATTGATGGTGTAGGCGACCGGGCCGGCGGAGGCGCCAGTGGTGTCTTCGACCGAGACCTGGATCGGAATTGCGCCGGAGGACGCGGGCGTTCCGGTGATGGTGAGCGTGCTGTCGCTGGTATTGAAATAGGTGAAGCTGGCTGGCAGGCCGGTGACGGTCCACGAGTATCCGGGGACGCCGCCGGTTACAGTGATCGGGCCTGAGTACGCACTGCCGGCGGTCCCGGACGGCAGCGCGGTGGTGGTGAGTTTGAGTGCCGGGTTGATGGTGATGGTAACTGGTGCCGATGTGCCTGCCGCCGTGCTGACCGTGACGCCGGCTGTGCCCGCTGTGGCGATAAGGCTGGCGGGGACTGCGGCCATGATTTGAGTTGGACTGATATAAGTCGTCGCCAGGGCGGTCGATCCCCAAATCGCGTTCGCCGCTGAGGTGAAGTTGGCTCCGTAAATTGTCAGGGTGAACGCCGGTCCGCCCGCCGTGGCGCTCGCGGAACTGAGGCCGCTGATGACCGGCGGCGCCGGGTTGATGGTGAAAGTGGATGGAGCCGATGTGCCCTCCGCTGTGGTCACCGTCACGCTGGCTGTGGCGGAGTTCACAATCAGACTGGCCGGAACCGCTGCCGTCAACTGCGTCGGGCTGACGTAGATGGTGCCCAACGGGGTTGTGCCCCACGTGGAAGTCGCGTCTGGAGTAAAGGCCGTGCCTTTGATGGTCAGCATGAACCCCGCGCCGCCCGCAGTGGCCGATGCAGGACCCAGGCTGGTAATGGATGGGGGCACCGGGTTTACGGTGAAGAATGCGGCGCTCGACCATGCAACGCCGGGATCGTAGATCACGATGCCCGTGGAGCCGGCGGTGGCGATCAGGCTGGCGGGAATCGTCGTTGTCACCTCGGTGGCGCTGACGTAGGTTGACCCCACCCATGTAGTTCCCCACAGGATGTTCATTCCCGGGACAAAATTAGTGCCGGTGACGGTGAGCGTGAAGGAAGCTCCGCCGGCTGCGGCTGAGTTGGGGCTGAGGCGGGCGATCACCGGAGCCGGTGGCGCAACGGTAAAGGTGGCCGGAGCCGATGTCCCCTGGTTCGTGGTGACTGTCACGCTAGTCGTGCCGGCGGTTGCGACCAGGCTGGCAGGAACCTGCGCGGCGAGCGTTCCGCCTGCCATGCGGGTGGTGGCCAGCGGTGTCGCTCCAAAATTGACGACCGAGGCCGAAGTAAAGTTCTGGCCGACAACGCTGATTGCAAATGCGGCCGCGCCGGCGGTCACCCTGCTTGGGGTCACGCTGGTGATGGCCGGCAGCGCCGGGCTGATGGTGAAGGCAAGACCGGATGAGGTCCCGCTGCTGGTGACGACTGTAATGCTGACCGAGCCGGGACTTGCAATCAGGCTGGCGGGTACGGCTGCCAAGAGTGCGGTGGAGCTGACGAAGGTGGTCGTCAGCGCGGTGGTGTTCCAGTAAACCACAGTCGCTCCCGTTCCCGAGAGATAATTCGAGCCGGTTACCGTCAATGTGAAGGCCACGCCGCCAGCCAGGGCTGAAGTTGGACTGAGGCTGGAGATTGTGGGCAATGGCAGAGTGATGTCCATCGCGGACGCAGAGAAGGCTCCGCCCATGGTGTTGACCAGGCTGCTGTGAACCGCGGTCGCTGGTTGCGCGGCGGCCTTGCTGGCTGTGATGACGGGCGAGGACGAACTGGCGGCTAGCGCGTCTTCGGTTGACGGAACGCTAGCGGCTACGGGACTGGCGGAAGCCGCTGCTGAAGATAGAGTGGCGCTTTTGTAGGTCGCAAGGGCCGCAGCATCCCAGGTCGAAGTAGATTTGGTTTCGCTCATGTTCGGCGAGAGCGCGCTGCCCACAAACGCCGAAGCTGGGTTGGAGCCGGAGGTAGTGGACAGAGAATCGATGGTCAAGGTAGCGCTGGAAGAAACTACGCCATCCGTTGTCACCGTGACCGTGGCCATGCCGGGGTTCGCAATCATACTGGAGGGAACCGCAGCCTCAAGTTGTGTGGAGTCGTCATAAGCTGTCGGCAGCGAGACGCCGTTGCACGCCGCGATCGAGGCCGATGTGAAGTCGGTTCCGTGTATGGTCAGCGTGAATTCGCCGCTGCCGGCTGTGGCCGAAGCCGGGCTCAGGCTGATGAGCGCAGGTGGAGCTGCCAACACTGCCGGCACCCATGCCAGCACCAGGGCCGCAGGGAGAATCACGCTCCACCGTCGCATGAACTTGCGCGCGCTTTGCATCTGGAACTTCCTCCAAGGCGTGAAACGTTCCCTCGCCACAACCGGCAAATGACTCGCGTCGCCCGGCAACAGCGTCTGCCACGGCCATTTATAGGAATGGGCGGGCTTAATTAAGAAATCGTCAAGAATCGAGGGGGCAAAAGATTACTTTTGTCTAATTTTTAGGTAGTCCTAATGCGGCAGCTTCAATTGCAAAGCGCCAGCGCGGAAAAATCCTGCCCGCATTTGTTGCTCGACTCTTGCCTGCGACCTCTCCCGCACGTGAGCCGCAACGCCTATAATCAGCGTGTTGTGCATACATTTTCTTCATCTCGTTCAGGCCGGGTTCTGAAACTGGCCGCCGTTGTTGGGCTGGGTACAGCGCTGGCCCTTTGCATTCCAACTACTGCCCGCGCCCAGAGCGCTGCCGAAGCTGGCCCCGCCGCTGGGGAGCATGGCCGCATCCTGCTGGTGCTGCCCTTTGACA
>Ga0255356_1000713_pt1 | contig 21937 bp, 21 predicted proteins | sample HBST100metaG_FD_189944 | JGI IMG/M metagenome (GOLD analysis project Ga0255356, IMG submission 189944) | Peat soil microbial communities from Stordalen Mire, Sweden - H.B.S.T100 | ecosystem: Environmental > Terrestrial > Soil > Wetlands > Peat | place: Sweden: Norrbotten County, Stordalen Mire...
CCATCACCGCCGCCGCCTTCCGCCCGGCCGGGCGGAAGGCGGCGGCGGTGATGGTGCCACGGGCAAAGGGCACGGCCAGAAACACCCATACCGCCGCGAACACCGCCAAACCGAAGGCAATGCTGGCGGCCAGCGCCGCCCCCTGCCCCAGCAGCCCGCGCGCAAAGAGGAATGCCAGCCCACCGCCATGCGGCCCCGGCAGCATGGCGGCCCAGAATGACGCCAGACGCTGCGGAGCAACAAAATGCGGTGCCTGCCCGAGCACGAAAATCCCGACGCCCACGGCCAGCGCCAGCGTATGCCCCGCCCGCCGCGCCGCCTGCGGCCCGATATGCCCGAGCAGCAGCACCACCAGCGCGAAGGCCAAAGCCGCCACCAGCAGCGCCTCGGCCGCCAGCATGGGGTAGAGGCTCAGCGCCCAATATTGCCCAAACGCGGCGAGCGCGTTGGCCAGCACGCCGCCGAGCAGCAGCCAGGGGGCGGCGATGCTGAAGGCCACGCCCAGCATGCGTACCGCCAGCACCCGCCCCGGTGGAATCGGCGAAGCAAGCAGGAAATCGGCATCGCCCCGGCCGTAGATGACATCGATGCTGGAGGTCATCGCGCGTGAGAACATCAGCGCGAAAAGAAAGACGAGATTGATATTCGCCGCCAGCAGCATCTCCGCGGTGGGTATGGGGTGCTTCACCATCAGCGACGCCAGCGCCAGCGCCACGCCCTGAAACAACACACCCACCACCAGCACCGGCAGTAATACGTATTTATGCGTGCGCACCAGAATCGAGCCGCGCCAGAGCACGCGCAGCTCGTGCCGCAGCAGCCACAAAAACCCCGGTGGCGACAGCATCATGCGGCGGTGAGGCGGAGGAACACATCCTCCAACGTGCCCCCGGTGAGCCCGGCCATGGCCTGCAAGGCGGGCAGATCACCTTCCGCCAGCAGCGCCCCGCCGGAGAGAATGCCGATGCGCGTGGCCAGCCGCTCCGCCACTTCCAGAATATGGGTGGTGAGGATGATCGCCGCCCCGGCATCGGCATGGCGGCGCAAGATGGTTTTCACCAGCTTGGCCGAGGCGGCGTCCAGCCCGGTGAAGGGCTCGTCCAGCAGCAGGAATTGCGGGTCGTGAATGAGCGCGCCCGCCAGCACGGTCTTCTGCTTCATGCCGCGCGAGAAGCCCTCGCAGCGCTCGTTGCGGTGCGGCCAGAGACCCAGCGTTTCCAGCAGCTCCTCGGCGCGGGTTTTGGCCAGCGTGCTGCCCACCCGCCACAGCCCGGCGATGAATTCCAGATATTCCAACGGGCTTAAGCGGTCATAGAGCAACGGCTCGTCAGGCAGCCAAGCCATGATGGCTTTTGCCCCCAGCGGGTCGGCCAGCACGTCCCGCCCAAATACCTTTATACTGCCCGCATCCGGGCGCATCAGCCCCGCGATCATGCGCAATGTCGTTGTTTTGCCAACCCCGTTGGGACCCAGCAGGGCGTAGAACTCGCCGGGTTGGATGGTCAGATCAAGCCCCTCCACCACCTTGCGGCCGAAGGATTTGCTTAGCCCCCGCACCTCCAGCGCCATGGCTTCCGGCGTGCCGTTCAGCTTCCTCCGCATTAATCAATCCGTCAGAAGTTGGTAAGGAAAATGCTAGGAGCGAGGGCAGCATAAAGCAAGGCGGGGTCAACCCGCGTAGCCGCTCCATTCATCCTCGGCATCGAATTTTTCCCGCGCGGCACGGATGGCGGTGAAATTCTCCGCCGCCCAGGCCAGCAGCCCGCCAAGCGGCCCGAGCACGGTTTCCCCCAGCGGCGAGAGCGCATAGGCAACGCTCGGCGGCTTGGTGGAATATACACGGCGCGTCGCCAGCCCGTCCCGCTCCAGCCCGCGTAAGGTCTGCGTCAGCATGCGCTTGGAGATATCGGGGACCATACGGTGCAGCTCGCTGAACCGCCGCGGGCCTTCCGCCAAGGCGGCGAGCAGCAGCACTGTCCATTTGTCGCCAATGCGGTCCAGCACGTTCCTGGCCGGGCAAGTCTGCGCGTCAGCCCCCGGCTGTATCAAGGTCCTGAACTGTCCAGCCTCCATGGTTACTTTATCTCCACCAGCATACAGTAATGCACCATACACTGCTTTCATAACCAAGACTACTATTTGATACAAGGTCTCTTATGAATACCTTGTATCAAAAGGAGGCTCAACCTTCCTGACGGTAGTTCGGCGCCTCGCGGGTGATCGCCACGTCATGCACATGGCTCTCGCGCAGACCAGCACCGGTGATACGGCGGAACTTCGCCTGAGTTTGCAGCGTCGCGATATCCGGCGCGCCGGTATAGCCCATGCCAGCGCGCAGGCCGCCGACGAGCTGGTGCACCACGGCGGCCATCGGGCCTTTATAACCCACCCGGCCCTCGATGCCCTCCGGCACCAGTTTCAGCGAATCCTTGATCTCCTGCTGGAAATACCGGTCCGCCGAGCCGCGCGCCATGGCGCCGAGGCTGCCCATGCCGCGATAAGACTTATAAGACCGGCCCTGGTACAGGAACACTTCGCCCGGCGCTTCGTCGGTGCCAGCAAGCATGGAGCCCACCATCACCGCATCTGCCCCGGCGGCCAGCGCCTTCACCATGTCACCCGAGGCGCGGATGCCGCCATCGGCAATGGCCGGCACGCCCAGCGCACGGCAGGCGGCGGCAGTTTCCATCACGGCGGTGAATTGCGGCACGCCCACACCCGCGACCACGCGAGTGGTGCAGATGCTGCCCGGCCCAATGCCGACCTTGATCCCGTCCGCGCCCGCGTCGATCAGCGCTTTGGCACCATCCGGCGTGGCCACGTTGCCGGCGATGATCTGCACAGCGTTGGACGCTTTCTTGATCCGCTCCACGGCCTTCAGCACGCCGTCTGAATGCCCGTGCGCGGTGTCGACCACCACCACGTCCACCCCGGCCTCAACCAGCGCGGCGGCGCGCTCAGCGCCATCGTTACCCACGCCGGTGGCGGCGGCCACGCGCAGGCGGCCCAGCTCGTCCTTATTGGCCAGCGGATGTGCCTGGGCCTTGTCCATGTCCTTCACGGTCATCAACCCAATGCAGCGGAACTCATCGTCCACCACCAGCAGCTTTTCCAACCGGCGCTTGTGCAACAGGGCACGAGCCTCCTCGGCGGTCACCCCGGCCGTCACCGTGGCTAAATTCTCGCGCGTCATTAACTCGTAGATCTTGGCGTTGGGGTCCGTGGCGAAGCGCACGTCGCGATGCGTGAGAATGCCGACGAGCTTGCCGTCCCGCTCCACCACGGGGAAGCCCGAGATGTTGTGCTGGGCCATTAACGCGCGGGCATCGGCCAGCGTCTGGTCGGGGTAGATGGTGAGCGGGTTCACCACCATGCCGCTCTCGAACTTCTTCACCCGGCGGACCTGAGCTGCCTGTTCCTCAATGGTGAAATTTTTATGAATCACGCCAATGCCACCCTGCTGCGCCATGGCAATGGCCATGGCAGCTTCCGTAACCGTATCCATGGCGGCGGAAACCAGCGGGATGTTGAGTGAGATTTCCCGCGTCAGCCTGGTGACGGTTTTCACCGTTGTGGGCAGTACCAGGGAGTAGGCGGGCACCAGCAACACGTCGTCGAAAGCGAGCGCTTCCGCGATCCTGTCGGAAAAATCCAGTTTAAAGGGAGTATCGGATGCCATGGCCGCGCTTTCAAAATAAGACCTTGGCGGTTCCCAATAACTGCGCTCAGCCCCTGGCGCAAGGGGCCAGCGCCTTACTCTCCGCGCAACTCAGCCTCGTAGATTTTGCGCCAGAAGGCCTCGCTGGTCATTCCCGGCAGCGCCTTGCGGTAGTCACTCTTCAACTGGGCCAGGTTTCTCAGGAAGCCATAAGCCGTGCGGACAAACCGCAGCACCGCGCCAAAAAAGCGTCGCTTATCATATTCGGCGACGTAGCCGAGACCCATTGCGTCATAAAAATACAGCACGCGGCGGTGACGGAACACGCGCCGAAACGCGCCACGGAAGGATTTCACGTCAAATACGGTCGCATCGCGGATCAGAAACCCCGGCAGCAGGAACCCGTTCAACGTCAGCAGGCGCAGGCGCCGGTGCCACTTACCCTCCTCGGTGGAGCGGTGCACCAGATCGTAATCGGCCATGCATACCGGCCGCATCTTCTCCATCTCGCAGAGAGGCGCGAGCTCGGCCCGGACCGCCACCATGTCCATATTCTCCAGCCAAAATTCCGGCCCCTTCGCTACGTCCCGAATGGCGTTGGTAATCGCTTCGGCGCTGCTGTAATTATAGGAGAACAGGCTGGCGATGAACCAACCCAGCATCACCGACAAAGTCGCCCGCGGCGTGGCATCGACCGTGACCAGCATAATGGCGAGCGTGGCACGCAGGCCAAGATAGCGTGTGGCGGGGTTCTCCTTGAGCTGGAAATCCTCTCCCCAACAGGAGATCCCGTTCATCGTCTCGATTTTAAATCCATTAAGAATACTGAACAGCACATCGTCCCCGCGCACGAAGAACGGATACGGGTAGGATTTTACCTCCGATATCTTGAAATTGAAGAACCACCAAGCGCCATAAACGCTGTAAGTCTCCTGTTCCTCGGCCTTCAACAAATCGAAGGTCTGGCGCATGTCGCGCCAATGGTTAAGCGGGCGTAAATGCCCGGCACGATAGATGGCGCCCTTCTCGAACAGGCGGAACGGCTCCATCTCACGCAGCAGCGCGCCGGAAACCGCCAACTTCGGTGACCGCGCAAAACATTGCATGACATAAGAGCGGCGGATGGATTCGATCTCGCACGATGCGTCGTCATCCATGAACAGGCAATGCGTGAAGAATTTTCCGTCGATCAGGTGCAGCAGTCCACGCGTGAAACCGCCGGCCCCGCCGAGATTGAGGTTCGGGATCACCGTCGCCCCCACCGCGTCCTCGGCCGTGAGGTTACGCGAGTTATCGACAACGATCAGCTCAATATTCCCTCGGTATTCAGGCCGCGTCAGCAATTGCTCCACAATACGGCGGATCGCCGGCACCACGAAAGCCTTGCGGTTAAAATGGGTGACGACAATGCCGAGCTTCACATCCTGCGATGGCATGCTTTGCGTCTCGAACCTGCCGCCGGTGAGCGTGCCATCCGTCTGCGCATCCAACGCGACATAGAGTATCCCGTCTTCCACGGCCGCCCAGGGCATGTCCACCGACACACTTCCCTCGGGGGAAAATTCGACCTCATGCTCGCTCAGCCAACGATGCGAATGACCGAGCCTGTGCAGCCCGACGCGCAGGATGAATTTTCCGCTGCCCTGCGCAACAAACCGCAATGAATCAATCGTCGTGGCCCGCTTCCACACCCCAACCGAAACACCGTTGAAATATGTATCGAAAGAAACACGCCCGCCCGCCCGAACCACAAGCTGGCGCGAGGCTAGATGCGGTTCAACATATTCATTAACATTTGCATACATTTCAACAGGCGCGGCAAACTCAAGGCCCGGCAGGAGCAATTCCTGCACGATCGAATCATTTTTCATAAAAATACGTTATCCAGAAATTCAGGAATGGGACAGGTCGGGGGCCCGAGGCGACAGATCAATCACCGGTTCTACATGCACATGGCCGCGCAGCCCCTCCCAGGTGCAGGCAAGCCATTCCACCAGCCCAGCAAAATCCCCACTGCGCTTGATGAGAAAGAAATACGGGTAACGCACGAAATCAACCGCCACGAAAAACAGCAGATTATGCCTGGAGAAATTGTAGGCACGGTTGCGATACTGATTCCTCCGTTTCCAGCGCGGCTGCGGATAAACCACATGCAACCGCCCGCCGAACACGGGAAACAACTCGTTGTTAGAGGAGGGATGCGAGAAGCAGGCGCTTGTCGTGGTGCCAAATTTCAGCCCGGCGTGGCGCATGCGGTGCAGGAAGTCGATCTCATCACCCCGAATGAACAGCCGCATATCCGGCAGGCCGATCTTGAACACCGCCGCGCCGTGCAGCAGCAGCCCGTTGAACAAATGCCCAATGCCGGGAATAAACTCATCCGCTCCTAACTCGCAACGGTTAAACACGGCGCGGTGGTTGATGGGATACGGAAACGCGAAGCGGTCCAAATTCTCCGGGTCCAGCACCACGGGCGAGACAGCATCCAGCCCGCGATCCGCCGCCACGCCAAGGAGCCGCGCCAGCACGCCATCACCCAGCGGACAGCCATCGTCATCCATCAGCCATATCCAGTGCGCGCCGGCGGCCAACGCGCTCAGCAGCCCCAGCGCATAGCCACCGGCGCCGCCCAGATTAACCTGGCTACGGATGACCGTGGTCCCTGGCGCATCGCCAAGCCCGGCTGCGACATCGTCATTTTCGCTGGAATCAACAATAATAATCTCAAGCCGCACGATGCCGGCCTGGGCCCTTACCGCCCGCACCGTGCGCCGCAGATCGGTGGCTCGGTCGCGCGAAACAATTACCGCGACGACCTTCTCCTCCAGCATGGGCGCTGCCTGCTTCAGCAGCATTGTTTCCATGGTGGGGTGAATAACCGGGAGCAGTTCAACCTCGTGTTCTGGCTGCTGCATAGAGCCTCTCACCTCCCGTAAAACATGGCTATCGGCTTGCCTCTGTTCAGGAAGCACGTACACCGCAACTCAACAATATGCACCGCAGTAACGCACCAAGCCTTATAAAAAAACCGTTAGCCCTGTTTAATACCAAAATTCGGCACAAAGATGGCACTTAAATATAAAATATTAAATCAATATTAATTTTTCTGCATACGTCTCAATTTTCGCGAAACCCCATGGCAACCACATACATCTCCTTTGAATCTTTGCGGCTCGCGGGAGGCTTGGCATGGCGCACGGTCTGGAAGCGCAGTTTCAATGTGTTCAGCATGTCGCGCTCCGCTCCGCCTTGGAACAATTTTGCAACAAACGAGCCGCCAGGTTTTAAAATTTCAATCGCGAAAGCAAGGGCTGTATCCGCCAGCGCCATAATGCGCAAATGGTCCGTGGCCACATGGCCGGAGGTGTTCGGGGCCATGTCCGACATCACGAGGTCCGCCTTGCCACCCAGCAGTTCCGTCAGGCGCCGCTCCATCCCCTCTTCCAAGAAGTCGCCCTGGATGAAATCAGCCCCCGCTACTGCGTCGATGGGTAGTAAATCCACACCCACCACATGCGCGGCTCCGCGCGCCAGCGCCACCTGGGCCCAACCGCCCGGAGCAGCGCCCAGGTCCACCACCCGCGCACCCTTGGTTATGAGCTTGTACTTCTCATCCAGTTCAATGAGCTTAAACGCGGCGCGCGAACGCCAGCCCTGCGCCTTGGCTGCTGCCACATAGGGGTCATTAAGCTGGCGTTGCAGCCAGCGCTGCGACGAGGTCGACAGCTTGCGCGCATTCTTCAGCCGCACTGCATCGCGGCGCGGTGGTAATTGGGTCGGTCCGCTCATGCGTGATAGGCACCCTTCCGAGGTGGGGAAACATTGCGCATCAACCGCATCAGCATGCCCTCGCGCAAGCCCCTATCCGCCACGGTCAGCTCCGGCACCTGCCAGAGTTCATGGATCGCGGCAAAAATGGCACAACCAGGCAACACAAAATCCACCCGCTCATGGCCGATACACGGATGCCGGCTCAGCCCCTCGCGCCCCAGGGCGCGGGCCTCCGCCAGCGCCGAATCCACCGCACCGCGGGTCAGACTTACGCCATCCACCGCGCCCCGCCGGTAGCGGTCCAGCTTCAGCGACATCCCTGCCAAGGTGGTGACCGTGCCGGAGGTGCCAACCATCAGGACCCCGCCCCGGCGGATCTCCTCACTGATGCGATGCACCGATTCGAATGGCCGCAGCAGCGCCGCGATATCGTCCACCAGCCGGTGGAATCCCTGGTCACTATAACATATATGCGCGCAGCGCTCGGAGAGCGTCACCACCCCTACCGGCAAGGAGAGATAACCGATCAATTCCGGCAGCGCGCCTGCATTTATCCGCACCCAGGCGATCTCGGTAGAACCGCCGCCGATATCAAACAGCAGCGCCCGGCGCCCGCCTTGGACGATCAGTGAGGCGCAGCTCTCCACCGCCAGTTCAGCCTCCTCGCGCGGGTGAATGATTTCCAGAGGTAGCCCAGTAGCCTCGCGCGCGCGGGTAACGAACTCCGCCCCATTCTCCGCCTGCCGGCAAGCCTCGGTGGCGATAGCCCGCAGGCGCAACGCGGCCGTCCCCGAATCACCGGCCCAGCGCTTGGCCCGTTCAGCACAAATACTCAAACTGGCGATAGCGCGTTCCATGGCGATGGGGGAAAGCCGGCCGGTTTCATACAACCCCTCCCCCAGCCGCACGACGCGAGAGAAGCTATCCAGAACATGGAAGCCATGCGCTGCAGGCGTACCTACCAGCATACGGCAGTTATTCGTGCCGAGGTCGATGCCGCCAAACACAGCCCGCCGCCCCGCCCGCCTCGAACCGGCATGTCTCGCAGAACCCGGAGCGGAGATGTAACTGCCCATCGTTCTTATATATTCGCGCAATAGGGGGGGTGGGCAAGCCACAAACGGCAACTGCGCCCTCTTACCGATTAAATTTATGACGCCACGGTGACGCTTACGGGCTTGCCCTGCATCCCGGGCGGTGCTAATTCGCCGCCCACGGCACCGCTGGGGGATAGTTTAGCGGTAGAACACCTGGCTCTGACCCGGGTAGCCTTGGTTCGAATCCAGGTCCCCCAGCCAGCCGTTTTTAGCTAAAATGGCAGATTTTCTCAAACTTTTAAGCGTCGCGGAAGTCTTTCCCATCCGGAGCCCCCCCCCTTTACGGCAGGGCGCTAAATAGCCGCTCCGAGATTCCCAATCATGGTCAAAATTGGCTGCCTCCGGGTTGCCCGTATGGACGTCCCCGCCGCGCTACAGGCTCGGCTGGACATCCGCGCGCTGAAATTTTTGTCCGCCAAACCTCCAATAAAGATATTGAATGCCGTAAAGACCAGATTTTGCCTGCCAAGGGCATTGAAAGCCTACCCCATTATCAGCAAAAAGCCTGATTTGCCGCTGCACTCAAAGTATAAGAGCATCTTCGTCACGCTGGAATGTGAGTTGCTCGACCGCCGTCGCCCCCAATTCCACGCAGAAGCCAGCATGGCCGCCTCACCACTTCATCGGGGGCTTCTGACGGCACTTTGTCCCCGGCTATTTCTCCCCAATTAATCACGGAAAGAAAGCGCCATGCGATGCACGTCAACACCTAAGCCACGAACCCTCCAGCAAAACCTGAGAACTTCGCCCATTACAAACTCGAATTAATTCACGCGCATCTCTTAGTACATAATATATGCTGTATGAAGCTTATCGGTGGTGTGTTCATGCCGGCTTCATGGGAGTTTTAACCGATTACAAAAGTCCACCGCAAACAACTATGATACGTGAAGAGACAACAACACCTGTTCCACTCCCCATAAGTCCATCTTCAACAACGACAACAGGCAATCAGCGCCTTAAAGCGCCGAAATTCATTCAAGACACCATGGAAGAGTGTTTCCTCAACATTTGGTCACGGCATATTTATAAGGGCTAAGAATTAAAATGCAGATATTTTCTCTTCTGGGTTTGCACCACATCCGTACTGGCACGGCTGGAAATGACGCTGCTCATTGGGAGTACAGTCTTAATTCTCCAGCAGATATTTCATTACTTACTTTTTTTTAAGCAAGAACATGAGAAAATTCAACGATATTTATGACGATGCGACGCCCATTCAACCACCGAGTGCCGCGATGCCCTCCGTTGCGAATGGCACAGCCGCCAGGGGCCGCGTGGTTGCTATCACCGGCGCTTCATCCGGTATCGGGCGTTGCACCGCCGCACTGTTTAGCCAAAATGGTTGGCAGGTTGGCCTTATCGCGCGTGGCGTTCCAGGGTTAGAATCCGTACGCTATGAATTGGAATCTAACGGCGGCAGCACCACCATAATAGCGGCGGATGTGTCCAACGCCGAAGCCTTGGAACAAGCCGCAGCGCATGTAGAGGCGGCTTTAGGTCCAATCGATGTCTGGATCAATTGCGCAGGCAACGGCGTCTTTGGAACATTCTTGTCTGTCTCTGATGAAGAATTCCGCCGCGTCACGGACGTGACTTATATAGGCACGGTTAATGGCACTCGCGCGGCCTTGCGCAGAATGTTAAAGCGCAATTCTGGCACCATTGTTAATGTGTGTTCCGGTATTGCCCATCATGGCATGCCACTGTTGACATCTTATTCCGGTGCGAAACATGCCGTACGGGGCTTCACAGACGCCATTCGCGGCGAGTTGTACGAAGAACGCAGCCGGGTTCACATCACGATTGTCTATCCGCCAGCCGTCAACACGCCATTTTTCAGCCATGCGATATCACATATGCCCAAGCCTCCAAGGCCGATGCGGCCTGTTTACCAGCCTGACGTTGTGGCCGAAGGTATCTTTCGCGCCGCTACATCGCGGCGGCGAGAGGTGCAAGTGGGCAGCGTCACCATCATGTTCGGGTTCTTCAGCAAGCTTTTCCCACGGCTGATTGACAACGCAATCCGGCGGCTTGGCTATAATGGGCAGATGACCGATAGCCAGGAGGCCTTGCGTCTGCGCGACCCAACCGTCTTTACCCCTTCCATTACCGCATCCGGTTCTTATGGGTCTTTTGGTTCAGAAGCCAAGCGGTTCAGCTTTCAGATGTGGCTTAGCCGCCATCAACTGGCTGTACCGACCGGCCTTATGATTAGCGCGGTTATAGTGCTTATGGCGTGGCCATGGGTGCGTTAGCCAGCAACCCTTCGGTTACCAGCCAAAGCCTGCGCGCCAAATCTTCATCCAAAGCCAGGCGATTTGGCTGAACAGCCTTTTTATCCTTGAAATATTTTCCGGTAATATCGTCCAGCTCTGGCGCCTGGGCAACGTAAACTGGTGTCTCAGCTCCCTGCTCTTCTGTCCTGCTGAACAGCCCCATTAACCGCCACGCAAGCCCGATTACACCCGGCGTTCGTATAAGCCCAGTCGCTACAGTGCCAGGATGCACCACGTTGGCCGTAACACCACTCTCCTGCAGCCTTCGCGCCCATTCAAATGTTGCCATCATTACAGCCAGCTTAGACTGGCTGTAAGCGCGCACCATATTCCAGCCCTTCGATAATTCAAGATTCTGCAAATCAACCTTGGCATGGTCAGAGGTCGACGACCCAACCGTTACGATACGCGAAGCCCCGCCCGCCCGCAGAGCATTTTCCAACTCCTGCATCAGAACAAACGGCGATAGATAATTTACCGCGAGCACCATCTCGTGCCCTTCCACAGTTTGTGTCCTCGCTGCCCGGAAAACACCGGCATTGTTGATCAGCACATTAAGCTTCGGATGAGTCCGTGCAATTTCACGGCCCAGCGCACGCGTAGCGGCAAGTGACGACAGGTCCGCGATCCTTAATTCAGTCACCGCCCCCTGAACCTGCTGAGCAAGCCAAGCCTGCGTCGCTTCACCACGGCCTTGATCGCGCCCCACTAAAATCACTTTGTATCCTGCACGCACCATGCCTAACGATATCCACTTGCCAATTCCACCCGTGGCGCCGGTAATTAAACAAAGCTTTTGGTCCATTGTATTACTTCCAACTTCAGGCGGAATTCACTATTTGCAATATCAATTCTAGTTAGAAATAATCCGTATAGGACCAATCTGAATAAATTGCACGGCATTGCGCCTGTTAATTGAAGAGGCTTGACTTTGCGGCGCTGCATCCTTTCCATGCCGATGAGAAAAGCTATGCGTCAACAGCGAGGCAGCAAAGATTATTCCACCGAGCAGAGCCAGAATACTTACAAAGACAATCCTAATACCCGCCATCTTTTGATGCATTATGGCGATCATCCAAATTTCCTTATTGTTGTTTTAACAATCAAAATCGCAAGCAGCTAAAGTCTAGCTTATATTAATTTGCTTTTTGAACCATTATTTAGCTTTTTGTTATTGCTCTATATACGCGCCCGAAGCTATGCGTTCAGCCTTGAACCGAACCAGACGTGCTGGAGTTCCCCGTTAAGGCGCGGCCTTTTTCCGGAAGACCTTTATATACCTCACCTGCATAACCTGCGGCGACGTTAGGCTCTTAGTTGGCCAACCGCCGCCAAGCGCCAGATCCGCCAGCACATACATCGGCTGCCGGTATTCCGGCGGCGTCGGGGTCGACCAGAATTCTCGCCGGTTCAGGTAAAAGCTAGTCGTCTCTGGCGTTATCAGCACCCCATAGGTGTTGAATTTCGCGGACAGGCTACCCGTCGGCACCTCGGACATGCGCGTCCGCAGTAACTGGTTCGCCCCCTTTACCCAGACATGCTCAGTGGTATGAAAATACCGGTCAAATCCGCCATAATACTCAATGACGTCGATCTCTGAGGCGGATTGCGTTTTATCGGTGCCCACCAGCCAAAAGGCTGGCCATGTTCCCGGCCCGCTCGGCAAAATCGCGCTCATCTCGAAATACCCGTATTTCTGTGAGAACCCTCGGCCCTTTGGCCCATCGTGGTCAACCGAGCAGATCAACCCGGATTGCCACTTCCCCGCGGCATCCTTGCGCGCCGTTATCGCGAGCCCGTTGTCATTTATCGAAAACGGGCCGCCAGGCCCTGGATTGCCGAACACCGCATCGCCAAAATCGCCATTCCAGGGCGTATGCGCAATCCACGCGCTCCCCGGCCCGTATGCGGAAATGTCCAGGGTGGTGAACTCATCGTCAAATGTCGCCACATAGCCGCTCAAATCCAGCGGTTTCCCCGCTGTCTGGCCAAAGCCGGCAGGTACAGACCCGCCCAGCAGCAAAGCGCCAGCAAGAACCACAAACCGCATTTTCATCCGCTAATCCTCCTGGCGCTGCGCAACCAGGGCTGGGAGCCGCCATGCCAGCAGATTTGTTTCCCATATCTTCAGAACATTCCTGAATTTCTGCGCGGGCTTCTCGACAATATGCCAGGAAAACGCCGCCGCCAGAACCACAACCGGAACAGTGCATGACAGGTTCACAGGCCAATACACCGCAGCCGGAATTAAACAGACAATGGCCTGCTGAATCGAAAACCCGTAGAGAAAAATCCCGTAAGAGTAATCCGCGCCCCGCAGCCATTTCCGGCTGGGATTCATCAACCCCAACCAGACCGTGAAATACGCGATCGGAATGGGAGCGAAAAAATCGCCGCAGGGAAAGTAGCCAAGGCAGGCAGCAGCCAGAATTCCCGAAAACAGCCCTGTGGAAAATGTAAACGGCACTTTGTCACGGTACAGATAGATCGACACCCCGGCCAGAAACGTCGCGATCAGCAGCGCCCCGTTGATGGCCCCCGGCACGGGCACAATCTCTCCACCATGGCGAACCAGCGTGACAGCCAGATAAGCCAGCGTCACCAGAACCACGAAAACCGGCCCCAGAATACGCCACCGCTTCAAGCCCAGCAGCGTAACGGCGGCAAGAACAATATAGCAGCCCAACTCAAACGGAATCGTCCATAACTGCCCGTTCACAATATTAGGCAATGGGTTGGCCCCAAACATGCCAGGCAGATAGTAATGAATATCGCCGACCACATTGCATAAATAGAGCACGAATTCATGGCTGGTGAAATACCGATCCAGCGGCACCGTCGTCAGCAGCGGGCCGAGGATAAAAGCCGAAAGCAGAACCTCAACGGCAAGCGCCGGATAAATCCGAACAACGCGCAGCCCCAAAAACATGAATAGCGACCGCGACCTCTCCAGACTGCCCGCCACCAGAAACCCGCTAAGCGCGAAGAATGCCGGCAGGATCATACGCACCAACGGGCGGGCATCGCTCTGAAAAATCGCGACATCCGCACTCATGCCATAGCTCGTGATGCCACTGTGCAGGCAGACAATGGAAAGCGCCAGACAGAGCCGCAAATAATCAAACCCAGAGGCATGACCTCCGGTTTCCTGAATTCGCGCAGCGACTGTCCGGGCGGGTGCTGGGAGTGTCATGTACGCAGGCACAACACATGGTTCCGATCGGGCGATGCCAGGCAAAGCGAATAAAAATTCGTCATGGACTGAATCTTCCCCATTCAATGTTGATTTGCCTGGCCGCGGGGAAGTTCATTAAAATCCGGAAAGATAAAGTCCTTTCCTATATCTTCATAAACCGCCCACAGCTTTCGACATCAAAACATTAACCTATGGCGGCAGCATTAAACAAGAAAAAATACGTTACCGGAAGCATAAAACTCCCTACCCAAGGCGCGGGATCAGCCCTGACGCCTCGGCCACTGCCCGGCTGCGCGCTATGGACTCGCTCACCATCAGCGCTGCCGCCAGGGCGCGCTTGCCGGCTTCCGCGTCCACCAGCACCGGTGCGCCGTCCAGCGCCGAGGCGAAGAACGCCTCATGCTCGGCGCAGAGTGCATCATGGTCTTGCCAGCCCGCTTGCTCCACCCCGAACTCCTCAAAGCCCGGCAGCTTCATGCCGATCCCCCGCCCCACCAGGGTTAGTTTCCGCGCCGAGAAATCCACGGTCAAATAGCCGGTCTGTGAGAAAATCCGCATCTTGCGCTCGGTTTTCAGCGAAATACGGCTGGCGGTGATCGTCGCCACCGCGCCATTGGCAAAGCGGATGCGCGCATTGGCAATGTCGTCATGCGCGCTGGCCACAGGGGCGCCCACCGCGTCCACGCTCTCCACTGGTGAATCCGTCAGCGCCAGAATCAGGTCGAGGTCGTGGATCATCAGGTCCAGAATCACCGACACATCCGTGCCACGCGGCTTGAAGGGCGCGATCCGCACTGCCTCGATATAAAGCGGCTTGCCCATGCGCTGGCTCACCGCGCCATGCGCGGCGGAGAAGCGCTCCAGATGCCCAACCTGCAGCACCAGTCCCGCGGCCCTGGCCAGGGCCGCCAGCTCGGTGGCCTGCTCCAGCGTCGCGGCAATGGGTTTTTCCACCAGCACATGCTTGCCGGCCCGCAGCGCCCGCGCCGCCAAATCAAAGTGGAATTCCGCCGGCGCGGCGATGATCACCGCCTGGGCAAGCTCCAGAATCTCCTCCACCGAGCGCACTGGGCAGCCCGCCTCCCAGGCCACGGTCTTGGCTCGCTCCGGACTGGCATCGGCCAGCCCTATCAGCTTGGCGCGTGTCGCGCCGGCCAATTTCAACGCGTGATAGCGGCCAAAATGCCCCGCCCCGATCAGTCCGACTTGCAAACGCTGGCTCATGGTTTTGCTGGTATCGCCGCACGGGGTTGCGCGCAACGGGCAGCCCAGCCATACCGCAACCGATTTAGGGAATTTTCGGAGCTACCGTGCTATATTTCAGCCGCGCCAAAACCTTCGGTATTCTGCTCCTCTGCGGGCTGGGCATCTTGCTCAGCCTGCCGAATCTCGCCGCCCGTCCGGGCTTCTGGCCTAGTTTTCTGCCCTGGAATCAGGTGCATCTGGGTCTGGACCTGAGCGGCGGCTCCTATTTGCTACTGCAAATCGACACTGGCGCCATCCAAACCCAGGATCTGAACGCCCTGATGGACCAGACGCGCCAAACTCTGCGCCAAGCCCAGCTCGGCTATACCGGGCTACATGCCGACCCAGCCAATGACCAGGTGCTGCTGCACCCGCTGGACGGGCAGGCGCCGCAGGCGCTAGCCGCGCTGCAAAAGCTCGCCACCTATACCCCCAGCTCTTCCTCCCCCAGCGTGGCTGTCAACCAGCTTGCTGACGGCTCCATCGCCATCGCCGTGCCCCGCGCCACCCAGGCGGCGCGGAATTCCCAGGCGGTCGACCAAGCCATCACCATCATCCAGCGCCGTATCGACGGCTCCGGCGTGCTCAACCCCTCCATCGCCCGCCAGGGCGCGGACCAGATCGTCGTGCAGCTGCCGGGCATCTCGGACCCGGACCGGGTGAAGACGCTCATCGGTACCACGGCGCACATGACCTTCCAGATGGTCGATTCCACCGCCGCCCCCGGCACTGCCGCCCCGCCGGGCGACGAATTGCTGCCGATGACGGGCAATCCCGGCCAAGAGCTGGCTGTCTACTCCACCGTGGCGGTGGACGGCGCCAACCTTGAAAACGCCCAGGCCAGCACCGACCCGCAAACCGGCCAATGGGTGGTGAACTTCACCCTGAACTCCGTCGGCGCGCGGGAATTCGCGGACACCACCACGGCCAATGTTGGCAAGCTCTTCGCCATCGTGCTGGACGGCAAGATCATTGAAGCCCCGGTCATCCGCGAGCCCATCACCGGCGGCTCCGGCCAGATTTCCGGCAATTTCACGCCGCAATCCGCCACTGACCTCGCCCTTCTGCTGCGCGCGGGCGCTCTGCCGGCACCTCTGAACATCGTCGAGGAGCAGAGCGTCGGCCCCGAGCTGGGCGCCGACGCCATCCGCGACGGCGCGCTCGCCTTGGGGGCCGGCTTCGTCTTCGTGCTCGGCTTCATGGCCGTGTTCTATGGCCTGTTCGGCTGGTTCGCGAATGTCGCGCTGGTGATGAACCTCGTGCTCATGCTCGCCATCCTCTCGGTCATGGGCGCCACGCTCACCCTGCCCGGCATGGCCGGCATCCTGCTCACCCTCGGCATGGCGGTGGACGCCAACGTGCTCATTAACGAGCGCGTGCGCGAGGAGGTAAAGAACGGCCGCAAGCCGCTGGCCGCGCTGGAGGCCGGGTACAAGCGCGCCTACGGCACCATCATCGACAGTAACGTGACGACGCTGCTCGCCCACGTCACCCTGTTCATCTTTGGCTCGCCCCCGGTGCGCGGCTTCGCCGTCACCATCTGCGCCGGCATCATCACCACTATCTTCACCGCCACGGTGCTGGTGCGGCTCATCACCTCGCGCTGGTACATCTCCCGCCGCCCCGCAACCCTGCCCGTTTAAGAGAATAAGCATGTTTTACCGGCCAATGTTCCGCTTCGTTCCGGACGGCACCAAAATCCGCTTCATGAACGGGCGCTTCGCGGGGCTCATCACCTCCGCCGTGCTCTCCACCGCCTCCATCCTGCTGTTCTTCTACCCAGGGCTTAATCTGGGGCTGGATTTCAGGGGCGGCGTGGTGCTGCAAGTGGAAACCCCGCAAACCGCGGATTTCCCCGCCTTGCGCACCGCCCTTTCCGCCGCCGGGCTGAAGGACGCAGCCCTGCAAAGCTTCGGCACGGGCCATAACGGTGTGCTCATCAGCCTGGAAAGCCGGGACAGCGCGGCGCAGACGCAAACCGCCATCGCCGAGGCGCAGACCGCCCTGGCCCAGGCGGCGCCGGGGAGCAAGATCCTTTCCACCCAGGCCATCGGGGCCTCGGTCAGCCACGACCTTTTCACCCAGGGGCTGGAGGCGCTGGGCCTCAGCTTCGTGATGATCCTGGCTTACATTTGGTTCCGGTTCGAGTGGCAGTTCGCCGTCGGCGCCGTTGCCACGCTGGTGCTGGATACCACCAAGACCATCGGCTTCATGGTGCTGACCCGCATCCCGTTCGACCTCGTGACCATCGCCGCCATCCTCACCATCATCGGCTACTCCACCAACGACAAGGTGGTGGTCTATGACCGTGTGCGCGAAAATTTGCGCAAATACAAAACCCTGCCGCTCCGCGAGCTGATCGATCTCTCGATCAACGAGACCCTGAACCGTACCCTCGGCACCTCCGGCACCGTGTTCCTGGCCGCCCTGCCGCTGGCCCTTTTCGGAGGCTCAGCCCTTTCCGGCTTCGCCTGGATCATGCTGTTCGGCATTGTCGTCGGCACTTCGTCCTCGATCTTCATCGCCGCCCCCATCTTGCTGTTCCTGGGCGAGCACCGGCTGCGCCGCTCCGCCGCCCCGGTAAAGGCCAAAACCACCTGAGGATGGTTACACGATTAAATTTACTAGCTTTTTATAACACCACGATGCTAAATACTAGCTAGAAGCTATTTTTATCTAATAGCGTATTTTTTAGACGCGGGAGCCTTGTTTGTCAGACGCAGCCCTGCTGGAAGCCGTGCGGATTTGCTACCAACCCATCATCCGCCTGGCCGATCTGCGGGCGGATTACGTGGAGGTTCTGGTCCGTGCCGAGGATGAGCACGGCACCATCTCCGGGCCGGAGAGCATTGTTGACGCCATGGACGATAGCGACCGCGCCATGCGCTTCACCGCCGCCATCATGCGCCGCGCGCTGGCTGAATATGGCGCGCATGGTTTCGCCGCGCATGGGCTGGTCCTCGCCTTCAACCTGCCGCTGGAAGCCATGCTGCACCCGGAGCTGGTGGCCCAGATCGAGTCCCTGCGCATGGAATCCGGCTTATCCCCTGAGTGCATCCGCTTTGAGCTGACTGAGCGCGCCCCGGTGCACGACCTCACCGCTGCCCGTATTGTCATCGCCCAACTACGCCAGGCCGGGTACGGGCTGGCGCTGGACGACATCACCCCGGACATGCCCTACCTTGCCGATCTGCTGGCCATGCCCATCCGCGCTATCAAGCTGGACCGCAGCGTCGTCATCTCCCACAGCCCGGCGGCGCGCAGCTTTATTCACGCCATGACCGCCCAAGCCAATGCGGCACGGCAGGATATTGTGGCCGAGGGCATAGAAACCCAGGCGCAGCACGATACGATGCTCGCGAGCGGCGTCACGCACGGCCAAGGCTTCCTGTTTTCCCGTCCGCTGCCCGCGGGCGGGCTCAGCGCTTACCTGGGAACACCGCGCGGCTGCAACTGATCCCGGCGGCCAGATACGCCGAGGCCGCCGCCAGCGCCATGCAGGTCACGGTTGGCGCCTGCGCCACCAGCCCCATTGTCAGCGCCACCAGCATGCCCCCCACTGTTTGCCCCAGCAGCCGCGCCACCGAGATCATGCCGCTGGCCCCGCCAGTGCGGTGCACCGGCGCGGAGGTGATCATCGCCTTATTGTTTGGTGGCTGGAACAGCCCGAACCCGGCCCCAGCCAGAAAAATCCGCCATACGATGTCAAAATCGCTCGGGATGGGCGGCATCAGCCGCAGCAGCAGAAACCCGGTGCCGGTCATGCACAATCCAATGGTGGAGAGGATGGCGGCCGGGTAACGGTCCGCCAGCCGGCCGACAATCGGCGCCACCACCACAATCGCCACCGGCCAGGGGGTAATGAGCAAGCCCGTCGCCACCGGCCCCCGGTGCAGTACATTCATCAGCGCGAAGGGCATGGGGATAATGAAGAAATTTGACGCGATGAAAGCCGTGAAACCGGTGAGGAAGGCAGTGCTGAACCCCCTGCCCGCCAGCAGATCCACTGGCAGCAGCGGGTCTGCCCGGCCAAGCTGGCGGCTGACCAGCAGCACCAGACTCACCACGCCGAGCGCCAGCAGCACCAGGGTCAGCGTCAGGCTGCTCTCATGCGCGAAGCGGTCGCCGCCGATAATCAGCCCGCCCAGCGCCAGCGCCAGCAGCGCGGTGCTGACATAGTCGAACGCGCCGGCAATGCGCGGCGTGACCGGCAGCGCCGTGAACGCGTAATAGAACGCCGCCCCGCCTAGGGGCAGATTGATCAGAAACAGCCATTGCCAAGTGGACACCGCCAGCACCCCGGCGGCGACCGTAGGCCCCAGCGCCACGCCCAGCGCCACCACCAGCCCGTTGAGCGCGATACCCCGCCCAAGCATGTTCGCCGGATAGATATAACGCACCAGCGCCGCGTTCACCCCCATTATGCAGGCACCGCCAACCCCCTGCAGCGCCCGCGCCGCCGCCAGTTCCGGCAAAGTGCGTGAAACCGCGCAGAGCAACGAGGCAATGACGAACAGCGCCAGCCCAATGCGGCACATTCTCGCATGCCCCATCCGGTCGCCCATGGCGGCCACGGGCAGCAGCGAGATGACACTGGCCAGCTGATAGGCATTCACAACCCATATGGCGGCGGAGTCGGATGTATGAATATCTCGCGCTATGGACGGCAGCGCGACATTCACTACCGCATAATCCAGCACCGAGAGCAGCACCGCCAGCCCCACGGCGAACATGGCCTTGTGGCGGGCGAATCCGGCTAGGCCATCATGCGGCTGGGCGGTAAGAGTGGCGGACACGGTACTCACCCCGTGCGCGGGCGTGACGACATCACCCGCACTAAAACCCCTCCAGCACGACCTTGCCGTGCGCCTTGCCGCTTTCGATGAACGCATGCGCCCGGCGCAGATTTGCCGCGTTGATGGTGCCAAAACGCTCCGCCAGCGTGGTGTGCAGCGTGCCAGCATCCACCAGCCGCGACACCTCATTCAGTATCGCGCCCTGCGCCGCCATGTCGGCGGTGGCAAACACAGAGCGCGTGAACATGAACTCCCAATGCACGGAGATGCTCTTGGTCTTGAACGGGACAATGTCGAGCGTGGCGGGGTCGTCAATGATCCCGAACCGCCCTTGCGGCGCGATCAGCTCCACGATTTCAGCGAGATGCCGCTCGGTGTTGGTGGAAAATACGAATTCCGGCGCGCCTAGCCCCAGGGCCGCGACTTCCGCCGGCAGCGGCTTGGAATGGTCGACCACATGATGCGCACCGAGGCGCAACACCCAATCCCGCGTCTCCGGGCGGGAGGCCGTGGCGATAACGGTAAGGTCCGTCAACCGCCGCGCCAATTGCACGGCTATCGAGCCAACGCCGCCGGCACCACCGATAATCAGCAGCACGCGCTTGCCGCCGGGCACGGGCCTCTTCACCTCCAGCCGGTCGAATAGCACCTCCCAGGCGGTAACGGAGGTCAGCGGCAGCGCCGCTGCCTCCGCGAAGGAGAGCGTCGCCGGCTTGCGCCCGGCCAGACGCTCGTCCACCAGATGGAATTCCGCGTTGGTTCCCGGGCGGTTGAGGGTGCCGGAATAGAACACCTCATCCCCCGGCTTGAACCCGCTCACCTCGGGTCCGGCCGCCACCACGATACCGGCGGCATCCCACCCCAGCACCCGCGCCTTCCCACTCTCCGGCACCATGCCGCGCCGGACCTTGGTATCTACCGGGTTCACTGAAACGGCTTTCACCTCGACCAGAATATCCCGCCCCGACACTTCCGGCCGGGGCAGGTCAAGGTCGATGAGAGCCTCCGGGTCTTCGATCGGCAGGCAGTTCAGATAGCCGGTGGCGTGCATGTTGTGTTCCTCCAGTCTGGAATATTGTCCATGGCCGAGATGCGTCCACCCCCCCCGCCACCCGCAAGAACACACATTCCACGAATTCGGCCTCGGCGGTCGTGCGCGGCTAGATCGTCTCGCTCAGCTTGATCGCCGCCTTGCACCCGGCGCGGATGAGCCCGGAGAGCAACTTATAAGCCGGAGCCTGCTCGGCGCCGTTAGCCAGGCCGATATCCCGGTGTTCTACCTCTTCCAGCCGGAAGATCTCGATCGTGTCGCGTAGATCCGCCTCATCCGCGCCCAGCGTGTCACGTTGGGCGGCGTAATGCGCATCGATGGTCTCTTCCACCGCCACGGTGCAGGCCATGGCCGCCTTCGGCCCCAGCGCCGCCGTGACCGCGCCCAGCGCGAATCCGGCGATGTGCCATAATGGCAGCATCGCCGTCGGGCGCACGCGGCGCTCGCCGATCATCCCGGCGAAAGTCTCCAGATGCACCTGCTCCTGCGCCTTCATGTGCTCAAGCTGCGGCCCGTGCGGCCCGCGCCCCAGCACCGCCAGCTGCCCGGCGTAAATCCGCGCCGCGCCGTATTCGCCGGCATGATCGACACGGATGAATTTCTTGATTTCTTCGCTCATCTAAACCGCCTTTGCTTGCGCCCAGCATAGACCAGCAGCACCGCCGCAAACAGCAGGGCGGCGGCAAAATCCATCTGCGCCATCGAGATGGGCAGCGCATGAATGAGGTAGACCGGTCTGTCACATGGCGTGGCGGGAATCATCGGCAGCGGCGCGCCGGGGGTCAGGGCCCCGTTGCATTCCGGTAGCGGAGAGTTCCACCAATTGAACTCCACCCCTATATGC
>Ga0255356_1000714_pt1 | contig 21931 bp, 18 predicted proteins | sample HBST100metaG_FD_189944 | JGI IMG/M metagenome (GOLD analysis project Ga0255356, IMG submission 189944) | Peat soil microbial communities from Stordalen Mire, Sweden - H.B.S.T100 | ecosystem: Environmental > Terrestrial > Soil > Wetlands > Peat | place: Sweden: Norrbotten County, Stordalen Mire...
ATCCAATGCCCACAATACGCGATCCCGTAAATCTTGCGAATAGGATTGCATCCGTGCCGCCCCTCTCCGGCAGGTTAATTGTAGCACAAACTGTATTCACTTAAATTAGAAACGATCTAATGAGCGCCTGACGGCGCGCTTCCTCGGGGCTGAGGCCGGCGCGGATGCCGTCGTCGGTGTGCATGGCCACATGGCTTTCCAGTTCCGCCGCGAAATCTTCATCGCTGCGGCGCGCGCCGAAGAGGCCGCGGAGGCGAATCCACAATGCTCTGAGCTTGCGTGGCATCATCGCCTCATGCCTCCTCGGCCGGAGCCAGAAACCGCGCCAGAATCGCAGTGGCCTGCTGCCACTCGGCGGCGGCCTTCTTCACCTGGCGCTGGCCGGCCCTGGTCAGCTCATAGAACTTGGCGCGGCGGTTGTTGTCTGAGAGACCCCAGCGCGAGCGGATGAACCCCTCCTGCTCCAGCTTGAGCAGCGCCGGATAGAGCGTGCCATAGTTCAACTGCAACAGATCGCCGCTGGTCTGCTCGATGCGCCGCGCCAGGCCGTAGCCGTGCTGCGGCCCCATGGTTTCCAGCGTGCGCAGCGCCATCAGCGCCAGCGTGCCCTGCCAAACATCGGTCTTTCCGCCCATTTCGTCTCCTCTTGCCAACCAATAGAAGAACTATACAATCACCCCTATGGGAATGCAAGAGGAAGCGCCGGCAGTGGCCGGAAGACGCGCGGGAATCTACACGGCGGTTGCGCCGCCGCCAATTTTCTTTGCGGGGATACTTCTGGTTGCGTAGAGGTACCAGGCCAGCCATGCGGGCGCGGTCCACAGGTAGAAGGGCGAGGTGATCTGGACGACTGCCAGCACCTCGATCAGCGCCGCTCCGGCGATACTTGCAAGCGGCAGCAGTGAGCGTCCGGAGTGCGCCGCGCGATAGAGGGCAACCAGAACGGCCGGCAGCAGAATGGTCTCATCGAAGAAAAATGCATAGGGCGCGCAGGCCACAGAGACGAGCAGCAGCAACAAGCCTTGATCCATCCAGTCCCAGCGGTTGCGGCGGGTCCAGAAGTACCAGAGTGCCCAACTGCAACCGGCGGCCTCGGGAATGAATTGCAGAGCCACCGCGTTGCGGTTGACGAGGAAACGGAAGGCAACGCTCAAGGTGGGAATAAACACATCCAGAACCTTGGTTGTGCGCATCATTTGCGCGTATTGCGGCCACGCATGGATGTCGAAACAGAGTGTAAGCGCGCAACTGGCGAGCAGCGCCGCGCTGAATCCGCCGAGCAGGCGGTACGTCTTGCGGCTGACCACCCACAAGAGCAGCACCAAGGCAAAGGGAAGGAAGAGATGGGGCTTCAAGGCGCAGGGCAGCAGAGCCGCGCCGGCAAGCCAGGGCCGGGACTCGCGAAGGTAGAGAAACAGCACAACGCCAAGCAGGAGAAAGATGCTGAGTTGCCCCGCCATCAGGCAAGCGAGCGCGGGCGCAAAGGCGTAGCCGAGCAGGTGATAACGGCTGTCAGGGCGTCCATTCAGTATCCAGAGAATCCAGATTGCCAGCGAGAGAGAGGCAAGCAGCGCGAGCAGCCATAGAATCAGGCCGGTCTTTGCGCTGACGAAACCGAGCGGCAAAAAAAGGAAGAAGGCAACGGGCGGGCTGAATGTGACTTTCGGCTGGTTGCCATCGAGCCCCGCCGCGCGCTCAATGCGCAGGATGGCGGCGATATCGTAGGGATTTGCGCCGTGAACGAGTTGCTGGCCTGCCGCCCAATATTGGATGAAATCCCGCTCCGTGGCGCTTTTATCGCTCAGGCCGGCGACATAAACGCCGGTCACGAAGCAAACCCCGGCAGCGACGATTGCGGCAGCGGCAAGGACGCGCCATGGATTTCTCTTCATCGGCTGGCTCCAGGCGCCAGAGCGCTGGCGGCTTTGAAGGGGCGGGGCAGGCGGAGGAACGGCAGTCTCATCGGGGCTGATCCATTGTTCATTGCCACCAATGTATACGCAAGCAGGGCGGCGATCCAATTTTGGCGGTTACTCGGCGGCTGGCAGGTTGCCGTGGGCGCCAATTGAGCGGAAAGTACGCAGGCCGGGCCGAAAAGGACGGCAAGGGCGCCGGCGGATTTCCCAAATCCGCTTGTGCCCCTTGCGAAGCCAGCATTTCATTGACTCTGCGCCCTGTTTCGGGTATTCTGGAATCCTTGCGCGGTGTTGCGCCTGGGGTCTGTGTGTGTGTCGGGGCTCCCAACGACAAGTCTTCGTCGATGGGGTGATCCGCTCACCCGGATCCAGCCGGTCGATCTCCCATTGGGAGTGGGCAGGGACAGGCCACCGGCTGCTGGATGCGAGTTTTTCGCGTGAGTCCGGCAGAGCCAGAGCCCTTGAGGGCCAGCCCCCGCAATCCTCACCCGAACAGACTTGTTTGGAAGTGGGTGAAAGAGGCCCGTGCGCTTTTTGCGTGGGGGTCGAATGCGTTTTGTGCAAGAGTTTGTTGCGGGGCAACCGGAAAACGATAGGCCGGGCGGGTTTTTCAAGGCCGGTTTTAGAGGGTAGGAGAGAAATGGGTACCTTTGTTCCGAGCGGCAAGGATATTGACCGCAAGTGGTTTGTAATCGATGCCAGCGGCGAGACGCTGGGCCGTCTGGCGACCAAGGCCGCCAGTGTGCTGAGCGGCAAGCTGAATCCCCAGTATGTGCCCTACATCGACATGGGTGACCATGTGATTGTCATCAACGCGGAGAAGGTGCGCCTGACCGGCCTCAAGGCCGAAAAGAAGCTCTATCGCCGCTACACCGGTTTCCCCGGCGGACTGCGCGAGGAGTCGTTTGTGCGTCTGCTCAACCGCAAGCCGGAAGCGATTTTGGAGCAGGCCATCAAGGGCATGCTGCCCAAGAGCAAGATGGGCCGCCAGATGGCTACCAAGCTGAAGGTCTATCGCGGCGACCAGCATCCCCACCAGGCGCAACTGCCGGTGGCTTTGGAAGTGGCGTAAAAGCAGCCGCTAGCCGCTAGCTTCTAGCTGCTGGCTCAGGTGCTTGGAGATTTTGATTTTGAGGCTTTTAGCTAGAAGCTAGAGGCTAGAGGCTAGGAGCTAAGAAACGCATGGCAGATCTGGTTCAATATTACGGAACGGGGCGCCGCAAGTCGGCGATCGCCCGCGTCTTTCTGCGTCCGGGAACCGGCGAGTGGAAGGTTAACGGCAAGGCATTCGAAGTGTATTTCGTGACCGAGCAGCAGCGTGTGGCGGCAAAGCGCACCCTGGCGCTGGTCGAGCTGGCTTCGAGCTTTGACGTGGTTACCACCGTGAAGAGCGGCGGCGTGGCCGCACAGGCCGATGCGGTCAAGATGGGCGTTGCCCGCGCATTGGTCGAGTTCAATCCGGAACTGCGCAAGACGCTCAAGGCCGAAGGCCTGCTGACCCGCGACTCGCGCATGAAGGAGCGCAAGAAGTACGGTCAGAAGGGCGCTCGCGCACGGTTCCAGTTCTCGAAGAGATAGTTGTCAGCTTACAGTTGACAGCAAGCAGTTTTCAGTTCCGAGTTTTTCGAAGTTACTGGCTGCTGTTCGCTGTCAACTGTTAGCTAGGTTTCACCATTTCCCGCATGAGCGGGATCAATCCGGGACAGGGTAGGACCAGTCCGGATGCAATCCACGAAGGAGGCCAATGGCCACGATCACAATGAAGGAGCTGCTCGAAGCGGGTGTTCACTTCGGGCATCAGACCAAGCGCTGGAACCCCAAGATGAAGGAATACATCTTTGGCGAGCGCAATGGGATCTACATCATCGACTTGCAGAAGACGCTCAAGCTGTTCAAGGATGCGTCTAAGTTCGTCACTGAACTGTGCTCGGGGGGCAAGACGATTCTTTTCGTCGGCACCAAGCGCCAGGCGCAGGAAGCTGTGGCTGAAGAGGCCACCCGCGCGGGGATGCCCTACATCAACCAGCGCTGGCTGGGCGGTCTGTTGACCAACTGGGTGACGGTACAGAAGTCGGTGAAGCGCCTTCAGGAATTGGATGATATGGCCACGGACGGCCGCTATGAGCTGCTGACCAAGAAGGAAGTGATTCGCCTGGAGCGGGAGCGGAAGCACCTGCAGGCGAACCTGGCCGGCATCAAGAACATGAAGCGGCTGCCGGATGCGCTCTTTATCGTCGACTCGAACAACGAGGCGATTGCTGTGAAGGAAGCCCGCAAGCTGGGCATTCCGGTGGTGGCGGTGGTTGACACCAACTGCGACCCGACGGTAGTGGACTATGTGATTCCCGGCAACGACGACGCGCTGAGGGCCATTCGCCTGTTCACCTCGAAGATCGCCGACTCGGCGGCCGAGGGCGTGAACCTGGTGGGCGACAAGGCATTTGCCGAGGAGCAGCCTGCTCCGGTGGCCGCCGTGGCCGAAGCCGAGGTTGAGGCGGTGGCCGCTGAGGCCGCGCCTGTCGAGGAAGTGGACTTGGAAGCTGCGCTGGGCGGCGGCATTCGCAAGGCTCCGGCGGCGGTTGCCGCTCCAGAGCCGATTGAAGCGGCCGAGGGCGCCCTTTAATCATTTCCGCACACTTCTGTGCGCATAATGAGATAAGCGTGGCCGCGAGCGTATAGCGCCACGCTTTTCTTATGTCGGCCACCTGCGGTGGGCAGACTCCTTCGGTTGAGCCGCGCCAGTAAAGAAGGCGAGGGATTCAGTGAGCAGAAGGGTCGCGCAAGGCAGGATAGGCGTAATTCAAAAAATGAGAGAGAGAAGACGACAGTGAGCGAAAAGATTGATGCCAAGTTGGTGAAAGAGCTTCGCGAGAAGTCCGGCGCGCCGATGGGCGACTGCCTGAAGGCTTTGCAGGAGACCAAGGGCGACATCGAGGGCGCTTTTGTGGTGCTGCGCAAGCGGGGCATGGCCTCGGCGCAGAAGAAGGCCGCCCGCACCACCAACGAGGGCGCGGTGGGGACGTACATCCACGCCGGCGGCAAGATCGGCGTGCTGCTCGAGTTGAACTGCGAGAGCGACTTTGTGGCCCGCACCGACGACTTCCAGGAACTGCTCAAGGACATCGCCATGCACATCGCGGCCACCGATCCGCGCTACGTTCGGTCAGAGGACGTGAGTGCGGCCGACATGGAGCGCGAGAAGGAGATCTATCGCGCACAGGCCGCCGCCACGGGCAAGCCGGCCCCGGTGATCGAGAAGATCGTGGACGGCAAGATGGCCAAGTTCTATGAGGAGGTTTGCCTTCTGGAGCAGCCCTTCATCAAGGATCAGGGCGTTACCATCAAGGAACTGATCGGGACCAAGGTGGGCAAGCTGGGCGAAAACATCACGGTGCGGAGGTTCGCGCGCTTCAAGGTGGGCGCGCCCGACTGGACCGTTTCGCAGACCAAGGCCGTGGAAGCGGCTGCGGAGTAATTCCTCCACCATTTCCGAATCAACCAAGGCCCAGGGCGCAAACCCTGGGCTTTTTCAGGCCCGCAAAGACCTGGCAAAGGGTAAGAACCGTTCAGACGGCAGGTATGCGATACTCGAAAAGGTATGTATAAACGCATTGTCTTAAAGCTTTCAGGAGAGGCACTGGCCGGCCCGCGCGGATTCGGCCTGGATGCCGACAAGGTCGCTGGAATTACCGCTGAAATCATCGAAGTACACGCCCTGGGCGTGGAAATCGGCGTGGTCGTGGGCGGAGGTAACTTTTTCCGCGGCGTGGAGGAGCAGGCGAAGGAGATGGACCGGGTAAGCGCCGACAGCATGGGTATGCTCTCGACGGTCATCAACGCCATCGCCTTGCAGGACGCCATTGAAAAGCACGGCGTGCAGTGCCGGGTGATGAGCGCCGTATTCATGAACCAGTTGGCCGAGCCGTATATTCGCCGCCGGGCCGTGCGCCACCTGGAAAAGGGCCGCGTGGTGATCTTTGCCGCGGGCATCGGCAATCCCTTCTTCTCCTCTGACACGGCGGCCAGCCTGCGCGCCATGGAGATCAAGGCAGACGTGCTGCTGAAGGGCACCAAGGTGGAGGGCGTCTACAACGCCGATCCTGTGCTGTTCAAAGACGCCGTGAAGTACGACGAGATTACCTACATGGAGATCCTGCAGAAGGGCCTGAAGGTGATGGACCTGACTGCGGTGAGCCTGTGCAAGGACAACAACCTGCCGCTGATTATTTTCAACATGAACCAGCCGGGAAATATCAAGCGGGTGGTGCTGGGCGAAAAAGTCGGATCGCTGGTGACGGCGTAAAACAGAGACAAGGAATCAGGGAGCAGTGGCTGGGCGAAGTTCCGGCTTGCGCATCTGTACCGAGCGATTGACCGGAGCATCTAACAGCGAGTGGAGATTCCCAAACCAAAACGGCTGGATGCACTGACGGGTCTGCGCTGTTTTGCGGCTGTCAACATCGTCCTCTTCCATTTTTCCAACCCTCAGTGGTTTGGCTGGCTGGCGCCGGTGGTCAACGCCGGCTTCGTCTCGGTGAGCTACTTCATTCTGCTCTCGGGCTTCGTGCTCGGCTATAACTACAATGCGCGGGCGCAGGCCGGGGAACTGGACCGGGTGCGCTTCTTCAAGGCTCGGTTTACGCGCATCTATCCCATCTACCTGCTCAGCCTGCTGTTGAGCGTGGGGATGCTGGGCGCCGAATACCGGAGCCACACGCACGCGATGTTCTGGGCGGGCATTGTGCTCACGCCGCTGCTGGTGCAGGGCTGGATTCCGGCCATTGCCACTTTCCTCAACACACCGGCCTGGACCATGTCTGCCGAGGCCTTTTACTACGCGATCTTTCCCTGGCTGGCCCGCTGGAAGCGGCCGGAGCGGGTTGTTCCGCACCTTTGGAAGATGGGCGGCATCTGGGTGCTGGGCATGGTCCCCGGCGCGCTCTACATGGTCTTCAATCCGGACGGGATTGCGCATCCTGACCGCTATAGCTACGGGCACTGGCTGTGGGCGCTCAAATATACGCCGTATGCTCACGTGGCCAGCTTTATCTTTGGCGTGATGCTGGCCGAACTGGACGAACTGATGGCGCGCAACAGCCGTCTGCGTTTCTGGCTTGGGCTGGGCGGCTTTGCCGGCATCTACGGCCTGCTGACGCTGGGGCCGCTGGTGCCTTACGCCATCATCCACGACGGCTTGCTGATGCCGCTCTTTGCCTGCATCGTGCTGGGGCTGGCCGGGCAGAATCCGCTGGCCAGCGCGCTGGGCTGGCGGCCATTGGTTTTTGTCGGCGAGGCCAGCTACTGCCTCTATCTGCTCCACTTCAATATGTGGAACATGGTTCACAAGTCGCATGTGCTTGACCGGCTGGGAGTCGCCTGGATGGATCCCTGGATCAGCTATGTTGCGTTGATTGGGCTGGCCCTGCTGGCGCTGCACTTCATTGAGAAGCCGGCGCAACGGCAGTTGCGCAAGTGGATGAGCGCGTAGGTCTGGCAGAGGTTCGTAGCTTTCCACCCATGCGCCGAAAAAAGGCGCATGAGTGGAGTGCGGGACTTTGCGGATGAGGGAGACGCGGGAAGCTATTCTTGCGCAAACGCAACAAAGCTGTGCGGGGCCACCTCGATGTGGAACTCGATTCGCGGCGCTGCCTGCGTTCTCCGCCCATTGCCCGCGGTTGCGGGAGCCTTGCCTTCCACCACCTTGTCGGTTGCCAGATCGCGCAGCCGCGTCGAGGGCCCAAGCGTGGAAACAGTGACCTGGGCGGGCGCGTTCAGATACGACTCAACGACGAAGCTGTTGTTGTCGTAGGCGAAAAGGCTCACCTGGCTGGGCGCGTCGATCTGAACCGGGAAGTCGGCCATCAGGTAGCGCTTGATGGATGTCAGCACCAGCTGCGGCAGCGAATAGAGATCGTTGGCGTTTTCAGGAATCGTGAGCACGTAGAGAATACCCTTGGAGTAGTGATCCATCAGCAGCAGCGGCGCGCCGCGGCCGTTGGCTGTGCCGCGCACGATGGGCCAGGCATCGTTGGTGAGGAAAGCGATCTCGGGCACCAGCACGTCAGAGGTTGCGCCCAGGTTTGCGCCGCCGCCCGCGCCGAATGCACCCCAGTAGTCCTGGATCTTGAGCACGTTGCCGGTTGCGTGAATCTCGGCAATCTGCTCGATTCCCTTGCCTTGAAGCGCCTTCAGCAGCCCGGAGGTGATGATGACGTTTCCGCCCTTCTGGAGCTTCGCCTTGATCTTGCCCACAATCGCTGGATCGAACTTGGCCGACTCGGTCAGCAGCACTGTCTTGGCGTCAGCCGGAAACTCCGGATGGAGATCGATGGGAATTCCAATCATGCCCAGGTAGTTGTGGAGAAAATCCTCGCCCGTGGATTGGTACGGCTTGTAGCTGGCCACACCCACCGGGTTGCCCAGCTTGCCCACCACCGCATTCACCTTGGAGAGGGAATAGCCCGCAGCGGTGGCGAAGTTGGCCGGCACAGGCGAGTTCGATGCCGCGTGCCACTTATCCAACTCGGCTGAACTGAAGCTGGTGTCGAGGCCGCTCCACGCCTCGCGGCTGCCGAGCCGCGCCGGCCTGAGCAGGTCGGACCATTGGAAGAGCATGATCTCCGGGGTCTTGGCCAGCATCGTATCCCACAACTGCTCGGCGTACCGGTCGAGGTAGCGGAGGTCGTAGGTGTCTACCCAGCCGCCGCCGTTGCCGCCCGGCTTGATGTTGTCGAAGTAGCGGATAATCTGGTAGCTCTCGTATTGCTGAAGGTGCTGATCGGTAGTGACCGGGTCGCGCGTCTCGGTGCCGGTGTAGATGCCGTTGAAGATCTTCGGCTCCCGGTCAAGATCGTAGCCCGAGCCCTGAAAGTGCTCATACCAGTTGGGGAACTTGATGATCGTCTTGACCTTGGGATTGACGGCGCGCGCCGGGCCCACCACCAAGTCGCGCGAAACCTCATCCATCAGCCGCAAGCGGAAATCGGTCCAGCTTGCCGGGCCTTTGGCTGCAATGTCGGAGTCGTACTTGGTGCTGTTGAAGAAGAAGTCGTCGAGAATGATCTCGTCGAAGTGGCGCGCCGTGACTTCGGAAATATGCTTCACATAGGCGCGGTCTTTGGGGTCGGTATAAGAAAACGAGGTAAACTGGCCCGAATCCACATCGGTAAAGGCTATGCCTCCGGCTACCTGGACGCCATGCGCGACAAAAAAGCTCTTCACGGTCTCCAGCAGCGCATCGTCGACAAGAACCCGGCTGCGATAGCTCTCGATGTAGACCTTGTCCACATGCACCTGGCTGTCGATCTGGTCCCAGGACTGCTGGAGATATGCCGGGTTCTTCATCTGCTGGACCACGCTGGCCGGGATGTAGACTGCGACGCGGAACTGGCTGTGAGCCGGGGGCGGAGCAGCGCTCAGCGAGAGGCAGGTGGAGGCAACCAGAAACAAAACAAACAGGCGTATGCGCAAAATCATGTTTGGAATCCTTTATCGAAGTGGTGCGGATCGATCCCCGGCCTCTGAGAGCCGAAAGGGACCGCCGTTTTCGCTCCGGACCAGTATATTCGCGCAATGCTCTTTGATAAAACGCTTTTACAGACAGTTGATTTTCACTTTGTTCCTCTCGAGTCATGCGCGGCTTTGGAATGAGGGTGAGATTCCGAGGGCAACAAAAAGGCCCAGCCGGGTGGGCTGGGCCTTCTTGTTGCCTGAGCGTGCTTGCTGCTACGGGGTTACCGCCTCGGTGGAGTGGTTGCCGTGGGGAATCGCCACCAATGCGGTGGGCTGTGCCCCGGTGGGGTAAGGCGAGGCCTGGGTACCGGCAATCGTGCCCGTATCCGGGTTCATCTTGAAGCCCGAGATTGAGTTGCCCAGGTGGTTGGCGGCATAGACGAACCGGCCCAGTGCCGGATCCACCAGAATGGCGACTGGCTGTGTGTCCGTACCGCTGGTTCCGGTGCCGCCGCCGATCACCGCGGCTGAGGGAGTGCCGGTGGCGAGATCGATGACGGAGCCCGTAACCGTGGAGTCCAGAGCGTTGGCGACGTAAATGTACTTGCCACGCGGGTCAACCACGACGGCGGAGGGCTCGTTGCCGGTCTTGAAGGGGCCGTTGGCCAGGAAATCCAGAACGCTGCCGTCCTGAATCGTGTACCCGATCAACTGGTTTGAGGCAAAGTCGGTGACATACACAAAGCGGTTGGTCGGATCGGCGGCGATGGCGGAGGGCTTGACGCCCGCCTTGTAGGGACTGCCGGTGGTCGCGGTCAGCGCACCTCCCGAGCCGACGGCATAGCCAAACACCCAGCCCGGGTTTGCTGTGCTGGGGGCGCTTCCGCCGGGATTGTAGGCGGTCTGGTCATAGGCCGTGACGTAGACTGCGTTGTTGTTGACCAGGGCAGTCACAGCGGTCGGGACAATGACATCGCTCGTGTAGCCGGGGACGGTCAAGGCCACAGGGGCAGACGCGGAGCCGATGGTGCCAGCGGACAAGGAATAGGCCGTCAGCGTGGCGGAACTGGTGCCGGAGACCACATACAGGAAGGTTCCGGCCTGGTTCACCGCCAGGGAGACCGGCGTGCTGCTCGTGGTGACCGTGTCTTTCTGCGTCAGAACACCATTGGAGGCGATGGCAAAGTGAATCACCGAGTTGTTTCCCTGGTTGGCGACGTAGAGATTCGCGTAGTCCGAGGTAACGGCCAGGGCTACCGGGGAGGTGCCGCCGGAGGAAACCGATGGCGCTCCCGTGCGCAGTGCGCCAGACTCGGAGTCCACCGCGTAGGTGTCGATCTGTCCAGCGCTGCCATTTCCCGCGCCCTTTGAGCTGGCTACGAAAACATAGTCGATGGTGACGATCTGGCAGGCAGTCAAGAGAGTGGCCAGCAGAAGGCCGGTGGTAGAGACCATAAAGAGCTGGCTCAATTTGCTGAACTTCATGCGCGTCCTTCGTCGTGGGCCATCAGGTTCAAGCCCCATGAATACTGGTTAAGTTGCCCCGCAGGTATTGTAAAAGTCCTGAACGGAGTGTTGCTACTGTGCATGGCCGCGCCTGCGCTCCTACTGCTTTGGACTGCCATGCGGAACCGCGGCAATGGCTGTCGGCAGGGCATTGGATGCGTAGGGAGTGTTTTGCGTATTGATGAGCGAACCGTCGGTTGCGCTCAACTGAAAACCGGAGACGTTGCTGCCAAGAAAGTTGGCCGTGTAGACAAAGTGATTAGTCGACGGATCGATTCCAATGGCCACCGGCTGCGAGCCTGTGGCGTAGGTGCCGATCCGGGTAAGCGCGCCGTTAGTGATGGAATATGCCGTAACTGTGGAGTCCTCGGCATTGGCTACGTAAGCGAAGCCGCCCGCCGGATCGACGGTGATTGAAGAGGGTTGGTTGCCGGCCGGGAACGGGCTGCCGCTCAGCGGACTCAAGGCGCCTGACTGAACTGCGAAGCCCCGGACATTGCCGTTTGTCGAGTCCGTTACGTAGACATACTTGCTGGAGGGATCGCCAGCGATTGCGGAGGGATGGGTTCCAGCGGCCACGGGTGGTGCGCCGCCATTCAGCGGAGTCAGCGTGCCGCCCGATCCGACAGCGAATCCAAAGACATATCCAACACTGGGCGTCACGGAGGAGTCGTAGGCTGTGACGTATGCATAGGAGCCGGAGGCCAGGACGCTGACCGCCGTGGGGACCATCACATCTGTAGATCCGCTGGCGTTGCAAACCCAACTGTTGCCCAAATAACTGTAGCCGGACAGACACAGCGGCAAATAGCTCAGGCTGCCGTTGGTGGCGGGCGTTCCCAGTTCGCTGACGGCATTGCTGGTGGCGGGAACAATGGGAAAGACTGCGATGGAGCCCGAGCACGGGGCAGCGGGGGAGCAGATAGGCAGAGGCTCGTATGTATCCACAACGAACAGGTTCGACCCCTGTACGGCGACGGCAAGCGGATAGATACCCGGCGTATTCACCGTGTTGTGCGGATAGAGCTTGCCGTCGTTGCCGATGACGAACTGCACGATGGTGTTGTCGTCCTGATTGACCACATAGAGGTCGGCGTAGTCGGTCGAGACGGCTTCAGCTATGGGGTTGCGTCCGCCTGAGGGGAAGGGCGAGGTAGGTATCTGGCGCATAGTGCCGGAGACGGAATTCACCTCGAAAACATTCAATTGGCCGTAGTTGTCTGTTCCCGCGGCCTTGGAACTGGCGACGAAAACAAAGTCCACGGTAGACGTGCCACAGGCTGTCACAAGTCCAGCCACCAGAAGGCTGGCCGCTGAGACCAGCAGGAGCTGGCCCGATTTGTTGAACTTCATGCGCATCTTTCGTCAGCGGGCCAGAACCTCAGGCCCTGAAAAATCGGGTTTGGAATCGAAATTCAGGGCGCTCAGAAAGAAAACCGCGCCCTGCATTCGGCTACGTTCTTGAAGAATCCACTGGAAGCTGAGGCTGGGGCTGGCCTGGCCGGCCAGCGCCCCCTCAGCCGCAACTGCGTTCGGCGCCGCTCTAGCTTGTGCGCCCGTCGACCACGCACCAAGTGGCCGGACCGGTGAGCGAATATGTGCTTGCGACACGCATGCTCTTCAGCGTGCCGGAGTTCGGGTCAATCACCTCGCCGGTTACGGTCGAATCGTTGAAATTGGCGGTATAAATGAACTGGCTCGAAGGATCCGCAACCAGGCACTGGGGTCCGCCACCGGTGCCCCACGGCTCGCCGGGGATATAGGTGAGCTGGTAAGTGCTTGGGTTGATTACATAGCCGGCAATCCCGCTCTGTCCGTTGTTCGTGCTGGTGTTGTCCCCCTGGTTGGCCACGTAAAGGTACTTGCCCGACACAATGAGGTAGATCGGGTTGGAGAGTGTCGGATCGTCGGGTACGACTCCCGTTGTCTGAGCCAGTAGCGCGCCGTTGACTCCAACGGAGTAGGGCAGAAGCTGGCTGGGCGAAGTGACGCCGTTAGACGTGATCGGCTCGTCGTCGAGAATGTAGATCGCCCCGCCTCCAGCGACGATGGCCCTGGCCTGCTCCACCAATCCGCCAGTGTTCGCGGGTACGCCGGTGAGCGGCTGCGAGCTGTTCTGGTTTACCGTCAACTGCCCGCTGCTTTGGCTGAAAGTGTACGGGAAGACCGAGTCGCCAGTTGCGGGAGTTCCGCTCAGCGTAAAGATGTTTCCGCCTGAGAGCAGGAAGTCGATGGGATTGGCCGGAACCGGGAAGTTGGGCAGCGCCGAGCCGTTGGCAGCAGTGACCTGGGCATTGACGATCAGTTGCAGGCGGCCGGTGGTTTGGTTGATCTGGTAGGCCTCGATGTCGCCACATGCGGTGGCAGAGGAACCCAGCGCCAGCGCGCAGGCCGCGCTCGACGGGGAGTCGTGGTCAAGCACGTACAAGAAGTTTCCCGTACTGTCGCCGATGAGCCGGAAAGGATTGCCGCCGGTGGGGTAGAAGGTCTCCTGCGGGGTGAGAATGCCGTTGGCGCCCACTGCGAACTGGGTGATATTGGCGTTTTCACACGGATCCGCCGTGGTGCAGTTGGAGCCGTTCGCGGAGTTTGCGCCCCGGTTCAGCACGTAAAGAAAGCGGCTGCCCGTAATCAGGACGGCTCGCACCGGGTTGGCGCCGCCGGAGGAGACGGGCAGTCCGGCGATGGGGGTCAGCTTGCCCGTATTGTGATCGATCTTGAAGCCGGTGATGATGCCGTTGCTGGAGCTCTGGGCCGTAACCGTACCCGTCACATACAAAAAGCCGACCGTATAACTCTGTACGCAAGATGTAACGCCGAGGACAACGCCAGCAGAGAGAGCCGTCATCAGAAGTGCCTTGCCGAAATTCCTGAACTTCATGCGATTCCTTCATCCTGGTCAGGCGTGCGCCGCCAAGTTTGCTAGTTCCACAGCAGAGCTGGGTTGGGACGGGTCCCTGCTGCATTGTAAAAGCCAAGGGTTGGTTGTGCCTAGTTTTGGCTGAAAACCGCCTAAAACAGTGCATTTTTCAGGGGCTGTTTTTGCCTCGGCGCCGGGTTGATCGGGAGCCCGCCCGGTGTGCGCTCCAATTTCGGACACAGTTCCCGTTTGGACTCCCGATTGGCGTCAAACGTCAACCGGGCGGGCGCGGGGTGAAGATGCAATCTGGCCGGTGCGGCCAAGGCGGCCGCCCGGGAGCCATGGCCGGGTTCAGCCGTGGCTCCCGGCGCCGCTTCGGTCTACCAGACGCGGCAGGAGTTCGCCGGATACATGGGCTGGCCCTTGGTGCAGCCAAATGCCTTGCCGAATCCGTCAAAGTTCTGTACCGTGCCGTTGACGCGCCATTTGCCGGGCGAGTGGGGGTCGGTCAGCGCCGATTGGCGGGCCGACTGCTCGGTCTGGTTCTGGCACCATACCTGGGCGAAGCCGATGAAGTAGCGCTGCGCCTCGGTGTAGCCGTCGATCTTGTCGCCGATGGTCTTGCCTTGCGCTGCCAGCGTGTCAAGCAGGGCCATGTAGGCGATGCGCAGGCCGCCGTTGTCGGCCGTGTTCTCGCCCAGGGTCAGCTTGCCGTTCAGGTTTTGCGCCGTGGCGTCGCCATGGGCGGGGGCAGCCTCAAAGCCGCTGTACTCGTTTGCCACGCAGTCTTCGCGCTCAGAGAAGGCCTTGCGGTCCGCGGCGGTTTGCCACTCGCGCAGGTCGCCCTTGCCGTCGTACTGCGAGCCTTCGTCGTCGAAGCCGTGCGTCATTTCGTGGCCGATGACCACGCCGATGCCGCCAAAGTTCACCGCCGCGTCGGTGGTGAAGTCGAAGAAGGGCGGCTGCAGGATGCCGGCGGGGAAGTTGATGTCGTTGAACGAGGGGTTGTAGTAGGCGTTGACCGTGGGCGGCGTCATGCCCCACTCTTTCTCGTCCACCGGCTGGCCCAGCTTGGCAAAGTTGTAGTTGCGCTCGTAGACGGCGCTGCGGTGCAGGTTGCCGATCAGGTCGTCGCGGTCCACCTTCACGCTGGAGTAGTCGCGCCATTTCTCCGGGTAGCCGATCTTGTTGCGGATCATCTTCAGCTTTTCTTCCGCAGCTTTTTTGGTGGCGTCGGTCATCCAGGGCAGGGTCTTGATGTCGTCGCCGAGAGACTTCTCAAGGGAAGCGACCAGCTTGTCCATGCTGTCTTTGGCAGCGGGCGGAAAGTTCTGTTTCACCCAGTCCTGCCCCACGGCCTCGCCCAGTGCGCCATCGATCATTGACGAGCACTGCTTCCAGCGCGCAATGGGTTCCTGTTGCCCCTGTAGAGTCTTGCCGAAGAAGGCGAAGTTCTCATCGAAGAACGCCTTGGGCAGATTCGAGGCTTGTCCGTGCAGGGCGTGCCAGCGCAGATAGCTCTTCCAGGCCTCGATGGGCTCGCTCTGCATCATCTCGTTGAGCGCCTTGAAGAAGCCCGGCGTGGCCACGTTCAAGGTGTCGAAGGGGCCGATGCCGACCGCGTGGAAGTATGTGCCCCAGTCAAAGCCGGGCGTGAGCTTCTCAAAGTCCGCAACCGTGTAGATGTGATAGCGGTTCTCGGGCTGGCGCAGGTCAGTGCGGCTGGTGGAGGCCTTGGCCATTGCGGTTTCAATCCGCATTACCGCCGCGGCTTCGTTGGCGGCCTGCTCAGGCGTATCGCCGGCCAGCGCGAACATCTTCTTCAAGTGCTCGACGTACTGGGCCCGGATGGCGGCAAAGCGCGGGGAATCCACCAGGTAGTAGTCGCGGTCGGGCAGCGACAGGCCGCCCTGGCCCATCTGGGCAATCTGTTTGGAGGAGTCTTTATCGTCCTGGCCAACGCCGAACTCAAAAAAACCGTCGGGAGTGCCGTGGTTCTCAAGCTGGCTGAGCAGGGCGGGGAGCTGTTTGGCTTCCGCCAGGCCCGCGATGGCCGTCCAGGCCGGCTGGATCGGCGTCAGGCCCTTCGTTTCCACCAGGCCGGTGTCCATGCAGGAGGCATAGAAATCGCCATACTGCTTTTGCAGCGGAGTCTTGGGGCTTTTGGCGGCGGCGTCCAGCTCCTGCCACAGCAGATAGCGATTCCTCTCCCTGAGCAGCGAGAACGAACGCGCCCAGCGCACCTGGTCCGACGGAATGGGATTGCTGTTGACCCAGTTGCCGCAGGCGTACTGGTAGAAATCCGTGCAGGGATCGGCGGTCTTGTCGATGGCTGTCAGATCGAAGCTCTTGATGGGCGCCGGGGCCGAGGGCTTGTTGGCGTCGGCCTGCGAGGCCGCGGGAGTCTGCGCCAAGGCGGATCCGGCCGCAAGCAGCAGGATGGAGGTGAGACGAAAACAGTTCATCGAATGTCCTCTTTTTTCATAGAACTACCGGCCAAATCACTCGGCGGCGGGGGCGCGCGCCAATGGCGACCGGGAATCGGTTTGAAGCAGCCAATCTGGTGCGGGCTGCGTTGCAGAAAAGCCTATCACGGCAGGTCTGGAGGCTGGCTTGGCCGGCGGCTGGAAGACACGAGAGTGCCTATTGCATCCGAATTTCTTGTCATCCAGCCAGCAATCCTGCCACACTTGGAACGTGGCCACTCAAACGATCGTTATCCTCGATTTTGGTTCGCAGTATACGCAGTTGATCGCACGGCGCATCCGCGAACAGAATGTTTTCTCCGTGGTGCTGCCCTGCACGGCGCCTCTCAACCAGATTCAGGCGCTCCATCCCTTGGGAATCGTCCTCTCCGGCGGGCCGTCGTCGGTGTATGACGCGGATGCTCCGGCGGCGGACCCGAAACTGCTGGAACTCGGCGTGCCGGTGCTGGGCATCTGCTACGGATTGCAGTTCATTGTTCACCACCTGGGCGGCAAGGTGCGCTCGGCGGAGAAGCGCGAGTACGGCCACGCCGAGGTGCAAATAGAGGACAGCTCGACGCCGCTCTTTGCCGGGCTGCCGGCGACGCTGGCCGTGTGGATGAGCCACGGCGACGAGGCGCTGGAGCTGCCCGCCGGCTTCCATCGCACTGCCGTCACATCGAACGCGCTGGCCGGCATCGCCAACGAGGAGCGGCGCATCTGGGCCGTGCAGTTCCACCCCGAGGTTCACCACACGCCGCTGGGGCCGCAACTGATCAAAAACTTCGTCTTCAACATCTGCGGCGCGGCGGGCGACTGGACCCCGGCGCACTTTATCGAGAGCACGGTCGCCTCAATCCGCGAAAAAGTCGGCAAGGGGCATGTGATCTGCGGCCTCTCCGGCGGAGTGGACTCGTCGGTGGCGGCGGTGCTGGTACACAAGGCTATTGGCAGCCAGTTAACCTGCATCTTCGTCAACAACGGCGTCTTGCGCAAGAATGAATTCGCCAGCGTGCAGAAGAACCTGCGCGACCGCCTGGGGCTGCATATTGTCGCCGTGGATGCCAGCGAACGGTTCCTCGCGCAGTTGGCCGGGGTCACCGATCCAGAGACCAAGCGCAAGCGCATCGGCGCGGAGTTCATCGCCGTCTTCGACGACGAGGCGACGCGGATTGCCAAGGAGACCGGCGGCCCCGATGGCAGATTGGACTGGCTGGTGCAGGGCACGCTCTACCCGGACGTCATCGAGTCGAGCAGCGTGAAGGGCCCCAGCCAGACCATCAAGAGCCACCACAACGTGGGCGGGCTGCCGCTGGGGATGAAGCTCAAGCTGATCGAGCCGTTGAGGGATCTCTTCAAGGATGAGGTGCGGCGCATCGGCCGCGACCTGGGAATGCCGGAAGACATCCTGGGCCGGCAGCCGTTTCCAGGGCCGGGCTTGGCGGTGCGCATTCTGGGCGAGGTAACGCCGGAGCGCGTGGCGCTGCTGCAGGAGGCCGACGAAATTGTGGTGGCTGAGATCAAGGCCGCCGGGCTCTACTCGACGATCTGGCAGAGCTTTGCCGTGCTGCTGCCGGTCATGAGCGTGGGCGTGATGGGCGACCAGCGCACCTATGCCTATACCTGCGCGGTGCGGGCCGTGCATTCCGAGGATGGCATGACCGCCGACTGGACGCCGCTTCCCTATGAGGTGCTGAAGCGCATCAGCAGCCGCATCGTGAACGAAGTCCGCGGCATCAACCGCGTGGTCTACGACATTACCTCGAAGCCGCCGGGCACGATTGAGTGGGAGTAGTGCTTGCCACACGGGCGAGCGCGCCTGCGGCGCGGCGGGTTATTCCCCGGCAGGCTGCGCTCGCAGGGCGGCGACTTCGCTGTTGAGCGCGTCGATGCGCGAGAGCAACTCGGCGTGGCGCTTGTCGGCGATGGAGGGTTCAAAGGCCTCCACGTAGAAGGTGCCGTTGGGCTCCAATTCGCAGCGATGCACTTGATGGAAATCTTCAAAGCCTTGTTTGTGGATCACCGCCAGCAACTCTTCTCGGGTGAGCGACTCGCGGTCAAGGGCTCGCCGGTCGAGCTGGCCGTTGAGGATGAGAACCGCCGCCCGGCCTTCCAGCACGCGGGTCAGCCGCTGAGAGCGGAAGAGCACACGCACCACCAGCCAGTTGATGGCCAGCAGGCCAAAGGCGCCGATCACGCCGCCGGTCACCGAGTTGTCGTCGCCGATGATGGCGTTCTGCACGGTGTTGGAAAGCGAGAGCAGCACCACCAGGTCAAAGGGGTTGAGCTGCGCCAGCTCCCGCTTGCCGAAGAGGCGCAAGAGCAGCACCAGTACCAGGTAGACGATCACCGGGCGAGCCAGCTTCTCCAGGATGGGAAGCGGCAACTGGAACATGTGGTCGAAAATGAGTGAATGCGGCATGGAGACGAGGATAGAACGGTTCCTCGTTTGGTCCAAGTGGCTGGGCTGCTTTATCCAAAAAGAAAAGCCTAGCAGCCTGTGGTGAAAGTCCAAATGCCCCGAAACACATCCCTCAGGGGCTAATCCAAAAGGGAGATCCCCCGGCTCTGCCGGGGTGGCAGTCGAACTTTGAGAATTCCGGGAGTATGTTCTCCCTCGAATTGCCCGTGCTGCGGCAGTGAAGACAGCAGTACGAGGTTTTTGCTTTTGTTCTTGCTTTTGCTTCGGACGGTTGCGAAAAGGCCCCTTTGAGGGGCCAGCAACCGTAAAGCCACCGGCTCTGCCGGTGGATACTTACAGCCCCGCTGATTCTGCTGCACTTACGGCACGGCTAAAGCCATGCCCTTTCAAAATACGACTTTTGCCACAGGCTGCTAGACGCAGGCCGCGGCCTTGCTCCTGAAGAATTCCAGCGACCTTTCGAGGCCTTCCTTGAGAGCGATGCGCGGTTCCCATCCCAACAGGGCGCGCGCCTTGGCGATGTCGGGGCAGCGGCGGGTGGGATCGTCCTCGGGCAGGGCTTCAAAGCGCAGTTCGCTCTTTGAGCCGGTGGCATCCAGCACCGCCTGTGCACATTCGAGAATCGTGAATTCGTTGGGATTGCCGATGTTGACCGGCAGATGCTCGCTGGAGCGGGAGAGGCGCAGGATTCCCTCGATCAGGTCGTCCACGTAGCAGAAACTGCGGGTCTGGTTGCCGTCGCCATAGACGGTCAGCGGTTCGCCGCGCAAGGCCTGCATCATGAAATTTGAAATGACCCGGCCATCGCTGGGGTGCAGGCGGGGGCCGTAGGTGTTGAAGATGCGCACCAGATGGGTGTTCACGCCGCGGGAACGGTGATAGGCCATCACCAGTGCCTCGGCATAGCGCTTGGCCTCGTCGTAAACCGAGCGCGGGCCGACCGGGTTCACGTGGCCCCAATACTCCTCAGTCTGCGGATGCTGGAGCGGGTCGCCGTAGCACTCCGAGGTGGAGGCGTGCAGATGGCCTGCGCCATATTTCTGGGCGATCTCCAGGGTGTTCTCGGTCCCCACCGAGCCTGCGCGCAGGGTTTCAATGGCAAGGCGGAGATACTCCGGCGGGCTAGCCGGCGAGGCCATGTTGAAGACGTAGTCTACCGGGCCCGAATCGAAGGGCAGGCAGATATTCCGCTCTTCGAAGCGGAAGCGCGGTTCGTTGGCCAGGTGGGCCAGGTTCTCCGGGTCGCCGGTGGAGAGGTTATCGACGCCTAACACGGAGTGCCCCTCGCCCAACAAGCGGTCGGTCAGGTGGGAGCCAAGGAATCCGGCCGCGCCGGTTACAAGTACGTGCATAGTCAAAAGTCAGTGCTCCAAGGCTCCGGGATGAGGGGGCCGGTGACGCGAACTCCCTTCGATCAATTAAAGGAAGGCCGACAATTACAGTACCACGCTGCGCGGCCTTCCCTGCTGCGCCAGGTAACTTGCCGGCCTCCCAACGCTTACGTAGGTAAATCCGTGGTCGAGCATATGCTGCGGCTTGTAAAGGTTGCGCCCGTCGATCACGATGGGGAAGCGGACCGCCTGGTTGAGCCGGGTGAGGTCGAGGTTGGCAAACTCCTTCCAGTCGGTCAGGATCAGCACCGCGTCGGCGTCCTTGGCCGCTTCATAGATTCCCGCGGCATAGTGGAGTTTGCCGGAGGGCGGCAGCACAGCCTTGGCACGCTCCATGGCTGCCGGATCGTAGGCCGTGATCGAGGCCCCCGCTTCCAGCAGCTTTTTGATCACATCGATGGCGGGAGACTCGCGGATGTCGTCGGTATCGCCCTTGAAGGCCAGGCCGAGGGCCGCCAACCGCTTGCCGCGCAGGGTCCACAGCGCCGAGAGCACCTTGTTGAAGAAGATATCCTTCTGGGTCTCGTTGATTTTGCGGATCTCCTGGAGCAGTTGGAAGTCCACGCCCCGCTGCTGGGCGACCCAATGGAATGCGGCCACGTCTTTTGGAAAGCAGGAACCGCCATAGCCCAGCCCGGCGTGCAGAAACTTGGGGCCGATGCGGCTGTCCATGCCAATGCCGGCGGCGATGTCTTCGATGTCCGCGTCCACGGCTTCGGCCAGATTGGCTACCGCGTTGATGAAGGAAATTTTCAAAGCGAGGAAGGCATTTGAGGCGTGCTTGATGATCTCGGAACTCTGCGCCGAGGTGACCAGCAGCCGCGCCGGATGGCCGGCGCTGCAGGAGCCCGCCAAAGCGCCGGGCTGCGCATAATAACTGCCCCCGGTGAGCGGCTCATAGATGCGGCGGAGCACATCGGCGGAGCGCTCGGTGCCGGCGCCCACCACGATGCGGTCGGGATGCAAAAAGTCGAGAATGGCGGTGCCTTCGCGCAGGAACTCAGGGTTCGAGACCACGTCGAAGCTGGCTGGGTCAACGCCGTGGCGATGGAGCACGCGGCGGATCCACTCGTTGGTATAAACAGGCACCGTGCTCTTTTCCACGATCACCTTGTAGCTGGTGATGGCGCGGGCAATCTCAGAGACCACGGCCTCGACAAAAGAGAGGTCGGCGGCGCCGGTGTCGCCCTGCGGGGTTCCCACGGCGATGAAGATGGCCTCGCTGCGTTCGACGGCTCCAGCCAGATCGGCCGTGAACTCGACGCCGCGGTCAAGGTGCTTGGCCAGCAGCTCGGGCAGATGGTCTTCGTAGATAGGCACGCCGCCTTCGCGGAGGGTTCTGACCCGGGCTTCGTCGTTGTCTACGCAAATGACGCGATGGCCCATTTCGGCAAAGCAAACTGCCGCAACGAGTCCCACATATCCTGAACCGATGACACAGATGGAAACTGGATTTGACATGCGTTGCCGATCTCTCCTTCGCTGCTTCCCAGGGTAATTGGCGGCGCCATGAATTCCGGGCCGGTGAAGATTCGAATCTTGATCCAGAGCTGCCGCAACCGAGTGGAAGACAATCAGCAACCACCCAAGACCAACTGGCTCTAGGCTATCCGCTACGGGCAGGATCGGGCAAACGCTTCAAGTGATTGCAGGGCCGGCAGATATGAAAAGCTGGGAAATTCGCAGGCGAGAACGCCAGGCGATGGCTTCACAGGCTGCGAAAAAACTCATTTAACGAGCATGCCCCTTCGTCATCCGAGCATCCCACATCCCATGTCTGAAAATCCAGACATGGACCACCCGCCCGTCCTTGAGGTTTGTTGCGCTTTGACTGTTTACCAGTTAATTCACTGCAAGGTTTTGAAAATATGGGAGGGGGGGTGGGGGGGTGCCCACGCCGTCGTGAAAGTTTTCTCCCC
>Ga0255356_1000715_pt1 | contig 21917 bp, 13 predicted proteins | sample HBST100metaG_FD_189944 | JGI IMG/M metagenome (GOLD analysis project Ga0255356, IMG submission 189944) | Peat soil microbial communities from Stordalen Mire, Sweden - H.B.S.T100 | ecosystem: Environmental > Terrestrial > Soil > Wetlands > Peat | place: Sweden: Norrbotten County, Stordalen Mire...
ATAAATGACAGGCACATTGGCAACGGTGGACTTTAGAACAGCCGCGATCTTGTTCATTTCCGTCCGAAGGCTGTCGGTCTCGAATTCCTCTATGTCGCCCCACAGCTTCGACCCGCCAACAGTGACGTCGTATTCTTTGCTTGTGGCCGGATCAAAGATGACAGAGATTCCACGCGCTTGAAACCAGAGCGGAAAGCTGTTTGCCGCCGTGTCAAAATCTGGGATATCCTGATTTCGAGAGTTCCAGCTTATGTTCAACTGCGCGACGCTGTCTGAATACTTATGGTCGAGCCATGCCTTGAACTGCTGCCGAAATGCGTCGCTGTCAGGGATTATGCCCACCTCCCGCAACCTGTCGACGTCCATATTGTCGCCAAGAGGATCAACAAAAAAACGCAGTCCCGGACCGAAGTGAACACCACGCAACATAATCAGGAGATTATCGCGAAGATCGTCGCTACCCGCCCACACGTCAGGAATTTGTGCTCGATTTGGCTCCGACTGTTCCAGCATGCATTTAGGGTAGCAAAGCAAGACCGTTCCTTCTCCGCCCTGCGCAGTGCCCAACGCAACCTTCAACTCGCCGTTGTCTGAAACCGTTGCATCGCCAGACGAGATAAAGGAGCCGTCCGAACCGGCGACTAGCGCGTAATGGCCGCCCACAACGCCAGGAATATGCCGAAAATAGGCTACCTGCCCCGAATTGGGCGCCGGTATTCGATAGATCGCCGGGCAGTCCAGCACTGCGGCGTACGGCACGTCAGCATGCTTTCCAAGATCCACACCATAGCGAATCTTCTGCGAGTCAAGGTAGTTCACGATGCGCTGGAGCGCGACCGATGCGGCAGGCGCATTAACCGGATCGACAATCGGCATCTCAATGAGGACGTCGCCGGCATGATGTTTTGCAAGCTGGTCGATCGCGTCCTTGTCTGCGGCCCAAGCCGCGTCACTGCTCGGCGACGAGAGCGTCTGCGGCAACAGCGGGAGCAGGCTAGGCGTGTACGCCGAACCGTCCCAGTACAGCCCATGCCCGCTGGTAATGCGCCAAACGTGCTGGGCACCTGACGAGTCGACGTATGCCGCAGCGTCCGATTGTGAAAAGCCCAGTAGCGTCCCCAAAGGAGCCAATAGGGCAAATAGCATAATACGGCCGATCATTGAACGGCCATTATATGCCGATCTCATTATGTTCACATCGTCTCCGGAGCGGAAAGCCCCAACACGTTCAACGCGTTCGCGATCACGGTACGAACGGCAAAGGTGAGATAAAGCCTTGCAGAGCGCAGTTCCTTGTCGTCACAAAGCATTCTCGCACTCGGGTCGTTGTTTCCCGCATCATAATTTGTATGGAAGAGCGCGGCAAGGTCCCTCAGATACTGCGTGATCAGATGTGGCGCGCGATGACTTGCCGCATATTCGAGTTCATCGGGCCAATCCCCTATTTTCCTGATCAGATCTTTCTCCGTCTCAAGCGTCAGCAGCTCCAGTTTTGCTTCTGGATCAGCCATGACGGTAATTCCGTAATCCGCCGTTGCTTTGGCAAACACGGTGCAAGCGCGCGCATGAGCATACTGCACGTAAAAGACCGGATTCTTGTTGCTTTGCTCTCGAGCCAGCTCGAGGTCGATGTCCAGCGGGCCATCCGCAGACCGCATAAGGAAGAAGAACCTTGCAGCGTCGATCCCAATCTCGTCGATCAGATCGGCCTTGAGCTCAAGAACGTTCCCCCTGCGCTTCGACGACAATACCAGCTCCCCGTTCTTTGATATGCGCACAAGCTGAAACAGCAGGATCTCCAGTCGCGCCGGATCTACCCCCGAAGCCTCGACCGCAGCCTTCGTTCTGGCCACATATCCACCGTGGTCGGCGCCCCAAACGTCTATCACCAGATCGTATCCACGTTTGAACTTGTCCCGGTGATATGCCAAGTCGCCCGCGATATATGTCGCCGTGCCGTTCGCGCGCATGAGAACGCGGTCCTTGTCATCGTTGAACAGTGTGGACTTCAACCAAATGGCGCCATCGCTCTCATACGTCAGGCCCTTCTTGGTTAGATCGTCAATCGCCGCTTTTACTTCACCGGATTCGTGCAAAGTGCTCTCATTGAACCATCGGTCAAACTTAATCCCAAAGGCTGTGAGGTCGCCGTCCTGCTGCGCCTGCATGCCTTCCTGCGCGAGCAACCTGAAGACGTTAATAAGGTCGGGATCGCCCAAAAGCGTTTGCGCATAGCGATCACCAATCTTCTCAATGATGCGACGTGCAATGTCCGTCACATAGTCTCCCCGATAGAGCCAGTCCGGCAAGTGCGCGTCATCCGTGTATCCGACGTCCTTTCCGAGCAGTTGCAAATACCGAAAATGCACTGAGCGCCCGAAATTCACCATCTGCGTGGAGTTCAGCGCATCATTGACATAGAACTCGCGTTCCACCCGATACCCAGTTGCCTGAAGCATCGACGCGATGGAGTCTCCAATGGCCCCGCCCCGGCCGTGGGCAACGGTGATTGGCCCATTGGGATTGGCGGACACGAACTCCACCTGCACACGCTTGCCAGCTCCCCTGTTCGACTTGCCATACTCAGCGCCCTTGTCGACGACTCTGGTGACAATGTCCGACAGCCACTTCTTGACAAGTGTGAAATTGAGAAAACCAGGGCCCGCTATCTCTACTTTTTCAATGCACCCTTGTGGCTTTTCCACGTCAATGTGCTTCACAAGAATTCGTGCCACCTCACGTGGCGGCATCTTCAATCGGGGAGCGAGAACCAGTGCCAGATTAGACGCATAATCGCCGTGAAGACGGCTCTTCGTCGCGGAAAGATCGATCTCAGGCATCGGATCAACCGGCTGCAGCGCCTGCGACTGCACGGCGCGCTCTAATGCGGAACGTAACGTTCCAATTATGTCCTCTTTAATCATCATGTTTAAAATGCCAACCCGCCCAGCAAATTGTTCGTCGATGGAAACAGCCAGGTAAGAATCCATATGATACCAATAACGATGAAGGAACCGGCAAAAATCGGCACAATGCCCATCTTCATTATGCGATTGACCAGTTTCAGGGGCGGTCGCTCCAATTGCGCGTACGCCCTTGCCATCACTTCCTCCCCGGCCTTAATCCCGCTTGAGATCTGCTTGTCCGATGCGGGACGGGTAGTGAAGTAATATTGAAGAAATGATCCGACGGGCCGCCAGCAGAGCGCTGTGACGATCACTGCGGGCACAACTGCGTCGGTGACGCTGTTCAACTCCGCCGCAAAAACGGCAATGGACAGCCTTGCCACAAAAAGCCCGGCAACAAGGTTTGTGCCGCATCTTGGATGCACACGGGGCATGCGGCGCACGATGTCGGCACTGAGCGGGTAACCACGCTCAATGCAGTGAACCACCTGATGCTCGGCCGCATGATATCCGGCTATAGGCAGAGATCGCAGCAGCACCATCACGATCAGCCCGGGAATCAGGATGTCAAGCCCGCTTGCGAAGCCGTCCACCGTGGTTGATCCGATCACGTGAACCAGAAAGCCAGTTGCCTGCGCCAACAGTCTCGCGCCAACGGCTGGAATGTGTGCTGCACCGACGCCTGTGAGCACTGCGGCAACTGCACCGAGAAGCGTAATGACAAACCCCGTCAGCATCAGGCCAAAATTGCCTGCGCCGCCTGTCACATAGCCGTCTGTGAGGTAAACGCCAAGCGGGGTCGCCATACCGCCGACCCGGCCAGGCGCCAGCGTTCGGCAGTCTACGGCGAGAAGATCGGATCGGTTGAGAAGGCCCAGGTAATTGCCCGCCGCGTCGACCACAGGAGCAACACTTATCGACGAGTGCTCTCTAAAGAGATCTCTCGCCTCGGCAACAGTGCATTGTGTCTGGAGCACAGCGAGCATGGTGCGCCCTGGCAAGCACTCGCCGATCCGCGTGACACGGGCGGCATCCCCGCCAAACGGCCGTTGCAATATCGCGTCCGCAAGATCGGCCTCGCTGAGCAAGCCCACCAGTCGTGCCCCGGATACCACCGGAAGGACCGACAACGTACACGTTCGCAACAACTCGACGGCGCGGGCGAGCGTTTCGTTGGCATCGAGCGGCATGACCCGGCGGCAAAGGGCGGTTACCGGAAGCTGGTCGAATGCCGAACCAGAGATCAAAGCTTCCTGGCTAATTACTGCGCTCAATAAATGCTCTTGTTCTGCGGTTTGGTCCGCCATCGGTGTTGTAACAACCGGCAGGATAAATACCAATGCCCGCTCGGCGTGATCGCCGAGCGGGCAACTTCGGTAATCGACGCTACTCTAGCAGACTGAGCGGATTCTGGAGGTACCGCTTCAATTCATTAAGGAACCTTGCGCCAGTCGCCCCATCGATCACACGGTGATCGCCAGAGAACGTGACGCTCATCCGAGGTTGAATGACGATCTGATCGTTGTCGGTCACCACAGCCTTTTTAATGATGCTCGATGCCGCAAGAATTGCGCCTTGAGCCGGATCGATGATCGCCGTAAACGTCTCGACTTGCATCCCAAGCGACCCGAGATTGGACACCGTGAACGAGCCGCCGGTATAATCGGCGGGCAATAGCTTCATGTGTCGCGCCTTCTGAATCAGTTCGCGGCTCGCCCTGGTCACGTCCCGAAGGCTGATTTTGTCAACGTTGCGGACAACAGGGACGATCAGGCCATCGTCCAAGGTCACTGCAATCCCAACGTGTATGCCGTCTGGAACGTATACCTGCTCGCCACGTACAGACCGATTGACAACGGGAAATTTGGCAAGCGCCTTTCCACAGGCTTTTACGAGCATGTCGTTGAGAGAGATCTTTGGAAGCGTGTCATCGTAGGCGTTCAGCTTTTCGCGCAACGACATCGCCTCGGCCATATCCACTTCCATCGTGCAGTAGAAATGTGGGATAGTCGTCTTGCTTTGCACCATCCGCCGTGCGATGACCCTGCGGATATTGGTGAACTCCACCAGACTTCCCTCGCCAATGGGGAGCGCAGGAGGAGCAGGCTTCGAAGCTGCCGGCAGAGCAGCCTGCACGGTCGGCTTATATCCTCGAACGTCTACTTCCGTTATACGGCCTTGCGGACCCGTTCCTCGCACGTTCTTAAGTTCGATTCCAAGCGAGCGTGCCACACTGCGCGCTAACGGAGATGCCTTGACGCGCGACGAGTCAGGTGCCAAAACCTGCTTGGGAGACGGCGCTGAAGACGGCTTGCCTTCTGCGGCCGCAGGAACAGCCGCTTGAGCGGCAGCAGGTGCGGGCGTGGCTGCCGCCACCACGTTCACAGCAGCGACGCTAGAACCTTCACCTATGGTCGCGATCACCGTTCCAACAGGCACGTCCTTCCCGACGTCGACCGCTGCATGGAAGACGCCTGAATCTTCCGCCTCGATTTCAATGTTCGCCTTGTCGGTCTCGACATCGGCAATCACGTCGCCTGCGTTGACAGTATCGCCATCCTTGTACTTCCACGCAAGCACCAATCCTGATTCCATTCCGTCACCCATTTTGGGCATTATCACGTCTGGCATATCTTGTTAGATGCTCCGCTCCAGCGTCTTTTTCACCGCTTGTACTATATCTGCCTCATTAGGAACCGCAAGAACCTCGAGCGCCTTCGCATACGGCATGGGCACGAATGCGCCGCCCACACGTTGAACGGGCGCATCTAAGTCGTCAAAGGCGTTCTCAGCGATTTGAGCCGAAAACTCGGCCGCTATCCCATATGGAAGCCATTGCTCTTGAACGACAACCGCATGATGCGTCTTTCGAACACTTTGCAAAACCGTTTCAAAATCCAGCGGCTGCAACGTCCTCAGATCGATTACCTCGACGTCTATTCCTTCCGTTGCCAAAATCTCTGCGGCGGCCAATGAGAGAATAACGCCTCGCGAATAAGTGACAATGGTGACGTCCTTTCCGGAGCGCTTGACGTCGGCCACGCCGATCGGTGTCAAATACTCGGTGCTGGTCGGGACGTCCCCCTTTGCGCCGTAGAGCCGCGCATGTTCAATATATATCACCGGGTTCTCATCCCGGATCGCCGACTTCAGCAGCCCTTTGGCATCGGCAGGAGTTGCAGGCATAACCACTTTCAGGCCCGGCGTGTTCGCATACCAGTGGGCGAGATCCTGACTGTGCTGGGCCGAAAGCTGGCCGCCAACGCCGGCAGGGCCGCGAAACACAAGAGGAATGGAGTACTGCCCGCCGGACATGTAACGAATTTTTGCAGTATGGTTTATGATCTGATCCCAGGCGACTAGCGCGAAGTTGAACGTCATAAACTCGAGCACGGGCCGCAAGCCCATCATTGCTGCGCCGGTTGCGAGCCCCACCATCGCCGTCTCGGAAATCGGCGTGTCGACAATTCGGCGAGGGCCGTACTTCTCAAGAAAGCCTTGCGTTATTTTGAACGTCCCTTGGTATTGCCCGATCTCTTCGCCGAGCATAAAGACGCGCTCGTCGCGGTCCAGCTCTTCCGCAAGCGCCAACTGAATCGCCTCGCGATAATGGAGGACGACAGTGTCTTGATTGTCATCCGAAGAAGAACCGGTCTGCTCGCCTGCCCATTGCGCTGTGGCTGCGCGCGTACCGTTCGACGATGCGATTTGCGGCGCAGCCTCGCCTTCCCCAGCGATGTGCGCTATGACCGAGCCGACAGGTGCCGCCTGGCCCACCTCGACACGTGTCGTCAGTATGCCTTCCGTTTCGGCTTCCAATTCAACATTGGACTTGTCGGTCTCAACTTCTGCAATGACGTCGCCAGCCTTGACCTTGTCGCCGTCTTTCTTCGTCCAAGCCAAGATTACCCCGGCTTCCATCCCATCGCCCATTTTGGGCATGATCACATCTGACATGCGCTTGTGTTGATCTCCTGCCTACACGTAAACATCTTCGGTCAACTCTTCGGGCGAGCAGGTACGGCTCTCTTCAGCAAACTCAGCCGCGCGACGCCCTGCTTCGACAGCCGAGTGATCCATGCGGTCAAACTCTTCGTCCGATATGATTCCCCTCGTTTTGAGCGCATTCGAAAAAATCGCCACGGGATCACGCAGTTTCCACTCGTCCACCTCGCTATGATCGCGGTAAGTGGCCTGCGTCTTGGAATCGTCCGCCGCCCCGTGACCAACATACCGATAAGTCACTGCTTCGAGAAAATACGGGGAAGAATCCGTGCGCATCTTGGACACGACCTCCTCACACTCCGCCCGCATGGCAAAGTAGTCTTGGCCATCTACCTTTGAGTGTGGGATACCGTACGAGTCGGCACGAGAGGCAAGGTCGGTGTTCGCATGTGAACGCTCAACACTCGTGCCCATCGCGTAGTGGTTGTTCTCAAGGAGGAACAGCACGGGAAGCTTGTAGAGCGCCGCCATGTTGAGGGACTCGTGAAAGGCACCCGAGTTCATAGCGCCGTCGCCAATAAAGCAGACGCAAATGTTGTCGGTGCCCTGGTATTTCAAAGCCCACCCGATTCCGATCGACAAGGGAACGTTTCCGCCAACAATGCCGTAGCCGCCCGCGAAGCCATGCGCTTTGTCAAAAAGGTGCATCGACCCGCCTTTGCCGCGCGAGACGCCTGTGGCCTTGCCAAAGATCTCCGACATCACGGCACCAGGATCGCTGCCAAGAAAAAGGCAATGTGCATGATCGCGATAGGAACTTAGGAACTGGTCGCCGGGCTTACAGGAATCAACGACGCCGAGAGAGACGGCCTCTTGCCCAATATAAAGGTGCAAATAGCCTCCCACTTTGTTGCCGCGGAAGGCCTTCTGACACTGTTCTTCAAAATGACGGACATTGAGCATCCTTTGAAGCGACGCGATAAGATGCTGATTGGACAACTTGAGGGACTCAATCACGTAATCTGCGTTGGCAACCTTCACGTGCCCGCCCTGACCGTTGTTTTTTGCTGACACCGTAGCGTCGGCGACACTGGAAGCTGCACCCATAGATGAACCTTTCAAAGCAATTGCGGAGAATGGAACCTCAGCATTATAGCCTATTAAAGAGCCGGATTCAACCTCCGCCCTGCCTGTCTCTGCGCCATAGGCGTAGTCACTCGATTATTCTATATCCACAGTCAATCCGAGTGCGGGAGCCGGAAACAGTATCGCGTCTGCCCCCGCGTCCTCCAAGTGAGCTGCAAGCCCCAAGCGATCCGGGCCAATGGCAATAATCGTGCCGCCCCCTCCGGCGCCGGCGAGCTTGGCGCCCCACGCTCCGCCTTCCATCGCGGCTTTGATCAGTTCCTCATTTGCGTCGCCACTTCCCCCAAGGTCTCGTTGAATGGCGTGGTTTGCATTCATTAGCCGCGCGACCTCCTGCAAATCGCCAGCCAGCAACGCCTTTTTTGCCACGCGAGCCATCTCGGCTATCTCGATGTAGCCTTCCACCACAGTCTTCTCGCCTTCAACCCACCGCTCCCTGATCGAATTGTGGACTGTGCCAGAATGGTGCCTGTTGCCCGTATGAGCGAGAACGAATGGCAGATCACCGACAAAGCCGTTCAATGGCTCGATCGTCGCATACGGCGAGCTTTCTGACGCGCCAACAATCGAGCACTTGTCTCGAAAATCCATGTAGTTAAGGCCACCAAACGTTGCCATGTAGTGATCCTGATAGCCGCACACGACGCCAAGCTGGAAATATTCTATGGATCGTATCAGCTCGGCTGTGGCATACCGGTTGAGCTTTTTGTCTAAGAACTCCAAAACGCACCCCACAGCGGCTGCGATGAGAGCGGTGGAACCGGCCAAGCCGGCCTGCATTGGGATCGCGGTTCTTCCAGACAGCTTAAACGGGACGCACGCAGTGGGATCGACCCCGAGCCCCCGCAGGACCGCCTTAGCAATGTCGAGCCGATTGCCCTGCGCTGCCAGATCGCCGTCCGACGCCAAAATCTGATGATCGGGCAAAAACTCAAGCTCGATCCCATTGCCTTCAGTAAGTGGTTCGAGTTTGCAAACCGCTCGTTCGTGCGTACTGCATGAAATCACCGACCCGCCATACATATCGGTAGGATTTCCAACTAATCCGCACCGACCGGGCGCGCTCGCCCTGATAACAGCATCTGTCACTAAATCGTCCCTTCAACGTCACGCAGCATGCCACGAAAGCGAAAGCGCCCCGCTACCGGCGGCTGATTATCAGCCACACGCGCATGCGCCAATCCGTCCTCCGGCCAACGCCGCTGCAACAGCTTCATCAAGGCCGCTCACCACGACATCGGGCGCGTGCGGTGCATGATTATCATCTTCAGGTTGCGGCGCCCCGGTCAGCACCAGGATACGCTTGCCCACCCCGGCCGCATAGGCCGCCTGCATGTCGGAGGAAGAATCTCCAATAAACGCAGTGTTTTCCAATTGCAAATTATAATCGCACGCCGCTTGTAGCAGCATCCCGGGCTTCGGCTTGCGACACTCACAAGCATCGCTCTTCAAATGCGGGCAATAGTACGCGCGATCCAAATGAGCGCCTGCCCCCGTGAGGAGAAGGCGATCCATCTCGTCTCCAACCAGCTTAAGGTCGCCCATGGTCATCAGGCCCTTGCCAACGCCTTGCTGATTCGATATCAAAATGACGAGCACGCCAGCGTCGTTCAACTGGCGGATCGCTTGATCCGCCCCCTCGATCAGTTTGAACTGGCTTGCTTTGCGCACGTAGTCGCCTGGCAGATAGACGTTTATCACACCGTCGCGATCAAGAAACACCGCCTGGGGTCGTGTTCTGGAAGGAGCTTGCGCCAAGCCTATTTTACTCCCCATTTTCCGCGTATGATCTGCGCTAGGTTGGACGAGATGCTTTCCACCATCACATCGTCCTCCGCCTCCACCATAACCCGCACCAACTGCTCGGTGCCGCTTGCTCGAACGTTCAATCTTCCTTGGTCGCCCAGCTCGCATTTCGCACTGTCGATAGCCGACATCAGTTCGTCGTCGTGTTCCCATGCCTGCCGGTCAGAAACATGGATGCTGACAAGCCTCTGAGGAAAGTCGTGCATTACCGACGCCAGAGCCGACATGGGCTCGTTTGCGCTGCGAAGCACCTTTATCACCTGCAGAGCTGTGAGAATGCCGTCGCCGGTAGTTGTCAGGTCACCAAAAATGACGTGCCCCGACCGTTCGCCGCCAAGCACGAATCCGTCCTGCCGCATGCGTTCCGACACATAACGGTCTCCGACCGCTGTCCTTAGCAACGACACGCCTATTTCTCCGAGCGACCTGGCCAGGCCCATGTTGCTCATGACGGTGCCAACCACAGTGTTGCCGGACAATCTGCCTTGGCACGCGAGGTCGCGGCCGCAAACGGCCATTACCTGGTCGCCGCTGATCAGCGCGCCTGTCTCATCGCCGAGAATGGCGCGATCGGCATCACCATCAAAAGCAACGCCAATGTCCGCGCGAGTCTCGACCACTGCATTGAGCATGTTCTTGGGGTGAAGAGAACCACAGTCCCTATTGATGTTCAAGCCGTCCGGACACGCGTTGATCACGACAACGTCCGCCCCCAGATCTCGGAATATTCGTGGGGCGATTGACGATGCCGCGCCGTTCGCACAATCAAGCAGCACCCTCAACCCATCAAACCGCATGTTTCCAACGGTTTCTTCGAGATGACTCGCATAAAGATCGCCAAGCGAGCAGTCTCGCTCAACGACGCCCACATCGGCACCAACGGGGCGGCGCACATGGTCGACAGTGGCCAAGCGCTCCTCGATCATAATTTCCAGAGCATCGTCCAGCTTATAGCCGTCAGGCCCGAAGAACTTAATTCCGTTATCGTCAAATGGATTATGAGATGCAGAAATGACGGCCCCAGCGTTTGCCCCAATGCTTCGTGTAATTCTGGCAACCGCAGGGGTAGGAAGCACGCCGCCTGACACAACGCGGATGCCCATCGAACAGAGGCCGGCCGTAAGTGCCGCTTCAAGCATCGGACAGCTCCGACGAGTGTCGGTGCCGATGACGACAGTAGGATGCGTGTCGCTCGCAGTGAATATCATAGCCGCAGCCATGCCCAAGTGCATGGTGAATTGCGGTGACAAGGCGCCGTTCGCGATGCCGCGAACGCCATCGGTACCAAAATAGGTCCTTTTCTTCATGTGTTCCGTTAAGTGTGCAGGGTTGTGCCGCCAGCCACAGGCGGCGATGGTGGTCGTGTTGCAGATATAGTTACAGTTACAGTCACGTTGCCCGCAGGTTTTGCCACAAGGCTCTTTGGCAATATCAAACTGACGCTTCGTTGAATGTTCCCATTCACGCCCGACACGTCAATCGCCTGCGTTCCAATTATACTGGTATCGGCCAGAACTGACGCTGGCCCGGAGATTGTCACCATCGGCGGGTCGACCGTGACAGACTTTATGGCAAACGGATACGACGGACTTCCAACGATCTGCGGGCTGACAACCATTGTCTTTATCGCAGCCACGCGCGTCACAGGAATGACCACGCGCGCCTGTGTCGGAGATACGGTGACGCCAGTAACGGGATTGCCGAACGCATCCATAGCAGAGATATTGTAATATCCTTGAATCGAGAGGGCACCGGCTTCTGATCCCGAAAAATCCGTGTCTACCCAGACCCATACGTCCTTTACTTTTGCAAGATCCGAGTCGGTGCCCTCAATGACCGCTGTTGCGGGAGTCACGATCGGACTTTGATATGCATAGCCAAATGTCGCAAACTGTGTGACGTTCATGTGAACGCTGATCTTGCGCTGCTCGCTCACCAACTTGTCAAGCACCACGGCGCAACTGCGCGGATCTTGATCGACGACGGACACAACGCCCTGCAAATCGGTGGAGAGCGATGCCACGACGGGAACACTCGCATTGTTGCCAGATCGGGCAGCCCGCAGATCCAGCGAAGCATGCAGATCGTCGGGCGTGACCGTGTCGAGACGGCCGGACGCACCTGAAAGCGTTACCCTCACCGACCTCGGCGCATCGGCAACCACCAAGCCGGCAGGTGCCACTAAATTTGATATCGGCACCATAATCTGTCGCGTGTTGTTCGACTGGTCGATCACATACAAACGAAGGGCGATCGCTATAGCGATCGCCGCCAACTTGTATGGCCAATTATCCAACAGATGAGTCAACATATATTATAGCACTAGATCGTGGTCGGTGGCGCTCGCTGCGACGGCATCCTCGTGCCCGGCGGATTGATTTGGCACGCGTCTCTTGGCCATACCCCCAGGAGCCCTCTCGTCCTTTACCGAAGGAGGCCCGGACGGGAAAAAGGATATCGAGCCCCCAGCGGCAGATAAACGCCGCCTCAGAGACGGCTTCTCTTTTCCACTCAGAATTTGGGCCAGCTTCTCCTCGAGAGCATCGTTGATAAGCCCTCGCTGTAGTTTTCCTCGCAACGCCACTGAAACGGTGCCGGTTTCTTCAGAGACGATGATGACGCAAGCGTCGCTTTGCTCCGATATTCCCAGTGCCGCCTTGTGGCGCGTGTGAATCGTAGTTCCGATAAGAGGACTGTCTGACAACGGAAGCGTACAGCCGGCCGCGGCAATCCGATTGCCGCGAATAATCACTGCGCCGTCATGAAGTGGGCTGCCCGGATAGAAAATCGTGCCGAGCAACTCGGATGTGACAAGGGCGTTCATGCTGGTACCGGTCTCAACAATGTCCGCAAGACCAGTCTCCCGCTCGATGACGATTAACGCCCCTGTGCGTCGCCCAGACAGATGACCAACCGCCTGAACAATCTCATTGACCAGCACATTTACGTCCTCCGTCGCCAACCCGACAAACCCGCGGCCCCAAAAGCCGACGCGACCGACCTCTTCGAGAGCATGCCTCAGCTCGGGGAAGAACAAAATGACGATAGCCACAGGGCCGAGATAGAACATCTGCTTGAGTATCCAGTTAAGGGTTTCAAGCTTTGCCCATTCGCTAAATAAGAGAATAAGAACAAATATGAAGAGGCCTATGAGCACCTGCCACGCCCGCGTGCCCTTTGCAAGCATCATCAGGTGGTAGACCAAGTATCCCACCACCATCACGTCAAGGGTCGCCTGACTAAAGTCACGCCAAGGAACCGTGCTCAAAAACTTAAAGAGATTGTGATGAAATGTGGTCGGCATCGTGCGCTGCCAGCCTTTCCGAACCAGCTTATCAGAAGTATAGCACATGCCGGCACCGTCACATTGACTTGACACGCATCCGTAGTAGGTAAATCGTTTTACATGCGCGTTCCCGTTGTGCCATTCCACTGCCGGACATCAAAAGCAGGCTAAGCAGGTACTTACCCAAAAAGACAATCAGAAATACATAAATGTTCCAGGAATTCGCCGTGAGGTCATCGCGCAATGCAAAAACAACGCCCGACCAAATGGCCGGGCGTTGTTTTTACCGTACACGATATAGATTTTCAGAATATTGGCACGTCGCTATGGCACTGGCAGAATGAGCTTTGCGCCAGGTTCGGTAGAAAATACCCAGTACCCAGCCCACGGCTGGATGGTTCCTGACGAACCGACCGCTATATAGCTTTGGTTCACCGGATCCCAACCAAACAAGATCGAAATCAGGTTTGCACCCAGCGCCAGATTATACGGAATCTGCTGACCTGCTTGCGTCTGGTACGTGCAGTTCCCAAGGCCCACATTTTGCGTGTAGGGGTCGCCTATCATGTTCCATCCCTGTCCAAGCGGGATACTAAGCGGAACCTTGCCAGTGTATCCCGTTCCCGGCTGAACCACGGTCGTCGGCTGAGCGAAGTTGAACCAGTATCCTTGGCCTGATGTGAACGTGTTTGCTGGTGCCGCCGGCGTCACCACGTACCTCTTATAAACGGTGCTCCACACGGCTGCATCAGCATTCGGCGAGAGCAATTCGCTGAACGGCACGTTGTTCGTCCCGTAGGTATATGGCGACGATACAAGCTGCAAACCGGCTGAAAACACGTGGGCCGCAGACAACGTGAAGTTTTCGGTGATCGTCTGCGCTCCGAGCGTTGCCGCCGGTGTCGTGGTCGTCACGACGCCGTTGAGGTAACCAAATGCCGATGCAGTCACAGTTACTTTGGTGCCAGCAGGAACCGGCAGCGTATACGTCCCTGTCGCGTCGGTGGTCGCCGTTCCAAGAACCTGGGAGTTGGTCGTCTGGACGATAGTAACGGTGGCCCCTTCAATTGGCGCCACAGGTATGGAGCCGTTTGCCGCAGAAGAAACTACTCCTGTTATGGTGTCCGACGTCACGGCGCTCAAGGAACTCAGCGTAAACGGCCCTGTGCCAGCCACCCACTTGACCACCAGGTAATCGTTCTGGTTTCCCGTGGCTGTGTAGCTGAACGTCTGTGTGGTCGCAAGGCCCGCCGTTGGAACAACGACGCTGCTGGCGAGAATAACCGGATCACCGCTGATACCGTAACTTTGAGGGGCGGTAAGTGCAGGTGCCACGATCACAGTGCTGTCTGGCTGACCAGTCGAAGAGTACAAATAAAGGTCATAGTCGCAATTTACGGGGACGTTCAGCGTAAACGTGTACGTTCCTGGCGACAGCGACACTTCCCGCGCCCAGCATTTCTTGCCAAGGGGATCGGCAGACAGCGTGGCAGTGGCCGTTAGTCCGGGGACATACGACAATAACATGCCTTCCAACGCCGCATCCACGTTCACTTTGCCGTAGCCCTCGGTAGTGTCCTTGGGACCGCGATTCAGTGTCGGAACGGTGCCGGCGTCTCCTGCGACGTTGACGTCAGTGGCAGTCATCTCGATCAACGTCTTCATGAACAGCGCTTGAGTCGGGGTAAATGTCACGCCTCCTGGAGTGCCCTCATTGTTGGCGATGGCCTGCTGAAGCAATGCGACCGCTCCGGCGATATGCGCTGCAGATACCGACGTGCCTGCGTACCCACCATAGTTGCTGGAGGGATCAAGGGGGAAATTGGATGTCGGATTTGGATAGACAACGCCACCTACAACGACTTGGTCCGAGCTGTTTGACTGCGGCGCGATCACCAACTGGTCTTGAGCCACATCGCCCCCCGGTGCCTCGACGTCGGGCTTGGCGGGAACAACTGGCGAACCAGTGGGCGTGTTCGGCTCATTGACGCCAGCCACGTCGTACCCGGTAAGGCCGTTTGTCGGATTGAGAGCGCCAACAGTGATCGCATCGGATGCAGACGCAGGCGACGATATGAGTGTCGATGCTCCGCCATCAGGCAAGTTGCCGGCGGCCGCAACGGCAACAATGCCGCTCTTCACAAGGCCGTTCACCGCAGTATCGAGCGTGGGGTCGACCACGGCTTCGGCAAGGCTGAAATTGGCAACGCCGATGTTATATTGGGCCTGCACCGACTCGATGTAGGTGATTCCCGCTGCAATCGTGGCTGTCGAGCCGAGCCCTGTGTCGTCAAGCACCTTCACTCCAACGAGGCTCGATCCAGGCGCAACGCCTGAAACCAAGTTGAAGTTGTCCCCCTCAGAAGTCATCGGGGTCAGGATCTGCGCAGAAAACGGATTGCTTCCAATCGCGAGGTTTGTGCTCGCTAGGAACGTGTACTGCCCGGTAACGCCTGTGGCGACGGGGACGATTCCACCAATCGGTTGATCCGCATCGGTCGCGCTCGTAAATGTGGACGTCAACGCAGTCTGTCCCGCTGGCGGAATGTTGCTGATTTCAAACGAGTCGATTGCGCCTTTCACGGGATCTGCCCAAAAAGCAGTGAGCTCAATGTTGGGCGAGGTGGAATAGCCGCTCGTGTCGACCGGGAAATACGTGGTGTACGGCAGGGCCGGTGGCGCAGTCGCGTTGAAGCGTCGCGTTCCGGCAACCGGCGCGGTAGCTGCGACTACCGGCAACAGATTGTTGGTCAAAAACGGTAGATAGCCGGTGCCAGTCGCTATGCCAGCGCTTGCTCCGGTGCCGGCCGCAATGCCGGCCATAGCCGTGCCATGCGCGTAGATGTCGATAGGAGCGACATACTGGCCTGGGTCGGGCGTGGTGACACTGGCGCCCACTTCGTCTTGCCAGGCGACGATCTTTGAGGACCCATTATTGAAAAAATCTGTATGGGTCGAGTCGACTCCGCTATCGAGAATTGCAATCGAGTTGCCACCCAGTCCGGTGAGGGCCGCTCCCTCGTTCTCATTTGCAAACTCTGGCCAAGCCTGTCGGGCACCAATCTGACGCGTACTTCTAAACAGTTGAGGAGTTGCTCTGTAATTGGGGCTGATCCATGTAACGCCCAGCTTGTTCGCGGGGTTAGTGAAAGCCTTTAGCGTCGTGACCCCATTGGGAAGCGGACCGACGACATGCAACGCATATATTGCTGTTTGAAAGACGTTCTTAACCTTGAAACCAAGCGACGTCACCTTGGCAACGTCTGCCGCCGTTGGCGCATGGTTCAGGTCCACCATGAGATCGGCAACAGGCGCTTTCGACTTCGGGAAGCCATAAAGGGCAGCATAGGTCGAACCGGCCTTTACAAGGACGCCGGGATAGGTCGCACAGTCGCCCTTGCCGACAATGGTTTCCAATCGGTCGTCGATTGAATTGCCATTCAAATCATACTTGGCAAGGGCATGCACGATTCTGGCGGCGGCAGGCGGAGAGGCATTCGCCGCCTTGGGAATAAACGAAAAAGCAAACAAACATACAAAAACGCAAAGGGACACGAGCGCGGCTAATACATGTTGCGGTTCGCACACGCGGCAGGCGCTTGTCTTACAAACGGATGGCATTCTTTGTCTCCCACTCGAGGCGCCTGTTAACCAGGCAATTGGGCAGCGAGGTTCTCTAGACACACATTTTAATCATATCAGCCAATTCGGCGGTTGTCAATACAACTACACCTGTCAAACGCGTTCCCATACCGATTAACGCCGATCGGCAAGTGAATTCGCGCCTACAAAGAGCTTGGCGATTAACGTCAACGAAACACCAAGCTTTAGAAATAATTTGTGCTCGCGCCAGAGCTAGATTGACAGACTCTCGCAATTACCTCGGTCTACACAGATACAATTTGGCGAGACAGCCTTCAATTCCTTGTTTTGCACACGCTCGGCCACGTGGCCATAGATCTGAAAACGTTGACACGAACCTAGGTACGAAAGGTATAATCCGCGCGCTCCGGGGTCGTTCAATGGCAGGACAGCAGATTTTGGTTCTGCATATCGGGGTTCGAATCCCTGCCCCGGAACCAGTTTGAGTTTCCCCAAATACGTTCGCAATGGCTTGACGCTGTAATGTCAAGCCCGCTATAATCTCCGATAATGACCTTAGATCTTCCCCCTTTCGCGGCTATTGTTCTTGCAGCAGGCAAAGGCACACGCATGAAATCCGACTTGCCGAAGCCGCTTCATCGTATCGCAGGACGCCCATTGGCCGGGCACTCGATCCGCGCAATGCGCGACGCGGGAGCCCAGCGAGTAGTGGTTGTCATCGGTCACCGTGGGGACGACGTCCGTTCTGCCCTCGGCGACGATTGCGACTACGCCGTTCAGCAGGAACAGCTTGGCACGGGCCATGCGGTTTCAAGCGCCCTGCCCTTGCTCGCCGATTGGAACGCGCCGATTATCGTCGTGCCCGGCGATGCCCCGCTGATAGATTCCGAGTTTGTCACCGCCCTCGTTTCCACCGCTTCACAGGCACCAATCGTCCTCGTGACCACTGAACGTGCCAATCCAACGGGCTATGGAAGAATTATACGAGACGACCACGGCAACGTCCGGCGCATCGTCGAGGAAAAGGATGCCACAGACGAAGAGCGGATGATAAAAGAGGTTGGCGTTTCCATTTACGCCTTTTCCCCGGCATTCCTGCGCGACGCCATCGCGTCGCTCACCACGGACAACGTTCAGGGCGAGTATTTGCTCACTGACGTCGTTGGTTTTGCCACCCGTCACGATTTTCCTGTGCTCCCGTTCAAATGGGCGGACCCGTTTACTACAATGGGCGTCAACGACCGCGCCGAATTGGCGGAAGCAGGAAAGCACCTTAACCAACGGATTTGCCGAAGGCATATGCTAAACGGCGTGACCATTGTAGACGTGGATTCGACTTTTATAGATTCCGATGTGTCTATCGGAACGGACGCCACAATTCATCCCTTCAGTATCATTAAGGGATGCTCGGCAGTTGGCACCGAGTCTGAGATCGGCCCTTCCGCAAGAATCATTGACAGCGAAATCGGATGCCGCACGAGGGTCCGAGACTCTTGGGTGACCAACAGCAAGGTCGGTGACCGAACTACGGTAGGGCCGTTCGCAAACATAAGGCCAGGCTCTGTCATTGGCTCCAACGTCAAGATAGGCGATTTCGTTGAGACAAAGGGCAGTTCGTTACACGACTATGTTTCGGCCGGGCACTTCGCTTACCTTGGCGACGCAGTTGTCGGCGCCCACACTAATATCGGTGCGGGAACAATTACCTGCAATTATGACGGGCAGATCAAGCACCGCACGGAAATCGGTGAGAGAGCATTTATCGGCTCAAACTCAACGCTGGTCGCTCCAGTGAAGATCGGTGCCGGGGCATTTGTGGCGGCGGGCAGCACGATCACAGACGAAGTGCCTGCGCACAGCCTTGCCATTGCGCGAGGTCGCCAGTCCAACAAGCTAGATTGGGTTGTTCGTCGAAAATCTCGTATCGACGCAACGGGCTCATCGGAGTCGCACAATCATCAATAGAGGAACTCATTCATAATGGACCGTTGGGGCAACCTCCGAATATTCACGGGGAGCGCAAATCCGGCACTGGCCGAAAAAATTGCGAGAGAGATTCAGATTCCACTTGGGCGTCTTCGGACGGAACGGTTTGCGGATGGCGAAGTTCGGGTGATGATCGAGGAGAGCACACGTGGAATGGACGTTTTTCTCGTTCAACCCACATGCGCACCAGTAAACGAATCCATTATGGAGCTGCTCATCATGATCGATGCGTTCAGGCGGTCCTCCGCCCGGCGCATAACCCTTGTGATGCCGTACTACGGGTATTCGCGCCAAGATAAAAAGATCAAGCCGCGCGAGCCGGTGAGCGCGAGGTTGGTGGCCGACCTCATTACGACGGCTGGCGCATCGCGCATCCTCGCAATCGACTTGCATGCCGGACAGATCCAGGGTTTTTTCCAAATTCCACTTGACCACCTTTATGCTGGCCCGCTGCTTGCAGACTATTTTCGAAAAGCCAATCGCATTGATGGCAACACCGTGGTTGTCAGCCCTGACGTCGGTGGGGTGGCACGGGCCCGCGCGATGGCAGAATCGCTTGGTGCCGGGCTCGCAATAATTGCAAAACGCCGCTCCGAACCCAACAAATCGGAAGTCATGGAGATCATTGGAGATGTCAGGGGCAAAACCTGTATCATGATCGACGACATGATCGACACCGGTGGCAGCACTGTTTCAGGCGCTTGCGCCCTCGTCGATCGCGGGGCGACCCATGTCTTTGCGTCGGCCACACACGGATTGTTTTCTGGCGCAGCGCTTCAGCGAATTCAGGACTCGCCTATTGAGGAGGTCGTCGTTACCGACACGGTGCCACTTCCAGAGGCCAAAGCTAAAGTGACATCGAAGATCAGGCCCTTGACCGTGGCGTCGTTGTTGGCAAACGCAATTCAGCGCATTCATGACGATGCGTCGGTTAGCGAGCTTTTTGACAAGTACTGGTAGGAACGCCATCGGCAATTGTTGCAAAACGATTCTCTTGGCGTGCCTGCTGTTTTCGACGCTCTCTCCCTGTGCTCGGGCTTTTGCTCAGCAGTTCGATTGCGGGGACCTGGTAGCCACTTGTGTTCCGCCGAACCAACTCGCCCATGTCTCCAGCGCAAACGCAAGCGATGGGATAGTGTTGAATGCCGCCGCGTCCGGTCAGTTTGTTGATTTCGTGGTGGACGTTCCAACTGCCGGCACCTTCTCGATCAACGCCTCCGTTATAAAAGGCGTCTCGAATGGAATCTTCCAGTTGTTCGTTGACGGCGAGCCACAAGGCTCTGCTATCGACCTGTACGGATCGGGCAATTCCTCAGCTCAAACCGTTTTCCTCGGAAATCACGCATTTCTCGCACCCGGACACGCGCATTTTCGGTTTTGTGTCGAAGGCAGAAACCGCCTTAGCACTGGCTACAGCCTCCCTCTTCTCTCCATTTCGCTTCAACAGGCACATATGTTCACACTTGTCGCGCCAAACGGTTCTTGCTGGCGCGGGAGCGACCCTCTCCTCGTTTGGCACCCCGAGGCAGACACCGACCATTATGTCGTGCTTGTAGATGGCGAGCGTGCGGCAAAAGTAGGCGCAACCGCGACGTCCTACCAGACCAAGGATCTTGCGATTGGGCCGCACACGTGGAGCGTGGCCGCCGTCGACAAGCAGAACGTCTCCACTTTGTCCAACACGTTGTCCTTTGTCATTGGAGATCCACCCCCGTTTCTCGACCGGGACTGCGATGACAGTTCAACAAACTGGAAGGCTGGCACAAAAGTGCGTGCCGCCGGAGCATCGGGCGCGCACTTATGGGCAACCGTGGAAGATGGGACCGGCAGCCGTTACATGCGGGACGTGGCCCTCGGGCTCGGCGAAGGCGAGGTCTCGACGGACGTCACTCCTGCAAATGGGGGTGGCTTTGCCGGTGTGCAATTTGTCTCAGATGACGGCACTCGTGTGGTGGCCGTCATCGACACCGTGCGCCACGAGCTTAGAATCGAGCGGTGGATCAAGGGCTATTCGATCTTCGCGGTCACTTCAAAGCAATATTGGGTAAAGCAATGGGCCGAGCGGAGTGTAGGCGATGCGTATGTTTGGGAAATCGCATCGCGCGGCGTAACCGTGTCGCCCACCCAAAGCTACCATTTGAGCCTGGCGTTTTCAAGGCGGTCCTGCGCGGTGATGGCGAAGCTCTCAGGAGGCGACATTGCAAGACCTGTTGTGATCAGAGACCTTGTCGATACAAACGCGCCGTGTCATCCCGGTCTTGTCGGCTGCGGATCGGGAGCTCGTTTCGCGGGCATCCATTACCGCCGTCTCAACAAGGGCGTGTACAAATGGGACATCGACACCAACCGCATCGTCCTCCGCCCAGGCGGCCCTGGCACTTGGGACTGCGCAGGGGCGTTTAACCCCGCCGTCGTCGTCAAAGATAATTTATGGTACATGGTGTATCGTGGCAACGCCGTTCCTGCGCCGCCGAACGCGCCACCAGCCAGCCAACTGGGCGAAGCGACAAGCATGGACGGCATTCACTGGATCAAGTCGCCGCACAACCCGCTCGTCAAAAGAGTCGGAAACGGCGACAGCGTCGAAGATCCCGACATGCTCGTCCCCGCACGCACGAACCAGTTCTATCTCGAATACAACCACCATCAGCAACTTGGCGAGGTCTTGCGCTCTGGCTCAAACCTTGAAGACCTTTCAGATCCGTGGCCGCTTCCCACAAAGGGGCTTCAGTCCGGCAAGGTAAGCGGCATCATCGACACCGAAAACGCCCAGGCTATTCCACATATAGTTCACGATGGCATATCCTATCGCTATGTGGCGCTTATCGAAGAGGGCACGACTATCCTCAGCAACGATCTTCATAACTGGGAAAGAGCCGGCACGGCAGACTTCTTGGGCAAGCCAGACCAATGGTGCTCCGACCACGAATGCGGCGGAGACATGTTTGTAGATCACGACGGAAATATCAGAGTAGAGTCGCAAGCGGGCACCGATGGCGGTATTGTGGGGAATCGCAAATGCACGATCATGGAGGACGTTCTCAGCGGAAGCGATCCAACCAAAGTGCTGATGCATTCGGATCTGCCGTTTCTGCCAGACTGGTACGGCAACGCTCCCACCGGCGACCTCAACGAGAACACATTCACGAACGGCTCGGTTTTCCCTGGCCAAACGATCATAAATGGCGGTTATCTTTGGCACTATTATGGCGGGAACAACACGTTCACCGGGCTCATAA
>Ga0255356_1000716_pt1 | contig 21910 bp, 18 predicted proteins | sample HBST100metaG_FD_189944 | JGI IMG/M metagenome (GOLD analysis project Ga0255356, IMG submission 189944) | Peat soil microbial communities from Stordalen Mire, Sweden - H.B.S.T100 | ecosystem: Environmental > Terrestrial > Soil > Wetlands > Peat | place: Sweden: Norrbotten County, Stordalen Mire...
CCCGGTGCCGCGCAGCGTGCGCAGCACGTGGTGCAGGTTGCGGGCGAGCGGCACGGCCAGCGCCACCGTGGCCGGGCCGAGCAGGAAGTTGATGAACTGCGCCCCGGTAAAATAGGTTTTGTATGGCGTGCCGGTGATCAGCAGCAGGGCGGCGACCATGGCGATGGCGAACAGCACCGGGTTGACGAGCGGCGTGCCCCCGGCAGCGCGTTGCAGGCGCCGGGCGAGGATGAAGGCGGCCAGCGTGACCACCAGCCAAAGCAATGGCGCGGGGGCAAGCGGTGTCCAGAGGGCGAGCAGGCTGCGGCTCATAGCGCGGCCTCGGCCTGGGTGCGGATGATGTGGTGCATGACCAAGCCGGTGACGGCGAGGCTGAGCACGGTGGAGCCGATGAGGGCGGCGATGATTGGCAGCCATTCCTGGCGCAGCAGCGCGCCCTCGGCAATGATGCCCGCCCCCGCCGGGACGAAGAGCAGCCCCATATGGTCGAGCAGCACGCCGGAGACGCGGTCCAGCGCGGTTTCCGCCGGCGGATTGGCTGGCGTGCCGGTGGCGCGGTGGCGCAGCACCAGCGCGGCGGTGAGCAGCAGCATGCCGGCGACGGGGCCGGGCACGGGCAGATGCAGGGTGCTGCGGAGGAGTTCCCCCAGCAGTTCAAAACCCAGCAGGGTGAGCAGAGCCTCGATCATGCGCGTGGCGGGGCGAGGCGGTTGCGGGAGGTGGGCGAGGGCATGGAAAGTCTCCAGGTGAAATGCGGCGGGCGCGGAGAATGCCGTGTTGCGCGCTCGGCCGAAACGCCTAAAGTTACAAAGGATTTTTGCGGGAAAGGGGCGTAATCGGGCCGATGGATTATCTTGCCGCCATGCGCGCCTTTGTGCGCGCGGTCGAGCTTGGCAGCTTCTCCCGCGCCGCGGCGGAGGAGAAGCAGAAGGTTTCAACCGTCTCCCGTTATGTCAGCGCGCTGGAGGCCGATCTCGGCGCGGCGCTGCTCAACCGCTCAACCCGGCGGCTGCATCTGACTGAGGCCGGGGCGACCTTCTATGAGCGCGCCGTGGCGGTGCTGGCGGGGGTGGAGGAGGCGCGGGAGGCGACCATTTCACTGAATGCGACGCCGCAGGGGCTGTTGCGCATCAATGTGCCGGGGGCGTTCGGGCGGCACCATGTCGTGCCGCATTTGCCGGCGTTCCGCGCCGCCTATCCGCGCATCCGGCTGGATGTGACGCTGACCGATGTGACGGTGGACCTGATTGAGACCGGTACGGATGTGGCCATACGCATTGGCGCGCTGGCGGATTCGGCGCTGGTGGCAAAGCGCCTGGCGCCGCAGCGGCGGCTGCTGGTGTGCGGGCCGGATTATCTGGCCCGGCAGGGGGCGGTGGCCACGCCGGAGGCGCTGGCCGGGCGGGATTGCCTGAATTTTACCCTGCAACCCGGAGATAGCTGGTATTTTCGCCCTGCCGGGGGGCAGGACGCGGAGGCGCTGGAGGTGAAGGCGCAGGGGCCGTTCCGCGCCAATGATTCCGAGGCGCTGCTTTATGCCGCGCGGGCGGATATGGGCTTTGCCCTGCTGCCGAGCTGGCTGGTGGCGGAAGATATGCAAGCCGGGCGGCTGGTGGACGCGCTGCCGGGCTGGGAAGGGGCGATCGCCCAGGGGCCGGCCCGGGCGATCTGGGGTGTGTACCCGCCAAAGAAGACCGTCTCGCCCAAAGTGCGGGCGTTTCTGGCCTTCTTTGCATCGTGCTACGGCAAGCCGCCGTATTGGGACAGGCAGATCGCCGCCGCGGCTACAGCCCGGCAATAGCGATCTGCTGCTGTGCCGCGCCGGCGTTCACGCAATCCGGCGTGGCGGCGAGGTCGCCGGGGTTGGCGGCGCAGGCGGTAAGCTCCGCCTGCAGCGCGCCGCGGTTGGCGAGGTACCAGGGCACGTCGTGCTGCGCGGCGGCATAGGCGGGGGCGGCGGCCAGAGCGGCGGCCAGGAGCGGGGCAAAGAGAAGCGATGTTCGGTGCATGATGTGCATCCTTTCATATGACTGACAGACCGCATGTGCGCCTTGCCGGGGGTGCTGTGTAGCGTACCTGACGGCAAAGGTTCTTTGCGGAAAGGGGCAGGAATGGCCGTTGAGGCGCGGCCCAGGGCAGGGCGCTTTATTCCTCAAGGTATTATTATATTATGTACGGTTAACTGTATCTTAAAAGGACATATTTTAGGCTTTGCGGGGTGTTGTCCAGCAAACAGGAAGAAAGCTTCATGGCCTCCGATTCCAAAAAACGGCTTTTCGGTTCGCTGTCAGCGAAGTTGCTCGGTGTTGCCGGCGGGGCCTTCGTGGTCATTCTTTTCAGCGCGATCATGCTGTCCGCCTGGATCATCCGGACCCGCGTTGAAGCCTCCGTATATGCCCAGGCCGAAGCCCAGGCCGAGAGCATTGCCAATGCGGTGTCAACGAAACTAACTGAGCAGGGCTCGGCGGCGAGCACCATGACCGGAATGATCGCCGCCGCGCATGAGGCGGGCATGCGCGACCGCGCCGTGGTGGTGGCGATGCTGAAAGCCACTGAGGGCCGCTATGCCGATGTCTATGGCACCTGGATACAAGAGGCGCCGGGCGGCTTTGATGATATACACGATCCGAAAGCGCCGGGCGCCAATGCGGATGGCACGTTCGACCCGTATTGGACGAAAACCGATGATGGCAGCATCCAATATTCGGCAACCCCCACCGACTACACGCAGCCCTGGTACACGCTGGCGGCGTCCTCGGGGCATGGCGCCATCACCGAACCTTACCTCTATGACGGCAACATGCTGGTTTCCATTGCTTACCCGGTGATCTCGGGCGGAAACACGATCGGCGTTGCCGGGATCGACGTGCGCCTGACCTGGCTCTCCCGCATGCTGGCGGTGATGAAGCCGTTCGGTAGCGGCCGCGTCATGCTGGTGTCCGGCAGCGGCCACTGGGTCGTCAACCCCAATCCGGGGCTGATCATGCAGCCTTATGCGGGGGGCAGCGCCAAAGAGGTTGCCGACGCCATTGCCGACAGGCAGCCGCGAATTTTGCACAAGGTTGATGGCGGCAGCGTTGAGCGCATTGTCTACCCGTTCGCCGTGCCCAGCCTGCATGCGACATGGGCCATTATCATCGACGTGCCGGAAGAGGTGCTGACCGCGCCGGTGCGGCGGGATACGTGGGCGATGATCGGCGGGGGTATTGTTACGCTGCTGCTGGTTATGGGCGCGCTCTATTTCACCGTCCGCGCCTTGGTCCGGCGTCCGGTGGAGGCGCTGCTGGTCTCCGTGGAGACGCTGAAGCGCGGTGATTACGACAGCAAGGTCGCAGGGCAGGAGCGGGAGGACGAAACCGGCACCTTTGCCGTGGCGCTGGAGGATTTCCGTCATGCGCTCGCCGAGGGGCGGCGCAACGAGGCGGCGGCGGCGGAGCAGCGCCGCCAAGCCGAGACGGTCCGCGCCGAGGCGGACGCCGCGCGCATGGCCAGGGCCGCCGCGCAAAGCAAGGTTGTCGAGGCGCTGGGGAGCGGGCTTGCCCGGCTTTCCGGCGGGGATCTCGTATTCCGCCTGAACGACCGTTTCGCGCCCGATTACGAGACGCTGCGGACCGATTTCAACGCCGCGATGCACAAGCTGCAAGAGACGATGAAATCGATTGCGGACAACACGCAAGGGGTCAGCACCGGTTCGTCCGAGATCTCCCAGGCGTCGGACGATCTGGCGCGGCGGACCGAGCAGCAGGCCGCCAGCCTGGAGGAAACCGCCGCCGCCCTGAGCGAGATAACCTCGACGGTGAAAAAGACCGCCTTGGGCGCGAACGAGGCCCACAGGCTGGTGAGTGATGCCAGGGCGGATGCGGAACAGTCCGGCGCGGTGGTGCGGGAGACCGTTGACGCGATGGCGGGGATTGAAAACGCCTCCAAGCAGATCAGCAATATCCTTGGAGTGATCGACGAGATTGCCTTCCAAACCAACCTGCTGGCGCTGAATGCCGGAGTGGAGGCGGCGCGGGCCGGTGACGCGGGCCGGGGATTCGCGGTGGTGGCGACCGAGGTGCGGGCCTTGGCGCAGCGCTCGGCCGATGCGGCGAAGGAGATTAAGGCGCTGATCTCGGCCTCCGGCAAGCAGGTGGAAAGCGGCGTAAGACTGGTGGGGGAGACTGGCAAGGCGCTGGATAGGATCGTCAGCCAAGTTGTGCGCCTGAGCGTGCTGATTACCGACATTGCCGGCTCGACCCAGGAGCAGGCGAGCGGGCTGAACCAGGTGAATGCCGCCGTGAACCAGATGGACCAGGTGACGCAGCAGAATGCCGCCATGGTGGAGCAGGCCAGCGCCGCCTGCCACGCCTTGACCTCGGAGGCGGTGGAGCTGGCGCGGCTGGTCGGGCAGTTCCAGATTGGCGGCGGGGCCGCGCGGAAGGGCGGGTATGATTTCGAAGCCTTGATCGGCCAGGCTGCTGCCCCGGCGTAAACGCCGGGCCGTTCCGGCAAGGGGTGGCGCATAAGTCTTGCCGGGAGCATGATTGGGCTGACAAACTGAGTGTTGTGCTGAACATGAATAATCCCGGCTGTTTGCAACATAGCGGATCGCGCGCGTGATGGCGGGTGCCACGATGCGCGTGTCCGCCGGCGTTATCGCCTTGTCCGGCCCGCTCTCGGCGCGGGGCATAGGCAGGCTGTGGACGCAGGCCGTTGCCGCCGCGCGCGAGGCGGGCGGTGGGGCGCTTAAAGTAGATATCTCCGGCGCCACTGTGCTGGACACCTCAGGCGCGGCTTTGCTGCTGGTGTTGGAAGCCAGCCATGGCGGCGCGGTGGAAATCGCGGGGGCGGACCGGCACGGCGTGGCGCTGATCGCGCAGATGCGGAAGGTCAGGCCCGCGCAGCCCGCCGCTCAATCGGCAAAGGCTGGTTCCGGCGGCCCTGGCTGGCTGGCGGCGGCGCGCATCCAGCTGGAGTTTTTCGGCGCCATGGTGCTGGCGCTGTTGGCGCTGCCGGCGAAGCGCCGCTTTCTGCGCGGCGCGGATTTCGCCCGTATCGCCGAGCGCGCCGGGTTGCAGGCGCTGCCGCTGGTTATCATGCTGGGGTTTCTGATCGGTATGATCCTGGCCTTTCAGTCGGCGGTGCCGATGCGCAAATTCGGCGCGGATCTGTATGTCGCCAATCTGGTGGCGATTTCATTGTTCCGTGAGCTGGGGCCGCTGCTGGTGGCCGTGATTCTCGCCGGGCGCACCGGCTCGGCCTTTGCCGCCGAGCTGGGCACCATGCAGGTGAACGAGGAGATCGCGGCCCTGACGACCATGGGGATCGACCCCGAGACCATGCTGGTGCTGCCGCGCATGGGGGCGGCCATGCTGGTCATGCCCGCGCTGGTGGTGGCGATGGATATTGCCGGGCTATGCGGCATGACGGCGGTGCTGATGCTGTTCGGTTTTCCGCTCTCGGTGATCTCGGCGCAGATCACCGCTGCCGCTGGACCAGCTGATTTTCTCCAGGGCTTGTTCAAAGGCATTGTTTTCGCCGCCGCCGTGGCGCTGATCGGCTGCCGGGCGGGGCTGACCGCCGGCAACGGCCCGCGCGCGGTGGGTGAAGCGGCGACTTCCGCCGTGGTGGGCGGCATTGTCGCCACGGTGCTGCTGGACGGGCTGTTCGCCGTGCTGATCTACCGGTTGCGGCTGTAATGGGGGTTGTCATCAGCGTCGAGGCCGTGGTGCAGCGTTTCGGCAGCCGCACGATCTTCAAGGATGTGACGTTTGACGTGCAAGAGGGCGAGATCTTCGTCGTTCTCGGCGGCTCCGGCTGCGGCAAATCCACTTTGCTCAAGCAGATGATCGGGCTGCTGACGCCAAGCGCGGGCCGGATCACCATTGCCGGGCATGATGTGGTGGGGGATATTGATGCCGTGCGGCGGCTCATCGGCGTGATGTTTCAGTCTGGGGCGCTGTTCGGCTCAATGAGCCTGCTCGACAATATTACCCTCCCGCTCTCGGTGTTCACCGACCTGCCGGCCCCGGCGCGGGTGGAGGTTGCGCGGATGAAGCTTGCCCTGGTCGGGCTGGCTGATGCGGCCCTGCTCCTGCCCGCGGAGATTTCCGGCGGCATGGCCAAGCGCGCCGCCATTGCCCGGGCCTTGGCGCTGGACCCGCCGGTGCTGCTGCTGGACGAGCCCTCAGCCGGGCTGGACCCCATTACCTGCGCCGGGTTGGACCGGCTGATTCTGGACCTGCGCGACACGCTGGGCGCCACCTTTGTGGTGGTGACGCATGAACTGCCCTCGATTCTGGCCATAGCCGACCGTTGTGTGATGCTGGATGCCACGGCACGGGGCATGATCGCGCTTGGGCGGCCCAAGGAGCTGCGCGACAGCTCCACCGTGCCGATGGTACGGGCATTCTTTAACCGGGAGACACTGTAGATGGACTCCAAACGAGCGGCTCTCAGGGTTGGGCTTTTTGTCCTGGGTGGCTTTGTTGTCCTTATCGGCCTGCTGTTCTTCCTCTCTGGCAGCGCGCTGCATCCGGGCAAGCCGTATGAAACCTATTTCCGGGAATCCGTGCAGGGGCTGGATGTTGGTACGGCGGTGAAGTTCCGGGGGGTCACCATAGGCAAGGTCACGGATGTGGGGCTGGTGATGGCGGAATACCCGGCGGAGACTGAAAGCGAGAGGAACCAGAAAGTTTACCAGCAGGTGGTTGTGCGCTTCCAGCTTGATCCGCGCAAAATGGGCGAGATGGGGAATATCAAGGACGCCGTCGCTCATGGTTTGCGGGTGCAGATCGCTCCGCAAGGCATTACCGGCCTGTCCTACATGGATCTCAGCTTCGTCAACGCCGCGCAATACCCCGCGCAGGCCGTGCCCTGGAAGCCCAATTCCACGGTTATCCCCTCGGTGCCGAGCACGCTGACCCAGGTGCAGGATGCCGCCGAGCAGGTGTTGTCCGCACTCAGCAATGTAGACCTGCCCAAGATTGCCGGGCAGGTCAGCTCCCTCACCGCCGCGTTGAACGATGAAGTCACTACCGGGGATGCGCACCAGGCCTTGGCTAACGTCAAGACGTTGCTGGCGACGCTGAATACCCAGGTGCAGCAGGCAGATCTGCCGGGAACTTCGGCGGCGGTCCGCAACTTGGCGGGCGGCCCGCAGACGATGCAGATTCTCGCCCAGTTGAACCGGACGACGGCGCAGCTGGCGAAAATCAGCGCTGCCCTGCCAGCCCTTGTCGCCAGCAGTCAGGCGACGATCAACCAGACCAACGAGACCACTGCCGACCTGCAGGCGCAATTGCTGCCGATGCTGCAGGATATGCGGGCCACGACCGCGAATCTGCGGGAACTCTCGGCCTCGCTGCAGCGCAATCCCGGGCAGGTTCTGATGGCCCCGCCACCGCCGGAGACGAAACCATGAAACGCCGCTTCATCCTTGCCGCGCCGCTGGGTTTGGCCGCTTGCGGCTCGCTGCTGCCCGCGCAGAAATATGTCCCCACCACGGTTTGGCCGCTGGCCCCGCCGCCACCGCCGCTGCAACCGGTGAATCAGGCGGGGCCGGTGCTGCTGGTGCGGGATTTGAGCGCGGCGCCGGGGCTGAATGACCAGAGCCTGCATACGCTGCGCGTGGATGGCAGCCTGGAGATCAGCTATTATAATCGCTGGGCGGTGCCGCCGGCTGATGCCGCGACGGCGGCGCTTGCCGCCTGGGCGGAAGCGAGCGGTGTGTTCTCGGCCGTGGTTGCGCCGGGGAGCAGGCTGACGCCTGGCCTTATCATCGAAGGCGAGCTCAGCGAATTCGTGGCGGATACCGCCGCGCGGCAGGCGCGGGCGGTGTTGACCCTGGTGGTGATCCGCAATGCCGGCACTGCCGTGGCAACCGCGCGCCCGCTGGCGCAGAGCCGGATTACTGGCAGCGCGCCGCTGGCGGGTTTGGCGCCGCCAGCGCTCGTCGCGGCGCAGCGCGCGGCGCTGGCGAATGCCTTGGCCCAGGCGGTGGCGCTGCTGACAAGCTGCGCCGCCGGGCAAGCGCAAAGCCAGGACCCTAAAGCTCGTTAAGTGTCTCACTAATGACATCGAGAAAGCGCGCCAGCGTTGGGGCATTGTCGTCGCGGCGCCAGACGAGGCCGGTTTTGAGGGTGGGGGCTTCGTCCCGCAGGCTGACATAGCGCACGCCGGTGCGCGCCAGATGCCGCAGTGAGACCGGCACGAGCGCGATGCCCATGCCCGCGGAGACGAGGCTGATGATTGTCTGCATCTGAATGGCCTCCTGCGCGATGCGGGCTTGCCCGCCATGGGCGCGGTAATATTCCATCACGAGATCGTAGAAGGCGGGAGCCGAGCGCCGGGGAAAGACGATCAGCGGGGAGGCGACCACCGCCTCGGGGGGCAGGATGCCGTTCTTCACGGGAAGCCGCCCTGCCTCGACCCAGCTTTCCGGCACCGCCGCGATCAGCTTTTCCGAGACGAGTTCCCGGTAGGCCAGGCCCTCGGGCAGCGCCCCGTTCGCGGGCGGGATGACGATGCCTGCCTGCCCCTTGCCGTCCAGCAGCGCCTCGACCTGCTGGTCGCTCGTCGCCTCGGTCAAGGTGATCTGGACATCAGGGTAGAGGGTGGCGTAGCGGCGGACGAGAGTAGGCAGGATATTGTAATCGGCGGTGCTGACGAAGGAGAGCTCGAAGCGCCCGGCCTCGCCGCCGCGCAGGCGCCGGGCGATCTCGGGCAGGGTCTTCACGCTGTCCAGCGCGGCCCGCACATGCACCAGCCATTGTTCCCCGAAGCGGGTGAGCGCCACGCTCCGTTTGGTGCGGATGAAGAGCGGCGCGCCAAGCTCCTGCTCCAGCGCCAGGATCGACTGGCTGAGCGGCGGTTGCGTGATGCCGAGCTGTCCGGCGGCTTTGCCAAAATGCAGCGTCTCGGCCACGGCCGCGAAATGCCTGAGCTGGCGGAACTCCACTTATATCTCCAATAACTTTGTTTGCGTATAATAATATATTTTACATCTTTTTTGTAGCGGCTTAGGGAAGCCGCCAGCACAGAAACTCCGGAAGGCCCAGGACATGCCCGCTTATCGCTCCAGAACCACCACCCACGGCCGCAACATGGCCGGCGCCCGCAGCCTGTGGCGCGCCACAGGCATGAAGGACGGCGATTTCGGCAAGCCGATCATCGCGGTGGTGAATTCCTTCACCCAGTTCGTGCCGGGGCATGTGCATCTGAAGGATCTCGGCCAGCTGGTGGCGCGCGAGATCGAGGCGGCGGGCGGCGTGGCCAAGGAATTCAATACCATCGCGGTGGATGACGGCATCGCCATGGGGCATGACGGCATGCTCTACTCGCTGCCCTCGCGCGAGCTGATCGCGGATTCTGTGGAGTACATGGTCAACGCGCATTGCGCCGATGCGATGGTCTGCATCTCTAACTGCGACAAGATCACCCCCGGCATGCTGATGGCCTCGCTACGCCTCAACATCCCCACCGTGTTCGTCTCCGGCGGGCCGATGGAGGCCGGCAAGGTGGTGATGAAGGGGGCCACGCAGGCGCTGGATCTGGTGGACGCCATGGTGATGGCCGCCGACGACAAATACACCGATGCCGAGGTGCAGAGCGTCGAGCGTTCCGCCTGCCCGACTTGCGGTTCGTGCTCCGGCATGTTCACCGCCAATTCGATGAACTGCCTGACCGAGGCGCTGGGCCTCTCCCTGCCTGGCAACGGCTCGCTGCTGGCCACCCATGCCGACCGCGAGAGGCTGTTCCGCGAGGCGGGGCATGTCATCGTCGATCTCGCCCGGCGCTGGTATGAGCAGGATGACGCCACGGCGCTGCCGCGCGGCATCGCCAGCTTCGCCGCATTTGAGAATGCCATGAGCCTAGACATCGCCATGGGCGGCTCCACCAACACGGTGCTGCATCTGCTGGCAGCGGCTCAGGAGGCGGGGGTGGATTTCACCATGGCGGATATCGACCGTCTCTCCCGCCGCGTGCCCTGCCTGTGCAAGGTGGCGCCCGCCAAGAACGACGTGCACATGGAGGACGTCCACCGCGCCGGCGGGATCATGGCAATTCTGGGCGAGCTGGGCCGCGCCGGGTTGCTCGACACCAGCCTGCCGACCGTGCACGCGCCGACGCTGGCCGCTGCCCTTGCCCGCTGGGACATTGCCGGCCCCGCCAGCGAGGAAGCGCGCAACCTGTTCCGCGCCGCGCCGGGCGGGGTGCCGACGCAGGTGGCGTTCAGCCAAGCGGCACGCTGGGAGTCGCTGGACACTGACCGCGAAAAGGGCGTGATCCGCTCGGCTGAACATCCGTTCAGCAAGGATGGCGGGCTGGCCGTGCTGTTCGGCAATATCGCGACCGAAGGCTGCATCGTGAAGACGGCTGGCGTGGATGAGAGCATCCTGACCTTTACCGGCACGGCGCGCGTTTATGAAAGCCAGGATGCGGCGGTGTCCGGCATTCTGGGCGGGGAGGTCAAGGCGGGCGATGTGGTGGTGATCCGCTACGAGGGGCCGAAGGGCGGCCCGGGCATGCAGGAGATGCTGTACCCGACCAGCTACCTCAAATCGAAGGGCCTGGGCAAAGCCTGCGCCCTGATTACGGATGGGCGCTTTTCGGGAGGCACGTCGGGTCTCTCGATCGGCCATGCCTCGCCGGAGGCGGCCGAGGGCGGGGTGATCGGGCTGGTCGAGACTGGCGATCCGATCGTGATCGATATTCCCAACCGGGGCATTCATCTTGATCTCGACGATGCGGTGCTGGCCGCGCGGCGGGCGGCGATGGAGGCGAAGGGCGATGCCGCCTGGAAGCCCGCGCCGCGCAAGCGCAACGTCTCGCCCGCGCTGCGCGCCTACGCCGCGATGACCACCAACGCGGCCCGTGGCGCCGTGCGGGATGTCAGCCAGATCGAGAAGTAAACAACAGTGATGCTCCCGAATGTCAGGCGATCTGACTTCGGGAGCATTTATGGCCCGGTGAATTGGAGGCGGCGGGGACGATAATCTTCGTGCCACCTGGCGCTACCCGGCTGGCCGCCCGCGGCGACATTCACATGGGCACGGCGGGCGCTATAGTGCGTGGAATGCCCCATCCTTTATCCAGCCATTGCGACGGCACGCATTTTTTCAACCCTGAACCCGGCTTCCGGCCTGGCAACCAGAACCGTAGTGGGATGTGGGCGCTGCTGCGCGCGCGCCTGAAGCGCGACCGGGATGCATGGGCCGTCTGGCCCAAGGCGCTGCGCAATAAGCCCTTCCCGCCGCCGGATGAAGTGCCAAGCATCACCTGGATTGGCCATAGCAGCTTTCTGCTCCGCCTGCCGGGGCTGAACGTGCTAACGGACCCGGTATTCTCCACCCGCTGCTCGCCCGTGCGCTTTGCCGGCCCCAAACGCGTGCGCCCGCCGGGCCTCGCGCTTGGCGAGCTTCCGCCCATCGACCTGATTCTGCTCTCGCACAACCATTACGACCATATGGACTTGGTTTCCCTGCGCGCCTTGCGCAGGCACTCGCCAGCGGCGCGGATTGTGACGATGCTGGGCAATGCCAAATACCTGGCACAGAAACGCCTGCCCGGCGCGGTGGAGCTGGACTGGTGGGAGGAGGCCACGGTGCATGGCGCGCATATTACCGCCACGCCCGCCCGGCATTTTTCCGCCCGCACGCTGTGGGATAGGAACGAGGCGCTGTGGGGCGGCCTTTACCTCAACTATAAGGGACAGAAAATCTATTTCGCCGGGGATACCGGCTACACGAAGTTCTTTAGTGAGATCCATCAGCGTCTCGGCGCGCCGGATCTGGCCATGCTGCCAATCGGTGCCTATGAGCCACGCTGGTTCATGGGGCCGGTGCACATGAACCCGGAGGATGCGGTGCGGGCGCTGCTTGATCTGCATGCCGTGCGCGCGGTGGGGATGCATTTCGGCACCTTCCAGCTTACTGCCGAGGCCATAGACGCGCCGTTGCATGCGCTGGAAACGGCGCGGCACGCGGCGGGGGTGCCGGCGGCGAGGTTCTTCACCTTGGAGACCGGGGAGAGTGCGGCGCTTTGACGCCGTGGCGCACTGGTGGAAGCAGGGCTCGGCACGAGGCGATGGGGGCGTTTATCGATCAGGCTGGGATTACTGGTTGAGGTACAATTGGATCGGATACGGTGACATTGGCGTCAAAAGACCATCCGAAAGCACCCAAGGCAGGTTGGCGGTTATGGGTGCAATGGTGTTTGGATACGGCGCAAAATTGGGGTTGGTGAGGGGGCTTGTCAGCGAATAAAAGCTACTACAACGATCGAGAATATTTATATATCACGACAGGCCATGACTACGGCAGAGCTACAACAAGACCGCGACCCGAGACCGGCACTATTTGAAGTGTCAAACGGCAAGCAAACGCCCCCCCTGATTACGGTGGTTAGAGGCTTGTCCTGGCAGCAAACCGGAGGGCCCCGGGCGTCCGCGTAGTGCGTTTCATGTGCGCTGGTGGAGCGGGCGCGCGTGGGAGGTGCCTGTTTGCCCCCTGGGCAAGCCGCCCGTGCCCTAAAAGTACCGCGTTGCGCGGCGCGGTGATAAGCCTGCCACCTGCGAGGTTGTGCGCCAGTGCCTCGTTGACCGGCGTGACGGCGAATTTAGAATCATCAATGTTCTTGGCGCGCGGCAATTGGCAGTGGTGATCTGATATTTGATTGATCGTGCCTGCTTCTTGGCAATCTCGGCGTCATCGCACGTTGTTAAAACTCACAGCAGCGCCGAATCCCAGGTCACATTCGGGCGGATCAGGCGGGCCGGGCTGCCTGCGGCCAAGCAATTGGCCGGGATACGCTTCGTCACCACCGATTGCGCGCCGATGATACTGCCATCGCCAATCTCGGCGCCTTTCATCACCATCGAGCGCTGGCCGATCCATACACGATTACCGATGTTGATGTTCTGTGCCACGTTGATGCGCTTTTGCGTCGAAATATCGATGATCGAATGCATGTCGCTGATCGTGATATCGACATCCGCGGCGAACAGGCAGCCATCGCCGATCGTGAGTTGCCCGCATTCATGCATCATCAGCCGGACCAGGCCGTTAAATCCAGCCCAGCGGCCAATTCGCAGCTCCGAGCCCTGAACGGCATAGACAAACACCTGAGGCCCGTTAAACCTCTCGCCAATGGTGACAGTGGCGCCGCCATTAAGGTGAAAATACCCGCCAAAGGCCAGGGCCGAGGATTCCACGGTGAGCGTATTATCATCGCCGTCGAGCTTGATTTGGCCAGTGCCTTTTTCCATCAGCTCAGCGGAAATCTCGACCCTGTTATTCTGACCGTTATTGATCACCTGTATTGGCATAAAACCTCCAATGCGTGGTTCGCCATGGTGGACCATCACATAATCGCTCGAGCCTATCATGTTACTATACTTAAATTTTAACCGCAACTTCGCTGATAAAGTTTTAATTGACAATAACTTAACCATGCGGCACTTCGCATAAATACATTATATCTATCTATTTAATTGCACGATGCCAGGCCGCTGGCGGCGCAATAAGGGGAGGCTTGAATGGATTGCGACCTTTTCCTTGTTGCCGGGCAATCCAATGCCGCGGGAAACGGCGATCCATTCGACGAGGCGCTTGATGGCGTGGAGGTCCCCGGCGTCTGGCAATGGGACAGCACCAGCCAGTCCGTCATCCCCGCCATCTCACCGCTGAAGCATCATACCGCACAGCGCCGGACCTGTTTTGGTTATCATTTCGGCGTGCTCTACAAGCGCGCCACGGGCCGTGACATCGTGTTGATCCCCCGTGCTAAAAACGGATCGCGCCTGTACGCTGAGTTTTGGCAGCCGGGTCTGCCGGGCGGGGAGGGCTACGAGAGTGCCATCAAGGAGACCAATGCCGCAATCCTGAGCACAGGAGGGCCGCTATGCGGCATACTCTGGCATCAGGGCGAGGCGGACACGGCCCTGATGCCAACCGAAGAGACGCACAGCGCGCGTCTGGCGGAGCTTGCGGCCGGGTTGCGGGCGCGGATTACGGGTGCCGCACGGGCGGTGTTTCTGTGTGGCGGCATGGTTCCGGACTGGGTGACGGCAACACCCGAGGCTGTTCCCGTCGAGGCAGCCTTGGCTAATATCAGCAAGTATTGTGCGTGGGCCGGCTATATTCCGGCTGAAGGTCTGTCGGGCAATCAATGGGTGGACGATACCATTCACTTCAACGCCGAATCGCAGCGCCAGCTTGGGCTGCGCTATTTATGGGGCTATTTCAAAATCGCTCAGGCCAGCGAAGTGGCGACAGACCCCGCACCCGGCGGGCCGGCCGGTGATATCGACATTCCGGGAGGCTATTGCAAACCAATCATGAACAGCCCGTCACAACCAAACCGGTATAAATTCTCCCTGGCTGCCTGCGGCCGCTGGGAGGAGAATGATGTCGTCGAATGGATCGAATATCACCGTGCCATCGGCATCGAACATTTTTACATCTACTCCAACGACGATTCGCCCGTGACGCTGCTGAAGGTGCTGGCGCCTTATATGTTCCAGCAGGACAGTATTGTTACGTTCAGGCATTGGCCTGTTGCCGGCCAGCAGCCGCAAATTTATTTTCATTTCCTGCAAAACTTTAAGCATGAGACCGAATGGTTCAGCTTTCTCGATATGGATGAATTCCTAGTCTTCAAGACCACGAATTCAATCCATACCTTCATGGCTCAGTTTGAGCATACCCATGATGCGGTATATCTTAACTGGCTCATCTACGGGAATAATCATCTGATCGAGCGGGATAAGGATAGCGTCCTGTTCGCCTATACGCGCCGGTCCAAAACCATCAATCATCATACCAAGGTCATCACCCGCTCCGCTGCGGTGGACGCCGCTTTCGTCGAGCAGCAATATCTCGCCGGCACCATCGGATTCTGGCATTTCTGGAATGATTATGGACTGGCACCTGAGCGGCTCACCAACGCCATCGGCGGAAGGGTTGATGATTATACTAAAGAGTTTCCGAAATATGCGATCGAACAGGTGTGCAGGCAAGGTGTGTCGGATCTTATGATCAACACCGCCTATGTTGCTCATTTCCAGTTCAAATCAGAGCAAGATTTCATTCGCCGGGCCGAGCGCGGCGGGTTTCCCATGGCCGCATCCTGGCAGAAAATCCATGAGGATGGCAGCTATAAGGACCTGCTCAACACATTCAACGCGGTCGAGGACTCCTATCTAGCGGCCTTCTGGGCCCGCAAGGTTGGGCATCTCTACAACACTGCGGCGATGGCGCCCGCCCCCGTGCCGTCTTACCCCAACGTGGCGCTGCGCAAACCTTCACGCCAGAGCTCGATTCTGCCCACCCCAGTACCGCCTGGCGCCCATCTGCAGGGCCATGGCAATGATGGCGTCCGAACGAGATGTTTCGGCTTCCATACGAACATCGAGGACGCCCCCTGGTGGGAGGTCGATCTTCTGGCGCAATACAGCCTTAAGGAGATTCATATCTATAATCGCGATGATGCGCCTGGAGTGGCCGAGCGCGCCGCGTCCATCGCCGTTGAGGCCAGCCGCGATGGCCTCAACTGGAGCGGGATTTTTGCCAATGATCCGGCAACGCCCTTTTTCGGCTTCCGGCGCGGCCCGCTCATCATCAAACTAGGCACTGCCACCATCGCCCGCTACCTGCGTGTCATCTCGCGCGTGCCTACTTTTTTGCATCTGGATGAGGTTGAGGTTTATGGCGCGCCCTTGCGCTGAATACGGCGCCTTACGGCTGCTGCTTGCCTTCGCTATGGGCTGTTTTGTCGGCTCCCCGCCCCCCGCCGCGGCAAAATCCATCGACCTCTACCCGGCTTTTGGCGACTTCGCGCTGCGCGCGCCGGATGCGGCGCAATCCGCCCAGTCTGAGCAGGTCTATTCGCAAACAGGAGCCAGCCCGGCCTGGGTGGTCTCGCAATGGAATATCGCGGGCTCGCAGCTTGCGGCCTTCAGAGTCGACCAGGAAGGGGGAGACGAAAAGATCTACACCGCAAGCGCGCCAGCAGCGTCCGTCCGCATCGCCCAATCTCCAGTCGGCACGGATGTCACCCTGCAGCAAAACAGCGCCATCGTACCCTGTCGAACGGCAGGCGGCAGGCCCTGGGAGTCGGATTTATTCCTGAGCAGTACCTCCCATGCCACGGGAGTCATCCCCGGCCGGCCATCACCCTATCTACTCTCGGATATTGCCGCACTGCACGAGATTGTCACGGTCTCGGTCGCGGCCACACCCGCACAAACGCCGAAAAGCTGCGCAGTGACAATGGGTGGTGCGGTTCTCGCCATTGTCCTGCAGGATTTTGCCGTAAAACCGCACCAGACCTTATTCTACCAACTGCACCTCAACCGTTATTGCCGCAACCAGCCTGGTGAAGTTTGCACCATGCCCTGGACCAAGCCGCTCTATTATACTCACCGCAATCCCTATGGCTGCGATGATATTTTAAGCCGTGTCGGCCAGGCTTTGTTACAAAATGGCGTTCCTCGCGCACTTGATATTGACATGCTACCCGGCCTACGCGCGGCCGTGGCTGGCGCCCCGCCGGGGATGGATCGTAATCAGGCACATTGGTCCGTAGCCGGTGGATATATAGGGCAAATCTCCTGGGGTGATATTAACGTAACAAGCCATTGGCACGGCTACCGCCTGCTTTTGATAGGCGACTAACGCGGCCCAGGGAGGGCGGATAGTTTTTTCTACTATGTTTATATTAGTTGTAGATGTTTCTGAGGCATATGGCTATCTATAGCGGGTAAGTCGGAATTAAGTGCGGCGTTAAATTAGCCTAAAAAGAATCAGAGCCATGATATGGCTGCGTCGATTAATCCCCTAAACGGAGCAGAACGAGCATGCCTTTTGGTGTATTTTCCTATAGCGGCACTGAGAATATCGGCGACGACATTCAGAGTCTGGCGGCCTGGGGGCGGCTGCCAGAACCAAGTTATTTTCTGAACCGGGACAATCTCAAGCAGGAAGGCGACGAGATCGAGGGCCACGCCTCCGTCATTATGAACGGCTGGTATGGGCAGTGGCCGGAAAATTGGCCGCCGTCAGAAAAAATCCGCCCGCTCTTTGTCTCCATTCATATCACCAAGGAGCCAGTCGCTTCAAGATTTGGCGTGCGGCCTGCTGAGTATATTCTCGCACCTTCTCTGGTGAAATATCTGCACCGTCACGCACCCATCGGGGCGCGTGATCTCGCTACATTGCAATTGTTGCAGGAGGCTGGGGTTGATTCCTATTTCTCCGGCTGCATGACGCTGACACTCGAACGTCCAAATGTTATGCGTAACGATGACCTCGTCGTGATCAATGATTTGGCGCTGCCGCTTCTTCCTCATATCAGAGAGCGTACGCAAAAGTTTCTGTTCCGCGTCGGCCATCAAGAATATTCGACGCTGCCGCAAGGCGAGCGCTTTGACCGTGCACGCGAATTGCTGGGGCTTTATGCCATGGCGAAATGTGTGATCACCTCGCGCTTACATTGCGCTCTACCTTGCTTGGCGATGGGAACGCCGGTTCTGCTGATTAATACCGCACCGGACCAATACCGCTTCGCGGGGTTGCGGGAGTTAGTGCATAACTGCTCGGTAAGCCAGTTTATGGCAGGTGATTATGATTTTGATATAAATAATCCGCCGCCAAACAAGCCGGATTACCTGCAATATCGCAAAGCCCTGATTGAGCGAGTGGACGCATTTGTTGCTGGCGACGCGAGCTATATACCCACACCAGATGAAACCTACCCGACACAAGCCGATAAGGACGAAGCTATCCGTCATATCCGGGCCATGAAGGATCAGCCGACCGTTTGACGCGCTAACCGCGATACCTTTCTCAAATCCAAGGCTTGAGCGTCCTCCAAACTATCTGGCACCGAAAATATTGCCGTGCAAAATGGCGCGGTGAACCGCTCCCTGTTTGCCGGAGGTGACGTTCTCCCGTCCAACGGGCGATGTATGAGCAATCAGTTCATCCGGGATCGCTGGGCTGGCGGAGCGCAGTTGGGCAATGGCATCCGCCATGTACGTTGAATTCCAATAGACGATTGCCGCGATGACCAGATTCAGCCCAGAGGCAGCGATATTGCTGCGCCTCATGGCCGCGATCGATGATTCAGCCTCGCGGAACGTGCATATGGCCTGGGTGAGAGCGGACCATACATATAGCCAGAACGTAACCTACCATAAGTTTTGTTGTTATTTTGGCAAAGAGCACGTACCTGTCAATGGATTGCCGAATAGCATCCTCGATGAAGAAGCGAAAAGACAGCCGAGTCGATTTTTAGCTGCGATAGAGTCTCAGGAGAGGGGTGCCGTGATGACCGAAATTTCACGCGGACGCGGACTGTCAACGCTGGTATCGATCCAATATCTGCGGGCCTGTGCTGCGATCATGGTGGTATATTATCATATATTTTCCAACCGGGTGGCAGAGCACTGGGCTGGCGGGCGAAATATCGGTCTGTCGGGGGTCGATATATTCTTTGTCATAAGTGGCTTCATAATGTGGACATCGACAAGCCATCAGCGCAGCAGCGTGCTGAAATTTCTAAAGCGCCGCATCTACAGGGTCTATCCCATGTGGTGGATGGCCCTCACATTGTGGATTTTGATGAGGTTTATCCTTCCTGACCGCCTGCATAACGCGGATGTCACATTAACCTCAGTGATTTGTTCATATCTGCTCATTCCGCATTTCCACCATGTATTCATCGGCCGGGTTTGGCCCATTCTTGTTCCCGGATGGACTTTGCAAGTCGAGATATTCTTCTACATCGTCTTTAGCCTCACGCTCCTGATCGGCGACCGGACCGCGAGGCTCGTGGCGGTCATTGCAGCTCTTTGTGGCTTGGCCGTCGTGGGATCGCTGGCGATGCCCGGCGGGGCCCTTCTCAGAGTCTATACAAGCCCCCTTCTGCTTGAGTTCGCCGCTGGAATCCTTTTGGCGGCGCTTCTTCAACATTTACACCGTACACCCTCTTATGTTGGGTTGGTATTGGCGGGCTTCGGGCTTGCTCTGCTTGTTATCAATTACCGGCTCATCGCGGAGGATGGTATCAGCCGTGTCCTAACATTGGGGATTCCAGCATCCCTTATCGTAACCGGAGCTCTGGTGTGCGAGCCAATGCTGGCACGAGGGCCAAGTCGCCTCATGCTGCTGTTGGGAGATGCGTCCTACTCGCTGTATCTAACACATTCCGTCGCGATCTCCGCAGCCGCTGTCATCTGGGAGAGGCTACACCTGCCGGCGGGTCGCGGGGTAGCGACAGTCGCCTTCGTTCCATTCGCGCTCGCCTCGTCGCTCATCTTCGCCGTGATTGTCTACCGCTACGTGGAAAAGCCGCTCCTCATTAGGCTCCTTGCGTCTCGCGGCGGTGTCCCCGCGTTGCCCGCCGAGTTGCTCAATGAGGAGGTTTTCGTTGGAGACGCTCCCATACTTGCCATCCCCTCGGAAGACCGACCCGAATTATACCAGCGGCCCTAAATTTTGATTTCTGCCGAATGGAGCGCAGCTCTTGTGCATCATTTTATCTGGCGTGACGCCGCCACCGCGGCGCATACTTCCATGTCGTGGAGGTCACGATCCAGCGGAGTTTTATGCATGCATACCAGTGTCTTCAGCTAAGCCCGCGCAGAGATGACTGTTCGCCGCCGCCTAGGATCAATACTCATCATTGCGGGAGGTATGGCGCTCCTGGCCATCCTCTTTTTCCGGTTCGGCAAGGCAACCTGGCATGCGATTACTGCCATCAATGTCACGGGATTCTGTCTCTATCTTATCGCTCAACTGTTGTTGACCTCAGTGCTCGCGTATTGCTGGCTGCTCTTGCTACCCAAGCGCAACGGTCCAACCCAATTTTGCCTGCTGATCTGGGGCCGGGCATTGCGCGACGCCGCTGGTGAATTTCTTCCCTTTTCCTATGCGGGCGGTTTGGTTATCGGCGCCAGGGCTATAGCGTTGTTTGGCATACCGGCTGCGGATGCTGCCGCCTCGACGATCGTTGACGTCATGGTTGAAGCCGTCGCTGAGATTCTATTCATAGCGCTAGGACTTCTGTTTCTTGCTTATACCGAGCCTGAAACTCGCTTATGGTTGGGGGCTTGCGCGGTACTCGCCGCCGCATTGGCCACCATCGCCGGATTTGTCGCGCTTCATCGCAGCCATGGGGCCGTTACTTTTATAAGCCGGATATTGAACAGACTGCTGGGGCCGGCGCTGCGGCGATTGAGCCTTGCAAAAGGCGCGCTCAACGAAATACGGGCGCGGCGGGTGCAAATTGCACGGGCTGCGATTTTGCACTTCATCTGCGCCGTCGCTGGTGGCGTTGTCACATGGTTTGGCTTTCATATATTAGCCGCACCAATATCGCTATTCGGGGCAATCTCGTTTGAGGCCGTGATACATGCCTTGCTGGCTCTGGGCTTTTTCATGCCAGCCCGCATCGGCGTACAGGAGGCGGCCTATCTTCTATTAGGAGCGGTCTATGGAGTGCCGCCAGAACTGGCAATTTCCCTCTCACTATTCAGAAGGGCTCGAAATTTCGCCATATCCATTCCCATCCTTTTATCCTGGCAATTTCTGGAGGCGCGGCGGCTCGCCATCCTCCCCAGGAAATCTCGCGCCAAACCTTAAATTACGTTTTTGCAAATTATCTGGTAACAACGGTACGCCTCCACAATATACTGTTCTATGAATGAGTTGGATGTCAAAGAACACGACGCCATAAGAACGTGCGAGGCCGCGCTTCAAGGCGGAAGCTTCAGCTGCGCAGGCGCGAAGGCGGCGTTGGCGGGGCAAAATATTGCGTTTACCGTTGCGCATGACCTGCGATGCAATACTCATGACGTGCAGATTGTTGAAGCTCTTCAGGGATTTCATTCAGCTGAATCGGGCAATTACAACTCTATGGCCGTGTTGTTTCCGCATACGCCTGCGTTGTCGGAGGCTGAATTCGAGACGTTTCTCTGGGATCGGCTACAGGCGTTGCATGAAATCGACCGGCGGTCTTTCTCATGGGACCCAACTGTAAGCCAGGACCCGGCATCGCCGAACTTCGGTTTCAGCATTGGCTGCCAAGCGTTTTTTGTGGTCGGCATGCATCCTGCGGCCAGCCGGATAAGCCGCCGCATGCCCTTCCCCGTGCTCGCGTTCAACGCACATGCCCAGTTCCGCCGGTTGCGCGCCAGTGGCAATTACGAACGTGTCCAGAAAGCGACTCGCGCCCGAGATATCGCATTGCAGGGTATTCCCAACCCGATGCTTGCCGATCACGGCGTAAAATCAGAAGCCAGGCAGTATAGTGGCCGCCAGCTCCCGGAGCAGTGGGTATGCCCATTTCAACCGGAAGGACAGGACGCGAGAACCACATGACCGCCTCGTTGCACGAAATCCCTCCCCGCAGCGGAGTCGCGTTCACCCTCAACGCGGGTGAAAAATTGAAAGTCATCGACCCGGAGGGTGAGCAGGTCGCCGATCTACTTGCCTATAACCGAGATGATATCGCCGAAGTCATCTCATCGGGTCGAACCCTCGACTATGCCAGCCGCATTTATCTGACGACAGGTGATCCACTTTACTCCAACCGATCCAACGTCATGTTGAAAATTATACAGGATACGGTGGGCAGGCACGACTTTCTTCTAACTCCGTGCTCGGCCGAAACTTTTCGTATTATCTATGGCGACACGAATCCGCATCGCGGCTGTTTCGGCAACTTGGCGGCGGCATTGGGCCCATTCGGCATCGGGCCGGATTCAATCCCGGTGGCATTCAATTGCTTCATGAATGTGCCGATCGACCCAGATACCGGCGTGCTGCGTGTGTTGCCGCCGTTAAGCCGGGCGGGTGACCATATCGTCTTCGAAGCCAATATGAACCTGATCGTCGGGCTCACGGCATGCTCTGCCGGACAATCT
>Ga0255356_1000726_pt1 | contig 21764 bp, 13 predicted proteins | sample HBST100metaG_FD_189944 | JGI IMG/M metagenome (GOLD analysis project Ga0255356, IMG submission 189944) | Peat soil microbial communities from Stordalen Mire, Sweden - H.B.S.T100 | ecosystem: Environmental > Terrestrial > Soil > Wetlands > Peat | place: Sweden: Norrbotten County, Stordalen Mire...
CTCTTGACGCTGCCGGTCTCAGCAAACCATGCCGGGCCACGGGTGATGATGGGAGCAACATTGCACCAGGTCTCGACGTTGTTGATATTGGTCGGCTTGCCCCACAAACCCTTCTGCGCGGGAAACGGCGGGCGTGGGTGCGGACGGCCGGCCTGGCCTTCAAGGGATGCGATGAGGGCGGTTTCCTCGCCGCAGACAAAGGCTCCGGCGCCCTGCACCATTTCGATGTTGAAGTTGAAGCCGCGTCCGAGAATGTTTGCGCCCAACATTCCGTATTCGCGCGCCTGTTCGATGGCCCGAGCGAGGCGGCTGACCGCCAGCGGATACTCAGCACGGACATAGACAATGCCCTCGGTTGCGCCCGTCGCATAGGCGCCGATAATCATGCCTTCCAAGAGCGAATGGGGGTCGCCCTCGATCTCGTTGCGGTTCATATAAGCGCCGGGGTCGCCCTCATCGGCGTTGCAGATGATGTACTTCGAATCGGACTTGGCCTTGGCGAGAAAATCCCATTTGTTGCCGGTGAGGAAACCAGCGCCGCCGCGTCCGCGGAGCCGCGCAGCCTTGATCTGCTCGATCACAGCCTCGCTGCGCCCATCGATCAACACCTTATAGAGGGCCTGATAGCCGCCTACCGCGATGTACTCCTCGATGTCAGAGGGATTGATAAGCCCGCAGTTGCGGAGAACAATCTTCTTTTGCCCATTGAAGAAAGGGATCTCGTTCCACGATGGAATATCCGGGTAACCCTGACCGTATTTCAGGCGAGCGGTGATGTGATCCCATTCCTCGATCTTGCAATAGACAAGATCAGCCGGCATCTTCCGCGTGGAGATACCTTCCAGGATGCGCGCGGCATCGCTGGCCTGCACACGGTGCAGCATTAGCAGTGGATTGCCGGGAAGGCGGACGCACACCAGCGGCTCCTGAAAGCAGGAACCGAAGCAGCCCACACCGGCCAGCATCACTTCTTGTCCGCTACGCTGAATGGCTTCATTCAGGGCATGAAAGACTTCTTCAGCGCCATTGCCACGGCCACACGTCCCCATCCCCACCGTGAGACGCGGAATGGCGGGCATCAGCTTGGCAAGCCCAGATTCACGAACCGCGTTGAACGCACCAATATCCTGAATTCGCGGCATTAGTTCCTCCCCTGTGTCAACGCCTTGATTTCCCGTTGCAACGTGCGCTCATTCACGTGGCTGAGAATGTGGTGGTTCACCTCGACGACCGGAGCCAGCGCGCACTGGCCAAAACAGGCCACGGTGCGAACCGTGAAGCGGCGGTCAGCCGTGGTGAGCGCCAGCTTGTCGGCCTCGCTGGTGTCGCTCTCCTGGTCGTCGTTCAGCCCCAGATCGAGGCAAACCTTTTCCAGCAGGCCGCGGGAACCGCGCGTGTGGCAGGCCGTTCCACGGCAGACGCAGATCAAGTTGTCGCCCTGCGGGTCGAGGTTGAAGAGCGCAAAGAAGGTCGCGGCGCTATAGATGGTGGAGGGGGGAATGCCTGTCTCCGCGGCGATGTAGCGCAAGGCCTCCATCGACAGATATTTATGAGCATTGGCGGCCTGAACCTTTTCCAGGATTCCCAGGAGCGCTCCGGGCCGGCCAGCGTGCTCTGCAATCGACTGGTCAATCAGCAGCTTTTCAGGAGCGTTCAGCACTTCATTGGCGACACTCTGCATGATTCCTCCGCTTCTAAGCAAACTCGACCGAAGTCCCGACCATCAGGCCAGGAAATAGGCACAAGCAAACACGCCGACGCGAAAACAGAACGCATCGGCGCAGGCTGCTTCTATATGAATTTGAATTCTGGATCGGCAGACACAACTCCGTGAGCACCGCTTGAAGAAGGGCACACACCTGCCACGCACACATCGTAAGGTGACGGAATGGAGAGGGAGACATGGTCAGACCCCGCTCACTTCTGGACCATATCCGGAGAGTAAAAGAAGATATAAAAGAGCAGTCATCCATGAAGCCCCGCAAACCTCATTGAAGAGGCGACCGCGCTGGAATATACCAGGCGTTCAGCGAAGATTTCACCCCGAAATCTGTCCGCAAGGGACATTTACACCGCAGGGGCTCCTTGAGATGTGCCTTGGATCACAGTGGATTGTGATGGCCGTCCATGTTCACTGTGAGAGAAGCCCAAATCACAGCAAAGGACAGAGCAGCGTCGATAAAAAACGACCCGACCGCGCGGTTGAGGCGTTTGGGGCTGTAGCGACTAGGTCTCTGACCGGATGAAGAAGTTTCATTGGATTTGTGCTTTCCCACATCTCAAAATCGAGATGTGGGGCACACAATGATGGTACAAAATCAAGCGGTCAGAGACCTAGACTGAATGGGGTCCGGCGGGCTGGTCTTCGGCGCTGGGCTGAGCAGCAGCCGGAGGCAGCAGCAGATCCACGCGATAGCCGGCGGCCTCGGCGGTAGCCAGAGCCTCCTCGATGCCCTTGCTCATAGCCTGAACCGCTGCACGGTTGGGCGCCACGTGACTGGGAACGGTGTCACCCGCCAGACGCAGCAGCGACGGCATGAGAAACCACCAGAGCAGTTCCTCATAGCTTTCCCGCACCAAGTAGGAGTGACCCTCCGCCTCATGTACGCCGGTCAGCCAGCGCACATCCGGGTCAAGCCACAAGAAGGGCGAAAGCACTACCGGCTCGGCCGAGTCTGCGGCGACTTGAGCAGCCTCCGGCAAAACTGCGGCGGGTGCGTCTTTTGGCTTTTGTTGCGGTTTGCCGACGCCGGCGGCGATGAGCAGCCCAACCTTGACGCGGGCGGCAACTCGCCACGCCTCCTCCCCTTCGAATCCAAGCGCGGCGAAGGCCTGAGCAAAGGGTTCGCGCAGGCGGAGGCGGTCAAAGAGGTCCAGCGCAACGCGCTGCGGGTTCTCCACATCAATCGACGCGGCCAACAACTCCAAGACGCTCCATGCGAGCACCGGCCCCCACATGGCCGTGGCAGTAAGCTGCGGGCTGGGGCTGGGCAACATACGGCGGGCAGCCACGGTCCAGGGAGCCGGGAAAAGCGATTCGACGGCGGGAATGCGCATGGCGGCGCGCAGGCGTTCACGAAAGGCAGCACCCAACAGGCCGGGATTGGTTGGCACTGGGGTGGCGGGTTGAGCGCCGGCCGTATTCACAACGCGCGAGAGATAGGCTTTCTGCGCCAAACGCAGGAAGTTCTCACAAAGCCCCCCGGCCTGGGAGAAGAAGTCAGCACGCTCGGCCTCAATCTGCTTGTTCACACCGGTGGCAAGGGTACGCGGATGCTCGGCTAGGTCAGCGAAGAGGCGCACGACGGAGCGGTCCAACTGCGCGCGCAGAGCGTCGTGAACCGGCTCCAGCTCCAGATTTACCAGCGCATCGTCGAGGTTGGCGACACCGCGGCCGTTGAGTTGGTCGCAAAGACGGTCCCAAGGCTGCTCCGCCGTCGAGTAAAGCTCACGCCAATCGAGAAAGACGTGACACTGGTAGGCGTGCAGGTCGAACGTAAGCCCGTGCTCTGACAGGTCACTGGCCCGGCGCAGATAGTCGAGGCCGGTGAGTGAATCGCGGCAGGCCAGGATGACACTAGAGTTATCGCTAAAGCCCAGTCCTTCGCGGATTCGCTGTTGGCGAAGTTGACCGGAGCCCTTGTCGGCATAGGCAGCCGAATAGTCAATCGTCCCGCGGGTTTCACCATAGCGGTTGTTGTAGAGGACCAGAGCGCGCTCGCCTCCGCTGCGATTCGAGTAGGCAAAGACGTTTTCGTCCACCGTACCATTTTCGCGGTAGAAGTCGTAGAGGCGGAAGTAGCTGCTTTCAGCGAAGAGCCAGCGGCGCTGCAAGAGCGGCGCGATCTCGCGCTCATGGCGCTCTACCGCCCAGTGATCGGGAGTCTCGTCATAGCGGGGCCGCTGATACTCCATGCCATATTTTTCAGTGAATGCCTCAATCTGGCCATGGCCGAACATCGGCAAGCCAGGCAAGGTGGACATCATCGCGGCCACGCCAAAGCACTTGTCCCCTTTGCCGAATTGATCGATAGCGGTGCGCTCGTCGGGATTGCTCATGAAGTTGACGTAGCGCTTCATGATGTCCGGGTCGAACTCCAGCGTGTTCTTGATCACCGAGCGATACTTGGCATTGTCCTCGTCGCGCAGCATGACCATGAAGGCACTGTTATAGACGCGGTGCATACCTAGAGTGCGGACGAAGTAGCCCTCCATGAGCCAGAAAGCCTCGGCCAGCAGGAGCGTGCCGGGGACCTCGGCGGCGACGCGATCAACGACCTCGCGCCAGAACTCATGCGGCATACAGCGGTCAAAATCCGCTTGGCTCATGCCAAATTCAGCGCGGGAAGGAATGGCGCCGCTTGATCCTGGGCCGGGAAACCAGAGCCGGTGAAAGTGGCGCTTGGCAAGGGTCATGGCAGCATCGAAACGAATGACGGGAAAGAGGCGCGCCACGTGCAGAATGGTTTGGATGACCTGCTCGCGAACCGCCGCATTCAGGTAGTCGAGCTGCGCCGTGTCGTTCCATGGAAAGCTGGTGCCGTCGTTGCCGTGGTAGATGTAGCGTGTCTCGCCACTCTGGCGGTCGCGGCGGCGGAAGACGACCGCTGCATCGGACTGCTCAAAGTAATGGTCTTCAATCTTGATCTCAACGCGCCCGTCCTGGGAGAGATCGGGGCCGTTGAAACTGTAAGCAGGATAGGGCACATCCGGGCGGGAGATAAACCAATCAGGATGCTCGACGACCCAGGGCGAATCGATACCCATGTGGTTGGGCACCATATCGCTGGCGAGACGAATGCCATGCCGATAGGCGCGGTCCCGCAGGTTCACATAGGCCGCCTCGCCGCCCAGATCCTCGGCGATTTTGTAGTCAAAGAGCGAATAGGCTGAAGCGACAGCGTCCGTGTTGCCGCAAAGCTGCTTGATGGTCTTCGAGGCGCGGCTGCGCTCCCAAATGCCGATCAGCCAGAGCGAATTAAGCCCGCGACGGGCCAGGGTGGCGAGTTCCTCGTCAGGAATCTCGTCGAGCTTCGAGATCGCGCGGCCATATTGCCGGCTCATCTGCGCCAGCCACACATAGGTGCTCTTGGCAATGAGCACAGCGGTGGGCATCCAGGCGGTGTCAGGCGAGAACTTCTCGTATTCGTGGGCCTGATCGCTGAATTCCGGCACCTCGGCGGTGCTGGCCGCGGGCCACTGCTGCTTGCCGCTCTCGCGACGGCGCTGGGCCGCGACGGAGGGAGGGTTGAATTGCATCCAGATGGCTAGTTCTTCTTCATGAAGGATTTCGCCGGCGATAAGAAGATGCTGCTCCAGGCTATCGCCCAGCAACGGCTTCCAGAGCTTACGAATGAGGGCGAGCTGGTCTTTGAGAGAACGAGGCGAACCCAGGGCGGGCGCGCGGAGCAAGTCCAACAGACTGATCGGCTTGGCGCCGGCGAGCGGAATCAGCGGGCGAGAGGCGAAGTAGTCTGGAAGCTGCGCGGTTACCTGACGATACACGGTTTTTTCGGCGAGGGACTTATCCTCGAATAGCTCCTCGAAAGGCTGAAATGCCTCGTTGCGGTTGGCTGTCCAGAGCAGCAGCAATTCTTCCAGCGCGGCAGCCCGATGGGGCGTGCCCTCGGTTTCTCCCGCGAGCCACTGGCGGGGCGTCTCCAAGCCGCGAATCACCGAAATGCCGGGAAACTGCTCGACAAAGGTGAGCAGCAGGGTGTCCAACGCGTCATCGCCCACCTGGGCGGAGAAAAAATCCAGGGCGGAGGTCATTACAGCGGGGTCGAACTGCTCGCGGTAACGCGCCATCAGAACATGGCTGGCCTCGTCGATCAGGCCCATGGCGTAGAGTTTGCCGGCATGAACCGCAAGTTCAGGGTGCTTTTCAACGTCGCGAACCTGGTTCATCCTGTGAGCAAGTTCGCGGCAGGCAGCAACATTGGCAAAGACTACGTTTCCTGTATAGGAAAAGAGCGACTCCGCGAACTGGTAGCGTTCACGCACATTCCGGGATATATGGAATTCCATCATAAGAAACCAAACTCCGGCGATTTAGCTCATCAGAAGCGATGTTAGAACTAAAGGTACATCAAAGAGGCCACGGGCGCTGGTAACTATGATTTTATCGCGTCTGTAACCTCCGGTGGCGCTTTAGTCCAGCGCCTTGTGGAAGCGGAGAATGGCGGCCGTGAGCAGGGCGACTCCAAGGGCAGCCATGGCCGCCATCTGAGGCCAGAGAATATCCATCCCCACGCCTTTAAGATAAGTGCCGCGAATTACAACCAGGAAATAGCGAAGCGGGATTGCATAGCTGCAAATCTGCATCCAATGCGGCATGGTGCTGATGGGAAATCCGAAGCCGGAAAAGGTGATGGACGGCATGATAAAGAAGAACGCGGTCACCATCGCCTGTTGCTGAGTGGAAGAGACCGTGGAGATCAGCAGGCCCACGCCCAACATGCACAAGAGAAAGAGCACCGCGCCCGTCGCCAGTACCCAGACATGACCGCGAAAGGGGACTTGGAACCAGAGCGAGCCGACCACGGCAATCAGCGTTACATCAAAGAGGCCAATCAGAAAGAATGGCAGCGTTTTGCCAAGAATGAACTCGGCCGGACGGATGGGCGTGACCATAATCTGTTCGAGCGTTCCGATTTCGCGCTCGCGCACCACGGCAAAGGCGGTCAGTGTTACCACGAGCACCACGGTAAGGCTGCCGATGATTCCTGGCACAAAAAACCAGCGGCTGCGGAGATCGGGGTTGTACCACGGCCGCGGCGCAAGCTCGACCGATGGCATTACCTCGGTCAACTGCGGAGCAATGCGAAAGATGCGGTCCCGCTGGTACTGCTGGGCAAAGCCCAGCGCGATTTGCGAGATGTAGCCCGAGGCAATCAACGCGGTGTTCGAGTTGGTGGCATCCACGATCACCTGGAGCGGTGCGGTCTGGCCCTTGCGCAACTGCTCGGCAAAGCCGGCGTGGATTTCAAGGCCGACCGTAGCCTTACCCTGCTCAATCAAATCGCCGAGCTGGCGGGAGTCGGTAAGTTGCCGCTGCACATCGAAGTACGGGCTTGAGGTAAAACGCGAAACCAGCTCGCGGCTCTCCTGGCTGTGGTCGAGATCGAGCACGACCGTCGGCACGTGATAAATCTCATAGGTGGCCGCATAGCCGAAGACCAGCATCTGAATGAGCGGCGGAACAATCAGGATGACGCGCGTCCGCTTGTCGCGAAAGACCTGGATGAATTCCTTTATCAGCAACTGCTTCAGGCGCGCCCACATCATAATTCTCCTTTACTCCAGCCTCTTGTGGAAGCTGCGCGTAGCCAGCAGCGCCAGCACTATCGTGAAGACAGCCAGTGGAACCAGATCCGCATAGAGCAAGTGCGCGGGCGTTCCCTTGAGAAAGATTTTCTTGAGCACAGAGACGTAATAGCGGGCCGGCAAGATGCGCGTAATCCATTGCAGAACAATGGGCATCTGCTCGATGGAAAACAAGAATCCGGACAGCAAGAATGCGGGAAGAAAGGTAATCAGCAACGCAACCTGGCAAGCAAGAAACTGCCCTTTGGCGACGACGGAGATGAGGAATCCCATCGAGAGGACCGCAACCAGGAACATGGCCGATGCGACCAGCAAAGTGACCCATGAACCGCGAAAGGGCACGTGGAACCAGTAAATCGCGATCAACGCGCTGATGACTGTATCAAACATTCCCAGCACAAAATAGGGCGCCAGCTTGCCAAGCATGATTTCCATGGCGGTCACGGGAGTGGAGATCAACTGCTCCATTGTGCCGCGCTCCCACTCACGCGCGATGGTGAGCGAAGTAAGAAAGGCGCCGATGACCGACATGACCAGGGCCAGCACGCCGGGAATGATGAAGGCGCTACTTTCAAGGTCTTCGTTGTACCAAGTGCGCGTTTGGACGCTCACTGAAGCCGGCGGCATCGCAAGACCGCGCTGGCGCAGCCAATCAATCTGAATCTGCGCCGAGTAGCCCTGAATAACCGCCTGCGCATAGCCGATGAGCACATTGGCCGTATTGTCATCAGAACCATCGACAAGCGCCTGCAACTGGACGGCGCGACCATCGCGCAGTCGTTGCGAGAAGTCCCACGGAATGACGATGCCCATCTTGGCGCTACCGTCGTCGAGTGCGCGGGGGAGTTCGGAATAGCTGCCAACAACGCGGGCAATGTGAAAATATTCGCTGGACTGGAAGTGCTTGAGAAGGTCCTGACTCTGCTGACTGCCGTCGCGGTCGTAGACAAAAACGGGCAGTCCCTTGAGGTCGAGATTGACGCCGTAGCCGAAGAGCAGCACCAATACCGCAGGCATGATAACGACAATGATGAGGCTGCGCGCGTCGCGGAGAATCTGCACGACCTCTTTCCGCGCAATGGCGAGCAAGCGAGTCAGGCTCATGGCTTGCGCTCCTCCGCGGCTTCGCGGCCCGTGGTCAGCGAGACAAACACGTCTTCGAGGCTGGGGCGAATCTTATCCATGCGACTCACGGTGATATGGCGTTGGGCAAGATAGCTCTGAAGCTGCGGCATGGCAACCGCCGCGTCCTGCACAACCAGATGAAGTGCGTTGCCGAAGACCGCCGCATCCATCACGTCCGGCGCCGATTGCAGCGCCTCTACCGCTTCGCCCAACGGCTCGCACTCGACGAGAAGAAGCTCACCTTTCATCAAATTGCGCTTCAATTCCGTGGGCGATCCGAGCGCCACAATCCTGCCGCGAAAAATCAGCGCAAGGCGGTTGCAGTATTCTGCCTCTTCCATGTAGTGGGTGGTCACAAAGACTGTGACTCCCTGCTCTGCCATTTGATGAATCAGCTCCCAGAATTGACGCCGCGTGATGGGATCGACGCCCGAAGTCGGCTCATCGAGAAAGATGATGGGCGGCCTATGCAAGACAGCGCAACCCAGCGCCAGACGCTGCTTCCACCCACCCGGCAGCGTGCCAGTGATGAGATTCTCCTGGCCTTTGAGATTGGCCATCGAAAGAGCCCATTCGATGCGTTCGCTGAGAATCTCAGACGGTACGCTGTAGAGACCGGCAAACAATCGAAGATTCTCAATCACTGTCAGATCGTTATAGAGAGAAAACTTCTGCGACATATAACCGATGTTCTGGCGCACCGCTTCCGGGTTCCGGCCCACATCGTAACCTGCGACCAGCGCATGGCCGGAGGTGGGCTTGAGCAGCCCACAGAGCATACGAATCGTCGTGGATTTGCCCGCACCGTTCGGCCCGAGAAAGCCGAAGACCTCGCCCTTGCGGACTTCAAGATCGATATGATCCACAGCGACAAAAGCGCCGAAGCGCTTGGTCAGCTTATTAATCACAACTGAGTTGGGCACGACCGGGTTGGCGATTTCAGGCATGAGCAGCAACTCCCGTACCGACCGCGTCGACAAACAAATCCTCAATGGAAGGAGCGACCTTGAGAATCGCATCGAAAGGAACGCCTGCACGTTTGAGTGTGGCCTCAAATTCAGGAATGCGCCGCGCCGCATTGTCCACCACGACATGAATTCCGTCGCCGGTAAGCAGAAGACTGGATATTCCTTCCGCGTCTTCTAGCTCGCTACGCAATTGGCGCGGCTCCTGCGACGTGATGGACAAGACTCCCTTGGCAAACCCGGCTTTAAGATTTTCCGGAGTATCGCAGAAGAGCATCTTCCCTTGATGCAAGAGCGCAACGCGATGGCAGCGCTCGGCCTCGTCGAGGTAGGCTGTCGAGGCAAGAATCGCCACGCCTTCCGCAACAAGCTCGTAGAGAATGCGCCAAAAGTCGCGACGCGAAACGGGATCAACGCCGGTCGTCGGCTCGTCGAGCAGAATCACTTTAGGACGATGAATGAGCGCGCAGACCAAGCCGAGTTTCTGCTTCATGCCGCCGGAGAGTTTGCCTGCCAGACGCTTGCGGAATTCACTCATTCCCGCAGCCACGAGCAACTGCGTTGAGCGGGTGTTGCGCTCGGCTTTACTTACGCCGAAAAGGTCAGCATAGAAGCGAATGTTTTCATCTACGGTAAGGTCTTCGTAAAGCCCGAAACGCTGCGGCATATAACTGAGAGCGTGCTTTGCGCCCTCCGGATCGCGCGCGACATTAAAACCGGCAACCGTTGCCTTGCCAGCATCGGGCGGCATAATTCCAGCTAACATACGCAGGGTGGTCGTCTTCCCTGCCCCGTCTGGACCGACCAAGCCGAAGATCTCACCGGCACGCACATCAAAGCTAAGCGCATCGACCGCGCATACACCGGGAAAGCTCTTCTTCAATCCCTCAGCCACAATCACGGGTTGGAGCTTGTCTGTCATTTACCGGCCGGAGTTGTCGTAGGTGAGTTTGTATTCTGCCTGTTCGCCGCCAAATCAATATGAGCGTCAGCCGGCATACCGGTCTTGAGTTCATGGTTGAAGTTATCGATGTCAATCTTGATGCGATAGACGAGCGTGACTCGCTCCTTGTAAGTCTGCACGCTCTTGGGAGTGAACTCCGCTGTAGATGAGATAAACGAAATGCGCCCGTGGTACTGCTTGCCGGGATACGTGTCGGTGGTGATGGTCGCTTCCTGGCCCCAATGAATGCGGCCTAAATCTGTCTCCGCGATGTAAGCGCGCAGCCAGATGTGGTCGAGATCAGAGAGCGTAATCACTGGAGAACCGGGCGCAACCACCTCTCCCAACTCCGCCTGGCGCACGGTCACCACGCCAGCCGAAGGAGCACGCAGCACCGTGTAACTCAGATTCACCTGCGAAAGACCGAGATTGGCGCTGGCTTCGTTGAGATTGGCATGCGCGATGGCAATGTCTTCCTTGCGGCTACCTTCGACGGCCTCGTTGTAGCGCTGCTGCGAGGCCTTGAAAATCGCTTCGGCACGCTTGAGCGCAGTTGCCGCCTGGTCACGCTCTTGCGCCGAGACTTCATCCTTTGCAAAGAGTTTCCGGGCACGCTCGTTGTCGATCTTTTTCTCGTCCAGATCGGCTTGGGCATCGATCATGGTTTGCTGCGCCGCCTTCACTTCCTGATGGCGTGTTCCAGCCAGCGTGAGAGCTAGGCCGGATTCGCGCACGCGCACGCTGGCTTCGTCGATTCGAACTCGCTGCTTGAAATCTGCGTCGTCCAGACGGGCCAACAAGGCGCCCTGCGCGACTTGTTGGCCCTCCTCAACCGGCAGTTCGACGATACGTCCCTGCACCTTGAAGCCAACCAGGCTTTCGTGCGCTTCAATGTTGCCGGAGAGCGTGAGTTGGGTCGCGGGCACAGGCTTTTTTGCCAGGCGTATGTAGTAGTAGACGCCCGCAGTGACGGCCACGATCAGCAGAATCACAATTGGAATTACTTTTTTCATTGCTTGAAACCTCAGGGGGTGAAGCCCCTTGTTTTTCCGGCTTCTTACGGCACGACTCAAGTCGCGCCCTGACACAAATCAGTTGATTAAACGACGTTCTATGGATTTCCCATGAACGCGAGGATGTTCTTCTCCGTATCGCCCATGGCGCGGGCGAGGGTAAACTTTGCGTCCACGTGGCTGCTGACGGCGAGAATGTAGTTTTCTTCGGCGCGCGCCAACTCGTCTTGTGCGGTAACCACTTCGACATTGTTTGCCGTTCCCTGTTGAAAACGATCCTGCGCCAATTCCAACTCGCGCCGCGCCAAGTCCTGCCCTTCACGGGCTACGGTCACCTGCTCGGCGGCGGAATCGAGATTCAATAGCGCTTCGCGGAGATCCTCATCGATGCCGCGGCGCAGATCGGCAATCTGATCGTCAATGCGCTTCACACGGCTGGCAAGCTCCTGCGCTTCACCATTGCGATCGCGATCGAAGAGGGTGAAATCGATCTGACCCTGTACCAGGCCCGTGCTCCGGACGCCACCGATGCTGCGCCCAATCTCTCCGAAGTTTCCATTGACGCTGAGCTTCGGATAGGAGCGTGCCCGGTTGGCGCTCTGCTGCTCGATCAGCCCCTGACGCTGGCTCGCGAGCGAAAGATAATCTGCGCGGGCAAGCAGCGCGGCGGGGGCAAGGCTTTCGATCTCCGGCTGATTCAAAGGCCGGAAGCCAAGCGGCTCGGCCAGTTCCAACGGTACACCCGGAGTCATGCCCATATTGCGCTGGAGTTCCAACAGCGACTGCTTCAACTGGTTCTGAGCGATAAGGAGCGCTTGCTTGTCATTGGCAAGCTGCACCTGTGCGCGGAGCACATCCACGCCCGTTGCGGTCCCGGCATCGTGCTTGTCTTTGGCCAGCTTGTACAACGTGCTTGAATCGGTCACACGCGATTGTGCTGCCTCAGCGCGCGCCGCGGCCGACTGCGCATTCAGATAGAGTGCCGCAATGGCGCGCACGATCAGGTCGCGTGCATCCCGATCATCCATCTTGCCGGCATCGAGAGCGCGCTCGCTGGCCTTGAACTGACGATAGCTTTGTAGATCGACAATATTCTGCTGCGCATAGACACGAAAATCATAGTTGGAAAACGGCCCGACAACTTCAGGCATTCCCGGCAAGGAAATCCCAAAGGCGCGCAGATCGCGATTCTGGACATTGGCGTAGGTCTGTGCATTGACACGCGGAAGCAGCGCGGTTGAGAGGCGGCGCAGCCGCGTGCCTTCCGCCTCATCGACCTTTGTGCCAGCAAGCAGCACACCCAGGTTAGCTTGCAGGGCCTTCTGAATTGCGTCCTGCAACGTGAGGCGATACGGCACCGGTTGAGCCACGCCTGATAGGCACGCGAAGTAACTTGCCATGAAAAGTAGGGCGATCATGCGAAGATTTGATTTCATAGTCCCTGCTTGTGTGTGGAGGCTGCAATGGCTTTCCAGAAGTGCTGAAAACTATCCTCGATCCTTGCTTTGAGCCCCGACGTTCCATCCAGCGACCAGAGCAAGACTGTTCCCATGCAAGTTTGCTGAAGTTGAATCGCAACCTTGTCCTTTTTCAGGCGCGGATCGATCTCGCCGCGCTCTTGCCCAGCCGCCACAACCTCCGCAATCATTTCGCGACCCTCTTGCATCGTGCGCGCGATGATGGCTCGAACGCTCTCACTAGCCAGGAATGAGGAGATAAAGGCTCGCGCAAGGCTGGGGCTGCGACCCGGTTCCTCGGCAAGGCGTTGCACCAAGTGATGCAGCACGGAGTGAATCGCCTGCTTGCCCTGCCCGCTGGCCGAAATGGCTTCTCTCACCTTGGCAAGCTGGACCTCTGCCATTACGCCGAGCACATGATCTTTGCTTTCGAAATAATTGAAGAATGTGCCCTTACCTACGTCCGCGGCTTCAGTGATGTCCTCAATCGTTACGGAAGGAAAACCGCGCTCGGCAAATAGCTGCAAGGCGCACCGAAAGAGGCGCAGGCGCGTCTCCGCAGCGCGGCGCTGGCGGCGGCCGGTTCCGAGCGGATGAAGCAAGCCACCGGCCGCCTGGGCGAGCGGAACGGAACGATTATTCTGACTCAGGATCATATTCGAATCATGGGCGTTTATGACTATGAGTCATATATAACGCGAGAAACGCGGGCTGTCAAGAATAATTATTTTGCCGGAAATCATCTTTGGTGGGCGCAATTTCCGTCAGAACCTGCCGATTGCATGGCTGAACATCCCTCGGACCAAAGCGCCATTCTTGGTGTATGCTCTTCTCCGCCGCTTCGGCCATGTGCCGTTTCCAGCTTGCGGACGTTAAGACTCCTTCAGGCCACTCCATGGAATGGTAGTAGAAACGAAGCCGCTAGAGATATAGCAGCCTGCTATTTTTGTCCGGAGGATCGCAGGCGCGACCCGACTGACCATCTAAGAACCTGTCCAGGAACTCTGATGGTATGTCGAAAATGAGACAGAAGAACGTTCCTCAGGGGGATAAAACCCGACTCATTCTGCTGGGTTTACGTGCGGGGTGAAACCCCATGAGCTATCTTGAACAAACTCCGTCGCGGCTCTTCCTTGATCCTGTCTTGAGCACAACTGCTCAGATTCCTGATCAATCCGAGACGATACTGATTCGGAGAGTTTCAACCACTGGTCCGACTGATTGCCCTGCCGCCAGGCCGTGGGGTGAATTGTTTGCGGCCAACCAGATTTGCAGGGGTAAGTGTGCAATATGACGATCGATTCGAAGGCATACCATGTGGCGCCAGGCAAGAAGCTCGACCTGAACGAGTGGCCGACGTCCGGGCCGGCACTGACCAAATCAAAAAAGCACTTTCAAAATCTTCTCGAAGAGCACGTAAAGGAACTCAGCGCGTTGCAGCAACTTCATTACGCATCCAACCGCCATGCTCTTCTACTCATCTTCCAAGGCATGGACGCAGCGGGCAAGGACGGCGCCATCCGTCACGTCATGTCCGGGATCAATCCGCAAGGATGCGAGGTTTTCAGCTTCAAGCAACCCAGCGCTGAAGAGCTTGAACATGATTTTCTATGGCGCACCACCTGCCGCCTCCCGGAGCGCGGCCGCATTGGCATCTTTAATCGGTCTTACTACGAAGAGGTGCTGATCGTTCGCGTTCATCCAGAGCTGCTCCGCAACGAAGGACTCTCAAAACAGCTACTTGACGATAAGTCGAAATGGGAAGATAGGTATCGCTCCATTGTGGATTTCGAGAAGCATCTTGACCGTAACGACACGCGCATCGTAAAGGTGTTCCTGCACCTCTCGAAGGATGAGCAGCGCAAGCGGTTTCTGGCGCGTATTGATGATCCGGGAAAGAACTGGAAGTTGAGTCTAGCAGACATTCACGAGAGAAAGTTTTGGAAGCAATACATGAAGGCTTACGAGGAGTGCATCAGCGCGACCAGCACGCATCACGCTCCCTGGTACGTTGTCCCTGCCGACAATAAGGATGACGCCCGCCTGATCGTCTCTCAAATCGTTCTTGATGCGCTGAAGGGATTGAATATGTCGTATCCGGTGTCCAGTGCAAAGCACCGGGCCGAACTGAAATCAATACGCAAGTTGCTTACCAAGTGAAGCGGGATCGCATCACGGGAAAAGCTGAATAATCTGAAGTCTGAAAACCACTGCCAGGATGTGAGCAGTTGCGGAGATAGAGAAAGGATGCGTTACGATGGCTACCACCGAACACCTTGTCAAAGTTGAGAATAAAACTACGTCTCAACCCTTCAGCAAGAACTTCGATCAGTTTGGCAATTCATCGGGGTTCATCTTCGACGTGAACCTGTCAACCGCAGTTGCGGCCGACGGCAAAAACGAAGAGAGAGCCCCCAAGCCAAAAGGACCGCTCTCGCCTGAGATGCTGGACAAGATGAATTGCTACTGGCGCGCGGCAAACTATCTTTGCATCGGCCAGATCTACCTGTGTGACAATCCCCTGCTCCGCGAGCCGCTCAAGGCGGAGCATATCAAGCCAAGGTTGCTTGGTCACTGGGGAACCTCTCCTGGACAGAACTTCATCTACATTCATTTGAACCGGCTCATCAAGGAGCACGATGCGGACATCATTTACATTTCCGGTCCGGGACATGGGGGGCCTTCGCTGAATGCCTGTTCTTATCTGGAGGGTTCGTACACCGAAGTCCACCCTGAGATAACACACGACGAAGACGGCCTGCGGCTTATGTTCCGCAAGTTCTCGACGCCGGGCGGCGTGCCCAGCCACTGCGGGCCACACGTCCCGAACTCGATGCACGAGGGTGGAGAGCTTGGCTATTCTCTAATGCACGCATTCGGCGCGGCCTTCGACAATCCGGACCTGATTGTCGCCTGCGTCATCGGCGATGGTGAGTCAGAAACCTGCCCACTGGAAGGAAGCTGGAAGTCGGTCAACTTCGTAAATCCGGTGCGCGACGGTGCTGTCTTGCCGATCCTTCATCTCAATGGATACAAAATCTCCGGGCCAACGGCTCAGGGACGCACGAGTGATGCCGACTTGAAGGCTCTTTATGCAGGACGGGGTTACAAGCCCTACTTTGTCGAGGGTGACGACCCGGAGGTCGTGCATCAACTATTGGCTCAAACACTTGAGGATTGTTATGCCGAGATTCGAGGGATTCAGCAAGAGGCTCGCAAGAACGGATTCAAGAAGCAGCCCGTCTGGCCTATGATTATTTTCCGCACCCCCAAGGGATGGACCTGCCCGAAGGAAGTGGATGGAATCCCCATCGAAGGCACATTCCGCGCGCACCAGGTTCCGCTGGCAACCGTCCGTGAAAACCCAGAGCATCTCAAGATTCTTGAAGCCTGGATGAGAAGCTACAAGCCAGAGGAACTCTTTGATGCGAACGGCACATTCATGAAAGAATTGGCAGCCCTATCGCCTGAGGGGAATCGGCGCATGGGAGGCAATCCGCGTGTGAATGGCGGACGCGAGTTAATCACCCTGGCGCTGCCCGACTTCACCGATTACGCGCTCGAGATTCCTGGGCCAGGTCAGGTTCTTGCCGAGGCTCCGCGCAAACTTGGCGATTTCTTCCGCGACATCTTCAGAATGAACCCGACAAACTTCCGCATGTTCTGCCCCGATGAATCAAACTCCAATCGCCTGAATTCCATTTTCGAAGCCACCAAGCGGTGTTCGATGGCCGAAATTGTCTCCATCGACGATCAACTAGGTCCGGACGGCCGCGTCATGGAAGTGTTGAGCGAACATCTCTGCCAGGGATGGCTCGAAGGCTACCTGCTTACAGGGCGCCATGGCATGTGGTCTTCTTACGAGGCTTTCGCGCAAGTGGTTGATTCAATGACCACCCAACACGCCAAGTGGCTTGAGCAATGCCGCGACTATCCCTGGCGCAGGCCACTCGCATCTCTCAATGTTCTGCTTACAAGTCATGCCTGGCGCAACGATCACAATGGCTTCAGTCATCAGGCAACCGGATACGTAGACAATGCGCTGGCGCGAAGGAGTGAAGTAATCCGCGTGTATTATCCACCTGACTCCAACTGTCTGCTGAGCGTCTTCGATCATTGCCTGCGCAGCCGCAATTACGTGAATGTCGTCACCTGCGGAAAACAACCGCAGCTCCAATGGCTGAACATGGACGAGGCTCTCGAACACTGTTCGCGCGGCGCATCCACATGGAAGTTTGCAACCAACGATGGGGGCGGAGAGCCCGATGTCGTACTGGCCTGCGCCGGTGATGTGCCAACGATAGAGACCTGCGCGGCCTCGTGGCTGCTGCAGAAATACGTGCCGGGCATCAGGGTGCGCGTCGTCAACGTTGTGGACCTGATGACGCTTATGTTTCCAGACAAACATACGCACGGGATGGACGAAATGTCGTTCAATGCGCTGTTTACCAAGACGGCGCCGGTGATCTTCGCCTTCCACAACAATCGATGGCTCATTCATACTCTGGTACATGGACGCTCCAATGAAGCGCGCTTCCATGTGCACGGTTATATTGATCAGGGAACAACCACCACGCCTTTCGACATGGTGGTGCTGAATGAAATGAGCCGCTTCCACCTTGCGCTCGACGCATTGAAGCATATCCCGCGTCTTCGTCTGCAAGCTGAGAATGCAATCAACTTCTTCAATCAGGAATTGCAACGCCACCACGACTATATCCGTGAGCATCTGGAGGATATGCCGGAGATCCAGAATTGGCAGTGGACGAAGGACTTCAGCGAATCAACTGCGCCCGCTCCACTGGCAAAGGGACATCCGCAGAAGGCGATGTTCACCGACAGCTAAGCGAAAGCCAATTGAAATCGAAGCGGAGGCAAGCTATTGCAAGAGGTTTGCTATAACGGCCTCTGCTTTCTGGACTCTGGCACACAAGCGGGGAAGATATTGAACGATCCGAAGGCACCATCCGATTGGTTAAAGATAGATGGCATCGATGCGCTGGTTGAGTTAGCGCTCAATCTCTACTGGTCCTGGAACCATGCCGCGGACGAGTTATGGAAAACGCTTGACAAGGAACTCTGGGAAACGACGCAAAATCCATGGGTTATCTTGCGGACGGTTTCTCATGAAAAGATCAAAGCTGCATTGGGCAATGTGGAGTTTCGCCATCGTCTCGACACTCTGCTTCAGAAGAATAGAGAATCCTATCAGGAAGACGCATGGTTCCAACAGAAACATCCCAACGCCGCACTGTCCACGATCGCATATTTCAGCATGGAGTTCATGCTGAGCGAAGCGCTGCCCATCTATTCAGGCGGACTTGGCAATGTAGCCGGCGACCAGATGAAGGCTGCCAGCGACCTGGGTGTTCCAGTCGTGGGAGTTGGCCTGCTCTATGGGCAGGGATATTTCCGACAGGACTTCGATGCGGAAGGCCGGCAGCAAGCACTCTATCCAGTCAACGATCCGGGGCAGTTGCCCATCCGGCCGCTGCGCCAACCAAATGGCGAGTGGTTGCGTTTGCAAATTCAACTTCCCGGCTCAAAGATATGGCTTCGCTGTTGGGAGGTGTCAGTGGGACGAGCAAAGCTGTACCTACTCGACACTAACGATTTTGCCAATACCGCGGCTCACCGCGGAATCACCAGTGAGCTTTATGGCGGCGACGCAGAGATGCGCCTGAAGCAGGAAATCGTCCTAGGCATTGGCGGATGGCGTCTGTTGCGAGCGTTGGGTCTCACGCCTGAGGTCTGTCACCTCAACGAAGGGCACGCAGCGTTTGCCGTGCTCGAACGAGCCCGATTCTACATGGAGGATCACAAGAAGCCATTCGATCTTGCCATGACTCTCACGCGAGCCGGAAATGTATTCACCACGCATACCGCCGTGAGTGCTGGCTTTGACCGCTTCGATCCTGCGCTCATTCGCACTTATCTGAGCCACTATGCAGTGGATGAACTCGGTGTCTCCGTGGATGATCTGCTCACCATGGGAAGACAAAATCCGGAAGACAATTCTGAGGCCTTCAACATGGCTTATCTCGCGGTCCGCGGCAGCGGCCAGATCAATGGCGTGAGCAAGCTCCATGGAAAAGTAAGCAAACAGATATTCCAGACTTTGTTTCCTCACTGGCCGCAAGAGGATGTTCCGATAGGATCCGTAACCAACGGCATCCATGTGCCAACCTGGGATTCTGCAGAGGCCGACGCGCTATGGACCTCAGCCTGCGGCCAGAAACGTTGGCATGGGGACCGTCCAGCCGAAGAGGACATCCGCCGCATTCCCTATGAGCAACTGTGGAGATTGCGTACAGCAGGGCGAAAAGGCCTGATCGAGAAGATGCGTAAGCGATACGAGTGCCAACTCGCCGCGGAAGGCGCGAATCCGTCGCTTGCCGCCGGCATTTTCGATGAGAACGTGCTGACCGTCGGTTTTGCGCGCCGCTTTGCCACTTATAAACGCCCCAATCTTCTTTTGTATGATAGCGAGCGGCTTGTGCGTCTACTCACCAATCCACGATGCCCCGTTCAGTTAATCCTCGCCGGAAAAGCTCATCCTCAGGATATTCCTGGACAAGACCTTATCAGGCAGTGGAAGAATTTCATCAAGCGCCCCGAAGTGCAGGGACGCGTGGTCTTCCTCAACGACTACGACATGATGCTGGCCCAGGAGTTGGTCCTGGGAATCGATCTTTGGATCAACACGCCTCGGCGTCCGTGGGAGGCCTGCGGAACCAGTGGCATGAAGGTCCTCGTCAATGGCGGGCTCAATCTCTCCGAGTTGGACGGCTGGTGGGCGGAGGCTTATTCGCCCGAGGTCGGTTGGGCCATTGGGGACGGCCAGGAACATGGCGATGACCCGGCATGGGATGCCAAAGAGGCAGACGCTCTGTATGCCCTGCTCGAGTCTGAGGTGATTCCGAAGTTCTACGATCGCGATCAATCCGGGATGCCATGTAAATGGCTTGAACGCATCCGCGAGAGCATGGCGAGGCTCACGCCGGAGTTTTCCGCGACGCGCGCCATCCGCGAATATACCGAGAGTCATTATCTGCCAGCTGCTTCTGGCTATCGCGATCGCGCAACCGACGATGGCGCGCTCGGCTTGAACCTGCTCCATTGGAAGCAGGACCTTGAACGGCATTGGAGCACGGTGCATTTCGTCAAGGTGCAAATTGACACCCACGATGGGCAGCATTTCTTTCAGGCCGAGGTTGCGCCCGGATCCCTCACTCCGGATCACCTGAGAGTTGAGCTCTATGCGGATTCAGCTCACGTGCAGGGCGTTTGTTGCGAAGCGATGAAGGCAATTGGACCGAGCGCAGATACGCCAGGCGCGTTCAACTATTTAGCACAGGTCTCCGCAACGCGCCCCGCCAGCGACTACACTGCGCGTGTTGTCCCCTATCACTTGAATGCAGCCGTGCCGCTCGAAGCGAGCCAGATTGTCTGGCAACACTGATAACCTTCCATCAGTCTATTTGAAGGGGAATTCTTTAAGTTTTCATCACTCAATAACCCGCGATTTATACCTTTGCCTCCGGCGCGTCGGCGGCTCCCTCCGCCGGCAACTTCTCCGGCAAGTCAAGGCGCGCCACGCCGATCCGGTTGTCCGCCATCCCGTAGTAGACGTCGAAGCGATCTGGAGTTCCAAGATCGTCGCGCCGGTCGATGCCCGTGGGAAACACAACATTGTCAACCTTCCCATCGCGTTCCTGCGGAAGCAGCGGCGTTAACACCGGATCCGCCGAACGGTAGCTAATCACAAGCGGATGCTCCTTGGAAAAGATCATTACTCCCGCCGAATAGCGCAACATGTGCTTGTCTGAGTCAGGCTCTTCAATTTCGCTGACACCGTGGTAGACGATCAGCCATCCGTACCGAGTCAAGATGGGTGGAGTGCCGCCGCCGATCTTGAGCCGTTCCCAAGGCGAGACTGGAGATGCCAGGCGATGATGAAAGGTAAACTTGCCGGCGTGGAAGGGCTTACGATCAAGTGTCATTTGGCAGTAAGAAATCCAGATGCTCTCCCGATCGATATCCACATCACGGGTCGCAGGGCTGCAGGCGGTTTCCTCAGGGCGGGTGCCTGGAAAAAGCGGCCGGTGGAGCAAGGCCAACTCCGGCTGCCCAGATGGATCGGGAATCACGGCCGGGAAAAGGCTGGCATCTTTGTCGTCTACGTTGCCGAATTCGATGCCGTCTGCCGAGGCAAAGGTAGCGAGCCCAAGGCGTCTCCAGTGAAAAATATCTTCCGATACCGCCAGTGCAATCCGCGGGCCATGGGACGACCATGCCGTGTAAGTCATCAGGTATCGTTGAAGAGGCCCCACAAACGTGACACGAGGATCCTCGCAACCACCGCTGCCGTCGGGCCGCCGTTCATAATCAGCCTCCGGCTCCAGTGCGATGCCAAGCCTATCCACGCCCGCCGGATCGCCGGCTTCATTGAACCGCACACGCGCAATACCGATCCGCGAATAATTTCCTTCCGCGACCAACCGCGGGAATAGATACAGTTCGCCATCAGGGCCTCGAACGACTCCCGGATTGAGAACCCCTTCCACTTCACGCGGATTACCGGGCTCCGGCTCCATGATCATGCCCAGTCGTTGCAACTTGAAGCCGCTCATCGAATCTCCTCGCCGCTTGCTCAATCTTCCAGGCTCACTTGTCACCCAGGCAGGCAACGATAGTGCTGATAACCAAGTTGGTATCTTCAGGCCCTTTTACAGGAATCGACACAACACCCGCCTCTTTTGCCGGATAATCGTTCCCGCCTGGAAACAACGCATCGCCGATATAAATCATTTCTTTCAATGAAAGGTGGAGAGTGTCCCGCAGCTTTCTTATGCCGTAGGCTTTGTCAATGCCAGGCTTGGTCACATCGATTGAGGTTGCACCGCCCATACGAATGGAAAACTCCGGGATAAGC